>Ga0307479_10006811_pt1 | contig 10512 bp, 12 predicted proteins | sample atmos_gasesECM4C_FD_203743 | JGI IMG/M metagenome (GOLD analysis project Ga0307479, IMG submission 203743) | Hardwood forest soil microbial communities from Morgan-Monroe State Forest, Indiana, United States - atmos_gasesECM4C_515 | ecosystem: Environmental > Terrestrial > Soil > Temperate...
GTGATTGCCACGCACCCAAGGGGTAACTGACCAGCGTCGCAAGGCTGCTTTCACCGGACCGGCTGCCGAGGAGGTTTGATGCCGAAGACGACGAAAGGTGGCAAGCCGAAAAAGAGCGAATTGCCTAGAGCTAATCCAGTTACTAAGTTCGGCAGATGCTTTGACGTCCGCGCCCGGCCCACAATGCTTCAGGATTCTCGTGCTATTGGACCGGCCGCATGGACATCCGGATCGTCGTCGGCCGGTGGTTCGGGGTCACGCCGTTCCGCAATGCGACTGGAGCGATTGCCCTCTAAGGGTGTCGCGTAATTCATGCTTGAGCGCATCGTCCTCGCGCGGGTTGTGTTTGGCGCTTTCCCCGGCTACCCCTCGTAACGAGGGGGCTAATCAACGGTTTATCGGCAATTGGGTATTACTGCGATCTCAGCGTGCCAAGTGCCGCCAAGTGATACCAATGTTAAAGAAGTTGTTCGAATCATGCTCCGGCGAAAAATGATATCGCGCCGTTTTGCGCAGGTAGCCGGGCCGGACCTGGCATTTCGCGATGCAGTCAGGTTTGAGGTCGCCGTCGCTGGGCTATGCCAATTAAGTGCGGTGTGGCCCCACATTGGGTAACCGCTCGAGCGACACGGAGAAAATGAAGGAGTCAGCGTGAAGTTCACAACGAGCACTGTCAAGACGGCCATTGGTGCCGCGGGAATAGGTGCGGTAAGCGTTTTCGCCGCAGCAACTGCCTCCGCCGCGCCGCCAAACATCCAGGGATTCGGTACCAGCGAATCGCTGATCGACGGGCCATTGGTTACCGCCTACACGGTGAGCAACCTGCAGCCCAGCAGCCTGGCGATTCCCGGTTACACCCCTAAAGGAACGCTCTACCAGGCAGACGTCACCGCCAGGTCGGACGGCGGAGTCGTTACCCCCATGGTTAGAGACTTCAGCGCCCGCGGGCCCAACGGTCAGACCTACAAGCTGATCGACAAGGTTGAGGTCCCGAACGGCTTTAACCCGGCGCCTATCCCTCAAGGCAGCGAATCGAGGGGCACCCTGTACTTCGACGTGACTGGCGCGCCGCCGAATGGCGTCGTCTACAACGACGGACTGCAGGACATTCTGATCTGGACGTCGAACGTGCCGGGGGCCTCGGCGCCTGGTGTACCGCCGAACTCAGGTCCGGCACCTGGTGCGCCGCCTGGCCCGGCGACAAACAGCTAATCCGGTTGCAAATATCTCCCCACGCCACGCCCAGTGGCGTGGGGAGGTTTGCGTTTGCGGGAATTCTGCGCGGCTGAATGGGGTACCCAGCGGATATGAGAGATACCGATCACAGGCCAGCGGAAGTACGTGAACAAGCGCAGCAACACGCCGACCAAGCGCGGGCGTCCATGCAAGACAAGCGAGACAAGCAGGGTGGCGGACTCGGCGGCTGGGTGGCCGAGCGCGCCGGTGAATGGGACCTAAGCGGTCAGGACGAGGCCACTCTGCAGCGCCAGAAGTTTCTGTGGAATCTGCTGGTCGATTACTGGTTCCGCATGGAGATCGACGGCTGGGAGAACATCCCCGAGCCACCGGTGCTCTTGGTGGGCATTCACTCGGGCGCTCCCTTTGTCTGGGACGCGTGGACCGTCGGTCTGCAATGGTGGCGACGGTTCGGCCCGGACCGCCCGCTGCACGGCACCGCCCACGACGCGTTGATGGCGATTCCCGTATTCGGGCGCTACTTCCGGGCGATGGGCGTGCTTCCGGCAGCCCCGGATGCGATTGCCACGGCATTGGCAGAGGGACGCGACGTGGCGCTGTGGCCGGGCGGCGAGGTGGACTCGCTGCGTCCGTGGACTGAGCGTGATCGCGCCAACCTTGCGGGTCGAAAGGGCTTCGTGAAGATGGCGATTCGCGCAGGGGTGCCGATAGTGCCGATCGCGACCGTCGGCGGCGCCGATGCCATGCCGGTGCTGATCCGTGGTGATCGCCTGGCGCAGTTCTTGCGACTCGACCGTCTGCTGCGGCTCAAGGTCTTCCCGCTGGCGATCTCGCTGCCCTGGGGGATCGCACCGGCGGCGCTCCCGCAGCTCCCCTTGCCGGCCAAGATCAGGACCCGGTTCATGCCGGCCATCGAGCTGGACCACGATCCCGCTTGCGCAGCCGACGACAAATACCTCGACCGCAAATACCGCGAAGTTCAAGACAGCATTCAGCAGGGTATGGATGCGCTGGCACGCAAGCGTGCACTCCCGGTCTTCGCGTGACCCATCCGCGAAAGTCTTTGTAGGAAAAAGTGTTCGAAAGACCAAGCGTGGACCGAACCCCATTTATCGGGCGATCGAGTCCTCGGCCGCTGTTGCCGTTGACGCCCAGACGGGACTTATCGTCGGCTCGCTGATAATCCATTGCGGTTGCGGTGGTGTCACCGCCATATAGCCCACACCGCGGACCGTGTCCACTATCGATTCGTACTCGGTTCCAAGCTTGGCCCGAAGTCGCCGCACGTGAACGTCGACGGTACGAACACGACCGTTACTCTCATAACCCCATACCTCGTGCATCAGCCGGGTACGGCTGAACGCCCGACCGGCATGCTGTACAAGGAAATTCAACAACTTGAACTCGGTGAGTGTCAGGCCCAGATCCTTGCCTGCCAGCGACCCGGTGTAACTGGCCGGGTGAAGGGTGAGGTCACCGAATTTCAGTGTGCCCTCCGACACGCTGCGCCGACGCGTGATCGCCAACCGCAGCCGCGCGTGCAGCTCGGCCGCGCCGGCGGCGGGTAGCAGCACATCGTCGAAATGCCAGTCGACGTCAACCGCCACGAAATCGGCTGGTGCGACGACGGCCACCACCGCGACAGCCGGCGCGTTGGCCGTCAGCCGACGGCATGCCCGGCGAGCCGCCGCGAGGTCGGTGCGTGCGTCGATGATCGCGACGTCGGCGGCGTCAGGGTGGCACCCGTCGCTGAGGTCGGTGAGGGGCGCGTGCCGTATCGACTGCGCGAACGAATTCAGGTTTGGTAGCGCCGATCCGAAATCGTCCTCATTGGTGAGTAGTAGTACATCCAATCGACATCTCCAAACCTCACGAGGGTGCGCCGTTACCCCAGGCTTGTAGGCACCTCCTGGGGAGATGTCTCCAGCGCCTCGCTGAGTACCCCGTTGTGAGGAGAACTATTCCATATTTGTCTAACATGTTCGGGGTCGAAGAAGCTCAGGCCCGGAAAAAGTCGATGGACCCGGCCCGGTTTTCCGGGCCGGATCCATCCTTCCATCTGGCTACTGATTGGACCTCTGGCGCTCCTCAGCTACTCGGGCGCTGCCGCGGGCCGCTTCTGCTTCGGCTTCCTTCTTTGCCGCGTTGCGCTGTGCTTCCGCCTTGTCCTGCTGGGCCTGGCCTTCGCGAGTGAGATCATCGCGACCAGCCACCGCACCGACGGCTTGCTTGGCCTTTCCCTTGATGTCCTCGACGACGCCCTTCACCGCTTCAGCAGGTCCCGTCTTTTTGGTGTCCGCCATGAATCAGTTCCTCCCCAGTGGCGTACGTGGTTTGAGCTACTCACGCTCAATGCCGATCAACCAATCGATCGGTCCTGTCACACGACGAGGCCGGTCCTTATTCTTAAGACCCTCGTTTGCCCGCCGCGTTGGTGCGGATTCCCATGCTGGCGGGCGCTCAAACATGTGATGCAGTAAGGAAAGCCGTGACGGCCCAACATGCGACTTTGGCCCGAGCCGACACGCCCGAGCAACGGCCCCGCCGGCCAAGTGCGCAGATGAGGCACCCCGCCCACGCCACAGAGCAGCGATGAGGCAGGATGTGAGATGCCGTCCCGAGTGGTCGCCGGGATGGCGCTGTCATGCGAGGAGTCTGATGACGGAGCCTGAGCCGACAAGCACTAACGGCGTACCGGCATCTCCACCGGACAGTGAACGTACTCTCGGGAAGTCCGCGGGCGGGGCCAAGTATTCGAGAGTGTTGCTCAAGCTTGGCGGGGAAATGTTCGGCGGCGGTCAGGTTGGGCTGGATCCCGATGTCGTGGCGCAGGTGGCCCGCCAGATCGCCGAGGTGGTCCGCGACGGCGTGCAGGTCGCCGTGGTGATCGGTGGCGGCAACTTCTTCCGCGGCGCACAGCTGCAGCAGCGCGGTATGGAGCGCACGCGTTCGGACTATATGGGAATGCTCGGCACCGTCATGAACAGCCTTGCGCTGCAGGACTTCCTCGAGAAGGAAGGCATCGACACCAGGGTCCAGACCGCGATAACCATGGGTCAGGTGGCCGAGCCGTACATCCCGTTGCGGGCCGTCCGCCACCTGGAGAAGGGCCGGGTTGTGATCTTCGGCGCCGGCATGGGGCTGCCGTACTTCTCCACCGACACCACGGCGGCGCAGCGGGCATTGGAAATCGGCGCGGACGTGGTCTTGATGGCCAAGGCGGTCGACGGCGTGTTTGCCGAGGATCCGCGGGTGAATCCTCAGGCCGAGTTGCTCACCGCGATCAGTCATCGTGAAGTGATAGACCGCGGGTTGCGGGTAGCCGATGCCACCGCGTTCAGTCTGTGTATGGACAACGGCATGCCAATTCTGGTGTTCAACCTGCTGACCAATGGCAATATCGCCCGTGCGGTCGCCGGTGAGAAGATCGGAACGCTGGTCAGCACCTGAGGGGAAGACGCGATGATCCACGCTTGCAACGATGCAGTGGGGGTACCGCGCGCTTGCGGGGGACGCAGCGATGTGGGGGCACCACCCGCTTGCGGGGAGAGGAGCGGCGCAAATGATCGATGAGGCTCTCTTTGATGCAGAAGAGAAAATGGAGAAGGCCGTGTCGGTGGCCCGTGACGATTTGTCAACCATCAGAACCGGCCGCGCCAACCCGGGCATGTTCTCCCGGATCGTCATTGACTATTACGGCACGAACACCCCGATCACCCAGCTGGCCAGCATCAATGTGCCCGAGGCGCGGCTTGTCGTCATCAAGCCGTACGAAGCCAATCAGCTGCACGCCATCGAGACCGCGATTCGCAACTCCGACCTCGGGGTGAATCCCACCAACGATGGCACCCTCATCCGGGTGGCCGTACCGCAGCTCACCGAGGAACGTCGGCGCGAGCTGGTCAAACAGGCCAAGCACAAGGGAGAGGAAGCCCGGGTCTCGGTGCGCAACATCCGTCGCAAAGCGATGGAGGAACTGCATCGCATCCGCAAGCAGGGCGAGGCCGGCGAGGATGAGGTCGTCCGCGCGGAAAAGGATCTGGACAAGACCACCCATCAGTACGTCACCCAGATCGATGAGCTTGTCAAGCACAAAGAAGGCGAGCTGCTGGAGGTCTAGCGGCCGCTCAGCAACCGATTCCGTGGCAACGACTGATGCCGGCGCAGGCACAGGGCCCGACGAGCCGGCTCGTGGGGCCAAAAAGACCGTGCAGCAGCCCGCTAAGAAGACATCCCGGGCGGGACGTGATCTGCGCGCCGCGATCGCGGTGGGCGTGTCTATCGGTGCCGTCCTCATCGCGACGCTGCTGTTCGTTCCCCGCGCATGGGTGGTCCTCTGCTCCGGGGCCATTTTGCTCGCCAGCCATGAGGTGGTGCGGCGGCTGCGCGAAGCCGGATATGTCATTCCCGTCATACCGTTGCTGATCGGTGGGCAGGTCACAGTGTGGCTGACCTGGCCGTTTCATGCCGCCGGCGCGATGGCCGGCTTCGGTGGCACGGTGGTGGTCTGCATGTTCTGGCGGCTGTTCATGCAAGACAACAGCAAGCGGCCCGAGCCTTTCGCCGGTTCACCGTCGGCAAACTACCTGCGGGACGCATCCGCCACCGTTTTCCTCGCCGCGTGGGTCCCCCTGTTCGCGTCCTTCGCGGCGTTGCTTGTTTACCCGAAGGACGGCGCGGGGCGGGTGTTCTGCTTGATGGTCACGGTGGTCGCCTCCGACGTCGGTGGCTACGCCGTGGGGGTGCTCTTCGGCAAGCATCCGATGGTTCCGGCGATCAGCCCGAAGAAGTCCTGGGAGGGATTTGCCGGTTCGTTGGTTTTCGGGATCACCGCAGCGATCCTGACCGCGACCTTCCTGGCCGGCAAACCACCGTGGATCGGTGCCTTGCTGGGTGTTGTTCTTGTGCTCACGTGCACGCTCGGCGATCTGGTGGAGTCGCAGGTCAAGCGCGACCTCGGGATCAAAGACATGGGCCGCCTGCTTCCCGGCCATGGTGGCCTGATGGACCGGCTCGACGGCGTGCTCCCGTCGGCGGTGGCAGCGTGGACAGTGCTGACGCTGTTGCCCTGACGGGACCCATACTGGACAGGTCATGGTCGGTGAGTTGATGTTCGAGGAGCCGCGCCCGAGCAGGCCGCCGCGGCACCTGGCCGACCTCGATGCGGCGGGCCGCGCGTCGGCGGTTGCCGAGCTGGGCTTGCCGGCGTTTCGGGCCAAGCAGCTCGCTCACCAGTACTACGGCAGACTGATCGCCGACCCCCGGCAGATGACCGACCTTCCGGCGGCCGCCCGTGAGCTGATCGCCGAGGCGATGTTCCCGAAGCTGCTCACCGCGGCCACCGAAGTCACCTGTGATGCCGGCCAGACTCGAAAGACGTTGTGGCGCGCCATGGATGGCACCACCTTCGAGTCGGTGCTGATGTGCTACCCAGAACGCAACACGGTATGCATCTCGTCGCAGGCCGGCTGCGGCATGGCCTGTCCGTTCTGCGCCACCGGCCAGGGCGGATTGCGTCGCAACCTGTCGACCGCGGAGATCCTCGAGCAGGTGCGTGCGGGCGCCGCGGCTTTGCGCGACGACTTCGGTGATCGGCTGTCGAATGTGGTTTTCATGGGCATGGGAGAGCCGCTGGCCAACTATGCCAGGGTGCTGGCCTCGGTGCGGCGCATCACTGAGCCCTCCGGTTTCGGTATTTCGGTCCGCTCGGTGACGGTGTCGACTGTGGGTCTGGCACCGGCGATCCGCAAGCTTGCGGACGAACGGCTCGGGGTGACTTTGGCGTTGTCGCTGCACGCGCCCGACGACGAGCTGCGCGACACGCTGGTTCCGGTCAACAACCGGTGGAAGATCAGCGAAGCTCTCGACGCCGCGCGGTATTACGCCGATGTGACCGGCCGGCGGGTATCGATCGAGTACGCACTGATCCGCGACGTCAACGACCAACCGTGGCGGGCCGACCTACTGGGTAAGCGGCTGCATCGTGCTCTCGGGCCGCTGGTGCATGTGAACCTGATCCCGCTCAACCCGACTCCGGGCAGTGACTGGGACGCCAGCCCCAAGGCGGTGGAGCGGGAGTTCGTCCGGCGGGTTCGGTCGAAAGGGGTGTCATGCACGGTGCGAGACACCCGGGGCCGGGAGATCAGCGCCGCCTGCGGACAGCTGGCGGCCGAAGGCGGCGCCATGAACCCCGCTGTGAACCCCGGCCGCGGCTAACGCGTCTTTGGGGATAACACCAGCAAATTAAGGAATGCCATGAGTCGCCTGTTGGCCCCGATCAAATTGTTTGCCGCAGCCGTCTTCGCGGCCGCCCTGATATTCGGGCTCGCCGACGCGCCGCGCACGATGGCTGCCGACGATCGTCTGCAGTTCACCGGAACCACCCTCAGTGGGGCTCCATTCAATGGCGCCAGCCTGCAGGGGAAGCCCGCGGTGTTGTGGTTCTGGACGCCGTGGTGCCCGTTTTGCAACGCCGAAGCTCCTCGCTTAAGCCAGGTGGCGGCCGCCAATCCGGCCGTCACCTTCGTCGGTATCGCGGCACACTCGGATGTTGGTGCGATCCAGAATTTCATTTCGAAGTACAACCTGAACTTCACCAACATCAGTGACGCCGACGGCTCGATCTGGGCCCGCTACAACGTGCCCTGGCAGCCGGCGTGGGTGTTCTATCGCTCCGACGCCAGCTCGACCTTCGTCAACAACCCGACCGCGGCCATGTCCCAGGACGAGCTCGCCGGCCGGGTGGCAGCGCTGCGCTAGCGCCGTGAATCAGGGTCTCGTCGGTCTGGCCTTCGCCGCCGGATTGGTGGCAGCCCTTAACCCCTGTGGGTTTGCGATGCTGCCCGCGTACCTACTCCTGGTGGTGCGCGGGCAGCAGTCGGGCGAACGGTCGGGGGCGACGGCCACGCCACTGGGGCCACTCAACGGGTTCGGCCGCGCCCTGGCAGCCACCGTCGGGATGGCGCTCGGCTTTTTGACGGTGTTCGGATTGTTCGGGGCGCTGACCATCTCGGCGGCCTCGACGGTGCAGCGCTACGTGCCGTACGGCACGGTGGTGATCGGCGTGGTGCTGGTCGCCCTCGGGGTTTGGCTGTTGTCGGGTCGAGAGCTGATGGCGCTGAAGCCTCGACCGCTCGGCCCGCGATGGGCGCCGACGGTTCGACTGGGTTCCATGTACGGCTACGGCGTCAGCTATGCGATCGCCTCGCTGTCGTGCACCGTCGGGCCGTTTCTGGCGGTTACCGCGGCCGGCTTTCGGAGTGGATCGGTTCTCACGGGCGTGGCGATCTACCTCGCCTATGTCGCCGGCCTGACCCTGGTGGTGGGCGTTCTTGCGATCGCGGCCGCGACTGCGAGCTCGGCGCTGGCCGACCGGTTGCGCCGGATCTTGCCGTTCGTCAACCGGATCAGTGGCGCGCTGCTGGTGCTGGTCGGGCTGTACGTCGCCTACTACGGCCTCTACGAGCTGCGCCTGTTCAATTCGACTAGGGCGAATCCGTCGGATGCGTTGATTACCGCGGCCGGCCGCCTGCAGGGTGTCCTGGCCGGTTGGGTGCATCAGCATGGCGCATGGCCCTGGGCCGTGGCGTTGGCCGTGCTAACGATCGGCGCATTGGCCGGCGCGTGGTACCGAGGGGCACGCCGCTGATGCTCGCACCATTATGACACTTGTAATGATGTCATAATGGTGTCACCATGACATCATGGACTTGCAACCGTACGTCGACGCCGTCCGGCACGAGTTGAATGTGACCGCGGCGGCGGCCGGCGAGGCCGCGCAGAACCTGGCCGACCGGTTGAGCGCTCCGCTGGAGTCGGCAATCCGGCTGGCGCTCCTAGAAGCCCTGTCGGCCGCTGCCGAGGAAATCACCAGCGAGCTGGCACCTCGATCCGTGGAGGTCCGGCTGCGCGGCCGCGACCCCGAGTTCATCGTCAACGCCCCGCTCGATGGGGATCCACCGGGTTATGTGGCGGACGTGGACAAAGTTTTCGTCGCGCAGCACGACGACGACGGCGGCACCTGGCGGGTCACTCTCCGGCTTCCGGAGGGACTGCGCGGCGCCGTTGAGGCGGCCGCCCGCCGTGACGGCGCGTCGCTGAACAGCTGGTTGGTCCGCGCCGCGGCCGTTGCCAGTCAAACTGGTCAGTCCGACTCCGGTCGCTCCCCCCGAACCAGCGCTCATCACTTAACCGGCTGGGTGCGCTGACACCATCTACCGAGGGAGACAAGAGATGCCCACATTCGAGACCCCCGAACCGATCGCCGTGCGGATTGAAGCCAGCAGTGGTTCGATCCGGCTCATCGCGACGGACCGCGCCGACGCCGTGGTCGAGGTGCGCCCTCGCGACGAATCACGCAATTCCGACGTCTGGGCGGCCGACCACACCCGGGTGGATTTCCGCGACGGCAAGCTGCTCGTCACTGGAACTAAACGCGGCTTGTCGCTCTTTCGGGGAGGCGCCGTCGACGTCGAGATCGCGTTGCCGGCAGGGTCGCGTCTGCAGGTGTCGCTGGCATCCGCCGCTCTGCGTGCCGACGGTGAATTCGCCGACGTCAAAGTCGCCGGGGCCAGTGGCGACGTCGAAATCGACGTGGTCACGGGAAGGTTGAAGGCCTCCAACGCATCTGGGTCGCTCACCGTGCACGCTGTAGAGGGGAGCGCTTCGGTGACAACCGCTTCGGGCGACGTGACGATCTGGGACCTCGACGGCGATCTGAAGCTTAACGCCGCGAGCGGCTCGCTCTCTGTCGGCCGGCTGCGCGGCGGGGTGAAGGCGCGGACCGCCTCGGGATCGGTGGCCGTCACAGCGGCCGTTCGTGGCGCAGTGTCGGCGTACACGAGCAGCGGTGAGGTCGCAGTCGGGGTTGCCGAGGGCACCGCGGCCCGGCTGGACATCATCACCGGATCCGGTGTCGTCAGCAACACGTTGCAGCCGTCGGACGGCCCTGAGCACGGTGATGAAACCCTCATCCTGCAGGTGCAAAGCGGCTCCGGGGATGTCGACATCCACCGCGCCGCGCACCACCTTGTGACGGGCTAACAGCGGCTACCTGATCCAGCCGCGCCGCCGGCCCCACAAGTCGCGCACCAGAACAAAGAGCGTCAGCGCGGCAAACGCGATCAGGAACCAGTTCTCGACATGGCCGACGTGGTTGCCGCGCAGCATCGCGAGCAGGAATATGAAGGCGAACACCCCGACGCCGTGCCAGGTGCGGTGATTGATTCTGCTCCACCCCCACCCTGCCGACGGCACTTCGGCGACGTCGACGCCCGCGTAGTGCTCCACCTCAGTACTGGCCACGGCGATTCCCTT
>Ga0307479_10006812_pt1 | contig 10512 bp, 8 predicted proteins | sample atmos_gasesECM4C_FD_203743 | JGI IMG/M metagenome (GOLD analysis project Ga0307479, IMG submission 203743) | Hardwood forest soil microbial communities from Morgan-Monroe State Forest, Indiana, United States - atmos_gasesECM4C_515 | ecosystem: Environmental > Terrestrial > Soil > Temperate...
CCCCTCGCATCTGGCAACCCTTTACCTACATTTTTCTCCATGGCGGCCTGCTCCATATTTTGATCAACATGCTGATGCTCTGGATGTTCGGGCGCGAACTGGAGCTGATTTGGGGCAAGAAGCGTTTCTTGAACTATTTTTGCCTTTGTGGAGTTGGGGCGGGGCTCATCGAACTCATCGTTAAGACCATCCCAGTTTTCTTTGGAGGATTGGCTTCCGTAACCCCTACTATTGGCGCCTCAGGTGCTATCTTCGGCATCTTAATGGCGAATGCGGTGCTCTTTCCCGACCGCAAGATTTGGGTTTTCCCGCTTCCTATCACGATTCCCATGCGGCCGTACGTCGCCGTCATGGGAGCGATCGAATTTTTTTCCACTCTCGGCTCCGGCGGGGACAACGTGAGCCATCTCTGCCACCTCGGCGGAATGCTCGTGGGCTACCTCTATTTGCGCCGTGGCTCTTTTCTCTACAACGTGCGAAACACGGTCACCGACTGGAAACTCCAGCGCAATAAAAAGAGATTTGAAGTTTTCATGAACAAGCACAAGAACGAACCGCCTTCTCGCCCCGACCGCTGGGTCAACTAAGCAGGGCCTGGCGCAGTTGTTGCTCGGGAATGTTGGCTCCGGTGACCAAGAGCACGACGGTTCTTCCAGCGTAGGCGTTGCCGTTCTTGAGAAGCGCCGCCGTCGATGCGGCGCCGGAAGGCTCCGCGACGACGTGCTCTTCCAGGATGAGTTTGCGGACGGCGGCGAGCATCTCTTCTTCGCTGACGACGGCGAAGTCGGAAACCAGCGCGGCGATCTCGCGCAGATTCTCTTCGGACGCGTGGCGTACCGCCAAGCCGTCGGCGATGGTATCGCTCGATTCCGTGCTGATGGCGCGCCCTTCGCGGAAGGACAATGCATACGCGGGCGCGCGCTCGGCTTGCACGCCGATAATTTTTGCGGCGGGGCGCAATTGTTTCACGGCGAACGCCACGCCGCGAATCAACGTGCTGTCTCCGACCGGGACAAAGATCGTATCAGCATCCGGAATTTGCTCGACTATTTCGCAGCCGATCGTGGCTGTGCCCGGAAGCATTTCCGGCTCGACGCCATCCACGATATTGAACCAGCCCGATTCTTTTGCGAACTGTTCGGCAAGTTCGCGCTCGGCTTCGAGAAATTCGCCCGCTTCGATGATTTCCGCGCCCTGCGCGACGATGTGCGCGCGTTTGACGGGATTCGGATTTTGCGGCAGATACACGCGCGCGGGGACCCCCAGAAGTTTCGCTGCGTAAGCCACACCCGCGCCGTGATTCCCCGTGCTGCTTGTGACGACTCCGCGGAGCGCGCCGCGCTGCTTGCGGCGAGAAATAGCGTGGTATGCGCCACGCACCTTGAAGGAGCCCATCGGCCCTTCGCTCTCGAGCTTGAGGAACACGTGCGCCCCGCTCGTCCGCGAGAGCGAGTCCGCAACAATCATGCGGCTCACCGGCACGATGCCGTGAAGCGCCTCTTGAGCGGAACGGACGGCTTCGAGAGTCAGAGTGGAACCGCCGCGCGGTGCGGAGCCGACAGCCTGCGTCACACTTGTCCTCCGATGACGTGGAATTTCATGAAGTTGGTCGTGCCGCGGATCCCCATCGGAGTTCCTGCGACGATGCCGATGACGTCGCCTTTGCGCACCAGCCGTTCACGTACCAGGCGTTTTTCCGCCACCGCTGCCAGGCTGTCGATTTTGCGCGTGTCTTCGATGTCTTTGGGCATGGCGCCCCAGATCAACGCCATCCTTCGCAGCGTCGCGGCTTCCGGCGAAAACGTGACGATGGGCACGTGCGGACGGTACCGTGAAATCAACCGCGCGGTGAAGCCGCTGTGCGTGAAGACGGCGATCAGCTTCATGTGCAATTCGCGCGAGGCGTGGCACACCAGTTCCGCCACGGTTTCCGCGACTTTCAGCTGTTCCTGCGGCGCGGGCCGCGGAAATTCCGTGATGCTCGCTTCGGCTTCCTCGATGATGCGTGCCATCATGCCGACTGCTTCCACGGGATATTTTCCCGAGGCGGTTTCTGCGGAGAGCATGACGGCGTCCGAGCCGTCAAAAATGGCGTTGGCCACGTCCGAGGCTTCCGCTCGCGTGGGCCGGGGATTTTCCGTCATCGATTCGAGCATTTGCGTGGCGGTGATGACGGGGCGGCGAAATTCGCGCGCTCGCGCGATGATGGTTTTCTGCGCGACGGGTACGCGTTCCGGACTCATCTCCACGCCGAGATCGCCTCGCGCCACCATCACACCGTCGGCCACGCGGAGGATGGCGTCCAGATTTTCGATGGCTTCCGGTTTTTCCAGCTTGGCGATGACGGGCGTGTCTTTCCCCGCGCGCCGGATCACGGCTTTCGCGATCGCGACATCCTCGGGCCGGCGGACAAAACTCACCGCGATGTAATCCGCTCCGTGTTTGAGCGCGAAAGCGAGGTCGACGCGGTCCTTGGAGGTCATGGCGGGTACGCGCAGCTTCACGCCAGGCAGATTGATTCCCTTGTGTTCGCCGAGCGCGCCGCCGTTCACAACTTCACAGATGACTTCGCCGCCGCGCACGCGGTCGACGCGCAGCTCGATAAGCCCGTCGGAGAGCAGGATGCGATCGCCGCGATGCACGTCCCTGGGGAGGGAACGAAAAACGGTGTTCACTCGCGTGGAATCGCCGAGCACGCGCGCCGTCGTAATCACGAATTTTTGTCCCGCGCGCAGCAGCACCGGCCGCCCGCCGGCAAGGGCCCCGGTGCGAATCTTGGGGCCTTGCAGGTCGGCGAGGATGGCGATGGTTTTTTTTAATTCGTGGGCAGCGGAGCGCAACTGCACGATGTTGCGCGCGTGCTCTTCGTGCGTGCTGTGCGAAAAATTCAGACGGGCGACGTCCATTCCGGCGCGCAGGAGGCGCACGATCATGCGCGGCGAGCGGCAAGCCGGCCCGATGGTGCAGACAATTTTTGAATGTCGGAAAGCCATGGTCGGGCAGGGCTGGATTTTTGTTTGCCCTTTTTTCCTTGCATCCTGAGACCAAACGGACGGTCTTTTTCAATTCCTACTACTGGGCTACCTTAACGCGGCGAATTCCGTCACAATTTTTGTCAGGACATTGACGCCCTTTGCGAAAGAAGCCAGCGAAATGCGTTCATCGTCGCCGTGCATCCGCTGAAACTCTTCGCCGGTGAGTGGAAACGGCTCGAGGCCATAGGCCTGCACGTTGTGCAACCGGAGCTGCGCGGAATCGGTTGCTCCCGTGGATTGAAAAGGCAAGACCGGCGCGTTGCCGAATTCCTGCGAGGCCACCCTGGTGATGATGGCATAAAAATCGGATTCGAGCGACGACGGCGGAGCGGCCAAGCCGGCGTCCGGCTGCACCTCGAAGCGAATCTGCGGATCGTTCACGAGTTTCGTCAGCTCCGCAAGCAAGGCATCGATACTATTTCCCGGCAGCAGGCGGACATTCAAGATCGCGCGGGCTTCCGAAGGAATGACATTGTTGCGGAGGCCGGCGGAAAGCATGGTCGGGGCGATGGAATCGCGCATCATGGAGTTCCAGAGGGGGTTGGCATCGGAGATGACGCGCTGCGCGTGTTCGCCGCGGTCAGAAGCGTCGAGCGAACGCATCCACTTGCCGATATCGTCGTCTTCGAGCGGAGCAAGCCCTTCGAAATAGCGGCGCACGATGGTGGTGAAATGCACGGGAGCCGAATAGGCGCCGATTTTCTCGACAGCTGCGGCCAGATGCACGATGGCATTGTCCTTGGTGGGACGCGAGGCATGTCCGGAGGGGCCGCGCGCGATCACCGTCACGTTGATGGCGACTTTTTCGCTGGCCTGCACCGCGATATATTGCACTTTCCCGTTTTTCTCGAAGACTTCGCCGCCTTCGTTCAACGCGAAACCCGCGGCGAATTTGTCCCAGTATTTGGCGACCAATGTCTTGATGCTCGCGTCGCCTCCCTCCTCTTCGTCGGCGGTGGCAAGAAAAATAATGTCGCGATTGAGGCGCGCATTGGTGCGCTTGAGCGCGATAAAGGCAGCGAGATTCGCGGCCAGCATCGACTTGTCGTCCAACGCACCGCGGCCGTATAGATAGCCGTCCTTCATCACCGCGCCGAACGGATCGACCGTCCACTTGCTTCGGTCCACGCCAACCACGTCCATGTGCGCTACGAGGAGCAGCGCGCGCGAAGGATTGGCTAGGGCCGCGCTGCGCAGGCGCGCCACCAAGGCGCTGCGTCCCGGGGCAAGATCCAGAATTTCCGGCTTGATGCCTTCTCTCGTGAGAATGTCACCAATGTATTTCGCCGCGGCCTGCTCGTTGCCAGGCGGATTGGTGGTGTTGATGCGCACCAGGTCCGCCAGCCATCCCGTTGCTTCCGTCCCCAGTGAGGGCATTTGCGCGGGCTGGGGTGCTTTCGCGGGCGCCGGAACGGGCAGGCCGGGCGCCACCGCCGGCGGCAGTTGCGCCGCCGATGGCATCACGATGATAAGAATCAAAAACCCTGCCCTCGCCGCCATCCGATCTATCCGTTTCCTGCTCACGGAGCCTCCGTCCGTTTTAGAATTGCGTACCCGCTAATGATGCGCCGAACGTCCCAGTAAACGTTTTGCTTCAATCAAGCTTCATACTAGCATGCGGATGAAGGTGTTCGGCGGCGTCTGCGAACCAGCGTTGCGAAAACTTCACGGCTCCCTAGAGGATCGAAGAGGCTGGCAATCTTTCGGGATACTGTGCACTCATGGGGTCCGAGCGCATCGAATAACTTGAGGGTTGGCGGTACGAAACTAGAGGGAAACCATGAAGGCGATTCTTTCCAAAGTAAGTTTGCTGCTACTGGCGTGTGCGCTGATGTTTCCGCTCCTACGAGAGCTCGCGCAGGCGCAAGCCCCCGCCGGCCAGCAAGGCGGCGCTCAACAACAGCCGCCGACGCCGCCTCCCGCAAGCACGCAGCAGAAGCCGGAGGAAGGCGGGGTATCCATTTCCGTGGAAGTTCCCGTAGTAACGCTGGACGTGGTGGCCACGACGCAGCACGGGGACCTGATCACGGGCCTGAAGCGTGACAATTTCCGGGTACTGGAGGACGGGCAGCCACAACCCATCTCCACCTTCGCGCCGAGCGACGCTCCTATCACTATCGTCATGCTCATGGAATTCAGCAGCCGCGGTTTTTACCAGTGGTTTGCTTATCAAGCGAAATACTGGGCGGACGCCTTTCTTCCCAATTTGCAGAAGAAGGACTGGGTCGCGCTGGTCACGTTTGACATGCAGCAGCACCTGGAAGTGGACTTCACGCAGAACAAGGATGAAGTGCGCGAAGCCATCTATCATCTGTACTTCCCTGGATTCAGCGAATCGAACGTGTTCGACTCGATTTTGTGGACAGCGGACCGGCTGAAAGATGTGAAGGGGAAGAAAGCCATTTTGTTGCTTGCCACCGGCGTGGACACATTTTCAAAGCATACTCTCGACCAGACCATGAAGCAGCTGCGGCAGACTGATGTCACCATTTTCTCGGTCGGCCTCGACAAGCCGTATACCAATTTTCTGGATTCGCATGGCTCGACGGGTTCTCACCTGGGCTTTTTGCAGGGCGAGAACCAGCTCAAGACCTTCTCCCAGATGACCGGAGGCAACGCCTGGTTCCCGCAATTCGACGGAGAGATTCCCGACATTTTCCGCAGCGTGGCGGCCTTCTTGCGAAATCAGTACAGCATCTCCTATACGCCGACGAATCGCGCGCGCGACGGGAAATACCGCAAGTTGAAAGTGGAGCTGATCGGGCCGGACGGCGGCCCCCTGCCGGTGCTGGATCAGAAGGGGAAGAAGCTGAAGTACGTGGTGTTCGCACGGGAAGGATACGTGGCTCCTTCGGGGAATTGAGGTTAATGCAAATTCCCAGAGAAGCCAGGGATTGAGAATGGGTTCGAGTTAGTAACCGCGGGCGAAATCGACACGGTTGAACATCTCGCGGCCAGCAAACCAGCGCTCCAGTAAATCCAAGAGTAGCGACGTCTCCCGCTGCCACAGGCGGTCGCTGACCGCGCTGGTGTGCGGTGTAATCAGCAGATTAGGCGCTTTCCACAGGGCGCTTTCCGGCGGGAGAGGTTCTATCTTCGCGACATCAAGTGCCGCGCCCCCGAGCGCTCCGGTTTCGAGCGCGCGCACGAGCGCCGCTTCGTCCAAAAGAGAGCCGCGAGCCACGTTGATGAGGCGCGCGCCGCGCTTCATCCGTGCAATTTGTGGAGCGGCGATCATATGTTTTGTGTCCGGAGTTTCAGGTGCGGCAATGACTACGTAATCGGCTTCCGGCAAAAGCTCTAGCAGCCGCGACGCCGCTACGATTTTCTCCGCGTGAGCGAGATCGCCCGTTCCCGAGCGCGTCACGCCGCAGACGTGCATGTCGAAAGCCTTTGCGCGGCGCGCCAGTTCCCGGCCGATAGAGCCGTATCCCACGATGAGCAGGATCTGACCGTTGAGCTCCGTGAGATGCTGCGGCTTGTCCCACAAATCCTGCTGCGACCAGTGCGAGCGGTCCTGGTGGCGGAGGGAATCCGGAAAATTGCGGGCCAGCGCGAGCAGAAGTCCCATGGTGTGTTCGGCCATAGGCACGGAAAAAGCGCCTCTAGGATTGGTCACGAGAATTCCGGAATCGCGCAGCTCCCGGTACATCAACTGCGAGACGCCGGCGGCGGTTGAATGGAGCCATTTTAGTTTTTTCGCGTCCTGAAGTTGCTGCGGGCGCAAGGAGTAGCCCACGAAAATGTCGGTGTCGGGGAGTTCCGGTGGCAGCAGATCATAATTCGTCAGATGCAAAACGCGCATCCCCGGCCAGCGGCGGCGGATCGCTTCCGGCATCAGCGGTTTAGGGCGCCACTCGGTGAATGGGTGCCAAACGCAAATGACGAGTTTGGTTTCGGAGGGGGTGGTACGGCTCATACGCGGGTCAGCGGTTGTGCTTCCACCGGAGAACCAGGCCAAGGAGGAGGCCGAGCCCGCCAGTGCCAAGGATAAATGGGCGCGCGATGGGAAGCGCGATCCAAGCGATGATGACAAGTCCGATCGAGACGATCGCGCCGGCTTTTGTGCCGGGGATGGGAATGTTGCCGAGGGCGGTCAGCTCGCGGGGGTTGCTTTCGTAAGTCCTCAGAGGCATAAAGGTGCTCCCGATAGTCGATGTCTATTTTGTCATAAAGCGCAGATCGTGGCCGGTCATGTCGCCGGGTTGCGGCTGGCCCAGCACACTCAACATCGTGGGCGCGATGTCGCGCAGAGAGCCTCCGGGCTTGAGCTGCAAACGATCGTCATCGGTGACGAGCACGAACGGCACGGGGTTAGTGGTGTGGTAGGTGTGAGGGCCGCCGGTTACGGGATCGATCATGGTCTCCGCGTTGCCGTGGTCGGCGGTGATGATCCAGACGCCGCCGCGCGGCTTCATCACCTGGTAAATGCGTGCAAGGCCGGCGTCCACGGCTTCGACCGCCTTGATGGCCGCTTCCAGTTTTCCCGAGTGGCCGACCATGTCCGCGTTGGCGTAATTCATGATGATGGCGTCGAAATCGCCTTTCTCGATGGCGTTCACCACGGTGTCGGTGATTCCGGCCGCGGACATTTCGGGTTTCAGATCGTAGGTAGCTACTTTGGGTGAGGGAACGAGGATACGTTCTTCGCCGGTAAAGGGCTTTTCCACGCCGCCGTTGAAAAAATACGTAACGTGCGCGTATTTTTCGGTTTCCGCGCAACGCAGATTTTTGTAGTCAATCTCGGCGAAGACCTGCGCCAGAATATGCTCGAGTTTTTCCGGGGCGAGGACGTACTTCAACCAGGGCCAAATTTTTTCGTATTGCGTCATGGCCACGTAGAAAAGATTTTTTGGGCGCCCCGCGTCCGCAAATTTATCGAAATCGGGCGTGGCCAGCGCGAGGGTCATCTGTCGGGCGCGGTCAGCGCGGAAGTTGTAGAAAATCGCGGCGTCGTCATCGCGGATCAGCCCCACCGGCGCGGACGATGCGCCGCTGCCCTTGGTGATTACGATGGGCTTCACGAACTCATCGGTCACGCCCTGCTCGTAGCTGCGTTCGAGAGCGGCGACGGGATCATCTGTGCGTGTCTCCGCTTCGCCGTGAACGAGAGCGCTATAGGCCAACTCGACGCGCTCCCAGCGGTTGTCACGATCCATCGCATAGTAGCGGCCCACGAGCGAGGCGATCTTACCCACGCCGAGCTCGCGCATTTTATGCTGAAGCTGTCGCACGTACTCGCGGCCGCTGTTTGGCGGCGTGTCGCGGCCGTCGAGAAAGCAATGAACAAAAACGCTTTCCACCTTTTGCTGCTTGGCCATTTCGAGCAACGCGAAAAGATGCTGGGTGTGCGAATGCACGCCGCCGTCACTGAGTAGACCGAGAAAATGCAATTGGCGCTGGCGGCCGCGCTCCATGGCCTGCTGGAAAAGCGGCACGTTTTGTAATTGTTTAGTAGCGATGAGCTGATCGATGCGCGTGATGTCCATGTGCACGATGCGCCCCGCGCCCATGTTCATATGACCCACTTCGCTGTTGCCCATCTGGCCTTCCGGCAAGCCGACCCAGGGGCCGGAAGTGTGAATCAGCGTGTTGGGAAATTTCTTGAGCAGCGCGTCGTAGGCGGGCTTGCGCGCCAGGGCGATGGCGTTGCCTTTTGTTTCGGAACGAAAGCCCCAACCATCAAGGACGCTCAAGACGATCGGTTTGGGTCGGTTTGCCATGAGCTTGAATCAAACTGAAAATTGCACTTGGCTTGGTGCTTTGCCCGTCAACGAACGAATTCGCGCAAGGCCGCGAGAAGCCGCTCGACTTCTTCCATCGTGTTGTAGTGGACGAGACCGATGCGCAGAAGCCCGCCGTGCTGTTCCACGCCGAGACGTTCAGTCAGGTTCAGGGCGTAGTAATTTCCGTCCCAGGTGAAGATGCCGCGATCGCCGAGGAATTTGGCGATGGCGGTGGGATTATGATCGCCGATTCGGACGGAAACCGTGGAGCAGCGCTCGCCGAAACGTTTGGGGTCGGTGATGCCGAAAAATTTCAAGCCGGGCACTCGCAAGAGCCCCTCGATCAGGCGCGTGACGAGATTGCGCTCGTGTTGCATGGTCGCTCGATACGACGCGAGAAGCGCGCTGCGGCGGTCGCTGGCCGAAGGCTCGTGGCGGCGGCCAAGTTCGGCGAGATAGTTCACCGCCGCCTCGATTCCGGCGATCAATTCCTGCACCTGCGTGCCAGTTTCCCAGCGGTCGGGAAGGAGATCAGTGGCGGGGCGGACTTTGTAAGGCTTAAAACGCGGCAACTGCTCGCGCTTGCCGTAGAGCGTGCCCATGTGCGGGCCGAAGAATTTGTACGGGGAACAAACGAGAAAATCGCAGTCGAGCGCGCGCACATCAATCGGGCCATGGGGCGCGTAATGGACGGCATCGATGAACATCAGGGCACCAGCGTCGTGCGCGAGCTTTGTGATCTCGGCGACGGGATTGATGGTGCCGACGGCGTTCGAAGCATAGCCGACGGCGACGAGTTTGGTCTTCGTGGTGATTTTTTTCTTTAGGTCGGCGAGATTGAGCGTGCAGTCCGTTTCACGGATGTCCACCTGCCGAATGACGATGCCTTTCTCTTCGAGGGCGCGCCAGGGCGAGACGTTGGCGTCGTGGTCGAGCGTGGTCACCACGATTTCGTCGCCCGGCTTGAGTTCGCGGCCGATGGCGCGGGCCAGGGCAAACGTGATCGTGGTCATGTTCTGGCCGAAGATGACTTCGTCCTTTTCGCAATGGAAAAAATCGGCCATGGCCGCGCGGGCCGAAGCGATCATCGCGTCATTGCGCTGGCTGGTGAGGAACGCGCCGCAGGTGTTGGCATTCGAACCGAGGAAATAATTCTGGACCGCGTCCATTACTTGCTTCGGCACCTGCGTTCCGGCGGGGCCGTCGAGAAATGCCGCGGGGTGCCCGTTCACTTTCAATTGAAGCGAGGGGAATTGCGTCCGCACCCAGGCGCTATCGAGCGGCTTAGCGGAAGTTTCCTGCATCACTGGTGTGCTCATGAGTTCTGTTTGCGGCCGAGCGGCGGCCGGTTTCTCCGGACCGTTAGTTTCTCACAGAGCCTGCCCGGGTTGAAATCTTCTACCGAGGCCCGCGAGTGCGAGTAACGGGCGGCGTGATACCATCAAAGCGATTGCTTCCACTCATGCCGTGCTGGCGCCGGCTATCAAATCAAATGAGCAGCCGCAGAGCGGCCGGCTCCGCGCCGCGTTTCTCAATGAGGTGCATCGTGTCCGAACCCATTACGCCGACGGAGCGCACGCGCGTGGTGCGCGAGCCGCACCGCGGCGCGTACGACCGCGAAACAATTTACAAGGTTCTTGATGAAGGCTTCGTGTGCCACGTGGGGTTCGCGATGGAAGGCCAACCCTATGTGATTCCGACGATGTTTGCGCGCGTGGGCGATGCGATTTATTTTCACGGCTCCGCGGCAA
>Ga0307479_10006814_pt1 | contig 10511 bp, 7 predicted proteins | sample atmos_gasesECM4C_FD_203743 | JGI IMG/M metagenome (GOLD analysis project Ga0307479, IMG submission 203743) | Hardwood forest soil microbial communities from Morgan-Monroe State Forest, Indiana, United States - atmos_gasesECM4C_515 | ecosystem: Environmental > Terrestrial > Soil > Temperate...
CGAGTTGCCGGTCCGGCGGTAACGCCGGCAACTCCAAAACCAACACCCTCGAGCACCATCCGCCGCGAAAATACTGGCTCAAACCACCAATTTTTTAAAATCGGGGTTTCACAACAGCCTTTAGCTAGGAACGTGGTGACTTGACGACTCGTACTTATGCGGCTCTCTCGTTAACCACGTCGATGACTAGACACAGGCAGGGATGTTGGCTCGGTTCATCGCAATTGACCAAAGGGAGGCTGCACTCATGCCGCCATGAGCGCAAGAAAATAGAGTTTAGCGCGCGCCTCCACCATCTCTGGAATTCCACCAACAACGACCCATTCGTAGAGCTCGGAATTAGAAGCATGCAACCAGGGCATGCTTTTCACGTCAACTACGCGACTACCTTCGAACTGTGGAAGAACGTAAGGCTTGGCCTTAACGGGTACTGGCTGCAGCAGTTGACCGACCACCACATCAACGGCAGCGACGTGCGCAATGCCAGGGAGCGCACAATAGGGCTTGGCCCCGGAATCCAGCTCGGCGGCGGAACAATCTCGTTCCGCCTGAATGGCTACATCGAAACGGACGTTCACAATCGTCCCAGTGGAATCAAGGTGACCTTCCGTATCTCCAAAGCTATTCCGACCAAGGAATCGCGACGCTAGGCGAGCGCGATCAAAGAGGGTTGGCACTACTAGAAATATGTAACTTATCCAGCTCTTCGCAATCGGTACTGTCACGTTGTTTTGCGACTGTTGACTGTCTGGACTTACGGACAGGTTCAACCGATTACTTGGCACGTTATGGCTATCCGTCGCCTTGTCGAGGCAGGCTGGATCAGTGCTTGGCTGGGAGATGCAACTCCTGCGCGCGTCGCAAGTGACAGGAGCCTAGTAAGTTGGACTTGGGCTAGGCCACACAGAGTTTGCAATACAGAGGAGAAAGTCAATGGCAGCAGGTTCAACGAGGGTTTCGCACGGAACGGGAACCAGAAGTGTCCCGAAGGGTGCGATCGTTCTTCTAGGACGACTGTTCTATGCGCTGATGGCTGCGCCAAATCGCTTTGCGAAACAAGGAAATCGCATATGCAACATCACCAGGGGTTCCCAAGGCTTCGATGGGAGTTCCGTTGACGGGTGTTATCTCACTTATCGCCAGCCAAAGCATTCTCCTCGGATACCGCACCAAGATCGGCGCCTGGCTAATCGCCCTGTTCCTGCTTATCGTGACGCCCACGATGCACAAAGTTTGGGGTCTCTCGGATCTGATGATGGCACGGGTACAAATCATCATGTTCATGAAAAACCTCTCGATGTTTGGCGATGCATTGCTTGTTACTCAGTTCGGGGCCGGACCATTGAGTCTTGACGCACAGCGATCACTGTGATGGGGCAGGCCGTGCGGCTCCGGTTCAATGGGGCCCGGGCTGCCGCCGCTCACCGATCACAAGATTAATAGCGCCGACGGAGGGCTCCAGGCTGCACCTCGGCCGGAATTCAGCTCAGTAGTCGAGGAATTTGGTTTCGTCTGAATGGCTGCGGGGAGACGGTCGTTGGCAATCGGCCGGAGCGGGGACTAGGTGATCTTCTTCATCTCCAAAGCTATCCCTATTCGGGGAATCCCGACCGTAGGCGTGTCCGGCAAAAACTGTCACATTGCCCAGGCTGTCGAATGCAGGCTCACGGGCTCGAAAAGCAACAACCACGGCTCGCGCTGCCATGTTGACCAAGAAAGAGGCCATGATATGAAATCCGCACAAATCGATGTGAAGGAGTATAGCTATTTCGTTGATAACCAGTGGCGAGAAGCGGCAGACAAAAAGTTCTTCGAGGTTCACGAGCCCTATCGCGGAAAGCTGTTTGCCCGCGTCGCAGCAGGATCTCGCGCGGATGGGCGCACCGCCGTGGACGCGGCCGCGAAGGCATTCGCGGGATGGGCGGAAACTGCGCCGGCGGAAAAAGCCCGGTTGTTCCTGAAGGCTGCCGAGATCGTCAAGCGCCGCCGAAGCGAGATCGCTGAAGTGCTGGCGCGTGAAACCGGATCGACCATTTCATTCGCTACCTTCCAGCAGGACCTGGTTGCCGCGACGCTCCAGCAGGTTGCCGGCTGGGTGTATCTGCCCAAAGGCGAGGTTCTGGAAACCAACGCGCCTGGGTCCCACTCGATCGCCGTGCGCCGTCCGCTGGGCGTTGTCGCCAGTTTCACGCCATGGAACGGCGCCAACGTTCTGTCCTGGCGGGCCGTCATATCGCCGGTGGCCGCCGGCAACACCGTCGTGGTCAAACCATCTGAGTTCGCTCCGGTCTCAGCAGGGATTATGCTCGCAGAGGTCGCGGAGGAAGCCGGGTTTCCTGCAGGAGTGATTAATGTTGTTACTCATGCCCCAGGAGCCGCTGGCGCCATTGCAGACGAGTTCTTTGAACGTCCCGAAGTCCGTGTCATCAATCTGATCGGCGGAGTCAAGACTGCGCGCATGCTGGCGGAGCGCGCCGGACGCCTTTTGGAGCGGACCGTGATGGCGCTTGGTGGTTTCAATCCGATGATTATCCTCGACGACGTCGATATGGAATATGCTGTCCGCACCGCGACGTTCGGTTCCTTCTTTCATCAAGGCCAGATCTGTCTGAATACCCGCCGAATCATCATTCAGTGTAAGATCTACGAAGAATTCCTTGGCAAGTTTGTGGCTCGGACCAATAGCCTGCCGGCCGGCAATCCCCTGGACCCGAAAACCATCATCGGTCCCATCATTACTCACGACGCCGTAAAGCTGATCGATGACGGCGTGCAGGAAGCGATTGCGAGGGGAGCCAAGGCCCACACGGGCGCGAGGCACGATGGGCAGATTTATTACCCCACGATTCTGACGGACGTTCCCCTGGATGCCGCCATCGCCAACCAAGAGACCTTCGGGCCGGTCGTCGTGGTCGAAGTGGTGGATACGCCGAAAGAGGCGATTGCCGTAGCAAATCGTACCATGTACGGCCTCACGTCTTCGATTCTCGCCGGGAATACTTACAAGGCATTCGAGATGGCGCCCAAGATTCTCGCTGGAATCGTGAATGTGAATTCACCGACCGTCAACGACGAGATTCACGCGCCGATGGGCGGAGTTCGCGACAGTGGCTGGGGTCGCACGGGACCGCGTAGCCTGGATGACTTCAGCGACGTGATTTGGATCAACTCGCACAGCGGTCAACGCCAATATCCCTTCTGAGCACAACGCAGGGGATCGAAGAGACCAAATCCTTCCACAGTAATTCCGTTCAGCACGAACTGAAGAAAAAAGAAAAGAGAGAACTATCACATGTCGACCAACTTGACCGCTGTCCTTCAAGAGCTCTTGCAGAACACATCGAATCTCAAGATGCTCCGGCAACTCATGACGCCGGACGCCACCTACGTTTCATTGAATTTCGACAACCCTGAACTGAAGAAAGTTATGCCCTGGACAGGCACCCACAAGGGGCCTCAGGCGCTGGCCGACGTCTTTGGGGCAATCCAACGATTCTGGAAAACACTCGACTTCAAGGTCAGCGACACCATTGAGCAGGGTAGCCGCGTCGCCCTCTTCGGATCTTTTGCCTACAAATCGAACGCGACCGGGAAGGAAATTACATCTCCATTTGGTCTCTTGGCGCGTTTCGAGGGGGACAAGGTTGCTTACCTCCAGTTTCTCGAGGACAGCTACGGCACTGCAGGCTCGTTCAAAACAGGAGGCGCCACACGGTTCCACAGCGATCCCTCGGGGAAAGAGGTTGAGGTCTAACGCCGAGCTGGTCGTTACCGTGAATTCACCGGCGGTCAAGGACGGGAGTTACGAAAACAGTGGGTGGCTCGCGACCGGTTAGGCGTTCGCGGCGGTTATCGGAGAAATCACACCTTAAATCCTGGGGATTCAAATGACCAACGTATCGAATGAACAAAAGCGATATGACTTCATCGTGGTGGGAGCGGGCGCGGCCGGTTCGGTTCTTGCCGCGGAATTGTCCGCCTCCGGCGCGCAAGTCCTCGTCATCGAGTCGGGAGGACCCGACGACGCGCCGACCATCGCGAATCCAAGCGTCTGGTTTTACAATGTCGGCGGCCCGCTCGATTACCACTTGCCCGTTGCCCCCTCGCCGCGATTGAACAATCGCAAATTCAATATGGCCCTCGGTCACGTACTTGGTGGAGGCAGCAGCATCAATGCCATGGTGTGGATGCGGGGCATGCAACGGGACTACGACGGGTGGGCGGAGAATGGAGCCAAGGGTTGGGCCTTCGCCGACGTGCTTCCCGTCTTCAAGGGTCAGGAGGATTGGGAGGGCGGCGCCAATACCTGGCGCGGAGCCGGTGGCCCCATACACATCCGCCGGCCAAAAGATCCTCACCCCACAGCGCCGGCCTTCATCGACGCTGCCCGACAGATGGGCATGCCCACTCTGGATGACGTGAACGGACCGATGCGCCCGGGCGCCGGCTACATCAACATGAACATCGCTGCAGATGGGACTCGGGTTAGCGCTGCGCGCGCCTTCCTGCACCCGGCTTTGTCGAGGCCAAACCTGACCTTGCTGCTCAACACCAACGTGGTGAAACTGAACTTCAAAGGTACTCGTTGCGAGGGGGTCAAGCTAATGACAGACGGCGCCCTAAAGGATATCGCGGCCGACAAGGAAGTGATCCTCGCCGCGGGCGCCATCAATAGCCCGAAGCTTCTGATGCTGTCAGGCGTCGGGGAAGCGAAGGCGCTGCGCAGTCGTGGAATCGACGTCGTCGAGAACCTGCCCGGCGTTGGCGAGAATCTGCAGGACCATGTGCTCGTGTCCGGCGTCGTGTTCAAGTACAAAGGCAAGATGCCGGATCGGCCGGCCGACAGCAACGCAGTCGAGGCAGAGGCTTACTTGTCAAGCAGTCCTTCGGGTGACACAGACATTAGTCTTGTGCTTCATCAACTGCCAGTGGTTACGCCCGAAGTGGCCTCGCGCTTTGGAACTCCTCCACCGGACGCGTTCACCATCGCGCCAGCTCTTGTGCAGCCCACCAGCATGGGTTCCGTCCGCCTGGCCAGCGACAACTTCCAGGATGCCGCTGTGATCGACGGCAACTATCTCGGCACGGATCACGATTTTGCGGCCATCGTGCGCGCCATCGAAGCCGCGCGTGAAATCGGGAATCAGCCTGCCTTCGACAGTTTGCGCGAGAGCGAACTCATTCCAGGGCCCAAGGCGAGCGCCGAGGAGATCCGGGAACTTGTCGGACTTGCCTCGGCGAGTTTTGGACACGCAGTTGGTACGTGCAAAATGGGCGTGGACAAGCTCGCTGTTGTCGACCCAGAGCTTCGCGTGCACGGCATTTTGGGTTTACGCGTGGCGGACGCCTCCGTGATGCCACAGATCATTACGGGGCCGGGGACAAACGCGTCGACCCACATGATTGCGGGTCGCGCCGCCAAGCTGATTCTCGGCTAAAAACAGGGAATCGCATGACCGGCAATCCAGATAAGTGGTTGACCATTGACACCCATCACCACATAGTGCCTGACTTTTTCTGGCAGGAGACGGAGAACGCGCATGCCCCCGTCGGAGGGCTTGCGCCGCTTCGATGGTCCAAGGAAGCAACCACCTCATTCATGGCTGTCGCCGGCATCGATGTTGCTGTCGTCTCTCTGAGTACGCCCGGCGTGCACACTGGAGATAGCGCCAAAGCGCGGGCTTTGGCGCGCCGGTGCAACGAATTCTCGGCCGAACTGGTTCGTTCACGACCGGACCGGTTTGGAGGTTTCGCCTGCCTCGCCTTGCCGGATGTCGATGCCTCCCTGGAGGAGCTGTCGTACGCACTCGACGTCCTCGGGCTCGATGGCTTTGTTCTCTTCACGAATTCCAACGGCGTCTACCTCGGAGATCCTGTCTTGGAGCCGGTCTCCGAGGAACTTGAGCGCCGCAAAACCGTCGTCTATGTGCACCCGAATCCTTCACCGGACGCGGTTGCCCATTCGTTAGGCCTGCCCGACAATCTGCTTGACTTCCCGACAGACACCAATCGCGCGGTTGCTCAGATGCACTACACGAACAGATTTGCACGCACGCCAAGCGTGAAGTACATCTTCTCTCACGCCGGAGGCTCGATTCCCTGCCTTGCCGCACGTTTCGCGATCATCGATGAGATGGGGTTCATCGCGGGCGGCGAGCAGCGAGGCGCCGCTGCTGACATGTTCCGCCGGATTTATTGGGACACGGCCCTTGCTGCAAGTGATCCCGTGCTCCGCATGCTGCGCGACGTAGCGGGAATCAATCAAGTTCTGTATGGAACGGATTTTCCGTGTCTGCGCCGAGACCTGGCCGTACGCTCCAAGCAACGGATCTTGCAGAGCACCGAGTTAAATGATTCGGAAAGGCGCGCCATTCTCGGGGGCAATGCGTCACGCCTTGTTCCGCGCCGATTCCGTCCTTCGCCAAATGTGATTTGGAAGGAAAGTAAGAATGCAAACCTAACATCCTCAAGGACCCAACCGCGAAAGCCCCATGGTCGGTTATACATCCAATCGGCGAGGAAGATTCGGCCGCGGTGGCCGCTTTGCCATCCGTTGTCGCACCATGAAAGGCAAGTTCGAAGGGACCGCTGGCCGCGGTCCGTGCAACGACATCATGGAGCGAGTCGCGGACCCGAAGGGTGTGACCTTCGAAGCCGCTACTGTGAGTGACTCAAGTTTCTGCTGAAACCACTTTGATCTACAGAAGAAAAACTGCGGCCCTCAAGCGGAATGTACGATAGGCCGATGGGCGCGACGTGTTGATCGTTACTCTGGAAGGGGTTAGCCTGCAGTCGAGCTAAAGAATTCATATCCTCAACGGTCAAGCGGGAGGACTCGGTGTCATGAGAAATGTTTGCCTTCAGAGCGGCATAGCGGGACCTGCAGACGAAAGGGTTGGCCGATTCTCGCGCTATGTTTTAGCTTTTGTGTCGCTCGTCTTCCCAGCGATCCTGTGGAGTCAAGGAATCCCAAAGTTTGATCGGCCGACGAGCCCCTTGGAACTGGAAGGAGCGGCGGAGCCGTGGCGCTTCGTCCACTCCGTGGGTGAAAAGGCCGGAGCGTGGGGCTTTGAAAGCGGTGTCCTCGAGGGATGGGTATATCCCGTAAAGATCTTCCATGATTTCAGCCTCGCTTTCCAGTTGGAGGGACAGCCGACGATTTATCCCGGAGAGCAACTCCTCCGCGCGGTGCGCATTCGTCCTGATAGCGTCGACCTGCAATATTCCGCGGAACGGTTCACGGTCACCGAGACACTTTTTACCCCAGCTAGCGAAGCTGGGTTCGTGATTCTGCTCGAGGCCAAAACCACGACACCATTGCGCGTTTACGTCGGCTTCCGGCCCGATCTGAACCTGATGTGGCCCGGATCAATCGGAGGCCAGGCAATTACCTGGAACCAGGAAAGACGATGGATGGAAATGAGTGAGCCCTCGGGCAAGTTTTCTGCCCTGGTGGGCTCGCCTGCGGCCGTCGGTTCAACCGCCGTCGGCTATCACTCGTATCTGAGCAACGACCAGCCCTACGAGCAGATCGAACTTCACCTGGATGCCGAAACGGCAAAACGGGACTACGTGCCGATCATCGTCGCAGGCGGCATTCGTAACGTGTACCAGCCCTCGGTTACCTACGAACGGATCCTCAAAGACTTGCCGGAGCTTTACGCCGAGAGCGCAAAGCACTACGCGGATCTCGACGCCCGCGGACCGCTGGTAAGCACTCCGGACCCGTTGGTCAACCAGGCGATGCGCTGGTCGCGAGTGTCGCTGGAGCAGCTCAGAGTTTGCAACCCCGATCTCGGTTGCGGTTATGTCTCCGGGTATGGCTCCTCCGGCACCGGGACTCGACCGATGTATGCCTGGTACTTTGACGAGCCGAATATCAGTGAGCGGGCATTGGTGGAGACGGGACTGGCGGACGAAATGCGCGAAGCGCTCCGCTTCATTCGGAAATTCCAGCGAGAGGACGGGCAAATTCCCCACGAGATCTCGCAAAGCGCTGGGACAATGGAATGGTTCAAAGATTATCCCTACGCCTATATTCACAGCGACACTGCGCTGTGGTACTTGGTCGCGATGGCGCACTTTTACCGCTCTACCGGCGACCGGACCTTCCTCGCGGAGAGTTGGCCCTCGATCCGGAAGGCGTATGCGTATTTGCTTTCGACCCTCAAAGCGGAGAATGGCCTTCCGCAGATTCCACCGGACCAATGGGGATCAATGGAGACCGTCGGCGTGGCCGTGCAGGATTCAGCCATGGGGGGCGAGTGGATCGCGGCTGTGCGATCGGTGGCCGAGTTGGCGGAGGTCATGCACGATTCCGTTCTCGTACGGGAGTGCGCACAGCGCGAAAAATTGGCATCGGACTCGTTGGAGCGCCTATTCTGGAACCCGGCGCTTGGATACTATGACTATGGAATGAGCAGGTCTGGAGAGAAGGTCACCTACCTGAATCCCACCATTGCCTACAGCGCCTGGTTCGGAAGCCTTCCGGCAGAGCATGCGCGAGCTGTGTTGGAGCGATTGGCGGGCGCGCAGTTCCTTTCCGACTGGGGCGAGCGCAGTATGTCGCTGGAGGACCCACGTTTTGACGAGAACTCTTACCAGGTGGGTTCCGCATGGCCGTTCTTCACAGTGGCTCCCATTGTCGCTAGCTACCAGTATCACAATGCGGTGCAGGCATTCACCACTTGGATGTCCATGATTCGCTTGCGCATGTTCAACGCTCGCGGTGCCATGCCCGAATCTCTGTCGGGTGGCTACTATCGATTGCTCGATAATGGAGTGCCCCACCAGATGTTTTCCGAGCTGCTCGCGATGCCGGTACTAGTCGAAGGCGTGATGGGGTTGCAACTCGACGTCCCGAGCGGCGTTCTCCGCTTAACGCCCCACCTTCCGCCACAATGGCCGGATCTCGCAATTCGTAAATTTCCTTTCGGACTGGGACGGGTGAGCGTTGAATTGCACCAGGAACCCGGACGGCTCACAGCCAGTCTCAATGCAATCGGCGTTTCGCCATATACGCTCGAATACTCTCCCGCACTACCCGCTGGAGCGACGGTTGAATCGGTTCAGCGGGATGGGAAATCCATCCCGTTTCAGGTCGAGGACACCGGTAGTGACGTTCATGTGCACGTCAGTCTGAAGGCGGTGTCGAAATCCAGCATCGAAGTGCGCTATCACGGAGGGATTGAGGCGGATGTTCCCTGGCAGCCACTCCTCGAGGGCGACACCAGCCGGAACCTGCATGTTCTGAAGACTTCCTATCAGAAAGGCCAGTTTCAGATGCTGGTGGAAGGGCGTCCCGAACTGAAGTATGAAGTTCGACTTTGGACGCCATGGCGCATCGCCGAAGCGACGTCCGCAGAGGCCATCCAAAAGGATGGCGACTGGGAGATTTTGCGAGTGAGTGCCCCGCCAGACGCCAAAGAGCACCGCGACAAGGCGGGCTACGTCCGGTGGACGGTAAAGGCGACCGCCCTACCGCATTGACCCATCGCCGCGTCAATTCGTTTCCAACTCGTCTTTGCTAGGCAGCTTGGGAAAAGCGGCATGGGGCTCGGTCTGATACCAATACGCCACCGAAGAAATATCATCCGTCAGCGGCAGATAGCGGCCGGCGTTCCTCCATCCTAGTGCTTGGATGGTCACGCGCAGATCCGATGTGAACCGAACGGGATCGGGAATGTGCCAGCGATAAAGCCCAAATCTCTGCTGTGACTGGTAAAGCCCGTCGGGTTTCAGAACCTGGACGAGTCCGGAATATGGGCTGGTGAACTCCTCGTATTGATGTTTCTCTGGATTCTCAAAGTCGTAAGATCCGTTGAAATAGTCCTCCGTGCCGGTGCCATTGATGGTGGGGAAATCCTTGTCCCCATCCATGTAGAACTTGATCTCGCCTTCCCCCCACCATCCGTTGTTGTGCACACCCCACGCCAGGTAGGTCCCGACATAGTGGCCTTTCCCCTTGATGCCATCGACGATGGTGTAGACGTGCTTATAGGGCAGGGGATTGACGCGGCGAAACTGGGCGTGGAAGTATGCCGCGTCGGCAGGCACAGTCGATAGCGCGTAGTCGACCTGGTAGAAGAGCGTCATGGGCTTTTCATCCAGGTTCTCAAGGGTGATTTTCGCTCTGCGGCGGAACGGCATCGGCCAATACGAGTTGAAGGCGCTGCCCGGATTCACACACACCGCCAGCGACGAGATGCGCGCATACTTGCCCCAGCCCATGGCGAAGAAGTCGCCGAGCGGCACCTCGACCGATGGTTCCTTTTCGTCGTCCCAGTACATGCGAAGAATGGAGAAGCGCCAATTGCCGGTCGGGGTCATCCAGATGTGCTGGATGGCGCCCGGACCGCTGATCTCAGCCACCGTGTACGTCGTCCCCGCCGCGATGTCGACCGACGGGCTGATCTTCCAGCCCTTTCCGAGGTCCCGCGCCGCTTTCGCTCCGGTGCCCTCCGCGGCAGTCCCGCCTTTGCCCTTTTCTCCCGTAGGGTTCTCAGGGCTGA
>Ga0307479_10006815_pt1 | contig 10511 bp, 7 predicted proteins | sample atmos_gasesECM4C_FD_203743 | JGI IMG/M metagenome (GOLD analysis project Ga0307479, IMG submission 203743) | Hardwood forest soil microbial communities from Morgan-Monroe State Forest, Indiana, United States - atmos_gasesECM4C_515 | ecosystem: Environmental > Terrestrial > Soil > Temperate...
TCAAGGATGCGAAAGAAGCCCGGACTCCCCGCGCCGTCTTCAAACTCATGGGTAGCCTCTTGCAGTCAATCTACCGCGAAATGAAACCACGCTGACTGCACCGCAAGGTGGAGGGATGTTATCACTGCGCGTGCAGGGAAGCCACCGAGAGGCATAGACTCGGAACGCGCGACGCGGGCACCGCCGTTGTCGTTGCAAATCCCATCCACGTGTTCATTGCAAGCGCATTCAACCGTTTCTGGCGTTACGCCGTCTGGCGAGCTTGCTTAACCCGAAAATATTGGACGCCGCGAAGGGAATCACCGGGCAGTACTCCTTTGGTCCGGTGTTCTACGCTCTATGATCAGATTGCCCGGAGATTCTATCTCTTATTGATTCTCCTTGTTGCCGATGTCTCCCTACGTCGAAATGCTGGTGTCTGGTGTCCTTGCTTCTGAAATCGCATCGTGCGGTTCTGCTCCTTACTGAGTGCAGCCCAGCGTTGCCTTGATCTGCTTGGCCGCCGACGTGAAGGTCGCGGCCTCCGCGGCGCTGCACCAGCGCTTTGCGAGAATTGACACGACCGAACGGCGAGGCCGAGTCGGGCCGGTCAAGCTGTGCTTGAATGCGCGATTAGTGTTTCCAAAGATCTACCCGGATTGCACCTAATCCAGCAGTTTTCTGCGGGCTTGCGCTAATGTTGCAAGCCTGAACGGTGATCGTGTTTGCGGCACTCACCCATGCGAAGTAGGTAATGGTGCCTCCTCCTGTCGTCCTGGCATTCGGTACTCCAAGCGCAAGCGTGTCGCCATCGCTTGCTCCGTTGAGGGTAAAGTTCGCTGTCGCGCAGGTGGACGGCTTCAAAGCAGGGAAGCTTGGGTTGAACGTTACCGAAAGATGTTCAACGATAGCTGTTCCGCCGCCGATCGCAACCGACCCTTGTGTGGCAAGGCTGCCGTTACCATCGACGATGATTTTGTTCATGCCACGATTCTGCCCTATGAGAATGTTGCCGCCACCGAAATTGTTGAACACTCCTGACGCTGCCGTATTGACGCCCGGCGCGCTCTGACTTACTGCAAGCACAGCCGTGCTGGTGCTGCCGTTAGTTTGAGCCCACAGCGCCCCATTCAGGCCCGTGGCGACAACGCCGAAAATGCTCCCAATACCTTGAACGCCAAACGGACCCGTTCCTGTAACCCCGGCGATCCCACCGCTAGTACCGTAGACGCCATACTGGCTTCCGAGAGTTTGGATGCCAGCTCCTGCGTTGGGGGCAACATTCACACCTACGCTGCCTACAACCGCCTGGTTGCCATTGAGAGTCATATTGCCCGAAACATTCTGGTCCCCTCGGAAATTGTTACCGACATCCAGGCGCGCGTAATTGCTTGCGGCGACACCATGAAGCGAGCCTGCATCCGTCGCGAGATTCGCCGTGTTGGCTGTTACAGCGGCAACCTGGGTTAGGCCCGCGCCGTCGCCCGTAAAATTGGTCGCGCTCAAGTTGCCGTTAACGGTCTGGTTTCCGGTGAACGCGTTACTGCCATTCAACTGCGCAAGTCCCGAATCATCGTCGGTGACCAGTTCAAATGCCCCGATGTCGCAGGCAGGGCCTTGGGGCCGAGTGATGCCTCTCTGATCCGTGGTAACGGGAGCCCCATTTACGTCCGTGCAGTAATTCGTCGGGCTCGTCGGGATGGCGTCCACGGCGGGACTCGTGGCCGTCAGCGCAATGGTTTGGGTGGGGCCACCGTTGCTCTTAAGGCCGCCCGGATCGAGCCCGGCGGGAGTATTGTTTAGATCGCCGGTCTGGTTGAAGGAGGTGGTACAGGAGGTGTCGTCCGAGAGGTTGTACCCTTGGGAGGTCAGGAAGTTGTAACAATTCCCGCCGATGGAATTGTTCGCCAAGATAGTATTCTTGGCAATCAATCGATTGTTGTAAACGAAGATGCCGCCGCCGCCGTAGGGAGCGGAATTGCCCGAGAGGGTGCTGTTCGTAAGCGTCGGCGTTGCGCCATAAGTGTAGATGCCGCCGCCGGCGTAGGCGGAGTTGCACGAGAGCGTGGTGTTGGTCACAGTCACCGTACCGGCGTAGATGTAGATGCCGCCGCCCACGATAAAGCCGCTGCCGACGACCGAGTTGCCGGAGAGTGTGCTGCTGGTCACGGTCAGTGTGCCCAAGTAATTAAAAATGCCGCCGCCACTCCCGCCCCCGTTGGCGGAGTTGCCGGAGATGGTGCTGTTGGTCACGGTTAGCGTGCCGCCGTGGTTGTAGATGCCGCCGCCGTTGTCGCCGTTGGTGGAGTTGCCGGAAAGCGTGCTGTTGCTGAGCATCAGTGTTCCGGAGTTCAAGATGCCGCCGCCGGCACCGGCGCTCCCGTTCTGTATGGTTACGCCAGAAATCGTCACTGTAAAACCGCTGCCAATCTCAAACACCCTGGACGAATTGTTCCCGCTGATCGCGAGGCTGGAAGCGCCGGGACCGCTGATGGTCAGGTTTTCGTTAATCAAAAGCTCGCCGCTCGCCGCGGTCAGCGTGATGGTGCCCGCGACGCTAAAGTTGATGGTATCCCCGGACGCAGCACTGGCAATCGCATTCCGCAGCGAGCCAGGGCCGCTGTCGAGCGTGTTCGTAACTGTGACGGTGCTGCCGAAAACGGGGAAGGCGGTGAAAACCGCCAGCATCAGTGAGGCGGCCCACGTAGCTTTAATTCTCTTCATTGACTTCCTCGATTCTGCGTTTCAGTTGAACCACTCGCGCCCGAGTTGGAAGACCCCGTACTTGACCAGAACCTATCTCATTAATGCTGCTGCCACCTCGGCAGCGTAAAGCGAGTTAACCTGCATCGAAGAGACTTGTCAGGGATTCGTTACGTTGAACAGGAAGGTCAAATAAAAGTCTCCCAGACCGGCGAAGCAACCCGCGCACTTCAGTGGCTTACGCAATCTGGCGATATTCTCGACGGTTCTCCCGGCCTGCTGGATCGGGGTGATTGTCCAAGCGACGCATTGGTTGGTGGTGGAACTTACTGCCGTACAGGTGACTTGGGGATTGTTTGTCTCTGCGTAATCGATATCGGAGTTCGGTCCGGAGCTCATCATCAGCCCGTACTGGGTTCCTAAGTAGGTGAAGCTAATCCCTGTGGGGCAGGAGAGCGTCTGGTGCAGCTTCATTGCCGGGAAGCTGCCAATGATGGCTTCGCTGCACTTGATGATGATCCGCGCGGAAAGGTTCTCGTAGGCGAAAATCTGCTGTGCCCCGCTGTTGGGAACAGGATCACGCAGATCGATTAGCACCGTCCTTGTCCCCGAACTTGTGGTATCCAATACCCAGTCGCCGCTTGGGCTCTGCAGCGTAGACGACACCGAGGACTCGCCGTTGTAGTAAGAGCCCAACTCATCGCCTTGGATCCGATAGTTGGTACCGGAAACGATGTCACCGGTGATGTTCAGCGTGCTTGTCACCGAAGGCGGGGGTTGCGACTTGCCGCCTTGCACCGAGAGGTAACTCACCGTCGAGTCGGATTCGCCATGGACCGGGGCCGTCGAAAGCATGAGCATCCCGATCGTCAAGACTGTCAGGATTTTTGTTTTCATCGACTTTCTCCTTATTCTCTTCTCAGTCTGGAGACGCTTCGAGCCAGCCATGTTTGGTCCTGAGTTGGCAACGGCTTCCGCGCGATCCCTACCCACTAGTGACGTAAGCGGGAAAACATTTCGGAGGGCCGGGGGGAGTCCGCGACCTGGCTGACGAATAGGACCGGGCAATCGCAGCAGTTCTGCCTTTGCGGGGCTTATTTGCGGACCTCACGGAAGGAGTATTCAGCAGCAACCTGAAGCCTGCCCGAGGGAGCAAGCCCGCGGAGTGTGAGTATATAGTCCCTATTTGCGAAGAGTTTGGCGGGTACCCTTAGGATGACGCCTTTTCCGGCAGCAGTCTCCCGAGGATGGAGATCTTTTTCGTTCCAGATTTCTTGACCGGCGACTGTGCGGAGCTCGGCGCGATATGTCTCGTATTCCACCATCTCCAGGCTTGCAGTCAGCTCAACGACGTCTGCATTGGAGGGAATCACTAGCCGGGTCTCGCTACCTCCGCCCCGCGTAATTCCCGGCGTCAGGATCAAGGCCGCAATTTGGCCTTCCGACGGTTGTTTCGGCGCCTGAGGTAAGGCTTCGTCGGGAGCCCGAGCCGCCTGCTCCGTCTGGCTCCTAGTTGGCTGTTGCACGTGGGTTTCAGAAGGAGCGCGGGGCCGGCGTAGCCAGGTTCCCAGGACGACTACAGCCAGAAGTCCCAATGCCGCGGGCATGAGAACTGCCCACCGGCGCATCGGCCAGTGTGGCAGCCAGGTAGGCCGCCAGGTTCTCGCTTTCTCACGGAAGAGGTGGACTGGTGCTGTGGCCGGAGGTCCCGGGAGGCGCAGCATCAGCGACCGCGCAAACTCGATTCTTTCCCGCTGTTCCGGAGACTGCAAGAGTCTTTTCTCAAAGCCTTCGCGCTGCGCCCCGGAGAGTTCCCCCCGCACATACCGGTCGATCAATTCATCTTCCAGCGTGCAAAGGCGCTCGAAAACGTCATCGTCGGAAAAATACTCTTCCTCAAGCTGAGGTTGGTCGTCTTCCGACAGTTGTCCGAGCAGATACCGAACCAAGGTCTCGTCGCTTGGAAGGTCTTCCCCCACGTTCGGCTACCCTCCCACTATATAGTGCGTTGCTTTTACCTGTATTTCACTCTGAGACCGCTTGTTCTAGACAGGTCTCTACGCACTCCTCCAATCGGATACGGATGCGATGCACTCGAATTCGCAACGCGTTCATCGGAATGCCCATTTGCTTCGCCAATTGCTGCCGTTCCCTTTTTTTCGAGCTGTATTCTTCATAGTAGCTTGAAATGAGCCGTCGGCTTTCATCCGGAAGCTTTCCCAGGCACCCTTCTAAACATTGAAGGCGTGTTTCCGAATCGCCTTGATCTGCCGTTTCCTTACCTATAGGGGATGAGATTTGTTCCAGATTTCTTTGGCCTTGCTCCGGCCTCCGGAAAGCCTCCCGAAGCACAAACCGCGCCGTGCCCAGGAGGTAGCTCTGAAGATTCTCGATCTGCACACCCTCTTGGATCCTGCGGGCCACGCGGTTGAGCGCCTCGTCGGCATAATCTTCGGGGAAAGGGCAGCTGCGCCATTCAAAAAACTTCAGGAGTTTCTTTCGGACGTCTTCGTATGCCCTGCCAGCTTGCTCGCGGTCCGAGTCTAGGCGCGCCAGCAAGGCATCAAAGGCTTCCTGGCCTAAGCTCCAATGACTTTTCCGTGATGTGGGCACTCTGGTCGCTCCGCGCTGCCAGAACAGATGATTTGCTCCCCATGGAAATGGCTTGCCAGGGTCTCTAGTTCCACTCGCCTTGCAATTCAAATGCGGCCCAATAGTAGGGATTCTGCCATCTCTTCTGCCGCCACATCTGGATTTGTGCCACGCGAAGAGCTGCCGCAGGCCGCAACTGCTCTTTTAGCATAGCCTTGTAAAATCTTGCCATTAGTTCGGCTGTAGCCGCATCATTCACTTCCCATAAGCTGGCCACCACGCGACGTACGCCCGTGTACATGAATCCTCGGACAAGCCCGAGCAGTCCTTCGCCGCGAACTTCCTTGCCGAGAGCTGTCTGGCAGGCGCTGAGGACCACCACGTCCGCTGACAACTTGAGATTGTAAATCTCATGGAGGCGCAGAAAGCCATTCTGCGGATGGCCTTTTCGATCGACCAGCGAAAGGATGATTCCAGAGAGCTCAGGAGTCGAGCTGTCCAGGAGCGTGTGGGTCGCAAAATGGATAACCCGATATTCATCCAGCCTTGGGCTGATTGCTGTTGCGAGACTCGCCTGAAAATCGATTGCCTCGAAAACCTGGTCGGCGGGCAACAGAGCTGCGATGGCATGTGCTTCGCGGCGGGAAAAAGGCAGTCGCGGTATCTGTGCGCCCCGAGCCAATCCCACCTCCGCTACAGCCCGGTGTAGGTGCGCCAGATTCAAGGGAGGATCTCCCCCCTGTGTTTTGACTTGACTGCGCCTTTCTGCCACGCGTTCATCATCGCGGTCAAACACAGGGTCTGCCAACACCGCAACAGCCCTGCGCACCTCTTGAGGTTGGGTACTTTCACCTCTCATGACCGCAACAACTGACGCGGAAGGCAAGTTGACAACTTCGTGCTGCACCAACAGCGGGATGAAAGACTCTTCGGCAGCGCAAGCAGCTCCAGGATCCGGAAGGGGCCCAAAAGGAACGTATTGCAGTCCTCCGTCGGCGACAATGAGCAGCCGCTTCGTTCCCAGCAAACCCACGGCCGGCCCTAAGATCATCCTGCTCAGCCCTGCGGCAGCATCGCAATAGTCTCTTTTCGCTCGGGCGAGACGAAGTCCACGCTGACGCAGCGTCTCGTCCTTAGGATGGGCGCCCCAGGCTGTCAACAGTCCATGGACCTGTCGCGCCGCGGCCTCAATCTCTTTTCGCCTGGGCAGTTGAAAACTGGCAATCGAGCTTTTACCCACCACCCACAAATAGCTGTGCTCTTCACCCAGGGAATACTCCAGGAGGAGGGAACCCGGATCGACGACCTTTGCCTGGATTTGCTGGAGATCCAAGGGCTGGGGTTGCGTCAGAGCCGCATAGTGTGGGCTCGCCAGCCGGATCTCGGCCTCGGCTTCTCCTTTTTCCTGCACTAGGTGTCGGATTTCTTCGGCGAGTTCCTCAGCTTGGCCCGCGGTGTGGGGTGGCCCGAGGAGTCGCGCTTGCCGCTCCTCCAGAGCACCCAGGCGCAGATCTAGGGCCATGTCCTTCTTCACCAGCCCTGGGTCAACTCCTTGGCGAATATCCATCCGAGCTTCTGCCAACATGTCCAGCAGGCTGCGCGCTCGCGAGGCTTCGCTCGCCTGAAGTGCCACTCCATCGAGGCCCTTCTCCGGCCGTTGCAAGTGCATCTGCATGAGGAGGTCGATGTAGAATTCGTAGCTGCTTTTCGCCATTCCAAAGTACATCGCGCGGAGTTCCGGGTCCGCTAGGTGTGGCCGCAAAGATTGCAGGAGTTGCAGGTTCTCTTCGATTTGGCTGCGTGCCTCGGCGAATCTTTCAAGGGCGCGCTCGCTGCGCGCGAGTCCAGCCAGCGCAAACGCTTCCCAAAGAGGATCCTTGCCGGATTGGGCCTCCGACAGAGTTTGGCCATAGTAGCGGAGGGCCTCCGCGTGATCTCCCGAGTTTTCATAGACCAGACCGATTTCGTACTCGATCGAACGAGCTTCCCGGTCTTTCTTGAACGGCCAAAGGCCCAGGGCCCGCTGCAAATTCTCAAGGGCCTTCTCTTTCATTCCGAGCCTGTTGTAAACGACGCCTAGGCGATGGAGTGTCGAGGCTTGGCCCATGTGGTGGCGCGGCTCGGATTCGTATAGAGGCAGGAGCTGATTGAGAACTTTGAGTGACTTCTGATAGTCGTGCTGGCCAATGTAAAAGGAGGCCAGTTTGCCCTGAACAAAGGCCTCGCCCCAGCGGTTCCCCAACTCATGCCAAGTTGCCAAGGAAAGATTCAGGTGTTCTACCGCCTTGTCATTCTCACCCGCAGCAGCGTGGGCGCCCGCGGCGAGCTGGAGCATGTCGGCTTCCCAAGTTCGATTCTTCTCTGACCGAGCGAGAGCTAGAGCTTGATCATAAAGATCGAGCGCCCGCTGATACTCTCCCAATTCCTCGTAAACTGTGCCCAAGTTCCACAGCGTGTCGTATTCCCCGGCGCGCTGGCTGAGGGCTTGGTAGATCGACCGCGCTTCGTACAGCGACTTGAGGCCATTTTGAAACTCCCCAAGCCCGTCGTAGGTTTCGCCAATACCCTCCAGCACTTTCGCTTCGCCCGCTCGATCCCCAATGGCTCGGTACAAGAGCAATTCTTGATTAAGGTTCGCGAGCGTGTCTTCGGGTTTTCCCAAAGCACCGTAGAAGGCAGCTACTCCTTCGCGGGCCCTGGCTTCCTGGCGGAACTCGCCCAGGTCGTGCCAAATCAGCGTGGCCTGCTTCAGATACCCCAGGCCTTCTTCGTAGCGTTCATCCGCCCACCAACTTAGGCCAAACACTTCCAGCGCAAAGGCTTCCCCGCCCTGGTCCGCCGCGCTGTGGAACAGAGAGATCGCCTTCTGGTACTCCGCCATAGCCTGCACTCGTGCATCAATCGCATCCTGCGAACTGAGCTGGCGGGCTCTTGTCAAAGCCTCGTTGGCGGCGACGCGAATCGTATCCGCAGAAGTCGCCGCGCGTAATTCACGCGCCTCGATTCTGTAACTCGCCTTGACAGAGGTTTGGTCAAGGAGTTGAACAGTGAACGTGTAATTGCCCGACTCCGGGGCAATGAAGAGGATTGAAAACTCCGCAGGGGCTGACCGGTTAGAGGCTTCCCGGAGTTTCATTCCGTCAGGCCGCCATAGTGTGACCAACACGGGCGAGTCAAGACTGTCTTCGATCGCAAGGTGCAGGAACTGGTCGGCGAACAGAGAAAGCTGGTAACTACGCAGCTGAGCCCCCGCCAGTTCGCCTTCTGCTGACCTGTCCTGTGTCAGCAGCGGGGCGCCGGGCGCCCCCTGGACGGACTCGGGCGGTTGCGCCGCCACTCGGGCAGAAAGTAATCGTACCAGCAGAAAGCACAACCAGAAAACTATGGTCGGTAGCCTAATCCAGTGATGTGCGCGGAGGAAAACCAATTCGTCCTTCCGGGCCTCCTGACAGACTTGTCGCGTCGGGTGGCCGCTACGTGAAGGCGAGACTACGCTTATCAGCCAAGTCTTATCAACCTTCTGGCAATCGGCTTCTTTCTGACAATCGTCGTGGTACGATCGCCCTCACAAGAAGTGAGATCCGAGCGGTTTTATTTCGCGACAACTCGGGCAGCGGACATTTCAGAAGTCATGGACGACGTCTCTACCCTCCTCGATTATTCCATCTCCACCGAGGGGTACGTCATCAAGCCGTCCGCAACTGCGAACTACATCGACCTGAGTCAAATCGACTTCGAGACGCTTCGTGCGAAGTTTGAGAAGGCCGGAAAGCGATTGAAGTTCAAAAGCTGCGTGGGGCGATCTCGTTAAAACTCGTCCGCACGGTTCGTCTCAACCGGACGCGAATTGATTTCCTCCAAGAGTTCCAGAAGATGATCGACGAGTATCGCTTTGTATCTCTTGCTCGTTCAACGACCACGCTGAGCCGCTGAATTGCAATGTCGGCAGAATCGAGAATTTGATCGGTAGCGGTTTGCGTATCTAGCGCCGGAACGGGGAGTTCTCGACGAAACCCACACGCCCAACAGGCTGCGCCCCAGAGGTGTGCTTCAAGCTGCTGCTGCGTAAGTTTCACAACCGGCCTCCCCACTCGGCGTGCTACGTCTCGTTGTTGATTTGCGCCGGTCAAGTCTAAGCTGCCGATATTAGCAGGCTTTGAGGGCGAAGGAAGCTACCTGCTAGTGGACGGGCACGTAGATCGGAGACGCAACAGGAACCCTGGGCAGTTTGGCCGCTGCAATCAGTTGCAATCGCCGTTGACAAATTATTTTACTGTGCGGAAGCGCTTGTCCGCCTCTCCACTCTCATGCGTTTTCACCGGACAGTCGAAAAAGTACGAATCGCTCCCGCTCGAACCGGCGCATCGAAGAAAGCGATGAGCTACCCCGGGGGAAATATCGGGATGCCTGAAAATCGAAAGGTCTGGGCCGTCTATCGTGACCTCATCGTGACAGCAAAATCTTAACCAAAAACTAAATTGAGATAAGTCTCATGGAATCTTGGCGTCCCCGACGGGATTTGAACCCGTGTTACCGCCGTGAAAGGGCGATGTCCTAGGCCAGGCTAGACGACGGGGACCACGAGCTGGGCGGGAGTGCGATTACGATGTAGATGGTAGCAGCGCTCTAACTGAGTGTCAAAAAAAGGCGTCTCGGTTTCGCGTCGTTTCGGCAAGGTCCGCAGCGAACCTGGTTTGAGTTCTTCTTGGTAAATTGGCGAAGGTATCTTTCTTTCGTCTGCTCACCTAGCTACCGTTTCTCAGCGATTTACAATAGATATGTGGAATTGACGGTTCTGTGAGTTCTGTATGCCTGATCCTCTTTATCTCAGTCTGTGGTTCCCCAGCTTCGACGTTGAGGAGATGCTGCCTCGGGCCTTGGCGGTGATGCAGCAGTTTCCATCTTCGGCGGTGCAGCCGGGAATCAGTTATGTGGCGCTGCACCCCGTGTCTTGGGATGAAGCCACAGTGCTTGAGCAGCGCTTCCGGCCGGGAATTGCTCCCTCAGAAGCGGTGCAGATTGCGTCTGATTTACTGCACGAGGACTACGCCTACCTGTTCGAGGCGTTCTGGGATCTTTGGTTGCTTGCCGAAGATGGGAAACAATGGGGCCTACAGCCGTCTGGCGTGAGGTTTCTAGTTCACGGGCTTGAGTTTGACGACGGAGCTTACCAGCAAGACGGCCATATCGAGGTGGACTTGGGTCTTGACACGCCTTTTCTCCACGAAGGCGTGCAA
>Ga0307479_10006816_pt1 | contig 10511 bp, 11 predicted proteins | sample atmos_gasesECM4C_FD_203743 | JGI IMG/M metagenome (GOLD analysis project Ga0307479, IMG submission 203743) | Hardwood forest soil microbial communities from Morgan-Monroe State Forest, Indiana, United States - atmos_gasesECM4C_515 | ecosystem: Environmental > Terrestrial > Soil > Temperate...
CATGGTTCTCACCAAGCCGTGGGGAGGATGTTATGCCGGAACGGTCAAACCTCTTCGCGTCTCACTGGTCGAACCAGTGGCTTACCTAAAATCTAGTTACGCCACTTGGCCGTGATCTGTGCGAGCGCCAAGTCAGAGCTTCGTAGTTTTGCGCCGAGCGAGTTAACACGCACGAAGATTTCGGTAACCTCGTCGTATGATAGTCGTCGCTCGAGCACATCCATCCTGTAGACATACTTGCGGATGGCGCGCAGGCGTGCCAGTCGTTGGCTGTATCGTTCGTAGTTGGGATCTTCAAAACTGGTTACACCAGCGCGCTTCAGGAAACCAGCATCGCTGTCTGTTTTGAAAACATCGGTGACTCTAACCCACTTCGGCAGCTGCTCTAGCTTCCTCGTTGTTACTACGAACGTCATTCGGTCGAAGCGTCTCTGCAACTCGTCGTCGCTCGAATCCGCCTCGTCGTCGATCAGTTCGTCGTCGTCCTCCTCGTCGCTACCGTCCTCGTCGACTTCCGTCACCACGGCAAGCTGATCGGGATGGTCAAGATTGAAAAGCAGTTCTATTGGCTTCTTGCGTCCGCGCACCTTGACCAACTCCCCGCGGATCACAGCTGAGAGGGAGGTCAGCCGCTGCTGTCCGTCGAGCAGGAGGCGCGTGCTCTGATAGGGATTTAACTGTTGGTGGACCGCCATATCCTGCAGGGGCACCGCCTCGTCGGTCTCCCAGAGCAAGATCGCGCCTGAGGGGTAACCGCGATAGAGAGAGTCGAGCAAGTCACGCACTCGAGTGGAGCGCCACACATAGCGACGCTGCATCTCTGGAAGGCGCAATTCACCCCGCTCGATCATGCCGACGAGTTCTTCAACAGAAGCCTCAGCTTTGGCCATTTCACAATCCTATCAAGCCCAACGATTAGGGCTAGACGACTTCGACAATCAGTACACACTTTGATCATCCCAGGAGCAGCTGCATGTGGCACACGCGTACCCCCGGGTGAGTGCGCAGCCTGGGGCATCACGCAGTAACATGGACAATCGTTTCGCAATCGAGTCGCCAAATACCTGACTGTGTTATAGAATCCGTTTTCCACCGCCCTCGAAGATTCCCGAGGAAGCTCACCATTGCCCGCAGAGCGTTGTGTGGTTGTGGCAAGGCCCGAAGCGGGCTGAACGACGACAGCCTGTATCAAACCAAATCCTTTGATACGCGCGAACACTCAATCTCCTCGCACTGAAAAACCTCAACGCAGAGTCACGGTCAGAGGAGACCCTTTGATACAAGATATGCTAGACGGGCCGGTCGCGTGTCGCCGTGGGCGTTGCCAGGATAGGCCGCCTCGCGCACAGGGGGCTTTCCTGGGCGAAGATCGCGACTCAGGTAGGAGTAGGCGGCGAGGGAACCGTGTACCGGCTAGCGCACGCATCCGCCAAAACCCCGATCGGCGCCCGTAAGTCCTTACCCGCAAGCAGCGGATTGAGCTTCTGTCCATCCGCCAGAATCGAGTGTTTTTGAAATTACGAGCGGGGCACTGTTCCGGTATTATCTTTTGGCGATTCTTGAGGGTTGGAGTATGAGCGAATCTGGCGGACTCAACGGTCAATGGGTGGGCACCTATGCTGGTTCGACGGAGGGGACGATCGTCGTCAACATCGACGAACAGGAGATGAACTAAATAGGTGAGGCATACTTGGTCGACGACAACGCTGCGGCTCCGGCATTAGTCGCCTTCTTCACGACCGCGAACGGAGAACGCAAGTCTCGCTTTCGCACCGATTTGATCCAGTGGTTCGACGCAGGCGCGGCCGGAGGCTTTGGAGGCTTCGTCGGGCCGGACGTGATTGCGTCCAAATATCCCCAAGGCACTGCCTTCTCCAAGTACGCTGACGTGGAAGGCGCGTTCGACAATGACACTCTGACCTTGGCTTGGAATACCGACATCGGAACAAGCGGAAAATGCTCGCTGCCGAGGTCGGTGGCAAACAAACCCTCCGAGCTTAGAGCGCTGGATCTGAACTGGGTGGCTTACAAGGAGTATGTGTCCGGGGTCACGCCGAAACAGCATCTGTTCCGCGGGCAGATTGCGCCGTTTCGCTTGCGCACGTCTTTTCATCGCTCTGGAAGAGCGCATCTCCATCAGTTCCTGTCCAAGGACATTCCGGCGCTGCACAGGCATCTCAGCGCTCGGACGAAGCATTTGTTCAATCTCCAAATCCCGGATGAAAATGGAGCTTTCTTCAACCTCATTCAGCATCACGGGTACCCGACTCCCCTGCTCGACTGGACTTACTCCCCCTACGTCGCAGCGTTCTTCGCGTATCGCCGCATCTCGAATGAGAAAGCCGCAAAGGCAGGTCCTAAGGACAAAGTTAGGGTACTGGTCTTTGACCAAGCGCGGTGGCGTCGAGACTGGAACCAGCTTGCCGTGCTTATCCGTCCGGGACTTCACGTGTCGATCGGCGAGTTCATAGCTGTCGAGAACGAGCGCATGATTCCGCAGCAGGCTGCCTCCACGATCACGAACGCCGATGACATGGAGTCGTACATAAAATCGAAAGAGACAGAAGAGAAGAAATATCTTTGGGCGATCGACCTGCCGGTCAGCGACCGTAAGCGCGTCCTCAGCGAATTGAGCTACATGGGCATTACGGCGGGATCAATGTTCCCTGGCTTGGACGGCGCTTGCGAAGAGCTGAAAGAGAGGAATTTTGAAATCTAGTGTTTTCAATTTGTTGGCGCCGGTCTAAAAGAGCAGCAGTTCCGCCGGTTTGGGGAGCAGCATGAGCAGCAGCCCCCATCGGCGATATAGACGCTGGCGAACTTTTGCCGGCGCGCTTCAATTTCGGCAGCCCTGGGCAGGATGGACGAACTGTATTCTGCTCAGGAGCCGCCTGATGAATGACCGCCGTTGCCGTTATTGCGGGCAGCTTTTCAGACTTTTATGTCAATCCAGATGACGTACGTGTAGCACTCGGGCCCAGCCTCGTCACCCATAAAGTATGGACGAAGGCAGTTCAATTTTGCGGATGTAAGTCCGGGGATTTTCATGCTCACCCCTTACAAAGTCATTCGTACTTTTGAGGCCATATCCAGTTACACCACCCAACTAGACTTTTGACAAGCACTGAAAAAGAGCGTCTTGCGCAAGACAGCAATTCATCTTTTCGTGCGCGAGGAAATCAGCATCCCGCTGTACGCATTTGCTTTCCGAACGGCGCCGCAATGGAGTTTGCCGACGCACCCATGGGAATAGCCGTTAGCCAGACTCGGACGCGGCGTTCGCGGTTTGGTAGCTCGGCTTGGTGGAACAGTCGGCCACGTTTTGCGAGGGATTCCCACGTTTCTTGTGAGCAGGGGTAAACCAGGCAGCACACTATATTAGTGGTACTCGCGAGGTTGGCGTATGCGAGCACTTGGAGGAGGTCCGCTCGATGTCGTTCATGCAGTGTAGTGTTTTGCTCGTGCCAAGCGCCTTGCTGGAGTTCTTCCCAGTGCCGTTTATACTTCGCATCGACGATGAACGACGCCCCCTCCAGCTCCAGGATCATGTCGGGGATGAGTGAGCGCTGTGACCCAAGGTAGGGTGGGTCCCACGCGAGGGGTGATACCGTCTCTCGCCGACGCCCGGCCTTTAGCGTGCCGCCCATTTGGCGCGCAACGCTGCGCATCACCGTCTCGACCCAAGCTTCAAAGAAATTCTCCATTGGCATCGTCCAGGGTATGCCTTCAAGATCACTTAGCCCGGCGAGTCCTCGCTCTTCAACAGTCCAGTCAATCGCCTGGAGGCCCTCGATGAAACTGTCAGTACGCATCGGGCGTCGTAACCACGTCTCGACATCCGGCTTTTCTGGTCGGCGGCTAGGGACGGCGTCGACTCTCCGCAGGAGTGACTCCGCCAAGGCGATCAGGCGATGGATAAAGGCCCCTTGCTCGTGCTGCGTTTCGAGGGATCGCAGTTGTTTTTCGATGGCGAATCGGATCGCTCCTTTCAAGTGTCGGTCGTCACGCAGGTCGGGAAACGTGCAGGGCACGGACAGGAAATTGCCCCGCGGCAGTTGGCGTGTTGCATACTGCGTCCAGTCAATGTTGCCCTTCGGGGCTGATCGCACTTCAGTCGTGAGTTCAAAGCGCCTTTCAAGGCGGTCCAGCAATGCCTTGAGTCGCGCCAACACCATAAAGGAAAGTACCCACGGCGGTACCCGCCGTTCGGAGCGCTTTAGTAGAGGCAGTCGGAGGGGTGTGGGACTGATCAGCCATCCCATTTCGGCAAGCATCGGCCCGATGCCAGCCCACGGAAATCTGGGCTGGATGACAAGGCCGTAATCTGGTCTGGCGGTCAGAGGGGAGACAAGCGGGACGGCACCAATGGCGCTGCCGGAATCGATGTGGAGCAGTACGTCTCTGCCGTCGTAGTCGCGCTGGATGCTTACTTGGAGCTGTTGGAAGAGCGGTGTGTTTTGGGTGATGAATTGGTCAGCCAGTCGCGCTGCTTGGGCTGCTGGGTCAGAAGAGGCCTTGCTTCCGAAAAATGCGACCGCTGATTTCGTGACGCGCGTGTGATCTTGGAGCTCCAGGCAGATGTCGTGCGTCGGTCTTATTGTCTGCAGCGGCGTGCGCCCATGGGCGCTATGATGGAAGGCTCGACGGCGAGCGTTGGCCTTCATAGGCTTTCGAGCCATTGCAGATAGGCGCGAATCGGTTCCGCAAATCCACTCACGTAGCCTTGGGCCAGGTACTCCGCCAAGAGAGGCACGAGGCTTGTTTTCAGATTCGTCCTGGCTCGTTCTTCGTCTCTTCCTAAGAAGTAGGAATGCCCCGGCACGAGGGGAAGCGCTTCATCAGCCGCGTGTTCAATGAATGTCGACACGAGTTCTTGAAATGCCTTTTGGCTCAACTCGCAACCGTGCTCTTCAACTACCTTTAGGCTCGGCCACAGTGACAAGAAGGCAAATCGCCGGCGTACCGCCACATCGAGGATGGCGATGCTCCGGTCGGCACTGTTCATGGTACCCAGCACGTGCAGGTTTTTCGGGAGATGCAGTTTGCGGAAGAATGGCGCTCCAAAATCATAGGCCAAGCTGATCTCACGCGGGGATTCTGGGTCTGGCTCGAACAGATAGATGGCCTCACCGAGGATTTTCCCTAGATCTGCTCGATTGATTTCGTCGATGTGGAGCAGGTAATTCCGCGCGGGGTTCTCGCAGGCTTGTGCGGCAGCTTCGATCAGAAATCCAGATTTTGGAGCGAAGCGAAATCCAAGCGTGCCATTACCGCTGGTGCTCTCTTGAAGTGGCGCGAGGCCACCGACGAAGTTCTCATACGTGGTACTGGGGTGGAATTGGATTGTCTGACCGACGCCCGCATAGTCCTCCGCGAGCATCTGGCGTGCCATGCGTGTTTTTCCCGTTCCAGGCGGCCCTTGGATGATGACGTACCGACGCGTCTTCAATAGCCCGACGACGTCGTCGCGGGTTGTAAGCGGCATCAGGTGCTCAAACCAAGCAGACTGTACCGCGAGCGCATCGTCCTGAAATTCTTTGAGTGGTGTTTGGCCGCGTTCCTGGAAAAGAATATCGAGCATGGCTGTGAGCGCGGCGATGGTGCCGGCTCGATCATCCGTGGGGCGGTAGATTGCGTATAACACTCTGCCGTACCTCTTGAGCGCGCGCTCATAGGTTGCCCATGCATTTTGAATCGGCGCTGGCACGTCGATATCCACGCGTGTTGGATCCTGTTTTGCCCAGGCTACTTGCACGCCGCCGCCAAACCGGTGATTCAGCCAGGTGCAAATGGCCTGAGTCTTTCGCGCATGGCCGGGACGTCCCAGGATCGTTTCATCGGGTGCAAGCCCTTGTGTCCCAATTCCCATGGCCACAAGACACGGCGCACCTTCTACGGGAAAGATTACGAAGCACATGCCACCATATGCACCCGCATCAGGGTTCGATGGGTGAATGTATGCGGCATACGGTACGCCCGCGTCACTGCCTTTCATGTCCGGCGCTCGGAGCGCCACGGATTTTTCTGCCCGTTTCGCATAGCGCGTGCCGAAGAGCGCGGCAAGGGCCCTGTCGTTGCGCTCCTTCCAAGGGTCCAGTGTTGTCGAGTGGATGATGTCCGCCAGTAGATCGAATGGTGAGGCCATAACCCTGTTCCAGATTTCCTTTCAGCGCTGATGCGCGAGGAACAGATTCGTGTACCCGAATGATTTTCCCATTCCACCCTTGCACATGAGAGCAAGGATTTTCGTATGGGCTGAGTCTTGTGCCCACAGAAAACGACATTTGAGTGATGGAGCTAAGTTTAGCCGATCAAGAACTCGATAATGAATGAATTACGTCATACTCGGAAACTATTCCGGTTTTAGGACGTTGAGCAAGAGTGATGTAGACACCTCCACTGGCGAAGAGCTGCCCAGAAACCCCACTTAAAACGGGGTCGCAAGTGACTGATTCTGTGTGCCTTGAAATCCCTGTTTTTCGATGCCCACAAAGAGTTGTTTATGGGCATCCGTTCCCAGGCACATGAACGGCATCTTCAGTACTATTACCCAAGTTACCGGTAAGGCGACTTACCAGGCATTGACGGGCGTGTAGTATAAAAAGACCGTGCCTAAATTCAAAGATATTGGGTGGCAAGCCAGAGCGGTCTGGACGCTACTCGCTTCCGTATTCAAACGCGAGTGGACGATGGACGACTACCCGATACGTGTTTGGCTCCAGCCAGTTGCTGAGCCTTCGCCTAAGTCTCGGTTGAAACCGCTTCCATGGACAGCTAGCGTGATCAATTGGCCGGGGATGTCGGCAAGCGCAAATTCGAGGGTAGAAGCACTTGCAGAACTCCGCAAGAATTTTGACCTGTTTAGAGCCACGCACCCAAGTTTGCCACGACCAGGCACCAAGGTCCCCATTGAGTTTGCCGCCGGCGAGCGTATTGGCCAACACTCGGAGCTAGCGAAGGACTTTGTCAAGCGTGTTCTTGGTCTCGATTGGGCGTGGATTTCTGACGAATCGAGCCTCTGGGACTTTCATGAAGATGAAACGAACGAAAGTCTGACCGACAAAATTCGCCATGTTTACGGTGTAGATGTTTCAGACATATCCAGCGGGAACCTTGCCGACATTTTCGACAGGATTCTGGAGCACAGAGCCCTTCCGCCAAGTGCCTGATAAACGTCCAAACGCACTTACTGGTAAAGTTGAATCTGCAAAAGAACTTTGCCGGTAAGGCGACTTAACAGGCGGTAGCACACGATAACGGAGCGAAGGACAGTCCGCGGGTGTCCCGAGAACGACTCTTACGTACTTGAGTGTGCCATCGTGGCACCGCTCAAACTATGCCAAACGCCTTACGTCTATTGCTTTTTTGCGACCAGCCGAATGATATCCACCTCACGGCGGCCTTCCCAGTCAGACTTATCCCGCACGATCTCATAATGTTTAATCTCGAGGGAATCAAACAGATGAAGTATTGCGTTGCGACTGCGCAGGAAATCGGTCCCGCATTCCATCACAACAATTCCGCCGGGCTTTAGTGAATCCAGAACCTTTTGTACCGGCACCAACGGCATCGTCCAGCTAAACAAGATCAGGTCGAACCGTTCCTTGCCGAAATCGTATTCACTGTCGGGAACGGCGGACGTGTGCAAGGTAAGCCCAAGATCCTTTGCCTGCCTCTGAGCGATGGCAACACCAGCCTCGGCAGGATCGAACCCCCACACCTGCCACCCGAGGCTCGCGAGGTACATGGAGTTTCGCCCTTGCCCCATTCCGTAGTCCAGCGCAACTCCCGGCTGAAGCCCTTTCACCATCTCCATGAGGAAGCGGTTCGGAGCGTGATTGAAATTCGCATTGCTGTCGAGGTAGTAGCGACTGTAGTAGTCGGCATCTAAAGCGGCGTGTTCAGTCCGCAGCAATCTGAGCCTGCGGGCGATCTCAGATTCAGAGATTCCATCGCTTTTGAGCTTGGCGGCATATTTTACAAAAACCTGCTCGTTGGTCAGCGACCAGTGATTCTCCTCTTGTACTTTCTCCAAAAAAACCGTTCGATACTCGTAGTAAAATTCGTACTCCGGTTTTTGACCTAACGCGCGTCCTGCGCACAACAGCGTTGCCGACAGTAGCGCGAGCATGGCCGCGCTGCGAGCAGACCACAGCTTATAAGTCTTGTGGTCGACGCTTCCTCGTTTCTTCAAGCAGCTTGTCACGTTGCAAAGTTTAGATCACTTGGAAACAGAGCGCCACAATGTTTCCGAACCTCAATTCAGTAGAAACTCGAAGCCACTTGCCTGGTTAACGCCGTTACCGGAGAAGTGGCTCATAGTACCCACATTTCCGATTATGCGACTAATCAGGCACAACCCGCGGTCAATGAGTCTCCATTTGTGGCACAATCCAACAGTTGCGGTCTGGCGGTGAACTCGCGTGCGATTCGTACTCCTTGCTGGAGCGGCTTTCTTTGCTACTAGTCTCGTTGCCGCGCAGGAAATCGGCTGGCTCGACCTCACCGACACGCATCCCCGTGACCGGATTCGTGTGCCACATAGTTTTGGCGGCTCGTTGTGCGGCGGAGGCGCAGGTTTCACTTCCAATATCGAAATCATTATCACGTTGGTGAGCTTAGACAAAGTTTCGTACTCGCTGGGTGAAGAAGTCACCTACGAGGTAAAGATCCAGAATTCAGGCAAAGAGACGGTCGAAATCCCTTGGACGCCCCATTCGGGCGACTTGGAGCCCGCCGACGCGTCTAAATCCTACACATATCTGCACGCAACGATTTCTCTAGACTTCACTGAACCCGACTCAAATCGTAGTTTTTCTGTTTACGCAAATTCTTATGGGTCCTCAGAATTGCCCGGAAGTACGCGAAAACTTCTGCCAGGAGAGTGGATTTGTGTGCGTGCTCGCCAAAAAGTTGAAACCTATGAAGAATGGTGGGGGAGCAAGATCAAGGATTCATCGCCGCTGAAGGTAAGGGTTTCGGCGGGTCTCATGCTCAATAAAGTGACGTACTCTCCCGCTGAGAAAAGCGATTCCGCGATGGAGGGATATGTGTGCATTCCCGTGAACACAAAAGTCGGCGCACCGTTAGATGTAGTCTTATGGCCAGCGACATCAAAATGACCATCTCGACGCAGTGCCGACAAGTGCCGATCCGCGAGATTCCACATGTCCGGTTACGCCACTTACCGTCCACTGCAGCGGAGCCAGCTTGCCCATGGCAGCGCGGCTACTTATTTTCCGCGACCACTGACTCCTTCCGCGCCCAGGGCCATGCGCTGCCAGGCAATCCAACGGCGGCGCACAAATCGCGGATGCCGGAAAGCAACACTCCTACCGCCATAACCGTCAGAATCCATCCAAGAACAACCGAATTCGCGGGTGAAGTAATTGCCAAACGCGTGGGTTTCGACCACCACACGCACAACGCGGGGGCCAAGTAAGCGAGCGCGGCCCCGTAGACGATGCCCATGATGCCGTGCATTACGCGCTCACCCGGGTACACGCCTCCCAGCGGCTTGCGTATCCAATCTTCGACGACAAAGTCCCACAGCGTCAGAATGATTTCAACGATGAGAAGCACAATTAACGGAAGGACGTATCGGCCTTGCCAAGCCACCCAGGGGAGTGTGCTAAATACGACCGCGTATACGAAGTCGCGCAGGGCGTGGAGCTGCAACTCGGAGCGCGCCAATGGACCCATCGCGGGCAGTCTGGCTCTCCATTCGTGATAGTAAAGGGTATCGAACGCACCGAGGCAGGCCAGCACTACAAATAGCGTGAGCGTAGTCGTCATAGTCGATACTCCAAATACGCACTCAATGGTGAGCGAAAAGCAAACGCGGTTCCGGATTTTCAGAGGAAGGTTTTGGCGCGCGATACCGGAAATCTGTGGATACCGGTTTCATCCACAATGCTGACGAAGAGGTTGTCCCATCGACAGCCGGCCTCGGGCGTTCCCTTGAGGAGGTTGGTGATTATCGTCTGCACAAACTTGAATGCGGGAATGGTGTCATGCCGCGAAGCAAATATCTGCGTATGAATCGTAAGAACGTGCTCGTCGGCTCTTTCCGTCCTGGCCCAGCGAAGCAGCGCATCGATGACGCGCCGGACCCCATTGCGGCCAACGGATTGAAACGTGACCTGGGTCTCCGTGGTGACGCCCCTCACGTCTACCTGATAGCCAAGAATCTCCCTCGAAGCTAAGGGGTAAGCCAACTTCAAGCGAGGATCCCGCGGTTGCGGTGCGTAGGTTTCCGCCATTCCCCTTGCAAGAATCGCCCAGTCGTGGGGATTCTCCATCCATTTCGGCCTCTTGGGTCTTTCGCTGACCACAGACTTCCCTGAGGACCAAATTCAGAGACCAGCCGGGCTTGGCTCTCCCTGGAAGCTTACCTAGACGGGTTCGTCGAGGCAAGATGCGTCATCTTCGGGATCTTCTGGCCAACCTACTCGCATCTCAGGGTGACTCCGGTCTTCGCCAAGTCCCGATAAACGCGGTAATCGTCCAAG
>Ga0307479_10006818_pt1 | contig 10507 bp, 15 predicted proteins | sample atmos_gasesECM4C_FD_203743 | JGI IMG/M metagenome (GOLD analysis project Ga0307479, IMG submission 203743) | Hardwood forest soil microbial communities from Morgan-Monroe State Forest, Indiana, United States - atmos_gasesECM4C_515 | ecosystem: Environmental > Terrestrial > Soil > Temperate...
TTGCCGTGCGAGTCGCGCACCACGACGCGCACCAGCACGTTATTGACGCGAACCTTGAAGGTTGCCGGAGTATCCTGACTGGAAACCTCTTTGGCGTCCTGCTCGGCACCGGCGACGGGTTTGGCGGCGGAAGCGGGATTCGCAGCCGGGGCAGTGGCGGCTGGGGTCGGAGAGGGAGGGTTTTGCGCCAAAAGTGCATGAGGAAAGCTTAACGACCAGCAAGCCAGAACGGCGAGGGGAAGGCACCTGGATCCCGGTGATGACACTGAGCGAAACATCCCACGCCCTTCTGAAAACCACGTCCTCACGTCTGGGCTTCGTCGCAGGGCAGACCGCGGTTGCGGCTACCGCAAAACAGGCGGTCAAGCGACTATACGCTGCTGCTAATTTTGGTGTCAATCGGGTGCTCGTCGGGTTGTCGGGTGCTCGTCGGGTTGTCAGTTAAACACTGGAGATGGAATGGGCCCGGTACCCCGCGAGGGTCCAGATGTCCTGGGCCTCCACATGGCGCAACACGTAGCGGTCGCCACCGGCGACAACCACGCGGAAAAATGTCTCGCCCGGGGAATACCAGCGATCTTCGACGGCCACAACCTGCAAAGTGCGGTCATTGAGGTGCAATTGCAGAGGACGCTCGTCCGCTTTGAAACCCGAGTAAGTTTCCACGCCTACAAACCGTTCACGCATGATCTTGCCCCTTCGCTTGAATATAAAGCAAGGCATGTGGCAAAGAGAAGCAGCAGCCCTTGGCAAGAATCGCTCGAGGAAAACCGCACTCCGCACGAGCCGCTCAGGCATGGCTTCGCTCGAATTTGCGGATCTCGGCTGATTCGGCGTTCCAAGCTGCGCCCAGAAAAATGATCACGGCGGAGAGTTCCATCCAGATGATCAAGCCGATGACGGCAGCCAATCCGCCGTAAACTACGCTGTAAGGCACGCGCCGGACGTAGGCTCCAAACCCAACGTCGGCAACCCACCAAAGCAGCGTCGCGACGGCCGCCCCTGGCAGCACGTTTCGCAGGCTGCCTTCTTTGGGGCGCGCCACCCGGTAAATCACCGTCAGCGACAGCATGGCCAGGACCATTGCAGCCACCGGGAAAAAGATGCTCCACCAGCCCCGCAAAATCGAGTGCTTGCCGACCGCGTGCGCGATCCAGTGCCGCAGTGGTTTGCCCAAAATTCCCAGAACTGCCGCACTGAGCAAAGGAGCAAACGTGATCAGCAACAGCAGCAAGCCGCGAAGCTGCCGGTGCAGGAATCCGGGCTTCTCTTCGTCGCCATAGATAATGTGAATTCCTTCCATCACCAGCTTCATCACCTGCGAACCCGCCAGCAGTGTGCCCGACCACCCCAGTAGCGCGACTTTCCATGCCTCTGGTCCGTGGCTTACCAGAAACTCCGAGACCAGGCCCCGGCTGCCAGGCGGAAGAAATTCCGTCAGGTCCTGGACGATCTCGAGCAAGCTAGCTTTGCCGCCGATTCGTGTACCGGCCAGAGCTACTGCAATCAACAGCGCGGGAAAAAACGCCAGGAACAGATTGAACGCAATGGCCTGCGAAATCATGCTGCAGCGCGGGAAGACCCGCGTGAACATGCTGTAGCCGCGCTTCACGATTTCCATGGCTGAAATCATAGCCGGGAATTATACCCGCCGCGCGTTCGCCCCGTCCGAAGCGCGTTTGGAGAATCTTATTGCGCGGCAGGAGCCCTGACAAGCTTTTCTGTTTCAGTAAGTTATGAGGAATGAGCGGTCGGCCGAGACGATTCACACTGAACAAGGTGCGGCAGGGCCGGGAACCGGACCCTTTGCTAGAAGAGGCGAATCGCGCCGAACACCCGAAGCGACGTTCGGCAGCCGCTTCGGGGAGGCGAAGCACCCGGCGCGATTAGACCTTATCTCGCCGGGAGTGAGGCAGGGGAAACAGGACGGCTGTCCCGAGGGCTTGTGACGGCCGTCACAAGGCGCGCTTCTCCATGTGAATCACCGGGAGCGTCTCCCCGTTAATCAGAGGAACGGAGATTGGCTTGACCGCCATGTAGCCCCTCGCCCCGAAGAGTTTGGCCCCTGTCAAAGTGGCGCCCATCTCATAACGGGAGAAGCCTGCGGCGCGCGCCGCCTCTTCGCAAGCCTTAAGGATCATGCTCCCCACGCCTTGCCGGGCCCAGGCCGGATGGATGAAGAAAGCACGAATCTTTGCGGCATCGCGCCGCGGGTCGAGCAAAACATCCTCACGGCCGGTCCAGCGGTCGCTGCCATAGAGCGTTTTGCGTTTGCTCCAGCCGCCGCAGCCAACAACCATCCACTCCGCTGTTCGCCGCCCACTTCCCTTTTGATCAAGGGGCGCTTCTGCAACGATGTACGTGCCATCAGCAATGAGCTGGCTGTCCACCCCAAAAACCGTTTTCAGTGCGCCTTCGATCTGCGCCGGAGTGTAGTCCTCAGACTGCAACCCACGCGCGGAAGCTTCGATCAATTCGCGCAGAACAGGCACGTCCTCCGGCATCGCGAGCCGCAGGCGCGTTCCACTTGTCGCTGCCATTTCGCATCCCCCGGGCACGCTGCGAATTCTACCGCCACTCGCGCCCCTTGGCGGTTTTGATTCGTCGGCCCAAAGAATCCAACCATGGTATGACTTGCCGCAAACTCCCTGGCACGCTGGCCCAGGAGAAAATCAATGCTTGCCCATGTGGGCCGTAAAACCTCGGCTTTTTTAGGCCGAGGATATAAGGCCCCTCTTTCTTTTCCTCCCGAACCGCTCTATACGGAATTCCTAGACCCGCAACTTCGAATCACGCACTGCCCAGGACGTGCTGCGCCCGGCGTAGTCGGGTGACCAACGCCGCGAGTTTGGGTCGATCCTGCTCGGTGAGCGCCGTAAACCTCAATCCCAAGCCGGCTCCGGCCCGGGCATGGCGAACTATAGCGTCCGCGCGGATCTGACCCTCGGCCACCAGAAAATCCAGCCGGGTAAGCGTGCCAGAAGGCCGCGCATGCGGCGTCTCGATGAACAGTCCGCCCATGCTCATGTTGCCTACTCTCGAGACATCGTCGCGCCCCTCGCATTTCCAGTACACCCACACGTCTCCCGCCACTTCAACTCGCGAAGAGAATCTCCTAGAAGGAACGCTGCCGGGCCGCGTCATAGTTCTCCGATTGTTGGAGTTAACCTGGCCGATAAAACGGGCAGAAGTGTACATTCCCTTAAATAATCGTCGCGTCAAAATTCGGTGAATCGTTTTCACTTGCGGCGGAAACCACAATCATCAGGCGGAGCATTTCCGCGCGGGCAGCAAATCAAGAAAGTGCATGCGTGAATTCTACAAGACCGATTACGTGCGCCACCCGGTGTTGAGTCAGCCTCAGGGTATTGAGCCGTGTCGATGCAATGGGCCATGTGGAAGGACTGCTGAAGGATTTCGACTCCGGTTATTCGCCGATCGGCAGACTGCACGCAAGTCCGCGAGCTTGCCCAAAGGTCCATTTTCTCAGCCGCAGTCGACGCGCCTTCATCGCTTAATGCCGTGGCCGGTTGACTCGCGCGCATGGTTTGGGATGCTTCGAGAACACCCAGGGCGAGATGGCAATTCGCACTCTTCCAAGACGCTCCGGATCGGGTATTCTCCAAGCCAACGAGTGCTTGACGCCCACAAAACCTCCTTCTCGACACCGCCGCTCATTTTGATGTAAGAATACAAGGCCCTCCGGAAAGGCAGAAATGAGAGGCTATCGGAACCATGCAGTTGTCGCGGCGCTCGTTTTTGCCCTCGGTGCCACGGTTGTCACAGCCCAGGATACGCCGGAGCAAAATACGCAGAAGAAAGACACCGAGGAGCAATCGCGCGGAAACTCCACCCCCTGGTACAATCCGGTCAAACACAACCCGCTGAAGCTGTTCAAGCATTACAAATCGGCAAACGATCAACTCGCATCGAACGGACAATTGGAGGACAAGCTATCGAAACAGCTGCGGATTCAGGGAATCCTGGCTGAAGACAAAGAATTGCAGGCTGTCTGCTCGGACTTCAAAGACCTGCCCAATTGCATTGCTGCCCTTCGCCTGAGCGTCAGCGTACCTGTCGAATTCACCTGCTTGAAATGGAACGTTACCGGGGTGAAGCCGAAGGCGTCCGATTCCTGCGCCGGCCCCGCCGGCGGCAAAGCCATGCCGCTCGACCGTGCCCTCGAGTTGCTGAAGCCGAAGCCGGATGTCAGGGCAGACGCTCGCGAGGCCCTGAAGAAAGCTCGCGACGACATCAAAGACGCGAGTTCCTAGAAGCACATTCAAAAGGCTCCAGAGCCCTGCGCGGTCGAAGCCGGCCTCGCTCAGCTTCGCACAGGGGCCTGTAGCCAACGCACGACCCTTCGCCATGGAGAACTACCGCTGCGCTTGCTGGCCATTGGCGTTTGCAACCACTGAGCGACGCCGCGCCCGGCATCCGCGATACGGCTTCCGCCCTTTTCGTCCGCAGGCAATGTCAGCGGGGCGGCCACGTAAGGCGTTGGCTCGTAGGTTGGTTCTGCCGTAGGTGCCATGGCCGGCGTCATTGGCGCGTTCGCCTTGGCTCGGCCGTTCAGTTCATCCCGTTGCGGTGGCGCTTCACTCCGAGGCGGCTTCTCAAAAGCCGCATAAGATGTGGAACTGGGCGTTGGCACCGTTGGCCGGTCGATAACCGCGCTCGCCATGGCACTCGCGACCACGCTTGGCGTTGAGTTGTGGATCGCTTCGCACTCTTTCGGGCGCTCTTCCAGCCCCTCAGACATCGACAGCCGGAGCAGCGCTCCGAACTGCTGCTGCGAAGCCCGCATGGCTTTCAAGATTTCTTGCGCGAACCACACACCTGCAAAGAGAAAGGTGAATTGAGCGATGAGGCTGCCCAATTCGTACCAATTGCTCTGTATCCACTCTATGGTTTGGTTCATGGCTGCACCTTTGCTTGCGTAGTCTCAATATATCGTTGTGTTATTTGCGGGAAAACTGGCACGAAGTCCAAGAAACGGCCAGCCGTTGTCCTGTTCCCGCGTTCCATGCAAATTTTTCACACACAAGAACGCCTTGACACGGTCAGCACCGCGCCTTAAGAAGAAATCTCCGCGCGGCCCCCGCACGCAAAATTGCATCATTCCCACGCGGCCACACAATGCCACTGTCTTCTCGAACCTGGATGACGATCCCATCAGCTCGGATCCCACGAATCCTCCGGTGGGTCAGTGAGGACAGTGCAGCAGGTCCGGTTGTGGTAAACCCGCCAACCAGACCTCTTTCACGCACACCACTGCGTCCGGCAAAACCTTGGATGGTTTTAATTCCGTTGGCGCCTATTGGGGGCCGCTCTTCGCGGTCCGCCCTTCTATTTGGTTGATTCGTTTTTCTTTTGTGGCACTTCGGCGGTCTTGCGCAGGAATTTGGATTCGTCTATTTCTCTCGCCCCCGGCGGCGGCGTGAAGGTGAACACATCCGGTGAAACAGGTTCATTCACGGTGAAGGTTTCGACCCTCCTTGCCTGCGTCATATTTATTGGAGTGTTTGTGTTCGGCATGGTCATTTTTGTGGTGGAATCCTCTCGATACACCAGGTGCGGTTCTTGTCCACCCAGAGGGTTTCGGTGTGAGCGAAATCGCTGAACGCAAAACCCGCCGCCTGCGTGGGAGCGCTTGCCTCGCTTCCCAAAGGTCGGTATTCCAAAGAAACCACCCAGCAGTCCGCATCCGTATCGTTGGCGTGGACTTTCTCGCTGCGGAGGATCTTGGCCCCCTTTTACACCCCTGGTGATGTTTTTGTACTCCTGCAACGGATTGGCGCCGCCAGACATTCCACTCGCCCTGGCTTCGGCAGATCGAGATGCGCCGGGGAAGTTTCCAGTAGGCATTCGCTGCAGGCATGTACCTCCACATGGTGTTGTGCTTCTGTTCCCGGTGCCGCGCGATGAATCCGTAGAACTTGGGTTTCTCGCGCCACCAGGAAAAATAATCCGACATGTTGAGCCAAGCCACTAGCTCGTACGGATCCGGAATGTCGCCGGTCGCGGGTTGCGGGCGCAGTTGCGTGGGATCGCGTTTGAACATGTTGTACGCCGCTGGACAAACTGCCCGTAGAGGACAGCTTCCTTCTTGTCGAGTAGTCTGCCCATCTGGGACTCTTAGTAACTGGTATCGGCGGGAATAATTGACGAAGAGTAACACAAGTTCCTGGCTTTAGGCGCAGCCAAGGACATTCCAGAGAAAACCCGAGGCGGTTATAAATCGCCATGCGCTTGCGTATGCCTAAGAGGAGGCAACGCGGGCAGTGTCACAGGCTACTTCGCAAGCCAAGAAGCCGAATCGCCCGTTCGTGCGATTCCTTTGGACCGCGGTCATTTTTCTCGCTTTGATCGGGCAGGCGGTCGCCACGCGGCGAACCATCGTTCTGCTGAAACCCGGCGCTCTGAGCTCGTCGAGGAATCCAGCGGCCGACTTGGACGCGCATTTCGCGGGCGAACGCGCGCTGGTGTTGACGCACATCTTGCCCGCGATGCTCTTCATGGTGCTGGGCCCGCTGCAATTCGTGCGCGGCTTGCGCTCGCGCTCTCCGCAAGTTCACCGCTGGTCGGGACGAGTTTTTCTCGCCGCCAGCGCCGTCGTGGGAATCACTGGATTGAGATTGGCCTTTGGAAAAACCATCGGGGGCATCGATGAAAAGGCCGCCATTGCGCTGTTCGGGAGTTTCTTCTTGATTTCGCTTGCGAAGGCGCTTTGGCACGCGCTGCGGCGCGAATTTGCGCAACATCGCGAGTGGATGATTCGCGGCTACGCCATCGGGCTGGCTGTCGCCACCATCCGCCCGATCATGGGAACCTTTTTCGCCGCCGCGGTGATTCGCGGGCATGCTCCGGACCCGCATCAATTCTTCGGCACCGCGTTCTGGATCGGCTTTACCCTGCAAACCATCGCCGCCGAAGTCTGGATCAATTGCACCCGCCTGACTGCAGCCGCCCAGATTACGGGCTACACAGAAGCAATTAGTTCGTAGTCAAAACGGCGCGCTCACTGGCGATGCCAGGTCATTTCCACGCGAATCGGGAGTTCATTCTTTACCGGCAGCGTCAAAAGCGTCGGAGGCTCGATCTTGAAATCAGATAGCGTGGCCGGAACCGTTCCCATGATTTTGCTTTTGCTTCCCTCGACCGTCAGTTCGAAGGGCACCTGTTTGTAATGCGCCGTCTGGCCCGCGAATTGGATCTCCAGATCGGCGTAGATGGTCGCCGACTTCGAGTCGCTTTCCGGCAATCGCGTGCGCACGGCGACCATGGGAAACTCCGCGCCTTTCGTGACCTGAAGCATGTGCAGATCGCGGTTGCTGTCGCCTGAATCGAACGACTTCACCGGCACCGCAATCAGGAAATCACGCTGCCCTTCGTGACAAACGCCTTTGCCTCGGGCGGCGTGGCTCACGCCTTCCGTTTGATGAAGGGGATGAGAAACGTGGTAGGTCAGCGTGGATTGGTCAAGCACCCATTCTTCATCCGCAGCGTACACACACTGCGGCAGCATCAAAAGCAGCAAAGCGAAGATGCACGCTAATGGTTTCGCACTCCGATTTGCATTCATAAATTTGCCGTTCATGGAAACCTTCAGAACTTCAGCGATACCGACAGCAGCGCGGCTCCAAAAGCCCCCGCCGTCACGATAGCCACCGGCCCGTGCGCTTTGGCGATGCCGTGGACTCTTTCCCCGTTGTTCTTCTGCGAATACGCCAACGCTCCCAGAATCGGTGTGAGAATCATCCCTGGCCCGTGAATCCATGCCATGGCTTTGTGAAAGCGAATCGGTCCGCGGGATTTTTCTCCACACGCGGCGCGCGGATCGCAAAGTAGGCGGTCGTAAAGTATAAACCCGCGGTGGCGGAACCCAGAATCATGTGCACGGTTCGGACGGTGCGGTCCGTGTTGCTGGTGTTCCTGCCGCCTGCATTAATCGACGTCCACCGAAGCGATCATGGGGATCGTTGTAATCAAGCCCAAGCGTTGATGGATTTTCAGCATGTGCGTCCGTTTATCCAGCAGCGCCTGTTCCTTGGGATTGCTTTTGGTTTCGGCGGGAGAAAAGCCCAGGTCCCCGAGAGAGGGAGCCTTGTTGCCGGGTGGCGCATTGGGATTCGCAGGAGCTTGCGGTTGCGCTTGAGGAGCTGAAGGCAGCAGCGACAGCTCTGCATTGAAGGTCAGCGAAGCTCCTGCCGCCAGAATGACGTTCTGTTTTTTGGGCGCAAGGCCTTCGGCCGAAACCGTAACTTCATATTCGCCCGGAGCCAGCTTTGCCAAGCTGTACGTTCCCGCCGCACCGGTCTGCGCCTCCATCGACTGGCTCGTGGCCAAATTCCTTACCGAAACCTTTGCGTTGGCCACGCCGGCTCCCGACGAGTCCGTGACTCTGCCTGACAGCGTGGCCTCGCTCTCCTGCGCTCGCAAACAGGGAGCGAGCAAAGAAACGACCATTAGGACTGCGGCGCTGACCGGCCAGCTTGGCCGTTCTCACTCTCATAGGACGCTCCTCATGCCCTCATCCATGTGCTTGATGGATCTGCTGGTGAGTTGAACCCAGTAGGTTGCCACTCGAACCGCGAACTTGCCACTCGATTCAACCAACCTGTCTCTACCGATGCCGTTACTCCCGTGCGGGATGTACGATAAACGGCTAACCCTGATTTAGGTACATTGGCAACGATAAATACAAGCACGAATCGTGTTACGCGATTCCTGTAGACTATAGATGAGGTAATCCCTAGGGCGTTCAGCATCAACCCAGACCGGCGGAGAAACCCCAGCAGAATGAAGAAAATCCTCGGTGCCGTCAGCCTCTTAGTGCTATGCGGCATGCTCATTGCCGGACTTTGGCCCTTTAACTTCTTCCCGAGAAATGATGTGGCTTGGCTGAAAAATTCAAACGGCCTCCAGTTTGGCGATAGGGCCAGGGTGTACAGTTCACGAAATCTCGAGGTCCCCGACTCAAAGGAAGATTCGTTTTGCAGCCTCGAGCTGTGGCTACAGCCCGATGGCGGGTCCCCTGCGACCATTCTTTTGTTTACCGCCCCGGACAATCCGCTGCAATTCCGGGTAAGGCAAAGCCTGGATATTCTGCTTCTAAGGCGAGATGCCCGCGATCAGCAGAACCATCTGCAAACCTTGTCCGCCGATGTTGAATATTCTTTGCGTCAGGATCAGCCGACGTTCTTCACCATCACAACAGGGCCAAAAGATATTTTGGCCTACAAGGATGGCGCCTCAGTGAAGAAAGTCTTTCCCGGCTTCGGCTTGTCCTGCAAGGATTTCTCGGGGGAACTCATTTTGGGAGGCACGCTTACCTCGCCGCGCAGTTGGCCCGGAAAGCTGCTGGGACTCGCGATCTACGGACAGGAACTCACCCCCGAACAGGTCTCGCAACACTTCGCGATGTGGACTCACAATGCCCCGCCCGAAGGTTTTGCGAACGATCACCCGCTCGCCTTCTATTCCTTTTCCGAGCGCGCAGGCAGCGTCGTTCACAATCGTGTCGCATCCTCGCCTGACCTGTACATCCCGCGCATTTTTCGGGTTCCCCGCAAGAAAATGCTGACGCCGCCCTGGGAAGAGTTTTCGCCCGATCTAAGCTACGCTTCGGATCTGCTTATCAACATTGCAGGATTCGTGCCCTTTGGATTCTTCCACTTCGGCTACCTAACCTGGAATCGCCGATGGGATCGAGCCGCACTCTCCACCGTCATATTGGGCGGATTGCTCAGCCTCACCATCGAAATCCTCCAGGAATATCTGATCACCAGGAGGTCGGGGATGACGGATATCATCACGAATACGCTCGGAACTGGCGTTGGAGTGATGTTGTGGACGTGGCAGCCCGTTCAATCTCTTGTTGCCAGGTTTAAGAAAGAAACCGGTCAAGGAGTCGCCTCATGAGCTCGCCGTTCCGCGGCTTTCCACCGGAAGCCCTTCAATTTTTTCGTGGACTCTCGCGCAACAACCGCCGCGAATGGTTCTTGCCTCGCAAGCCGCTCTTCGAAGAGAAAGTCAAAGAGCCCATGCGCCAATTAGTCGACGCCTTGAATGCCGCCTTGCACGATTTCGCTCCCGAGTACGAAACCGATCCGGACAAGGCCATCTTTCGCATTTACCGCGACGTTCGCTTCAGCAAGGACAAAAAACCTTACAAAGAGCAAATCGCCGCCACGTTTCATCGGCATGGAAGCATGAGCCATGGCCAGGGCGGCTACTACGTCGCCATCTCGCACAAGTCGGTTGCCGTCGGTGGCGGCGTGTACATGCCCGAGCCGCCGCAATTGCTCGCCATCCGCCAGCGCATCGCCGAGCGCCACGAAGAGTTCCGCCGCATCCTCGCGGCGCCGCCGGTTCGCAAGCTCCTCGGCGCTTTAGAAGGCGAGCAGCTCTCGCGCGTCCCTCGCGGCTTCCCTGCCGATCATCCCGCCGCCGGCTTGCTCCGCTACAAGTACTACATTCTGTACAAGGAACTTTCGCCGAGCCT
>Ga0307479_10006819_pt1 | contig 10507 bp, 7 predicted proteins | sample atmos_gasesECM4C_FD_203743 | JGI IMG/M metagenome (GOLD analysis project Ga0307479, IMG submission 203743) | Hardwood forest soil microbial communities from Morgan-Monroe State Forest, Indiana, United States - atmos_gasesECM4C_515 | ecosystem: Environmental > Terrestrial > Soil > Temperate...
CGATGTGCGCATTGGGCTACTGGGAGGATGCGGTGCCCTTTTTGAGGCGAACGCAGGCCGCGATCTACGAAGGCGTCTACGCGCAGGCACATGAATTTTATGGGCCGAATCGACGCCAATATGATGCCGCGGTGCGGATTGCTCAAAGGGAAGGCTGTATGCGCGAGTGTACAGGCGGGGGCGCCTTTGCGGAGACTATTATCGGCACCCTCTTTGGCTTTGCCGCCAAGCCCGGAGGCAAACCTGCGTTGATGGACGCCGGCGTGGGACGCGGATTCCGCGGAGAGCTGCATCACGTGCGGTACGGAAGCGGGTTGCTTCGCATTCGATCCGGAGAGGCCGGGGTCGATCTGCGTAACGAAGCCTGAGCGAGAGTAGGGCCGAAAGAGATGTGTCAGTCGGGCTCCGCGTAGAGTCCAAGCTCTGCAATCCCGGGGGACTTGGAGGTTCCACGAAGACTGAGGCGCACACGCTCCGCACTGATAGGCTTTACCCGGTACACCATCGCTGTCGGCGAGTCGCCGATAAGCACTTCATGCCATTGTCCAGCCATCCTCGCTTCGACGCGATAGGAAGCGATGCGGGTATCTGGCCCGTAATCGCCCAGATAGGTCGGCTCGACGACGGTTACGGTGTTGAATTTGGTCGGCGTTTGCAGATCAATCTCGATCCAGCCCGATGTCTGCCCATGATCCCATTGCCAGTAGGTTTCCGGATTATTGTCATTCGCGAGGTCCGGCCCGTTCGTATCAGCAATGCTGCTGGCATACGAAGGTCGCGCGAAGGCGAGGTCCGGTGTGAGTATCTGCTGTGAGGCGGCAAGCTGTGGAGCAGGCGCTCGATTGCGCCAAACCTCGCCAATTTCAGCAAGCCGTTCTACCGCGTTCGGGTCGAAGCGTCCGTCGCGGTTTGGCGCCACATTCAAGATGAGGTTGCAGTGACGAGCATTGAACGGAATGAGCCACTCGTCAACGATCTGGTGGGCCGATCGAAGCTTCTGCTGCGGATAATCCAGTTTCCAGAACCAGTCGCTTTGGAGCGTAGTCGCTGACTGCGAGGGCACTTCGCTCGCTAGAGGGATCGTTTGCCCGGCGTGCTGCTCGTACTGTTTCACATCGGTGTAATAGAGTACCGGGGCTGGGAAGCTGCCGTGGTTGTAATCGCTCATCAGGCAATTTGGCTGCAGTTGCTTCACGTGGCTGTAGATTTCGAGAAATGGCATCTCTTCATAGTTGATTCGACTCCATGCTGCGTTCCATCCGTCGATGACTAACGCAGTGATTTCACCATAGTTCGTTAGAATTTCGGTGAGCTGGCCCTTGACTCGGTTGATCTTCTCCCGCGTAACACAATACGGTCGTATATCTCCGCGCAGGTCAAGCATGGAAAAATATAGGCAGGTTTTGAGCCCCTGTTCCCGGAAGGATTCCACGTAGGCGCGCACAACATCGTGCTTGAAGGTGGCATCCTTCACGCTCGCACTGCCGGTCGCAGTAGGCCAAAGACAAAACCCGTCGTGATGTTTGGTTGTGAGGCAACCATAGGTCATACCGGCCGAGCGAGCGGCGTGGGCCCATTGATCGGTATCGAGATTCTTGGGATTGAACAGAACGGGCGATGCTTTCGGATCACCCCATTCGCGCTGCTCGTATGTTGCCATGTTCAGGTGAATATACATTCCGAACTGCAGATCAACGAACTGTTGCTGGAGTGCCAATATGGATGGTCTGGAAGTATTTCCGGGCAGTATCCCACCTACGGCTTTTCCCATCGAGGGACTCAGCGCCACAGCGGCCATGCCGCAGGCGAATTGACGTCTGTTCATCTTGCCCACATTCTCAGCAAACGCAGTTCGCGCGCACATGATTCGGATTTTCTGGCTCGAGGACTTGCCGTGATGCCCCCTATTCGAATATAGCGCAAGCCTTCGATGATCTGGTCTCTTTAGGAATGAGGGTAACTGACGGAATCGAGTCGTGAAAAACACCCTACCCGCTCATGCAATTCAAATCTCGCAGGTCCAGCAGGCAGAAATGTTCCGCGAGCAAGACGAGATTGTGGACCACCTTCGCTTCTATTCCATTGTTGTTAGCCCGAACGCAGGCACGAACGCTTCCCTGTGAGATTAGGCGGACACTTTCTCCGCTCCGGTTTGAGGGAGGAAGTGGCGGAATTACGGCGGTTTCTAGCGATTCTAAGATGGACCCAGCTAGGTTTCTCTGCACCCCAGACTGCATGGCGGAGGGAGAGGGATTTGAACCCCCGGTACCCTTTCGGGTACAGCAGTTTTCAAGACTGCCTGTTTAAACCACTCACACATCCCTCCGCTGGTTCTACATTACAACGCCCGGGTCCTTAGGTCGAGTCGGACCAGGCGGCGCTGCCATAATGCGAGCGAAACGGGAAAGAAGTATGGTGGAATGGTAGGGCAATGATTCCTGCAACCTACAAACCGAAGAAAAAATTCATGCAGCTTGCGATCGCTGAAGCAAAACGTGCTCGCGACCGGGGCGACTATGCAATCGGTGCCGTCATCACTCAGCTGATTGGAAATCGGGAAGTGGTGATCGCATCGGCTGGCAATCGGGTAAAAACCTCGGGCTCCTCCATCAAGCATGTGGAGCTTGAAATCTTGAAATATGTTTCCTCAGGGTACGGCCGGTATCTACCGGATTTCGTGTTGTATTCCACACACGAACCTTGTGCTATGTGCGCTGGTGCTTGCGTCTGGTCGAAAATTGGGGCCGTGGTTTTTGGCGTTTCCCAACAGGACATCACCGCCTACGGTAGAAAGCATGGCACCGAGCAATTTAAGTGGCGCGCCTGTCTAATTCCGTGCAAATTCGTTCTCGAAAAAGGCGGCCTTAACATTCCAGTCTTCGATGGTTTTTTAAGACCAGAGTGCCAAAAATTATTCGGATATCGAGCCTAATCGCCTATTGGGGATAACCTCCTGAATCATGAAAAGGTGGGCCACCACCTCACGAAATTCCTACCCGTCGAAAACCGTGACGAGTGGTGCAGCCATTCTTAACTGTGGTGTTGAGGAGATGAAAATCTTACAAAGGTGGGCCAGCCAGCCCCGGGTCGCCCGCCTTCAGAGGGGCCTGCCCCGATATTTTTCTATCTTGGGTTCGTCGATGTGGTGGGAGTCACGAACTATTTTCTGCACCCCAACAACGAGATCGCTCGAAATTTGCTTTTTCGTGTCTGTGTCCCAAACCTCAGCAGTGTGCTTATTAACCGCGAAGTAGCCGATCGTTACAGATCCGCCAGACTGCTCGCGTTTAGCGTTGTAGACCCAGAAGTAGTAGTAGTCTGCCTGATTCAGTTGCGCGCTGGTTTGCAGCTCCAGGGCGACGTCCAGTCCGTCTCGGCGAGCTCGGTCCCCGACCGGGGAGACATAGACCAGTATTTTTGCCTCAGCGACGGTTAGGGTGGCTGCGTCGTCAGTAGTTTCGCTCCACACGTTAAAGACAGCGAGAAGGCTCAATAACAAGAGGGCCGTTCGTCGCACAATTCCCCTTGTCAAAAACATGGTGACACCTGACCGATCCTAGTGATAAGCCTCCCAGCGTACCCTGCCTCACTGTTGAACGCCAGGGGAGGAGTGGTTAGGCGGCTTGCAAAGGTCGCTGGGTCGGTGACGCCTTTTACGCGAGCCCCCTGGAAACTCTGCGCGAACGATAAACCTGAGGTAAGGAAACCGGGGGCCGGGTAAGAGCCAAATTTCCGGCCGTCTGTCGTCGTGTAGACGCCTGTCGCGCCCTTAAAGGCCCGACCCACTGTGAGTCCGAAAAAATTGTTGGAAGTTGTTGCAATATTGCTTGTCCCGAAGTTGCTTTCCAAGGCGGAGAGACCCATCAGGTTGGTGGGGGAGACGCCGGTCGCCTTCGCTATTTGCCTTGCATAGCCCGCATTGGCTGAGACGAACGCCGAAGCTTGTGCGCCGCACCCGCTAGAAACCTGGCTGGGCAACTTGCTTGCAATGGTGGGCAGGAGGAGGAAGTCCGCTGAGACCGAGGCGGCGGTGGTTCCATCGTTCATCCAGTCGCTTCCAACCCCATTTGGGTTGATTGACTCGGCGAAACTAGCAAACTGTCCGCTCGCGTCCCCGCTCCAGTCGCCCGCGCCTGGATTCCAGTTTGAAGGGTCGCCAGTAAACCAAGTGCCACCCAGACCACCACAAAGCTGCGGACTTCCAGACTGAGGATCATCATTCGAGTCGTAACTTCCATTGTCCCATACGCAGAAAAGACCATCCAGATCATAGGCATTCAATGGATTGTTTAGCACATAGGCATACCGGTTCCAACTCTGTGGGTTGCCCGGGTCAGCTGCTGCTACTCCTGCTGGGTCGGGCGAAATCCATCTACTCTGCCTCGGGTCATATTCGCGGTACATGAAGTCATAGTTCAGCCAGTCTGTGTCTTTGTTTTGGCCAGTGAAGGATAACTCTCCGTTGCCGCCGCTTACCTGTGCGTACGGTTCTCCAAATGGCGCGTACGCAACATCTTGAATGATATTGCGTGCGGTTCCCGACTCCAACCGTTCGCTGCCGAGCCAGTCGGGATGCCGATAGTGGCTCAATCCCCAGGACAAATATTCCGCCGTCGTTCCGCCCGGCAGCGGAACGAACGCCTGCTGGATGGTCTGTCCCTTCATGACCGCCAGCTTGCTGCCCATCGGCGAGTACACGATTTGAAAATAAGTTCCTGACTGATTCTGCTCGACTTGCCGTCCCAGCGCGTCGTAGGTCAGGCCAATCGAGTCAATCGCCGTGACGTGTCCCTCCGCATCCCAAGTGTAGGTGTGGAAGCTGTCGGTAAGAATGTCGCCATTCGCATCGTAGGTAGGCCCCGGATTCGGAAATCCGGGAATCGACGAATACTGATTCTTGGTATTGTAATTCGGCTGCCACGAACTGTTGCCTGATTTCGATGCGTTTCCGAACGCATCGTAAGTAAAGTTCTGCGACCATATCGAGGGAGCACATGCCACGCTTCCCAAACGCGACAGGTCGTCGTAACCATAGGTGCAGTTCTGCGCGTTTCCGGAGTTGAACGGGTCAACGATACCCAGGGACAAAAGCGTTCCATTAGCGTTCCATCCGAGGGTGCCGGTTTGCGAGCTTCCGTTCACGTTGAATTGATACTGTGTCATCCTTCCAGTGTTCGAGTCGAAGGTGAGCGCGTCGCTGTCGCCAGAACCGAACGTCACACTTTTCACGTGGCTGGCAGCGTTATAGAGAGTTGCTGTCACCGGATTCTGACCCGAACTAGCGGAGACGCTCCATGTCCGCCCTTCTCCGTCAGCAGAGAAGGAAATACTGGGGAGCCCAGGCATCCAGAGAGTTTGCAGCGCCCCATTCGCCCAATACCCGCTTCCCGCCGTAGGGTGGTAGTATCCGCCGGAGTGCGGCGTGGATTCCCAAATCTCGATGTTCTCCCCCCTCGGCGAATATACAAAGCCGAGGTCTGTGGTTTTCGAGCTTGAGGAGCCGGTATAAGCTTCCGCAATCCTACCCGTCGCGTTGGCCATCGCTACACCGTTCACTGTAGCCGAGTCGTAAACAAAATATTTGTTGGGAGTCGCGTTCGTCCCGCTGTAGGTGGCGCTAGTAACGCGATGCAGTGCGTCATAGGAATAGCAAGTGGTATTTCCTGCCGCATCCATGCGCTTCACCTGATCGCCATTGTACGTTCCACAAGTCGAATCGGAATCGTACTTGTAAGTCTTGGAGCCGGTTTCCGGATTACTTTCCGAAATCAAGCGGCTCAATCCGTCGTAGCTGTAGTTGCGCGTCTCTTGTGGAGAGCCCTGTGCATTTTGCGTGACTACGGCCAGGTTTCCGAGCGCATCGTAGCTGTAACTTGTCAGATAGCCAGTTTGTGGCGAACTCTGACCGCACGCGCCACTGCCCGTCGCGCTGGTCACCTCGCAGACCGATGTCAATCTGCCCAATCCGTCGTATTCCATCTGCCTGCTGCTTGGATGTTCGGGACCAACCGTCAGCAAAACATCGTTTGCCGGGTAACTGTAGCCGGTAGTTCCGCCGCCACCATCGGTCACTGAGAGGGGCCGCCCTGCAGCATCATAACTAGTTGTCGTGGCGGGAGTGGCAGGACAAGCTTGCCCTACGGTCGTAGTCACGCATGGCATCGATACCGTGGCCGCTCTGCCGTTCGAATCGTAAGTGTAGGAAATCGTGTCGAAACTGGAGGACCCGGGAGCCTGTCTTGTTTGCTTCACAATCGGCCGGCCCATGCCGTCGAAGGTCGTTACGACATCTGCGGCCGAAGTGTTGTTGTTGAAAGGCAAGTTGGATTCCTGCGTCGCGGGAATGGTTGACCCGGGGGAATAGGTATTCCACGTTACATTTCCTAGCGGGTCGGTGACGGAAAGCACTCGCCACAGGGGGTCGGCTGTTCCCCCGATAGTCTGATAACCAGTTCCGGTGACCTTCCCGTTTGGGTCGGTGGTCGATGTGAGGACCCCGCCGTTGCAGTTCCATGCTGTTAACGTCGCTAAACCTCCGGACGGGAGACCAGCGCCGGTAACGGTCGCAGAAGTGGGAAGAACATTGTTGTTACATGCGCCGTTCCCGCTATAGCCGTAGGTGGTGACGGCCCCGTTTATGTCTGTAGTGGTGAGTGCCGTACCGCTCGGGGAATTGTACGTTGCGTAGGAGTTCAAATAAAATTGCGCACCAACCAGCGTAGAGGTCTGAGTTGGATGGCCGGTGGAGTTGTATGTATACCTTGTCTGGCTTTGCGGGGACCCTGAGGTAGCGATCCTGCAGGGCCGATCATAGATGTAATTTGAAAACGTCGAGCACGGACCTCCATTCCAACTCCCGTAGGAAATCGTAGTGTCGGACACCGGAGTACCGGAAGGTGGGTAGGTCGCACCAAAGCCGTACTTCTTAATTTCGGTGACATTTCCGTAGGAATCGAATGTCGTTTCCGTTAACGCGGCCGCTGAGGAGCCGACATAAGTGTAAACGTCGGTCTGGGTTATCGGTAAGACAGGGACTGTGGCAGGGGAGATGCAGTTAGCCTGGCTACTGTAGTTCTGGTTGTAGCAGGTCACTGTCGTGGTCAACGTTCCGAGGGTGACATCTTGCACAACTGTTTCAGTTTCAAATTCGCCGGAAAAATAATGCGTGATCGTGTCGCCTGTGGTCTTGCCCGGCCGTGGTGGGGTCAGCTCAGTGACCGTGAAGTTTGGCAACGGCAAGTCATTAACCGTAGTCGGCGAGGTACTCAGTGAACTGGTATACGTGTAAGTTGCGATGTTGCCATTGTTGTCGTTAACCGTCACCGTCAGAATCGGGACCGTGTGATAGGTACAGTTGATTCCGTTGTTATTACCGCCGCCATAAGAATACGAAATTGATCCGCCAGACGGGAACGTGATTTTGGCGATGCGTCCGGTGGAATAGTTTGCGGGCTTGTTGGGAGTTTGCTCGTACGCGATGGTGTATACACCTGGATTCGGGCCAGGCGTCGTGATGCTGGTCAGTTGGGAAACCAAGCCGCCGTTAACGTCCTGCGGCTGCTGGCCCTGAGAGGTGTTGAGGCAGTTAAAGGCGCTTACTAAATTCATTTGCGTGAAGCCCATCGTGTATTGTTGAGTGCCTCCGTTGATATCTAAGTAGGAAATAGGGGTTGTGGAGAGCGGCCCGTTATAGGGCACACCCTGTAAGACAACGGTATCCAAGGTATCCGTAGTTACGTTTGTGCTCCCTACAATGGTCGCGCCATCAGCGTCGGAGATCGAGAGGTTGGACAAACATCCCGAAGAGATACTGCAGGTCCAACTCACTTTTCTTCCGCTCTTGTCGTAAACAGTTGGATTAGCGTTGGTAATTATCAGCGTGTATCCAGACCCGTCGCTAGCCGTAAAAGGTCCAATAGTTACTTGGGGAGTGGAACAACCCGAGGCTACCGTCCCGTTACCCATCTTCCACTTCGGGTTTCCCCCGAAGGGGTGGCTAGCACCAGTAGCGTCGACAAACGCGGGCATGTCCTCAGATTCGAGTGAGGAGTGGCCGGAGGTACAGTTGTGGACAAAGTACGTCGTATAGTTAAAACCGCGTGTTGTGGGATCTTGATAATTCCACCCGGGGTATTGAAGCATCGTTAAAAAATGCAAACCGTCAGGATCGCTCATTCCGCTAGTGCCAGCTATTTGACTCCAAAACGGAATCTTTCCGTTTTTTGATCGCAGTGGAATCGTAAGATTCACGTTTCCCGTGGCGAGATCAACGCCAAAGTGATTAGTGGAAAACATCTGTACCCCCGGGACCGACTGGTTCTGTGCGACACCTTGCACAACCAATGCAACTGAGCAGAGCGTTACCGGGGAAACTAACCACGACCGCAAGCTCTCTTTTAGGCAGCAAACCAGTGAATGGAAATACGACCTAACGACGAAGCGAACCATGGCTCCTCCTTACAATGAATGCTGTATGGCGCCATCGAAAGACGAGTTAGATGAAACGTTCCACTTATGAAAAGCTACAAAACTGGGGGCCCGTACTGCGGTAAGACAGAGTTTCCAAATCGTGCGGACTCGGCGACGATAAAAAAACATTGTCGTCTGTTCAATAGGGGAAATACCTGAGGTTTTTCAGTTTTTTCACCGTGTGTCGGCTAAGGGGCTGCCCCCGAGGACATAACTCGAGACGAAACGGAGCCGTCTCTCTGATGGAAATCGTTGACATTCTTTTACATTTGCGCGGCGTAACTTTCTGGGCGGAAAGGGGTTTCCACCGATGTAGGTGAAAGGTGACTAGGATATGAAACTGCAAACGTTAGTTCTTGGTATTGGAATGATTGCATCAACGCTGTCATTTTCTGCGCAGAATGCATTGGCCTCCGCGCGGGGATTAGCCGCAATTGATAAACAAGTTGGACATGAGTTGAACATGCTGCCGCATTTGAACGTGTTCGATTACATGACATTCACGGTGGACGCAAATGGCACTGTCACGCTGGCCGGCGAAGTGACGAACCCGGTGCTCAAGAGTGATGCGGCAAATGTGGTTAAGAGAATCGAAGGCGTCGAGCACGTGAATAATCAGATTCAGGTGCTGCCCGTATCTTTTATGGACAGTGGTTTGCGCGTCCGCTTATACCGCACGATCTATGGCTATCCTGCGCTGGAGAAATATGGTGTTGGCGTCAATAAGTCGATCCGCATTATTGTGGTCAACGGCCATGTCACGCTGAAGGGGATAGTCAATAACGAAGGAGACAGAGACATTGCCTTCATCCGTGCAAACGGCGTCCCGGGAATTTTCTCTGTCGATAACCAGTTAAAAGTTGTCAAAGACTAAGGCGTTGGGCGCGGGGCCGAAAGGCCTCGCGCAACGGCGTTGAGTCGAAAAAATTAACACAGAAAAGCCTTGACACGACCCCCGTGGTTGCGGATAATCCCCTCGTTTTACGCACCCGGTTTATTTTCTTTCCCTAAGCTCAATCCGCGTTTTTGGGCCCCCAAGTTTGGAAGCGGATTAGTAAGCAACAAAATTATCTATTGAACCAACGCCACGGAAACTATCAACCCCAGATTCCAGGGATTGACAACACACATCAGGGCCTACATTCGGTCCCAGAGGCCTCGGCCAGGGCGCATGTCTGACGAAGAAAGCCGTGGGGAATTTGGGGATGTCTTAGCTGGATTGAGGAGTTGTGGAATGCAGGTCGCATCAAGATTCCCAGAGGGACGGAGGACCGATGCCGAAAGAAACAGCCGATATTACCGGCGTTAAAGGAACAAACTTCACATTCACAATCGACGCCGCAAGAATCCCGAAAGGAGGAGCAACGCTGGTAGCAGACAATCAACCTGACCTAGACCTTACGGTCAGCGGAAATGGCCGTGAAGTGACGGTTCCAAGCCTTCCCGGGGGGGACTCGGTAGTGTCTCTAGCTCTGGTCTGGGCTCCAGGGGAGAACCGGGATGCAACCATCGACGTGGGAACCGTGAAACCGGGCACGGGCGCGGTAGAAGCAGCGACCCCAAGACACTCCATTGATCTTGGCGATCACACGGGGGAAGTGGAACTCTTTGGAGAATGAGGCGACAATGACAAGAAAGGCGCTGGCGTTAATTGCGTCTGTGTGCAGCATATCCGTCGCGGTCTTTGGACAGGAGAATTCCTCCACGACGAGCGGTTCAACAGCATTTTGCAGTGAGGATCCGCGCATCGAGGTCCGTACATACTGCAAGGACCTCGCCGATCTTCAAGCGGCGGTAAATGGTGGAGCTACAACGGGCACGGCCAGCGGGATCCTAAATAAGCTCGATCTCAGTCATGCGGCAGCAACGGACAAATTCATAACCGCGACGGCCGATCTTGTCACCGCGAAGGCCGCAGCACTCGCTCCCACACCCAAAGCCGCAGCCTCGGCCGCCCTCGCCGATGCCGGACAAGCGCGTCTCGATCGTCAACTCTCCCCCGGGAGTAGCGCTAGCGGCACTACCTCACTCGTTTCAA
>Ga0307479_10006821_pt1 | contig 10504 bp, 10 predicted proteins | sample atmos_gasesECM4C_FD_203743 | JGI IMG/M metagenome (GOLD analysis project Ga0307479, IMG submission 203743) | Hardwood forest soil microbial communities from Morgan-Monroe State Forest, Indiana, United States - atmos_gasesECM4C_515 | ecosystem: Environmental > Terrestrial > Soil > Temperate...
GTAGGCGACCATCGGACCTTCGGGATGGGGCTGGTGGAGTCGGCTGTTGCCGGGCTTGCTGAAGCCAGGGACTGTGGCGTTGAGCTGGAATTTGCCGAGGATAGCGGTCATCGCCGTGTCCGGTTGGAGAACTGCTGGGCGGTGCGATTCGAGGACGCTGTCCCGGTCCGCTCGTTCCGGTGGTCGAGGAGCCAGCAGCATTTCCCGGGCTGGTGGTGGCTGGCCACGACCGGACGGCATATCGGCTACGAGTCCTGGCTAGAGCGTGATCACCTCATGTTCCTGGACTTCGACCCGGTGGTGACGGCTGTCAGCTCGCAGCCGTTCTGGCTGCACTGGAACGACGGCCGTCGCGGTCGGCGGCATGCGCCGGATTTCTTCGCCCGGCTCGCCGACGGGACGGGCGTGGTGATCGATGTCCGCGCTGATGACAGGATCGAGCCAGGAGATGCGGAGGCGTTTGGAATCACGGCCTGGGTCTGCAGGTCCGCAGACTGGGAGTTCCGCCGGGTGGGCAGACTCTTGACACCCGCATGCCGCCTAAGGCGTGGCTAAACTAGCAGCTCAAGGGAACAATTCAAATAGGTTACATATCTGAGGTTACAGGCTCGCTATCGGCGGCGATCAGGCCATGAGTGAGCGATGGCGCGCGGTTCGGGTGTGTCGATCTCCCGCTGCACTCGTCGTGCGTCGGTGATCCGCTGCTGGCCGCGGTATAGCGCCAGTGCTTCTTTCCACACGGAGCGAGCTTCGTGCGTTCGGCGCATGGCGATAAGCACGTGACCGATTCGGTCGAGGGTGTCGGGGACGTGATAGATGTCGCCGAGATCGCGGTAGAGGGCGAGCGCCCGGCGCAGGTAGTCGAGCGCTTCGGTGTGCGCGCCGGTGTGATGGGCAATGTAGCCGAGGGTATCGAGCGCGTCTGCCGCGCCGGGCGGGTGGTAGAGGCGCAGCACGGGGAACGCGGTGTGGCAGTGCCGGCGGGCTTCGCCGTACCGGCCAAGGATCGCGGCGCACCAGCCGACCGTGTTGAGCGTGTCTGCTTCCCATACCCGGTCATCCAGTGCCTGGAAAAGCTCCAGGGCGAGACTGGCGTGCGCGAGCGCTAGCTGGTTGTCTCCTTGATGTTCGTACATGACCGAGATAATCCGGTGAACGCGGGCCTGGCCGGCGACGTCTTCGGCGCGTTCCGCTGCGATCAGGGCGCGACAAAGGTATTCCCGGCCCATTTCGAGGTGCCCGACGCGGAGGTATGCGTTTCCAAGATGCCGCCAGACCAGGAGGTTTACCTCGGGGTCATAGCCCGCCTCTGCGACGGATTCCGCTTGATGCCAGACATTTAGGTCCTCCCGGAGCAGCCCGCGGAGGCTGTGGTAGGCAGTTAGCGCCCAGGCGAGCTGCCACACCGCCCAGAGTGCAATATCTCTGGCGACGATCTGAGCGTGCAGCAGACACTGGTGCTCGGCCGTGAACCAGTTCAACGCCTCGGCGTGGCTGATCATCTGGGGGGAATGGCAAGCCAGATCTGGTGACCGCACAGCGATGTCGATGTCGTGTGGTTCCAGCAGGTGCCGGGCTCGGTGCGCGGCGTACACATAAAAGCTGACTACCCGGACCAGGGCCGATTCCCGGTCAGCGCGGGCAAGATCACGATCCGCATGGTCCAATGCGAAGGCGCGGGTGAGGTCGTGCATCCGGCAGCGGTCACGCGTGTGCTGGATGAGCAGCGATGCCTGCTCTAGCGCCCGGAGCACGGTTCGTGCCTGGCGAACAGGCATCCCGGCAAGGCTGGCCGCCGCCATCAGGCTGATGTCCGGACCTGGCGCGATGCCAAGCAGCGCGAAAACCCTGGCCTGCTGGGGTGACAGCATGCGGTAAGACCAAGAGAGCACGGCGGGGACGCTCGCGGCGGCGTCGCCGTCATCAAGACCATCAAGCCCCGCATCCCGCAGCTCAGCGGCGAGCGCATTCAACGTCAGCTGGGGATGAGCGGCCGCCCGGCCGGCCACAACGCTCAAGGCGAGCGGAAATCCGCCGCAGGCGGCTACTAGCCGGCCGGCTGCCTCGGGTTCGCCCGCCAGCCTCGCGTTCCCGATTCTTTTGGCGAGCAACGCACGTCCGTCCTGTTCGGACAGGACATCGAGAGCTAGATGCCGAGCGCCGTGTGCGCTGATCAAGCCGGATAGCCTGCGACGGCTAGTGACCAGCACCGCGCAGGTGGGTGAGCCGGGCAGCAGCGGCGTTACCTGTTCGGTGCTGGCGGCGTTGTCCAGCACGATCAGCATCTTCTTGCCGACAGCCAGACTCCGGAACAGTGCTGCCTGAGCATGTTCATCGACCGGAATCACGGCAGGCTCGACCCCAAGCGCGGACAAGAATCCGCGCAAAGCTGCCGAGGCTGGCACCGGTGCGCTATCGGGGCTGAAACCGCGCAGGTCGACATGCAACTGCCCGTCGGGGAACCGGTCGATGTGACGATATGCCCAGTGCAGAACCAGCCAGGTCTTACCGATGCCGCCGGCACCGCCAACCACCGAGACCGCTGCTCCTGCCGGTCCCTCGCTGAGCGCCCGCGTGAGGCGGGCTAAATCAGCGTCACGGCCGGTGAACAGCGCCGGCGACGCGGGAAGCTGGCGCGGCACAACCGATCTAAACCCGCGACAGGACTCATGTATATGAACACCGCCGCTGACCGTGCCTGCCTGCACCACCGCACCAGCGACGGCGGTCACCGGAGGTGCCGACAGCATGCCGAAAGTAAAGCCTGTCGCGGTCTGAGCCTGGATCACCGGCCCGTGGAACGTACCACCGCTAATGGTGTTAGAAACACTCCCCTCGCCTGCGCGGACCGGGCCGGCCTGCTTCCACCAGCCCTCCAGCGCCTGCCTGAAATCGCTATCGGCACCAGCCCTCGCCATCAGCGCCTCCGCCAGCGCCGTCGCCCGCCGCTCATCAGTCGGAGCCTGCTCCAAAGCCGCCAGCTCTACATCACCAGCCGACAGCGCCGCTGCCGCTTTGTCTGCAGGTGCCCGGCGGAAAGGACGGCGCACAAGCGCCCCCACGCCAGCCCACAGCTGGGCGCCTAGCTGTCCGCCAGCACCGCTGACGATCGCTAGCAACACCGCCCCGATCGTAACTGGATCCATCCCTCGCCCCCTATGGCCGCGCGCACAGGGCCGCGACCCCGACCCTATGCAGCATTCTGCAACCGGACGCTCACGCTAGGCGCGTACCGCAGTTCACGGGTCAAGTCTGCCCGATCGGCCCCAGACCTGGAAGCGTCTCGCAGCACTCCTACGGGCGGGCCGACTGAACTCGCGGCGGTAAGCGATGACATCCCCGCTGCCGTCACCGCAGCACTCGCCCGGCGACCCGTCAGACGAACGGTTCCCTCTCGCCCGTGCCGCCGCCGTGACTGAACTGGCCAGCCCTGTAGTACGTCTGAACTCAGCTATCGGTTCGGAGCTGCGATGATGGGCCGTCGTCCTGGTTCGCCTGATCTACCGGTTCGCTGACGCGGTGCTGTCCTGGCTGGCGCTGCTGACCCCGCTCTTCGGCGTTGAAGCACACCGAGATACTCGTCTTGCGCCATTAAGTCGCAGTGCTGCGCCGGGTGAACCCGAAACCGCGGATCGACTGGGCTGACCAGGCCGTGCTGGAGGCATTGTCCCGGATGCCGCCCAAAGGGTTGCGCGTGCACCGGATCGTGACCCCGGGCACGCTCTGCGCTGGCACCGCCAGATGGTGACCAGGAAATGGACCCAGCCCCCGGGCACTAGGACGGCCACCGCTCGATGATGAACTCACCGAGCGGATCGTCCGGCTCGCCACCGAGAACCGACCTGGGGCGTAGTCCGCATCCAGGCGACCTCGACTGCGCACGGATCGTCCAGAAGCCTGTCCTGGCCGACATGATCAACGAATACGCACGCGCCGCCTGACGTCCTAGAGAACCGCAGGTCACCACCCGCATCGTATTTTCGAGCGGCACACCAGCTACGGATGATTAGCCCTGGGACAGTTGCCAGGCACGTGGCCAACATCTTCGCCAAGCTCGGCTTCAGCTCACGCAGCCACATAGCCGGATGGGCGGCCGCACGGAACGCGACACGCCATGTGAACCTGGAATAGCTTAGCTAAATAGCCCACCCGGCCAGGGTTCTGTTAGTAGCCGGGCGAGCCGTCATGCGGGCCGCTAGCTTAGGACCTAGGGATCCCAGCGTCGTCAGGACTCGCTGGCGTTAAGTTTCCATTCGGCGATGAGCTTGTTCTGAAGGTCTGTCTGGCGATTCTTGAGGATGTCGGGTGTCCAGTGGGGGGTGCTGAGAACCTGGACGGTGAGAGCGAATGTGGTAACGCCAGACGGGCCACTGAAGTACTTCTCTTTCTTCATGGCGAAACCGTGTCGGCCCGCTTGAGGGTTCTTCGTCCTGTTGAGCAGGACCAGGTTGGCGAGCCGATGAGTCCACTCCGCACGCTGAGCCGCCGGTGAACGTGCTGCACCATTCTGATCCTTGTTCAGGGTTCTGCGGCAGGACGTGCTCGATCGTGATCCGCTTGTGCGGGAAGAGCGGCCCGTCGGCCGCCGCTAGCAGCTCGTCAAGCCGCAGCAGCACATACATGCGCACCCTAGTTGCCAGGTACAGGTCTCCGCCGAGCAGCTCGGCGGTGCCGACGATCTCGCTAGCGTCCAGATCGAACGCCGACGCATCCAGCCCGCGATCATCGAGCTCGGTGAGCAGCCGGGTGTACCTCTCCACCCGAGGGGTGGTGTAGACACGCCGGATCAGCATGCTCGCAGCGAGACGTTCCAGCCGACGGAAGAATCCGTCGAGGAACTCCGGATCTCCCCGGTGATACCGCATCGCCCACAGCGCAGCCGACCACCAGTCGCTGTTGTCCAGTCGCACCAGTCGCCTGAACCACGCGTTGACCAGGTCCCCGCCGACCTTGCCGCTGAAAAGTTGCTCACCGACTTCATCGAAGAGGAAAAGGGGATCGAAGGCACGCTGAGCGATATTATCCGCAGAAAGATCCCGGGAGACACGGCCGCCACGCGAGCTGACTATCTGGTGAACGTCAACAATGCCGGGGAAGATGTGCCAAAATGGAACCTGGCGATCGAAAGACAATACGAGCTGTACCACGACTACTATCTGTGGGTGCCGTATCCGAGTGGATTCACTGTCGCAACGGTACTATGACTGGAGGAGTCCGGCTCATTACTTGACGGCATCCCACAGCTCTTGCCTGCCCGTAGCGAGACGGTCCTTTTCGTCTTGCAGCCGCTTCTTCTTTGTCTTACCTGGTTTCCGCGCGTCCCAGTCCATCACATCCCCATCGTCATACTCGCCCTTCGGCAGGTCTGGCTCGGTCTTAGTCCTGTTTGGCCACACAAAGAGGTTGTTTGGATAATCACATATCTTGTACATGTAATAATTGAATGAATCCATGACATCATCCACGTCAACGTCGTCCGTGGGATTATCGCGAATAGCTTGAAGCCGGTCCCTGTGCGTTGACGTAGGCGTGCCGACGCCCTCGTCGTGATCCTGGAGCTCTTTATACATAATCATGATGTTTTTCGTTGCCACCTCAAGTTTCTTCTTGTGAACATAGTCGTCCAGAATCTGCTGGGCCGCCAAATCGTAACCCATGCTGTGGTTTGTTACCGTACCATTGGGTACACCCGACCACTCGCCGTGGCTCAACACCCAGTCAGCGGCCATTTTGTGCACCCCAGTCCTGATGTGCTCAGAGGCCGTAATCTTGCTTTCCCCTGTCACATCGGTGCTAAATCGGAGATTGGTCTTGAGCTGCGCAACCTGACCGGCTGGTTCTCCAGAATGGGCATCCAGCGCCGGAATCTCGAGCCCGCCTTCGCGGCTGTCCATCGTCTCCCGCCCACGCCCCATGAGAGAGGCCTTCGCGCCCATCTCATCCGCCTCGCGCTCTAGCCGGTCATCCATGTTCAGCGACATGCCCCCGGCCCTGACCGTAGGCCGGACCCGCCCCTGAAGCTGCTGAACCACATGCCATGCCTCATGGGCGACATGTTTTTCCTGGCCTGGGCCCACATCAATGTGTGAGCCGTCGGTGTAGGCGGACGCGCCAAACCTGAGCGGACTCGGGGAGTTGTACCGGACCCGGACACCGTCGAGCGAGCGGCCACTGAGCCGCTCGACTCCTGCCTTCACCCCGTCCGGCAAGCCAGTCTCGTTCTTAGCACGCCGACCCGCCACATCCTGGCGGGCGTGGTTCACGACTTGCTGCACGAAGCGGTTGCCGTACCGCCGCTGCAACTGCAATAGCGCGTGACCGGCCCCGGTAAGGCGGCCGACGCCGGACGGGCGGTCCGCGGTCGGCACGGAGGGGTGTACGCGTTGCGGCTGCGGGGCGGCGGTCGGGTAGGTCCTGGTGGTGCGGGCGCTGCTCATGTCACGCCTTTCCTCTGGTGGGGCCGGACCTTGAACGGCTAGCGCAGGCTACTGTGAGGTCCGTCCCGGACACATCCTCGCGAGTCAGCGTCTGCCCCTGCGTCTGCCCCTACGTCTGCCGTCGCGTCCACGAAACAAGGGAACGATCTAGCCCAGCCCAGGCTCGCGACGGGACATCAGCCGGAACGGGATCATGATCGCGGCGGCGACGAGGACGGTCACGCCGGTGACGAGCACAACGGCGCCTGGCCGGATGAACGGTGCCCAGCTTCCGGTGGCCGCCTTGGTGACGGTGAGCAGGGTGACCGCGCCGGCCGTGACGCCCGCGGCGAGCCCGGTCACCGTGACGAACAACGCCTGCCAGCCAAATACGGCCGCGGCCTGGCCGCGGGTAGCGCCGACCCGGCCGAGCAGCCGCAGCGCCTCTCGTCGCCCGGCAGTGGCCACGACCAGGGTGTTAACCAGGGACACCGCGGCCAGCGTGGCGATCACGCCAAAGATCAGGTTGTCGCCGAAGTCGTTCTGCGCGGTGGCCTGTGCGGCCTCGGCGTTGGCGACGTCGCGGCTGGCCAGGTGCGTCCCCGGATGTTGGGCCGCCATGGCTGCCAGCGCGGCCGGATCGCCGCTGGCCACGCGTTGGGCTAGGACGAGCAGCTAAAGACCTGCCTCAGGATCGTCTGGGAATTCGACTCTATAAGATGAGCTGCTCGAAGAACAAATATAAGTCGTCCATATCCGGGATCAGGGCCAGCTCGTCGAACGTGCCGAGGCCGCCCTTCTCGAACGGCGAGAGCATATCCGCCGCGCCGCAGGAACCGCTCCGGCACATCACGGTAGGCGAAGTCCGGCCCATTCTGGTACCAGGCGCGCAGCATAAGCAGCATCTCGTCGTCCAGTTCCGGTGCCGCGACCTCGGCCACCGCGGTCAGCAGCCCTATCGGATCCCGGGGGCGTCGCAGATGCGCGCGAGCAGCCCAGGCGGGGTTCCCGGCCGCAATTCTTCCGCCAGTTTGTGCACGAGATCCTCGGGGACGGCTTCGATGAGGTAGACCGTCTCGGGAATGCCGGTGTCGATGCCGTCGTGGATCACTTCCCTGACCAGGCTGGATGGTGCATCGCTGAGCGCTCGCGCCGCGGCCCGTCTGATGATCGCGGTCGGTTCCTCCATGAAAAGAGTGGCCAGCCGATGGTCTTCGACCATTTCCGTTGCCGTCCCGGTGACGGTGGCGTACCTGACGTGTGGATCACTGTGCGTCAGCAGTCGGCGGGTCCTTCCCTTCCGAGACGTAGAACGGAAGCTGGCCGTGTATGTCCGCGCGGCCTGATTGAGCCGGTCAATAGAGTCGGCGGGCCGGGCGAGCTGCTTGTCTCGTCGCGTACCGAGCACGGAGAAACCGACCAGAACGCATGCCCCGGCGGTCAGCAAGCCCAGGGTAATCAGCAACGCCTGCGTTACCGGCACGCCAACGTCGTACCAGTTGCCAACGTCGTAATTGAATGCGGCCTGCGTCAGCACGAACAGACCGATCGCGGCGACGCCAAGCCCGCACCAATGGCGATGATGCAGCCGATTGACCACAACCGATGGAACATCAGCCGGAAATAGCCCAGTGATGCCGCGCACAAGCCCGCGCCCATGAGCATCAGAGACAACCAGCTTCCGATCGTGGGATTCCACCGGGACATGATCGCCCCAGCAGCACCAGCGGGAGGCCGGCCGCCGCCGCGCTGATCAGGTACCGGGTACGCCGCTCCTGCTCCGCCCGGGCGTGCGCCGCCTCCAGGTCGGCGAACTCCCGCTGACGCCGCTCCTTGCGCTCGTCCCTGATCCGGTCCCGCAGTTGCTGCAGGCGCTGCTTCCAGGCGCCACGCCCGCTCGGCTCGGCCACTTCGCGCCGGGAACAGCGTCCACGTCCTGCTCACCGTCTACACCCACTGCATCCACGGCCACGACCAGACCCTCAACCAGCACATCACCACCGCCCTCCAGCCCACAGCCCCAGCCACCGAACCAGCACCAGGCCATACCACGCAGCGCCACCTCGCCATGTACCCCGCGTGCACCGGGCAGCGACCCCGCATCCACCCCCGTTCACCCCGCCGCGGCTGCCAGCACGAACCCGCCGACCAGGGCACCACGCCCGCCGCGCCTACGGTCCCGCGACAGCATCCGCTTGTCTGACGCGAAGCAGCCGGAACGCGATGCCCCGCTCGTATACCCCGCCTGCCCAGCCCGGAGGATGACCGGCACCCGAACGGCACAGAGCTGGCATACCGCGGGTCGGAGGGGCGCCACGTGCAGGTCGTCGACGCCGGTCGCGGCGATGACCTGCGCGGCGTTGGCGGCCCGCACTCCGCCGCACGCCATCACGGTGACGCTCGTCCGGGTGGCCAGTTCCTCGATGAGTGGCGCACCGTCGAGTGCGGACCGGTGCCGGCCCGAGGTCAGCACCCGCGTGAAACCCAGGTCCGCCAACCGGTCCAGGGCCTGACGGGAGTCCGCGCTGACGTCGATGGCGCGGTGGGACGTCGTCTCCAGCCCCTCGGCGGCGGCGTCGAACCTGGCAAAGTCGTCCGCGACCGTGCCGTCCCCGGCCAGCGCGCCGACGACCACGCCCGCCGCGCCGCGCCGCCGTGCGACGGCGATGTCCCGGACGACGAGGTCCACCTCGTCGCGCGAGTAGCGGAAGTCGCCGGGTCGCGGCCGCACGAGGACGTGCACCTCGGCCAGCTCGGTGGCGGCCTCGATGAGCGCGGCGCCCGAGGTGAGGCCGCCGTCGGACAGGCCGGCGCGCAGCTCGACGCGCGCTGCGCCGGCCCTGGCGGCGACCCGGACGCCATCGGCCGACTCGACACTGATCTCGACGCGCATGAGGTCCTGTCCTTCGGATCTTCGGGCGAAAGTCTGCACCCAGCCGCGATCCACCTGCCGCCCGCACCCGCGCCGGGACGCGACCCACACTCAAATCCGGGGAGGCGGACTAATACCGCTGCGCGTACCAGGTCGGTGGCTCGCCGAACATGCTCTTGAAGTCGCGAATGAAGTGGCCCTGGTCGGCGTAGCCGATGTCCGCCGCCAGCGCGGCCCAGTCGATCGCCCCGCCAGCGGCCATGCGTGCGGTCACCTCGTGCAGACGGTAGCGGCGGATCACCCACTTGGGCCCGATGCCGACGTACTCCGCGAACAGCCGTTGCAGCCCCCGCATGCTCAGCCCCAGCTCGCCGGCGAGGCGTTCGACCCTGGTCACGGCCTTATCCTTGGCGATCAGCTCGACCGCGGCCACCGCCTGGCGCGCCCGGGGGTCGTCGTCCGGCAGGTGTTTCAACAGGAACGCATCCACGGTCGGCACGTCGAGCCTCGCGGGCAGGTCCGGGCCGAACACCTCGGTCGCCGAGACGACGCGGTCGGTGATCGTCGAGACGGAGGCACCGAGGAACGGGCGGAAGCAGCCCGGCCGGAACGCGACGCCGAAGACGTGGCCGCGGCCCGCGAGGACCTTGATCTGGCAGCCGCTGCACACGCCGTTGACGTCCGCGCGGCCGCCGCCGAACGACAGGTGCACGTTCGGGTACGGCACGATCTTCTGCCGGTAGGGCTCGGCGTAGTCCCAGCGAGCCTCCCAGTACTGCTCCACCCATGGCGCGAGCGCCGGCGACGGGCCGTGGAACGCGTGGCGCTGATACCTGATCCACGCACTCCGCAGCTCTCGAACGTCCCGTCCCACACGGCAGAGTGTATGTCGCCTTTGTTCAATACCCCTCCGGCCCGCGTCGCCTAGCGTCGCCGTCATGTCATACCTTTCCAACGCGGCCGAGGCCATGGCCGCGGTCGCCCGCACCATCACCGACGATCAGCTCGCCAGCAAGACTCCGTGCACGGAGTACGACGTGCGGGCACTGGTCAACCATCTCCTGTTCTGGGGCCCGTCGCTCGCCGGCGCCGGCCGCAAGGAGTCCGTTCCGCAGCCGGCGGCCGCCGAGTCCGATGCGGACCTGGCGGCCGGCGACTGGCGCGGCCGCCTGCTCGCCCTGCTGGACGACATCACGTCGTCGTGGGCGCGGCCGAG
>Ga0307479_10006822_pt1 | contig 10504 bp, 7 predicted proteins | sample atmos_gasesECM4C_FD_203743 | JGI IMG/M metagenome (GOLD analysis project Ga0307479, IMG submission 203743) | Hardwood forest soil microbial communities from Morgan-Monroe State Forest, Indiana, United States - atmos_gasesECM4C_515 | ecosystem: Environmental > Terrestrial > Soil > Temperate...
TGATCTTTGAGGCATGGGACGCGGGGGCGGTCCCTGTAGTGTTTTCAGGCAGCGGCGGTGCCGCTGAGATCGTTTCCGCGGCCGATGGCGGGGTTCTCTACGATGAGCAAACGCCTGCATCTCTCTCGCGTGCGCTGCAGGAAGCAGTTGAGCTAGACCAAGAGCAGAGATCTCGATTGGTGAACAACGGTCGTTCTTGGATGGCTAAGAACTGCAATCCGGAAATCTACGGCAGGGCTGTTTCGACCATACTAGTGAGTGCCTGCGGGTCGCCGGGTCATTGATCGTGAAATGATCTTTTTCCCGGCCAAAGCGGATTCGGGCAGACATCCCCGATGGGAATGCCGCGTTGGAGCGCCTCGGGCACGCAATCTGAGGTGTGCATGCGATCGAACGGTGGACATCGGCTTAGTGGCTCAAGCGACCAAACTTACCTTTCCTTCCAATCCACGAATGGTAGACAACTTTCTGCGATCGATCCTACAAGGAAAGTCTCCTGCGGGCAGATAATGTAGTCGATCCAGGGTTGGTGGATATTCTCCGGTGTCCAACGTCTGGTCTTCCACTACAAATTGAAGGCGATGACCTGGTCTCCATAGATGGCGCCAGACGTTATTCTGTTGTCGCGGGGATACCTTGCTTGATGCCGGGTTCAGCAGAGCCAACCCACGCGGGTTACCGGTTCGTTGTCGACGATAAGAGAAAGCAAAGACACGTATGTACTAGTGAAGAGGATGCTGTCAGTTTTGTTCAGGCGATGATCGTCTCGACTTGCGGAAATTTATTCCGGGGCATGAACCTGATGAGCATGCCGGCGTTCGAAAGGCTCTGGCACACAGTTAGAGGTGTGCATACGGTCGAGCTGTGGACGCGGCCTTCATGGCCCAAGCGACAGGTGCAGAGGTGGCTGTGCTGCAACGCGGGTCGATAGTGGTGACGTCAGTCATTTCGTTCTCGCTCTCTATTCGCGTGGACGCATCTCTGAGATCACCTAACAAGAAGAGTGTTATGCACGCAGACGACGGGTGTGCCCACAAACGCCGCTGCCAACAAGGAGGTTCGCTGCCATGTAAGAGATGTGGGCGGACCCGTTGAAACCGGCTCTCCGGAGCAGACTTGAAACCACCATACGCTGGCCGGTAAAGAGCCACTGTGGTGAAGGTTGCGGACAAGGTGGGACGCGATCTCGTCAGGTACGGACCAGAGGCACGAGCGAAAGCGAATCGCTGATTGAACTGTCTAACAGAAGGATGTCGTTAACCTGGGTCAAGTCTGGCTGTCCGCCTGACTGCTATCCAGACGGCATCCGGCAAAGAGGCGCCGTGAATCTGAGTGGGCGCCTTGCATGGAATGTGGAAACCCCGCGGTTGGTGCGGATTTCCAAGCTTCGTGGGACGGGCAACGACTCTTCGGTGAAGCACAGAACCCCTTTCTCTTCATCGCCCTGCTCATTAATTAAGACCATTAGAGGTGTATCGGGGATGTCTGGCGCAGAGGAACAGATGCTAGTGACATTTTACGGATACCCGCGGTTCGACAAGAAAAAAGCCGCAATGCATTTGCGGGTAGACGCACAGGCCCTGGCGGAACTCGACGGACGATTTGCCGTTGTATGTCAGGCCGGAAGGCACACGTTGCTCTTCTGTTCGGCTGACGGCGTCACGCAGTTGTTCTATGTCGTTCACCGAGGTGTATTACATTACGGCACTTCAGTGAGTGATGTCGTCGAATTGGCGGGGTTAAATTGGCGATGGGACTATGAAGCCCTCGCTGATCTCGCAACATTCGGACATGTTGTAGGAGACCAGACCGTGCACGCGTCCGTGCGCCGCGTCGGCAGCGCGGAATTGATTACTTGGGACGGTTCAGCTCTGTCGCAGAAGAAACTCGATATACAACGGCCCTCGACCAAAGATCCATCCAAGGAGGCGACCGAGGTTTTGGTGGAGACCGTGCGAGTTGAAGCTGGCACCGATCACCTTATCTCCCTGTCTGCCGGATTTGATTCCAGGGTGATTCTCGCGGTATTTCTCGCACTTGAGATGAAGCCGAACCTCGTGGTAATGGGTGCGGACCGGTCGACGGACGTGACGATTGCAACCGAGATTGCCAGAAAATTCAACCTCCCTTTGGAGCACGTGCCTCTCGATGGCAGTCGAATGATATCCGATCGATCTTTGATCTCACGTCTGACGTCCGGAACCAAGACAATTGACAACTGGCATACATACGAATACATCGCAGCGGGAAACAGACCGGCGGGTACAAGTATCTGGATTGGATCGAATGGTGAGTTCGCACGGACGTTCTTCTTTGATCGTGGTTTGCAACTTTATGTCGCGAACGCACTTGGATCGCCTCTTGTAAGAAAGTTCTGGGATCTCAAAGTACGACGCAACGCATTGCCGGACTCTTTGCATCCGTTCCTAGTTGACGAACTTCGGGAGTGTCTAGAACCAGAAAAACAGATTGCGCGGCTCCTTCGATTCTTCCCACAACACTCTCTAGTCGAAACGAACGATCAGCTCTATCTGGAGCGCGTCCGGCAATTCATCGCCAACGGGCTACGTCTCGTGTCTACTCGCTACGCACCACACACACCGTTCTTGCATCCCAAGTGGATCGCCGCTGTGAGACGGATGCCACGTCATCTAAAGCTAGGAAGCCGTTGGCATCGCCTCGCCATCAGTCAACTCTGCCCGGAACTTCTCAGGTTTCCCTATGACGTAAGCGGCAAACCGATGAGTCAAGGACCTGGGTTCCGGTACTGGTGCGGATTTAGTCCGCATTCGCGTACTATTCCCTATTTTGATTATGTCAACTTGTTCAACAGTCCCCGCTTCCGTGCGGTTTACAAAATGGCCGCGCCTACCCTAAATGGTATTTTCCGCGGAAACGACATATCTATGCTGTTGGGAAGAATGCCTTTCAGAACCACTGCATATTTCGCCACTCTATCGTTCTTTGCTGAAATGGAGACAAAGTCCCGTTCAGCGGGTCAGTCACAAGCGTGACTTCAAAGCCGTAAATGTCAATTTTCGGGATCAGTCAACGCATATTGCGTCTCAGAGAAGTTGTGCATGACCTACGCGGGACAATGCTGCTTGCGACACGGATAGGGAGCACGGTGTGAAGATCCTGTACCTCGGAGAGATCGGTCCCGGTCAAACGGCGCTCATGCGGATGCGTGCGCTTGAGCGACTCGGTCACTTTGTGCGCGGCGTGCGTACTATGGAGCCGTGGAAGCGTGCATCATGGATCAAAAGGCAGGTGCAGCGGCGGACTCATCGAGGATCTATCGTGCGGGATGTCAATTCCACAATTTTGTCCGTGGCGTGTCAATTCAGGCCTGCTCTGGTGTGGGCGGATAAGCAAGAATTCCTTCGCGTCGAGACGATCGAGGCGCTTCGTGATCTGGGAGCACGACTCGTCCACTTCACTCCCGATCCGTATTTCGCGCTCGAGTGGAAGCGAACACGGATCATGGATGAGGCAATGCGGCAGTTCGACGTGCTAATCTACTGCAAATCCTACGAGAGGACGCATTATGAGGATCTCGGAAAACAGACTATTTACATGCCGCTCGGATATTGTGACGAGAACCACCGACCCCTGAGCTCAGATGACCCCCAGTGGTCTTGCGACGTAGGGTTTCTCGGGGGGTGGGAACCGCGGCGGGAGCGGATGCTGCATGCCGTTGCCAGGACTGGCGCAAACCTGAAGTTTCGGGGCGGGTACTGGGACTTTCTTCGAGACGGGAAATGGACACTCCGACGTCGCATCATTCTGGGCCAACTTGCGGTTGGAGAGCGGGTTTGCATCCATCGCGACGAAGTCCTGGCTGCCCTTTGGCAGGGAGGTGAGGTATACGGTGACGACTATGCGCGTGCTCTCTCTGGCGCCAAGATTGGCCTCGGGTTTCTACGCAAAGTCTGTCCGGATCAGCACACCACTCGCACCTTCGAAATCCCCGCCTGTGGCAGCCTGCTTTTGGCTGACCGAACCAGGGAGCATCAGGAATTCTTTGAGGAAGGCAAAGAGGCCGAGTTCTTTGCCTCTAGCGAGGAGTTGCTAGATAAAGTCAGATTCTATTGCAGAAATGATTCTGCCAGAAAGCGGATCGCCGAAGGGGGCTATAAGCGCTGCACTGACGGCAAATATGCCTATGTACATCGCCTTAGGTCTGCGCTTGAAGCCATCAGTCGCAGCTAGGTCCTGACCAATGCCATCAATACAGCCTTCAACTCTCGAAAGTCTCTTAATCCTGTACGCGAGACGCTTTCCGATTCGTCGCGGCAAGCTGAGGGTGATCGACTCGCTCTGGCGAGCCGCTGTTGGTGACCAGAGCACGCTGCGGTTGGCGAATTTGGCGCATGGTGGATTGAAGATGCGATGCGACCTGATGGAAATGTTGCAGCGGCAGTTCTATTTTTTCGGTACTTATTTTATAGCAGAAGACCATCTCAAGTGTTGGGAGACTACCGCGAAGGGGGTTAAGCTTGTTCTCGACGTGGGAGCCAATTCCGGAATTTACAGCTTGGCCGCGCTGGCTATCCAGCCGGACGCGACCGTTCATGCGTTCGAACCGACACCCGAAATCGCCGCTCGGTTGCGGGAAACCGCGAAGCTGAATGGGCTCGATCGACTGTATGTTCACGAGGTGGCGGTCTCAAGCAAGAACGGGGCAGCCATCCTAAAACGTTTTCGTGGCGACCTGGGGACCAATGAAGGGATGAACTTCATTTCACTAGACGCCGCCGATTCAGACGGAGAAAGTGTGCGAACAGTATGCCTCGATCAGTTTTGCCAGGACCATTCGATCGACCACGTCGACCTGTTGAAACTCGATGTTCAAGGTCACGAGCACTCAGCCTTGAAGGGGGCGGAACAATTGATCAGGGCCGGTCGTGTCGGAATGATTTTTGTGGAACTCAACTGGGCCAGAAGTGCCACAGCCACATGTGCGGCCACCGAGTCCATTCGTATCCTCGAGCAGGCAGGCTATCGGTTCTCGAGACCAGTCAACCACCTGAATTGGGAGAAGGGGGGCGACTGGTTGCGGACTCTGAGTGACGTCGTTGCCCATCGAGCAGCCAGTAGCAAGGTCTTTCAAACGCCATGACATTGTTGGTTTTCGTTTGTCTCGCGGCGCTCCTTTGGCTGTTATGGCTTCTCCGCAGGAATAGTGTTTCGCTAGGGCTTCCAATCGCCTACTTGTATTCATTGTTGCTCATCCACGTGCCCGGCGCGTTTGCCCACATCGTCGGCCGCGATTTCCTTTTGAACTCGGACCTTATTGAGATTGCCATGCGTTTCACGGCGCTCGGGTCGATGTGCTTTGTCGCGGGTGTTTGGCTGGCCCGTTCGTCGACTCCAAAAGCGACAATCCATCGGGAGGCGGAACGCCCTCTCTTTTGGTGGTTTTGCCTGATCGGCGGGTGGTCTCTCATCTACGGTCTGAGTCCTCTTTTCCGAATCCCCAGTGTCAGCGCTGCCGTTGACAAGGGAGCAGGGATTTGGATGTTGGGCGTGCTGCTAGGCCTGCGAGCAGCTTGCCAGCGTGGCGATCTCAAACGAATAGGAATCTGGTTGGGCGCGCTCATGGTCTACCCTGTTCTGATGCTTTTGCTAGGAGGCTTCCTGAGCTATGGATCCGCGGCGATCATTGTCGTCTGTTCCGCGCTCACTGTTTCGATGCGGAGCTACTGGCGAGTGGGAATCGGTATCGCTGTCTTTGCATTCGTAAGTTTGAGCATCTTTGTAACCTACTTTCACCACCGAGACGACATTCGTGACCAAGTATGGGGTGGAGCACCCCTTGAGGCACGAATCAATTCCGTCAGTGACACGGCTCGAGACTTTGAGTGGCTTGACCCAACCAACCGGCAGCATTTGATTGCGCTTGATAGGAGACTGAATCAAAACTATTTCGTTGGGCTGGCAGCTCGGCGAATTCAGCAGGGCCAAGTTGAGTACCTCGAGGGCGATTCGGTCTGGCAGGGACTACTCGCTCTGGTTCCGCGTGCCTTCTGGCCTGAAAAGCCAGTGTTTTCGGGCAGTCCGCAAATCGTTGCCAAGATGACCGGTCTTCGGCTTTCTCCCAGAACTTCATTTGGTGTGGGCAACGTGATGGAGTTCCAGATTAATTTCGGGATTCCGGGAGTCGCAGTCGGCTTTTTGGTGCTTGGGTGGCTGATCGGGATGCTCGACCTCAAGGCAGCAGTTGCAGAAGCTCGAGGCGATCTGGGCAGGATTCCTCTTTTCTTTCTCCCCTGTGTGGCCCTCATTCAGCCGAACGGATCACTGGTAGATTTGTTCGGTGGCACCGCCGCGGCCCTGGTCGGGGCGTTTGTTTGGAACTTTGCATGGAAACGCTTTGTTCGCAACAGATCGATTATCCCAAAATGGGCGGCGGGGAGAAGCGCGCTCTATCGTGAAAGTGCTCCTTACTGGCACGAGTCTGCTACCTGATTATGGTGGCCCGGCGTTTTCGGTCTCCAGATTGGCGATCGCTCTGGCCGACGCCGGCGCGGAGGTTGGTCTGTGGGCGTCGGACCGCTCTGCTGCGAACACCCCGCTGCTATCGCCGACATCACCCGTGCAACGCATTCGTGGAACAGAATCCGAAGCGCTCAACCGTTTCGGAGAAATGGACATTCTGCACGACAACGGGATCTGGCTACCCCACAATCACCGTCTTGCGGCGCTTGCAAAAAGGCGCGGCTTGACGAGGGTGGTGAGTACGCGGGGTATGCTTGAGCCCTGGGCGTTCAGCCATAAGAGATTTAAGAAACAAATTGCCTGGTGGCTCTATCAACGGCGCGATTTGAAAGAGGCCCGTTGCCATTTCGCTACGGGAGAGGCGGAAGCGCGAAGCTTGCAACGCCTCGACCTCGGAGTTCCGATCGCCACTGTTCCGAATGGCGTCGACCTGCCCGACGAGGAGTCCGGGAACGCGGGTTCGGAATCTGAGAAGGTATTTCGAAATGGAAGCAGGACCGCGTTTTTCCTCGGCCGAATCTATCCAATCAAGGGCCTTCCAATGTTAATTGAGGCTTGGGCGCGTGTGCGGCCGGATGGGTGGCGCTTGCGTATCGCCGGGCCCGACGAAGCGGGCCACCGGAAAGAAGTCGAAGAGGCAGTATCCGCGTTCGGCCTAGGAGAAAGCGTTTCGTTCACAGGTCCGATCCAATCTGAAATGAAGAAGTCTGCGTTCCTGGATGCAGACATTTTTGTGCTCCCGACGCATTCGGAGAGTTTCGGTATGGTGGTCGCTGAAGCGCTTGCTCACGGTGTGCCAGTCCTGACCACCACGGCGGCGCCGTGGTCAATCCTGCGCGATAGGGGCTGCGGTTGGTGGGTCGATGCAACCGTAGACGGCATTGCAGAGGGGCTACGCCAGGCGACAGTTCTTGATCTTAAAACACTACAGGCCATGGGCGCGAAGGGCCGCGCAATGATCGTCGAAGAGTTTAGTTGGAAACGGATCGCAGATCTTATGCTGTCGGCGTACGAGAAAGTTCTGACCTGAGCGACCGCCTAGTCGGCAAGCGGCGCTTTCCAGTTTGTAGTCTGTTAGACCGGAGATCAGGGACTAATTCAATAGAGATGAACATCCTCGGACTTAATGCGTTCCACGGTGATGCCTCAGCGGCAGTGCTGCGAGATGGACAACTGATTGCGGCACTCGAAGAGGAGCGACTGAATCGCATCAAACACTGGGCGGGATTGCCTCTGCTCGCAGCGAAGGCATGTCTTCACGGAGCGCAACTGGACCATATAGCGATTTCGCGCAATCCCAGGGCCCATCTGGCGGACAAGCTACTGCGGGTGGCGGTGAGGCCGCACCGATGGCCGAAGCTTACCGCCCGTGCAACCAACAGCGTACGCATCGCGCAGGTGGGCGACTTGCTCGCGGCTGAGGGAATTGCGGCACGACCGGCTCGACGCGTACATTTCGTCGAGCATCACCGGGCGCATCTCGCCAGCGCGTTCTTCGTGTCTCCGTTTGAGGAAGCCGCCGTCGTTTCCATCGATGGCTTCGGTGATTTCAGCAGCGTGATGTGGGGAGTCGGAAATGGCAATCAAATCGAAGTGCGCGGCTCGGTCTCCTTCCCACATTCGCTGGGCATTTTCTATACCGCGTTCACGCAGTTCCTCGGCTTTCCCAAATATGGCGACGAGTACAAGATGATGGGTCTCTCCGCTTATGGGGAGCCTCGGTTTGCCGAACAGGTGAGACGAGTGGTCCACACCGACGGAGACCAGTGCCGAATGAATCTGGACTACTTCACTCATCACAGCGAGGGCGTGGAGATGACCTGGTACGGCGGGGAACCGGTGCTGGGCAATGTGTTTTCGCACAAAATGGCGGACGAATTCGGGGAGCCGCGTGTGCTGCGGTCGGAGATCCAACAAAGAGACAGGGACCTGGCGGCTTCCGTGCAGTTGGTGCTTGAAGAAAATTACTTCGCGCTGTTGAACTTTGTCCAGAAGCAAACGGGTGCGGCTGCGATTTGCCTGGCAGGCGGAGTAGCGCTGAATTGTGTGGCTAATGGCATGATCTTCGAGCGCACTGACTTTCGAGACGTGTACGTACAGCCCGCAGCGCACGACGGGGGGACCTCGATTGGTGCTGCTCTTTATGTTCAGCATCAAGAGTTGAAGCTACCGCGTCGCTTTGAAATGCGCCACGTGTACTACGGGCCAGAGTATTCGGACAGTGAGATCCTCCACGACCTGGAGGCAGCCGGATGCAAGTATCACAAGCTCGCAGAGGAGGATCTCATAGACTGCACGGTGGAGGCGATTGCCCAAGGGAAGATTGTGGGCTGGTTTCAGGGCCGAATGGAGTTTGGGCCGCGAGCGCTTGGGAACCGAAGCATTCTTGCGGATCCGCGTCGCAAGGACATGAAAGCGATTCTCAATAGCCGCATCAAGTATCGCGAGCCGTTCCGGCCGTTCTGCCCGTCGATTCTAGCGGAGAGGGTAGGCGAGTATTTCGAGACGGACTACCCGTCGCCGTTCATGGTGATGGCGTACAAGATCAAGCCGGAACAACGGGAACGGATTCCCGCCGTGACACATGGGGATGGGACTGGGAGGCTTCAGACGGTGGAGCGCGAAGTGAATGAGCTGTATTGGAAGCTGATTCACAAGTTCGGGGAAGCAACCGGGGTGCCGGTGCTGCTGAACACATCTTTCAATGAAAATGAACCCATTGTCCAAACGCCCGGCCAGGCGATCGACTGTTTTCTGCGGACACAAATGGACGTGCTATCGATCGGCGGATTCCTGTTGCGCAAAGAGGAGAATGTGCATCTGAGTGAAAATCGGGCGGCGTTTGCAGAATTGCAGACAGGGTGAATCTAGTTCTCGATGCCGGCGATGTGTTCCCGAAATGCGCTCTCGATCGCGCCACAAGTCTTCCATGCAAGTTCTACTCATTAACCAGTTCTTTTGGCCGGATACGGCGGCGACGGGACAGTTGCTGACCGATATTGCGCGGGAGATCGATCCGAAGGTCCACGCAGTAACGGTGTCGTGCGGGGCATCGCTGTATGGTGCGGAAGATATGGCCCCCCCGCCTCCAGTGAAGATTGTGCAATCTGGCCGCGTGGCCTTTTCAAGAGGCAAGATTGGCCGCGTCGTCTCCTACGCCTCTTTTTTTGCTGGCGCGGCGATCCGAGGTTTTCGGGGACCGAAGCCCGCTCTGGTCGTCACGCTGACGACGCCTCCTCTTATTTCGCTGTTGGGTACCGTACTTAAGAGCCTACGCGGCTCGCGGCACTTTATCTGGGAAATGGACGTATATCCGGACATTGCGATAGACCTGCATGTCCTGAAGCCCCGATCCATCGTATCGCGATTGATCGGCACTTTGGCGGATTTCTCGCGGAACAGGGCCGACGGAGTCATTGTACTGGGTGAGGACATGAAGGCACGGCTGGTCGCCCGGGGCATTCCCGAGCAGAAGGTCTTTGTAGCGGAAAACTGGGCCGACGGGCGCGAGATTGTTCCCGCTCCGTTCGAGGAAGGGCCGCTGGTAGTGCACTATTCGGGTACCTTCGGCTTGGCCCATGAGTACCATACAATTGCCGAGGCTATTCGTCAGCTTCGCGACGATCACCGCTTCCGCTTTCTGTTCGTGGGCGGCGGAGCACGGAGAGCGGGGTTGGAAGAGTTCTGTCGAGTGGAAGGGATCGGTACGGCCGAGTTTCGGCCCTCTACAAGCCGATCAGAGCTGGGCCGGAGTTTGGCAGAGGGGCACGTGGGGCTGGTCACGCAGATCCCCGAGACCGTAGGGGCAGTCGTGCCGAGCAAAACTTACGGAATCATGGCGGCGGGACGGCCGATGCTGTACGTAGGCCCCCAGGGCGCGACACCTGCCCGCGTCCTTGAACGGCACGGATGCGGTTGGAGGATCGAGCCCGGAGACGTGGCGGGTATGGTCCAACTTCTAAAGCGACTGGAGCAAGATCGCGGTCTGGTACGGGAGGCGGGG
>Ga0307479_10006823_pt1 | contig 10504 bp, 9 predicted proteins | sample atmos_gasesECM4C_FD_203743 | JGI IMG/M metagenome (GOLD analysis project Ga0307479, IMG submission 203743) | Hardwood forest soil microbial communities from Morgan-Monroe State Forest, Indiana, United States - atmos_gasesECM4C_515 | ecosystem: Environmental > Terrestrial > Soil > Temperate...
AATTGCGCACATCTTTTATGCCGAGAAGATACTTGAGCACGAACCAGGTATGGGAGCTGCGCTCGCCGATGCGGCAGTAGGCGATGACTTCCTTGTCGCCGGTGATGCCCTTGGAGCCATAGAGCTGCTTCAAGGCGTCGACGCTCTTGAACGTGCCATCTTCGTTCACCGCTTGGGACCAGGGAATACTTGCGGCGCCCGGAATGTGGCCGGCGCGTTGAGCAGTTTCGGTCATACCTGGCGGCGCGATAATCTTGCCGGTAAATTCATCCGGGGAGCGGACGTCCACCAATTGGGCGCCGGATTTTTTATCCACGGCGGCGAAAACATCGTCACGTTTCGCGCGAATGGACGCGTTGGGAGTCTTAACCTTGTAGCCCGCGGCGCTGACAGTTGGCTTGGCGGTTGTGAGCGGACGCTTTTCTTCCACCCACTTTTTACGGCCGCCATTCATGATCAAGACTTTGTCGTGGCCGTAGTATTTCAGTTGCCAGAAAGCCCAAGCAGCGAACCAATTATTATTGTCGCCATAAAGCACGATGGTGGTTTCGGGAGAAATTCCGGCTTTGCCGAGCAGGGTTTCAAAGGCTTTGGGATCGGCGAGGTCGCGGCGGATGGCGTCCTGCAATTCGGTTTGCCAGTTCCAGGCAATCGCTCCGTCAATGTGGCCCTGATCGTAGGCGGTGGTATCCACGTCCACTTCTACAAGGCGAATGCCCGGATCTTTCGCGTGGGCTGCGACCCATTCGGTAGTCACTAAAACTTCTGGATGAGCATAGTCAGACATTGGTCAGTTCCTTCCTCGATTTAGAATCAAAAAGCGTAACGCAGAGCGGGCTATGAAGCATCTCTTTTTTGGCCAGGCTCAGTTATTCAGCGGCCAAGCTTTTTTCGCGTCAGGCTTGAACGAGCTGGCCCTCTCGCGATTCCCATTCGATGCGCACGAGCCAGTCGAAGTGCATACCTTGGGTTTTGAGCCAGGTTTCCAGAGCTTCCCGGGAATCGGCGCGAAACTCCGCGAACATTTTTCCTTCAAGCATATTGACCATAACGCGTTCGGCTTTGGCCGCATCGCCTGCTTGCATGCGACGCATCAGCGCCTCGGCACCCTGCCGTGTAAGGCACGCCAGCGTGTGCTGGCTTAAATAAAGTGGCATCACCTCTCCCTAAAACGTTTGAAACGCGCGCGCATCGCAGACAGATTAGACGGCTCATCTACCTGTACCGATAGACAGTTAGTTGCCGCAGCACACGATTTGTAACGCGAGTCTGTTCTCGGTTGGATGGTACTACACTCAAGTGGGAATCCAGGAGTGATGGGGACATGAGACATTCTTTTAACTTCTTGGCGCGTAACTTGTTGGCATTTGGTTTAGTTCTAGCATTGGCCTTTGGCGGCCCCTGCGTATACGGAGGTCCCCAGCGGGGACATAAGGCCGAGCTTACCGGCGAAGTTCTCAGTCCCAGCGGGAAGCCCGTGGCGGGCGCGGTGGTGACTTATCAATCAGGCGGCGGGCATACGCCTCACGTGGTGCATACGGACGCGCATGGCCGGTTTACGATCGTTAAGCTGCGCCGGGATAACTATGATTTACGCGCTTCTTCGCATGGTTTGTATTCGATCTGGGAGAAAAACGTGATGGTGCGGTCCGGCGAAGTGAAAACAGTCAATTTGCGTTTGACGGAAGGAGCGGAGGCGACAAAATCTTCTGTGGTGACGCCACGTCAATAAACGCGGTCAGTGCGAGAGTTGATCGAAGTACTAGGGAGGAGTAGTTCGAGCTGATTTAATTCCAGGCCTAAGTCATTTGTAATCTGTAGATTGAAGAATCGATCCCTACAAGGCTTCCCTGAGCACAGAGTAGTACTAGCTGGTGGGTACTGCGGCTGGTGGGTCGGGTGGTCCATTGAGGCTCACAGGTCAGGTCTGTAACTTACTAAGAACGGGTTGGGGGCCGCGCGGGGACAGCGGCTCCGCAAGGGGTCGTGTGCGAGCTACCCAACCCGCCAGTCTCTTTCTGGCACCTTTTCCGCTATTTCCCGACCTAGCTATCCTGTTTCCGGCCAGACCTCGTCTGAGCTGGCCTCAAAAAATTTCAAATTAAGCCATGGATTCCTGCAGGATTTACGAGTTGGTTGTGGCGGCTTTTTTATCGCGTGCGACTTTTTTGTTGCGCGCAACTTCGTTTAGCCACTCCCACGTGGCTTGTGCGTTGCGATCCCAGGTGTGAGTTTGCGCCGTGCGGGTCGCGCGTTCTCCTAGTTGGCGGCACAAGTCTGGGTTTCTAATCAGGGAGCGTAACGCGGCGGCGAACTCCTCAGTATTTTGTGGGTCGCGCAAAATTATCCCGTCACGCCCGTCGGTAATGATTTCATGGGCTCCGGCGCGCGAACTGGCGATGACGGGCAAGCCAGACGCCATGGCCTCGATGATGGGCAAGCCGTAGGCGTCTTCAAGCGACGGGCCCACGTAAGCATCCGCCGCGGCGTAGAACTGCATGACGTTGGAAGAGGGCGGCAAAAAAAATACGCGATTTGAGATTCCGTGGTCGCGAATCATTTTGTCGTAGGGATCACGGACATCTTTACCGACAACGAGAAGTTTCCACTGTAATTCGCGGATGAGCGCTAAAGATTGCAGCAAGGCGGCGAGTCCCTTTGTTCTCCAATCATTTCCAATCAGCAACAGCGCGAAATCTTCGGCAGACAGTTGGAAGAGTTTGCGCGCGGCGGGGCGTTCCACAAGCCTTCGCGAGACAGAGAAGGCTTGCACATCCACTCCGTAACGTATTACGCAGGTAATTGTGGGGTGAAAGTACTTTTCCAGTAACGCGGCAGCGGAAGCTGATATCGCGGCTAATGAAACTGTGGGGCGGCGATAAATTCGGTTTTCGAGTGCCATGATCAGTCGATAGTAGGCATGGCGATGCGCCAGGCGGGGCCAAGCGGTGAGCGGAGTGCTGCGAAAATCCAATTGCGGCAGAACCTGGCGATAGAATTCATGGAATACCACGTGGACGCTGACGGCGTCGGCGTCGGTGGCGTTAATGCCTGGGGAATATAAGAGGTCGTATCGCGCATTGTGAAATGCGGCGTCCCACCAGCGGCATATACGATTGGCGAAAAACCAAAAAATGTATTGCAACAAATGTGGGCCGGGGATAGAGGGTACTTTATGCCACAACAGATTATTAGCTGGTTTCGTCGCGGGACCAGGATCGACTGATTTAGCCCCCGCTGAATATTTGTAGCGCGTAACGCCGCGCAAGTCTTCGACGCGCTGCGCGTAAATATGAATTTCGGCACCGGGCTCGGCGGCGAATCTCTCCAACTGTTCGACGATGCATCGCTCGGTACCGTGGCTGCGGTCGAGAAAAGGGGAAATTACGGCAATGCGCACTAGCGTGGCCGGAGACGAGGGTTCCCCGCGGGGGCGGATGGGTTAGCAAATTGCGAGGAAAGAGATAGAGTCGGCAAGCGGAACAGAATGCCGAGCAGCGTCCAGAAATAAGCGTTAATCACGAAATCCTCGTAGGCGAGCATGGAGGTAAACGTCATAGGCAATAGCAGTACGAAGGCATACAGATAGATGGCGAAGGCGATGGGGAACCAAGCCGAACCTCTCAATTTTTTAACGACTTTCCACGAGGAAACAAGGATCGCAATACTCATGACAAGCCATAGAAAAAGCCCGCCAACTCCCATTTCCACTATCAGGGTACCGAAGCCACCTTCAACGCCAACGCCCATGGGCGCTCCATGAAAAAATTTCGCAACGTATTGAACTCCCAGAGAGCTAGTTCCGATACCGTAGCCGTACGGCCAACGATCGTAGTTAAACGCGCCCAAAAAATTGCGGAGAGGATAATCCCAGGTGCGGTTTTGCAATTCGCTTGTGGCAGCGCCGGGCGTTAATGTCTCGGAGTAAATTGCCAGGCGAGCTAACAGGGCATCCGGAAAAACGAAGAATAACGCAACCATGGCGAGCGCGACGGCCAGCGCGGCGCGCTGCACGGTGCGGAATACACGTAAAACCTCGCGTTGCCGCCAAGGCGCTCCCCAGAGGAAGCCGAACACAATGATGAGCGCTGCGCCGGCAGTCCACAAAAAGACTCCGCGGGAACCTGACAATATGATCGCGGCGTAGATAACCGCCAGGGAAATAAAAGCAATATTGCGGCCGCGGCGATGGCGCAGCAAAAGATAGCCGGTGAAAGCCAGTGTCAGCACCCACGCGATCAGCAGGTAATTGGTATAGCGTCCGGCGCTGACAAACACCGAAGGAGCACGATAGGAAACTAATCCGGTGATTGGCGAAACGCGATATAAGGTGCTCAATTCGCGGATTTCCTCGGCAGGCCTGGCGGGATTCAGGAAGGAGGGACCAATAATCGACTGGGCCACGCCCAAGCCAGTGATGATCAGCGCGATCCAGGCATTTATGCGGAAAAATCGGCGAAGATCCGCTTCGGAATCAAAAAGCGCGTAGCCGACAAAATATAAGGGGAGATACCAAAAAAACAGCTTTACTCCCAGAAGGCCGTACACAATGGTCGAAGACGCAGGGTTAAAGATCTGCATGATTCCGAACCACACCAGCAGCATCACCGCCACAAAAAAAGGCGGGCGAACAATTTTTACAGTTTTTTTTCGGCGTACAGCGATGATGAAAGACACATACACAACGGCAACCAGAACATCCTTTGCAAAATACACGGCCATGTTGTTACCGAGATATTTCCGCGCCAGGTCCTCGAAGAGCAGCCAGGTAAAAAAGAAATAAACGCCATTTCGCCAATTATTCAGGATGGCAATAACAAAAACACTGCCGATGGCCAGGAGCGCGACGTACGCAAATCCCATCATGTCTCCGGCGATCACCAACTCGGAAAACTCATAAGCGGCAACAACAAATATGAGAACAAACACAAATGCGGTGAGGAGTTTGCGCGAGGAGTCTGGCGCCGCCATGGTGGAACGGAAATTCAAGCTTCTACCTCAGGAATCACAATAAGAAAATTGAGTTTCAGAGTTGCTGATACGGCTTACCGAGGCACGGCTTCGGATGCCTGCAGATATTATGACTGTAAAACCGGAAAAACGGGCATCCGCTAGCCCAGGTCGCAGGACTTGCGCAGTCTATCCAATGGATCTGCTATTGCCGAGCTGAATTCCTGGTCAGCGCGCGTCGCGATAAATTTGTGCGTGCTCAGCTACCATTTTAGAGCGTTGGAACAGCTCTAGTGCGCGGATACGCGCCATTTCGCCATACGAGCCAATCAGTGCAGGATTTTCGATTACGGAGCGCAAGCAATTTGCGAGAGGAACCGCGTTTCCGGGCTGGAATTTTAGCCCTGTGTCGCCAAGTACCTCGGTTAAACCTCCAATATCAGCGGCGATGACCAAACGACCACGCATCATTTGCTCAATGGCCGCGAGGCCGGCGGTTTCCTCCCAGGTAGAAGGCATCACCACGACACTAACGTCTCGCAACGCATGTGCAAAGGCGTCGCCGGTCAAAAATCCTGTGATGGAAGTAAAAGATTCAAGTTGGTCACGCTGAATGAGTTCTTCCAATTTGGAGCGCTCGCTGCCATCTCCGATGAGGCGAATTTCAAAATCATGACCTTCGGCCTTCAGAATTTTGGCGGCCTCGAGAAGCACCGGGATACCTTTCTCGGGCACCAGGCGGCCCACGTAGGCTATACACAGTTTTTGCGATGATATTGATCGGTCCGGATTCGGAAGTGGATCTTCAATGCCGTGATAGACGACTTTTGTGTGAGGTAATTTCTGACGATGATCAACGTGGACCGTCACTGCGATATTCGCGGTTGCAGCTCGTGAGAGCCAGTCCCGCGGAAACATGAAGGCCAGAAGTTTGGCGGCTGTCCATCCGCTTGAAAACTCCGATCGCAGGCACTGGAAACATTCGCCATAGTGGGCGGCCTGGAAATAGCCGGGACAGATGGCGCGATCCGGTTGGTGGACAAACAGGCCGTTGGGGCATGTAGCTTGATAGCCATGATGTTCGATAACGAATCGCTTGCGCGACAGCCAAGCCAGAAACATGGGTAAAAATGCCGGCCCGGCTGCGTGGATCACATCCGAGGCACGCACAAGTTGCCACAGGCCGATCACACCGGGACGGCGGACCACGCGAAATGGAAATTTAGAGTCGTCATAATTATCAGCGGGCGTTTCGGTGACCACCGTGACGTTAAATTCACGATCGCCATTTAAGGTGCGCAGTTCGGCAATGCCGGCGGCGAGAGATTGCACGATGCCCTCGACGCCGCCGACGCTGGGCGCGAAATAATGAGAATAAATCAGTAGATTCATGCTCGATGCGGTCGCGTTTGGTGGAAAATTTGCGTCCTGCTCGCGTTACGCGGTGTTGCCGGGATAGATGTTACGCTGGTCCGGGTCAAATTATAGCTCATGGAATGCATGGCAATTCTGGGACGTCGTGAAGAACCTACCGATGGAGTCCACGATTATTGCTGTTATCTGCGGGACGCATTGGCGAAGGAAGGAGTGAATCTAACACTGACGCAGGTGAGGTGGGCGGAAATTGGGGGCAAGGCCAGCCGCCAGGAATTGCTTGAAGCCGTCAAAGGCAAACAAAATACCTATTTTCTTTTGCAATACACGGCGTTGTCGTGGTCGCGCCGGGGATTTGCGCTGCCTGCAGTGGGCATTCTGAAATTATTAAAAAAGAATGGCGCGCGATGCGCGGTTGTATTTCACGATCCCGATGGCTACGCGGGGAGCCGCGCGGTGGATCGCTTTAGAAGAGGTATTCAACGCTACGCGATGAGACGGCTCGTGCGACTCAGCGACCTCGCCATTTTTACGCTTCCTCGAAATAAAATTTCCTGGCTTCCAGCGGACACGCAAAATTTTGTTTTTATTCCGGTGGGTGCGAATTTGCCGGCACCCGAGAGAGCGTGGGAAGAGACCCACAGTTCAGTGAGACGGAAACCGGTCGTGGCGGTTTTCTCTCTATCGGATAAACCAACGCTGGCGAAGGAAGTGAGCCAGATTGCTCAATCGGCGAGCAATGTAGCCAAGCAGATAGGCCCGCTGGAGGTTGTTGTTCTTGGGCGAAACTCGGAAAGTGGCGGAGAGAACCTCCGCACAGCGCTTACAGGCTCACCCGCGGAAGTGAGAATTGCAGGGCTGATATCCGCGGATGAAGTGGTGGGTGTTCTGGGGGCCAGCGATGTGATGTTGTTCGCGCGTGGCCCGATTTCGAGCCGGCGCGGCAGCGCCATCGCAGGCATAGCGTGCGGATTGCCAGTGATTGCCGAAGAGGGATCGGAAACCGCGGCGCCGATCACAGAAGCGGGAGTAGTTTTAGTGCCGGAGGAGTTGGTGCCTGAGGGGTTTGGGGCGGCGCTGGTGCGTGTGTTGACCGACCAGAATTACCGGGCGTCTTTGGCGAAACGCAGTCGCGATGCGCAAAGCCGGTATTTTTCCTGGAGCGTGATCGCTCGACAATATGCGCAAGCGCTGCGAGCGCTTGGCGCGCCTTCGCAAGAGTAAGACGAGGCAGACTGGCGCTGAGTATCAGGCGCTGAGCATTAAACGGGTAGGGCTCTAGTATACTGACGCACAAAGCGACAACTTCAATGAAGAATTACCAACGCCTTTGCTGACCCTGGAAGAACAACGCCTGCAAGCCGCGGAAGCAAGCGGCGGCATTAGTTCCGACGTCATCTACGACCGCATCCTGAAGGTTATTGGAGATTACGATCTGCGCGGGCGGGCGCTGGACTATGGATCAGGAATCGGCAATTTCACGCGCAAGCTGTGGGCGTCAGGCCGGTTTGAGCAGATCGATGGCGCGGATATTTTGCCGCGACCTGAGAATTTGCCGAATGCGATTTCCTGGCACCAGCTGGATTTGAATGACGCAGATGTGATTCCAGCACGCAGCTTTGATGTGGTGATCGCCGCCGAGGTGATCGAACATCTGGAGAACCCACGCCAGGTTGCGCGAAAATGGTTCCAGATTTTGAAGCCGGACGGCACGCTCATTTTATCGACACCAAATAATGAGAGTATCCGGTCGTTGATGGCCCTGTTGGTCCGGGGACACTACGTGGCATTCCTGGACAGTTGTTACCCGGCGCATATCACAGCCCTACTTCGCAAAGACCTGGTGCGCATTTTGACGGAAGCGGGTTTTTCCGACGTGCGCTTCCACTTCACCGACCACGGTGGCCTGCCAAAATTGCCAGCGGTTAGCTGGCAGCAAGTTTCTCTGGGGCTGCTCAAAGGTTGCCGATTCAGCGACAACGTAATCGCCACCGCGAAGGCGCCAGCTCCCAGCCACTAAGCCGGGTAGGTGTGTGTTCCCACCTTATCTTCTTGCGTTCGCCATGTGCTTGCCCGCTCTAAAATGGTTCTGCCGACAAGCTGCTACGCGATTTCAACAATTGCATGAAACTGGATCTTTCTACTCTGCACAAACCAGACATTCTCACGTTGCGGCGACACAACAAGAATGGGTATTGGTGGCGGCGTTGAACGGATGTATGATGCGCACCATCCCCGCTCTATCGGTATCCGGAACAGCTTTCTTGCCTGGTATTCAGAAAGGAGAAAGACCGTGAATTTCCGCGCTCTCCCAGGATGGAAACCTACCAGCTTAACTAGTATCGCTAATTCAACTCACCATGACAGTCCTGCCCGCCGTCTCCCGGTCCCGATGTCTCGGCGCCGGTTCTCACGTACGGTCGCGGGAGGTGCGTTCGCTGCCGCTGTTGGCTCCAGGTTATGGACCACGAGCCCGGTGGAAGCGGCGTCATTTGCTCCGGTTCCGATCCCGGGTGGCTCGCCGGCGCTCGGCGGAGCGTACCACGTGTTTGCTCCGGCAGCGTTCGATCCCATCGATGCAGAACCCATCACAATCACAAATCTTAATGCCGCTGTCGGACTGGCGTACGTGAGCGGTATGGTGACGCAAACCAACACCAAAACTGGCGAGGTGCTACGTTTGCCGTTCGTCAATTCGGACATGAGATTCATGCAAGGCGTGTTCCGTGGCACGGACGGGAAAGTTCACCAAGGGGCTTTTGCGTTTGTTTGAGTCGATGTCTTTTTGCCCGGTCCGGGCGATCAGATTCATGACCTCAATCCGAGTTCATTTCCTCCCGTAGGGCTGTTCTGGACCACCGAAATTCCAATTGCTGGGGTCGACGTGCAACTGGGAAAAGGAAGCGCATCCCTCCAAGCGTCCGATGTAGCAATCCTCGATTATGGACAGATCGCGAATGCATTGTTCGGCGGCGGGCCGACGCCCACGCCAGGGACGGTGTCGTTCAAGGTGGTCTGGAGTGGAGTGGACGAGAGGCTGAATATCACGAACACCGACCCGGTGTACGGCGGCTTCGCGGGCGAATTCGTCCGCAACAGCGCGCAGATGGAGTGGAGCGCCGCGGTGGGCGATTACACGCTTGTTTCGGATCCCATTGCGACTTCCTCCAGTTCATTTGCCGAAATCGGTCACGAACGGAACGGATCGTTCTTCCCGTAGACAAGCGTCCTTGAGCCATCGGTCAAGAATTTGACGCCGTGCTTTTGACGTGTGTCGCGGGGTCTACGCGCTCCCGCCCTCTATCGCTTTCCGGATCCGGTCTAACACTACCCATCCACCCGCCACAAATCGCTTCGCCATAGCCGACTCAGCAGCCGTAGAAGAAAACGGAGGTAAATCGACGACAATCGCTGCATCAGCTTTAATACGCCTGTGCTAAACTACCTAGGTTTCGCAGGGGTAGCGGTCCACCGTAAGTCTCCGCAGTGTGTATCGAGCGGGCCATTTGGCATATTCTATGATGTGTCCCCGGTCTGTCACTAACCCAGCATTGACAGCCGCAGATTGGCGCGGAAACATTTAACAAATAAAGAGGATGTGTCATGTCCGGGCATTCAAAATGGGCAACCATCAAGCACAAGAAAGCGGCTACTGACGCGAAGCGTGGCCGTGTTTTTACTCGACTGATTCGCGAAATTTCAATTGCCGCCCGTATCGGGGGCGGCGATCCTAACACCAATCCCCGGCTGCGCACCGCAATTCTCGCCGCCAAAAACGAGAATATGCCCGGGGACAATATTGAGCGGGCGATTTTGCGCGGCACCGGTCAACTGGAAGGCGAGCAATACGAAGAAGCGGTATTTGAAGGATACGGTCCGGGCGGCGTTGGAATGCTGATTCAGGTCGTAACCACCAACCGCAATCGCATTGTGGGCGAGTTCCGGCATTTGATGAGTAAGAATGGCGGCAACATGGCGGAGGCTGGAGCGGTGGGCTGGATGTTTAGCCGCAAAGGCGAAATCACCGTGCCGAAGGAAGCCGCGAGCGAAGACAAGCTGCTGGATATCGTTTTGGAAGCCGGCGCGGAAGATATGAAAGACGATGGCTCCATCTGGTACATCGTGACGCCTCCGGAGGCGATGGAGAAAGTAAAGGAAGCGCTAAGCAAGGCTGGAATTA
>Ga0307479_10006824_pt1 | contig 10503 bp, 7 predicted proteins | sample atmos_gasesECM4C_FD_203743 | JGI IMG/M metagenome (GOLD analysis project Ga0307479, IMG submission 203743) | Hardwood forest soil microbial communities from Morgan-Monroe State Forest, Indiana, United States - atmos_gasesECM4C_515 | ecosystem: Environmental > Terrestrial > Soil > Temperate...
ACCGTTCCCACCGCGTGTTGGACGATTTTGTCCTCCAGGGCTGCTATGCCCAGGGGTCTCAGTCGTCCATCCTGCTTGAGAATGTAGGCTCTCTTGGAAGGTAGCGCTCGATAGGTGCCCTGGTGCACACGACTGTGCAAATCCTCCAGTCGCTTGTCCCGGTCCCTCTCGTATTCCTGCCACGTCAGTCCGTCCACTCCTGGAGCAGCTTCCCGCTTCAGGGCGTAGAAGCTGTCTGACAGAAGCGCCTCGGAAACGTGGTGTAGTAGCGCGGTGAATTGTAGCCGCTTATCCCTCTTTGCTGCTTCCCGCACACGGCGCAGCCCAGCTAACGCGTCTCCCCAGCTTTGCATCTGGGACGCGGCCATCTGCCCCGTGTTCTCCTTGGTCAGTGGTCTTCCCTCCATGCCCTCCGCCGGTGAAGAACTTCCACCCTTGTTCGGGCACTTCGCAGGTAGTACACCACCGTCCGACTCCCTACCAACGTTCATGCCGAGATTGTGGCTCATCACCTTCCTCGACCGGCCCGCCCACAGCTTCGTGTCGGGCATTGGTAGGGTCTCCCGGTTCTCGCGCGTGGAGGTTCCATGCATGTCGGGGGTCTTTGACCTCGCAGGTCCAGTGGGTGCTCGCGATATCGCCCCCACCAGTGTTGCCTTCCCGCCGAATAGACAGCGTCGGCATCCTGATTCCCCGCTATTTCGCGGCTCAATACCCCGCCTGCATGTGCCCCTGTCAACGCTTCATGGCCGGCCTTTCGACTGACCACACATGACTCGGGGTCGGTGTGGCTCGCTGGGCCTTCACCGTACAGCTCTTTCATCTGCTCCTCCACGCCGGTTTATCCCGGCGCTAACCTACTCGTTTCGCAGAACGGTCATAGGATCAACGCGCATGGCACGGAGGAGGCGTTCCGCCCGCGGGATCCTGTCACTCGAAAATAGACGCATGCAGCTCACGACACCGGAAGGCGGCCCCGGCCCGCCAATCTGGCTCCCACCGCGATCACGCTATCCGAACTTACGAGACTCCCGAGCGATTCCAGCGATTCCTGGCAGGCTTGCAGTGTTGTTCCGTTGCGAGTATAAGGTGTCATCTTAGATGATCAGCGTGAGCCGATAATCATGGCTTCGACATATTCGTTGCAGTACAAGCGAAGAGAGCGCCACACGATTCAGGCGGTTCAGAGTCAGGCTCTCGAGCAGCGCATCGGCCGAGGGTACCTGCTCCAGATTTCGGTTGTCTTTGTCGCCTATCTGGTCGCGGGCAAACTCGGCCAAGCTACCGCGAACATCAGGAGTAGTAATCTTGGGCCTGTATGGCCTGCGTACGGCATCGCGCTCGCTGCGATTTTGATTTGCGGGTACCGTGTATGGCTCGGGGTGGCCGCTGGGGCTTTTCTCGTGGCATTCTTCAGCCCCGTTTCTCATCTTGCTGCACTCGGGCAAGCGGCTGGAGCGACATTAGGAGCAACGACTGGTGCTTTCCTCCTCCGTCGCTTTGCGAATCTTCATCCCTCGCTATCCCGCCTGTCTGATGCGCTCAGTCTGATTGCGCTTGGGGGATTTGGCAGCGCTATAGTGAGTGCCTCAATCGGAGTGTCAGTTCTCTATGCAACCCATGTGCATGCTTATTCCGGCTTAGGTGCGGCATGGCTGGTCTATTGGCTGGGAGATGCTACTGGCGTCTTGCTGGTGACACCACTCGCGTTACGTTTCACCGATTTTCTAAAGCTCCGTGACCGGGATCGCATCGCAGAGCTTGCAGTTCTTCTGTTGCTCCTTGCGGCAACCTGCTTGGTCATCTTTAGCGATCTGCCTTTTATTCCAGTCAAGCTGCATGTCATGGCGTTTTCCGTACTCCCTTTCATAATGTGGGCAGCCATTCGTTTCGGCGTGGGCGTAACAGCATTGTCGATTCTGATGGTCGCTGCGATCGCTACCATTGAAACCGCCTTGGGGGCCGGGCCGTTCGCGAGCAACACTACACTCGTAAATGCTGTTCTGTTGGACGTGTTCTTCGGTGTGCTTTCAGTATCGGGCTTGTCATTGGCGGCGGTGATCGCCGAACGTGAGAATGCCGAGCGCGAGCGAGAGCGGGTCGTAAGTAAACAAGCGGCAATGGAAGCACGGCTTCGCGCCGATGAGGCCCTACGTGAGAGCGAAGAGAAACTCCGACTGCTTCTTGACTCCACCGCCGAAGCTATTTACGGAATTGATCTCGAACACCGATGCACGTTCTGCAACCCTGCGTGCCTCCGCGCTTTGGGATACGACCACATTGAGCAAGTGCTCGGCAAGAATATGCATCAGCTGTTGCATCACAGTCGTGCGGATGGAACATTGTTCCCCGTGGAGGAGTGTCGCGTTCACCGGGTAACACAAACCGGGGAAGGAGTCCACGCGGAGGACGAGGTGTTTTGGAGAGCAAGCGGAACAAGCTTCCCCGCTGAATACTGGTCCTATCCCCAGCGGAGAGGGCAAGAGGTGGTGGGCGCAGTGGTGGCGTTTATCGACATCACCGAGCGCAAACTGGCCGAAGCTGCGCTCGCAAACGTGAGCCGTAGGTTGATTGAGGCACAAGAGCAGGAACGTACCCGGATCGGAAGAGAGCTCCACGACGACATCAGCCAACGTGTCGCAATGTTGGCCATCGAGCTAGAACAACTCCAAGAAAGCCCTCCCAACTTATCTGAAGTTCCTAGCCGTATGGGCGAACTGCGGAAGCAGACCTCGGAGATAGCCGCTGATATTCAATCCTTGTCGCATGAGTTGCACGCGGCAAAACTGCAGTATTTGGGTATTGCTGCGGCAATGAGAGGCTTCTGCCAAGAGTTCGGCGAGCAGCAGAAGGCGGAGATTGACTTCCAAACCCACGATTTGGCCAGTCCTTTGTCGCCGGACATTTCTCTTTCCTTCTTTCGGGTACTACAGGAAGCCCTGCACAATTCCGCGAAGCACAGTGGGGTACGACACTTCGAAGTACGATTGTGGGGAACATCGGATGAGATTCATCTCACAGTGAAGGATTCCGGCGCAGGCTTTGACCCCGAAGCGGCGAAGAAGAGCCGTGGTCTTGGGCTCATCAGCATGGAGGAGCGACTGAAACTGGTGAACGGAACCCTTGCAATTGAAACACAACCCAAGGGCGGCACCGTGATCCATGCTCGCGTCCCGCTCGGTTCAAAGAGCGATTCCGTACGGGCGGCAGGATAAACAACAACGACTTCGCCCGAGTTCGTCCCCCCGGGCCGTCACAACTCACAACCAAGATGTGTGTGGATCAGACAATCAGCGTAAAATCAGCACGGAGATGAACTTCCATTTCCCCGGTTATGAAGGTCTGGACAAACCCGCCGATATTTCCAGAGGTCGTGGTTTGCTTGGATTGCGGTTTGGCGGAGCTTACCGTTCCGGAAGCTGAGTTGCGTACACTGGCAAAGGGCGCTACGGCCTAGGTTTTTGAATCTGCCTAATAGCCTAGTTGCCTCCATGAACGGCCGAGTGTTCAGCACAGATTCTCTCGCCGATGTGGTTTTCCTGTTCGCGGTCAAGAGTTCCCAACACATACCCGCAGAGAGTATTCACGTTGTATTTTTTGGCTAACTCGCCCCAAAGGTGTTCGAGCTGAATCGCCGCATCCGTATTACCTTGTGCCCACAAGGTAGGCGTGCACTCTCAACCAGCCGCAACGCGAGGATGCTCTCCATCCGCCGCCTTGCTCGCTTCCACGACGAGATCATTCACAAGTTTCGCAAATTGAATCGGAGAGTCTGTGTCGGGAACATCCAACTGGATATAGCGTTTTCGTTCAACCGCAACCGAAACATCCACCCCATATGCCTCCAATGTCTGAAGAAGACTAACGCGATGTGACTCGGTGGCGACAACGACAACCGCCTGCCCAGCCTTCAGGGCAGATTTGATGAAGCGAGCAAAACCGTCCACAAACGATGTATCGTCGGAGTAGAATTCAACTTTGTGGCAAGGTCTGGTCGCCATGTTCTGTGGTGGGAGCCGTGCGAAGACCTTCTCGCGATGAGGACGGTCAGTGCGCTCATCTTTACGGTCGTTGCGATCATGACCAGCCAAGCTGGCACTGACATACCGCTTGCCCCTCAGGACGGCTTCCACAGCAGGCAATAGTTCGCCCGCGGCGTCCGACTTGACGACATAGCCGCCTGCGCCCATACGCAAAGCTTCTTCTGCGATGTCCCAAGAGCGATTTTCGCTTATGAAGAGAATTTTGGACTTCGGGGAAAGCTCTCGGATTCGGCGTGCGGCTTCGATTCCATTCAGTGAAGGAAGCCCGATGTCGAGCAAGATTAGGTCTGGGTGTAGTTCTTGGGCCTTCCGAACCGCTTCCAATCCGTCCAATGCCTCGCCCATGACCTGCAATTCCGGTTGCTTGTGGAGCCTCATTGAGACGAAACGACGCCAAGGCTCGTAATCATCTACCACAAGAATAAAAATCGTTGATCCTTCCAAGGCAATCCCCCTCCTACTTCACAGCCTGTCTTCGACGATAGTCGCTGAACAGGATGTAGTCGGTCTCGCAAGGAACCGTCACCGTGAGGGTCTACGGATCGGGGGCGGAAGGATGCGAAAGAACGAGTTAATAGGGCCCGACGCTGCTGAATTCTACCAAGATAACTCTTGTTCGCCCACAGATTTCAGGATCGTTGTTTCCGCAATGAATTGGGAAAAAGCTTTGCTCAAGTGCATTCCGAGCGCGATGAGTGAGAACGACACGCCCTGCATAGATGATGGCTGGCCGAGGGCAGCATGAACGGATGGCAGGTTGTCCAGTATAACTGTCATTTGCCGGGCGGTCGGCGATCCGCAAGTTGGGATTTGCTGGCTATTTGGAGGAAGCTACATTCGACAATGACTTCATCTCTATTGGATCGTTCTCAATATCCATGCCTCCGCGACAGTGTGTATCTGAATCAAGCATCGTTGGGATTGCTTGGCCAGCCAGCAGTCGCTGCGATGCACAGCTTCCTTGAGAATGTGGCGAGGCATGGCAATCTCTATATGTCGGACAGCGATGAGATCAACTACGGGCATGCCCTCAGGGGAGTCGCCGGCAGATTGTTTCATAACGATCCATCACGCATCGCCATTCTTGCGGGTGCGAGCGAACTGCTGGGACAATTTCCTTTGCTATTTCGTCTCAAACCCAATGCCACAATTCTTGCAGTTTCCTCCGACTTTCCCGCAGTCACTCGCCCGTGGATTCACCAGTCCTATTTTGAAAAAATCCGTGTTCGTTTTGTCGATGACCTTCCTGATCGTGATCTGACAGACGCGATCATTAACGCCATAGACGAAACCACGGGTGTCATAGCCGTTAGCAGTGTGCAATACGCTACAGGCACCCTCGTGGACGTTAGTCGCGTGGCCAGAAGTGCTCAGAAGGTGGGCTCATTCCTGATCGTTGACGCGACCCAAGCGGCCGGTGCAATGCTGGTGGATACCTCGACGCTCGAAGCTGATGCGGTAGTTACCAGTGGTTATAAGTGGTTGGGCGGACATGGGGGCGTCGCTTTGGCAGTCGTGTCTGAGTCCTTACTTAAACAGCTTCCGATTTTGCCGGGCTGGATGGGCGCCCCTGATCCTTTTGACCTCGACGCTAAATCAGTTTCCTTCGCGTCCGATGCTCGGCGCTTCACGCAGTCCACCATGTCCTATGTCTCGTTTGCGGGTCTCACTGCTTCTATCGAACAGCTGTTATCCCTGGGGGAGTACCGCATCGAAGCGCATGCACGTCAATTGGCCGCGATGCTGGTTGATGGCGCTCGCGAATATGGCTGGGAACCGTTTCATGACGTCCATGGTGTGGCCGCATCTCCTCACATCATTTCGCTCGGACACGGCCGAAAACGCGCACGGGAAACCGTGGAGAAACTCCGCGACCAGAGGATTATATGTTCGGCCCGCGGCGAACGGATCCGAATTTCCCTTGCTCCTTACAACGATGCAAGTGACGTGACGAAGCTTTTTCAGGCGCTCGCAGGGTTGCAGTCCGAATGAACTCCAGGGAGAACCTTCAAGGGTCTCGTCTGCGTTCGTCGTCAGGCGACGCCCTCGACGATGCGGACCTCGCGCTCGACGGCGCGGCCCAGGAGTCTGACGGCGGCCTGGTAGGCGGCGCTCTCGTAGGTCTCGATGGCCTTTTCGACGGTGTCGAACTCGATCATCACGGTTCTCTGCTTCAATCCGGCTTCGTAGGCGCGTGCCGGAGTGCCGCGGGCAAGCACGGTTCCGCCGCCGGCTTGAATCACAGGGGCCGCGACCTTGGCATATTCCACCAACACTGCGGGATTCCAGACTGACCGGTAGAATGCTATCCAATATCCCTTCGCCATGAATTGCTCCTCACTTTTTGAAATTTAGAGATTCGATTGCGCACCGCTTCCCTGCTCACTCATGCCGGAGCGCCACCAGGGGATCCACCTGCGTCGCTCTGCGGGCAGGAATGTAGCATGCCGCTACAGCCACCACCGCCAACACGGTACTGACGAATAGAAGGGTCCAAGGGTCTCGTGGGCTGACGCCAAACAAAAGGCTGGATAAGATTCGCGTGAGGGCCAGAGCGCCCAGAACACCGATTACGAGGCCGGCTCCGGTTACCGCCATGCCGGTCTTGAGCACGAGCATCAACTGCTCCCAGGTGCTTGCGCCGAGGGCGGCGCGAATGCCGATTTCGTGGGTGCGATGGGTGACGGAATAGGAAATTACGCCATACACGCCAATGGCGGAAAGCAGGAGAGCCAGGCCGGCAAACGTCCCCAACAGAACGGTGCGCATACGGTTTTCGCCGAGGGACTCCGACTTGATTTGCTCGAGGAGCTTGATCTCGGGCAGGGCTTGCAATTTGTTCAAATCCCAGATTGCGGCTTGGATTGATTTAATGAGGTGGTTGGGATCCATTGCGCCGCGGACTACCAAGGCTTGCTCCGGACTGGGGCTTTGTTTGTAGGAGACGTACAGGCCCGCGCAGGTGTCGCCGAGGCCGCAGGCACGCTCGCCCTCAACCACTCCTACAACTTCCCAAGCGATCTCTGGCCCGAGAGCTGGCTGGCCGGGAACGATTTCCTCAATGCGGATGCGCTTGCCGATGGGCTCTTCACCGTTAAAATATTTTTTGACCATGGCCTCGTTGACGACAGTGACGGGGGCCGTTCCTGCGGTATCGGTTTCCGCCAGCCAGCGTCCCTTCTTTAAGCGCATTCCGATAGCGGCAAGATACGACGGACTGACGGGCTTGAAACCGGCGGCGGGACGTTTGGCAACCTCGACAAAGGGTTGGCCCTCGATGAGAAACGGCATACCGTCGGGCCAGCCTTGCAGGGGAAGCGCGCCGGTGGTGGCGGCCTGGCGCACTCCGGGCAGTGATTGCAGTTTCTCGAGGACTTGACCCAAATAGTTTATGATGTGCGGGCCGTCGGGATACTGCTGCGAGGTCATGGGAAACTGCATGGTGATGACGTTGGCGGCGTCGAATCCGGGATCGACCTGCTGCAATCGGTAAAAGCTGCGGATGAGCAACGCGGCGCCCGACAACAAAATAAAGGCCAGCGCAATTTCCGCAACGGCTAAGCCATTTCTGACGTAGGTGCGGTTGATGCCGGTGGTGCCGCCTCTTCCACCTTCTTTGAGTGAGCCAACCAGATCGGCCTTCATGCTTTGCAGTGCCGGAGCGATGCCGAACAAAATTCCCGCTGTGACAACGATTGCGGCGGCGAACAGCAGCACCTGGCTGTTCAGAGAGACGTCGGCTTCGGCAGGCAGAAGCAGCGGCGGTATCCACGCCTTCACGCCGAGCATCAATGTCCAACCGAGGGCTACGCCTACGGCGCCACCGATTCCGGCGAGCAAGACACTCTCGGTGAGGAACTGCCTGACAAGGCGAGCACGCCCGGCGCCCAACGCGGAGCGCACGGCGACTTCGCGCTCGCGGCCAGCGCCACGCACGAGGAGGAGATTGGCAAGATTAACGCAACCAATGAGGAGGACGGCACCAACGGCGGCGAGAAGCACGAGGAGAGACTGGCGAAGATCTTTATCGACCATGCGATCTTCGTAGCGGTCAACCGTGACGCTCCATCCCTTGTTGGATTTGGGATAGGCCTGCTCAATCCGCGCCGCGATGCCTTTCATCTGTTCGCGAGCTTGCTGCAACGTGACACCGGGTTTCAGGCGGGCCCAGGAAATCATCCAGTGATAGTCGCGGGTCATCTGTGAGGGCTTGAACGCGAGGGGCGTCCAAACATCTTGCCATTCGCGATCGTACATTCCCGGAGGCATCACGCCGATGACCGTATGGCGCTCACCATTCAGGCGGATGCTGCGGCCAATAATGTTGGAATCTTCGCCAAAGCGGTTCTGCCAGACGCGGTGGCTTAGAATCACAACTTGATTCTTTCCGAGCTGATCTTCGTCTGCGGCGAAGGTTCGGCCAAGCATGGGCTTGACGCCAAAAATTTCAAAGTAGGGCGCGGAGACACGGCCATTTCTGAGTTCCACGGGCACATCGGCGTCAGTGAGCGTAACGCTGCCCCAGGACTGAGCGGCCATGGCGGTGAAGACAGTATTCTGATTCTTCCAATCGAGAAAATTGAGCGTGGAGATGCCGTTGCGTTCGCCGCCGGGAGGCTTTTCCCAGACATTGAGAATCTGGTCCGCTCCGGGAAATGGCAAGGGCTTGAGGAGAACGGCATCGACAAAACTGAAAATGGCCGTGGTGCCGCCGATGCCCAGCGCCAGGGTCAAAATCGCCGCTGCGGCGAATCCAGGGCTTTTGCGGATCATTCGCAGCCCGAAGCGCATATCCTTGCCCAGTTGGTCCATGGCCCCCACCTCGATTGGACTGCCTGCGGCCCCGCCGGTTAGCACCTTTCGAGGGTCCGGGCACATGCCGGTCTCGACCCGGCCGGCATGAAGTACATAACGTCGGGGGAAGGCGAAATGTTCCGGGAGATTTGCCGGGCGGAAGGCGGGCGATAGGTTACAGGGACAGACTAAAGACAGCCGCTCAGTCAATCGACGATAACGCCACGCATTTGCGGAAGCCCAAGCGGCTGCTTACAGATGTGATTCCTGGCACCGCTTTCCGTGTATCCTGCGCCTCCTGGGCCTTCGCGGTAAGTCCAGTCAACCCGGCTGTCGCCAACGCCGTCGAGGTTACTTCCCAGGAAGTTCCTCCAGTCCCGTGGGTGGACGTCGGTCTTGATCTTGTTCGCCCATAGAAGTCATAGCCTTTGTCAAGCGGATACCGCAAGGCTTCTAATTGTTATGTTCGTCGTACTTTCGTGATGGACGTAAAAGCGCCCCTATCGCTGAGGGACTCCATGCGGCTCGGTTCTGGATCCCGGTTCCGCGCACTCGAACAAGAACTTGCTTTCCCATTGGAATAAGCGATTTCCGCGCTTTAACGGCGCCGTTCGAAGCAGCAAGTAGGCCAGCGTCGAGCGAAAAATGTTCGGCGCTGGCTTAATCCTATTTGAGGGGCGTATGCCAGACTCCCGCTAGAGCACATTCGCCCCCTTTTTTGAGGATACTGCCCGTCCTGAAGGATCGGGACCAGTGCAGACCGTCTCCCGTCGCTCCATTTTTTTGGACCGATTCGCCTGTATACTCTCTCCATTCGAAACTCGCTGTAACCTCACACCCTCCTTGGCAGTAAGTACGGATAGAGTGTGGTCGATGGAGCTGCTCGAACGATTCGCGGCGGGCGACCTCGAAGCCTTTGAGGCTCTCTTTCGCCAGCACCAGAGGGAGGTCTACGCCTGGACCGTCCGCATCGTTCGCGACAGCTGCGCCGCCGAGGATTTGACCGTGGAGACGTTTTGGCGCGTTTATCGGGCACGCGGGCGGTTCGACCCCGCCGCGGGGAATTTTCGCGCCTGGGCCCGCCGCATTGCCACCAACGCGGCCCTGGATCATCTCCGCCACGCGCGGAAGGAAACCGAGCTTCCCGAGGATTTCCCCGCCGCTCCCCGGGGCGATCCTGCCGCCCAAGGCGAACTGCGTGGCCGCCTCCGGCGAGCGTTTCTCGAGCTCCCCTCGAAATACCGCCTGGTCGCCACTCTCGCGCTCATCGAAGACGAGCCCTACCAGGAAATCGCCGACGCTGTCGGCATTTCGCCCGCGCTTGTTAAAGTACGCGTTTTTCGCGCCGTTCGCATGCTGCGCAGAAAACTCAATTCTCTGGGCGTGGAGGTCAACGCAAAATGACTGAGGAAATGCCGGATCCGAACGAAAAGGAACTTCGGGCGCTTCTCAAGCGCGAGTTTCCTCCCTTCGAGGAAGCCGAGCTTCCGCGTGACCTCTGGCCCGGGATGCTCCGCCGCCTCGACGCCCAGCCCCTTGGCGTCCCCTGGTTCGACTGGGCTCTCGCCGCGGCCGTCGCCGCTGCGCTCTTGCTTTTCCCTAGTGCGGTTCCGGCTTTGCTCTATCAATTGTAAGCGGGAGGCTTCGATGAACAAGCATGCTTATC
>Ga0307479_10006826_pt1 | contig 10503 bp, 8 predicted proteins | sample atmos_gasesECM4C_FD_203743 | JGI IMG/M metagenome (GOLD analysis project Ga0307479, IMG submission 203743) | Hardwood forest soil microbial communities from Morgan-Monroe State Forest, Indiana, United States - atmos_gasesECM4C_515 | ecosystem: Environmental > Terrestrial > Soil > Temperate...
ATTTCAACTACTTCACTGAAATCGAAGAACACTTCCAGCGGCGGCGGGGAACTCTGCTTTTGCTTTCCACGCTCGATTGGGCGCTGATCGAAACCTGGAAAGAAGCGGGAATTCCGCTCGAGGCAGTGCTGCGCGGCATCGATGCCGCCTTCGACGCCTACGACCGCAAGCCCCGCAAAACGCGCAAAGTAAATAGTCTCGCCTTCTGTGCGCAGGAGGTGCTTGCCGCCGCCGAGGAAATGAAGGAAGCTGCGGTCGGCTCGAAGCGTGAAAGCGAAGATCGCGATACCGGTCTGTCCGCCAGCGATGTCTGCGGCTATCTCACCAAGAATGCAGCGCTCTTTCGGGTGGCTAAGCTGGACGGTCCAGTGGAGCTGGTGGCGCGGGAGGCGGCGGAGTCGTTGTTGTCGATTGCAGATGAGCTGCAGGCTTCTGATGCTAAACGCCTGCACCTTGAGTCCGTGGAGCGCCGGCTCAGCGTGCTTGAGGAGAAGATGCAGGCTGCCTTGCTGATGTGCACTCCAGAGCGCGATCTGTTGGCGATTCGAACCGATGCCGACCGTCAGATCGCGGCCTATCGCGGCAAGATGAATGCTGCGCAGATCGATCAACTGCAAAAGCAGTTCCTCCACAAGCGTCTGCTGGAACTCTATTCGCTCCCGCGCCTCAGCCTCTTCTATATGTGACAACCTTGGAGATCACGGTCGAAAAATTGGTGTACGGGGGCGATGGCCTTGCTCGTCTCAAATCCGACGAGCAGCGGGCGCAAACCGTGTTTGTTCCATTCGTGCTGCCCGGTGAGCGAGTTGAAGCAAGGGTTGTCGACCAACAGCGAGGACTCGTTCGCGCAAGGCTTGAGCGTGTGCTGCAAGCTTCCGAGTTCCGGACCGACCCGCCATGTCCATATTTCGGAAGGTGCGGAGGCTGCCAATATCAGCACATCGATTACGATGCGCAGCTTCGTTTCAAGTCGGAGATTCTGCGCGAGACGATGCGGCGGACCGCGAAGCTCGATCTGGCTATCGAGATTCAGCTCCATCCATCGCCTCCGCTTCACTATCGCAATCGAACGCGCTTCCATGTAGGTCATAAACCACAGTTCTCGATCGGCTATTTTCGGCCGGGTTCGCATGAGCTTTTATCGGTGCGGCAATGTCCGATCAGCTCTCCGCTGATCAATCGTGCATTGGAGGTGTTATGGAACTCAGGCGAAGCCGGCCGAGTTCCGACAGAAATCGGTGAAGTCGAGTTATTTGCCAATGCTAATGATGAAAAGGCCCTGGTTGAGTTGTACCTGAACGCTTCTTCGTACAATCGCAATGGCCTGATTGCATTTGCCCGTGAGCTTGCCGCACCTATGCCGGAGGTCCAAGGCATTGTCGCCTTCCCGAAATGGCATCCCGTCGGCCGCCAAGACAAGGCTCCTGAGCCAGATTTGTTGTTTGGCGAGAAGATCATGAAGTATGACTTGGGCAGCGAGACTTACCGGATTAGCGCAGGAGCTTTCTTCCAGACGAACCGCCATCTGCTGCCGCAGATGGTCGAACTGGTGGTGGACGATCGCTCAGGCCGCATTGCGCTGGATCTCTACTCTGGTGTCGGACTCTTTGCCGTGCCTCTTGCACGGCGGTTTGAGCGCGTTGTCGCCGTCGAATCGTCGCGGGTATCCGCGGCCGATCTGCGGAGCAACGTTCCCGGCAATGTGAAGGTTTCATCGCAGAGCACTGAAGCGTATCTTGAGAGCGCAGCCGGCACGTTGAAGCCGGATTTCATCGTGGTTGATCCTCCACGCGCCGGTCTCGGGACCGCAGTCTGCGCGCAACTGAGCAAACTCCGAGCGCAGAATATGACTTACGTCTCCTGCGATCCGGCGACCCTGGCGCGAGACTTGAAGCAACTCACCTTGGGCGGCTGGCAGATTTCGCAAATGCATTTAATCGATCTTTTTCCGCAAACTTTCCATATCGAGACCTGCGTGATGCTGCGGCGGTGAATCTGCGATAAACTCTCTCGCGCCTTGGCTGCCGCTGCTCCGACTCTTGCTCCCGCTTCCGCACCACTTCCGTTCCCGTCTGCGCAGGTTCTTGGTCATCCTATGTTGTGGGCGGCTTGCTCGTTCGCCACCGGCATTTATTGGGCACACATTGCCGCCGCGCATTTCTGGACACCTCCCAACTGGCAGATCGCAGGCGCGGCAGCGCTCCTGCTCATCGCGGTCTCGGTGGCTAAACGTCATCGGCTTGCGTCTGCCGCCGCCCTGCTGTCCATCGCGCTACTGGGTATCGCTCAGGCGAACCTTGGCCGCTCCCATCGTGTAGGTATGCTTCCGCCGGCGCTTGAAAATCAGGAAGTCGAAGTCACTGGAGTAGTTACGCGCGCGCCCCTGCCGATTGAACAGAGTTTGCGGGACTTCGACCCAACCGGAGCGCGCGGAGAGAGTTATCAACAGATTGATGTAATGACAGCGTGCGTTACAAATTCTTCGGCCAGTCCAGAGGGCGCATGTACTGGCGATGTAGGAGAGCTCGGCGTTCGGGTTGGAATTTACGGATCCGGCGACTTTGACGAAGAGCAGTCATCCTCGCCTTCCGACTCTCCGCGCGAATTTCACTATGGCCAGCGACTGCGCATTCGCGGTCGCATTCGGACGCCTCAGACGTATGAAGATCCCGGCGCATTCGATTACCGCGCCTATTTGCTCGACAACGGCATCGCCGCCGTATTGAGCGCCAAGCCGGAGAATGTTGAAGTTCTTCCGGGACGCGGCGGCACGCTTTGGGGCACCCTGCGCGCCCGGGCACGACGGAGTCTGCTCGAGCACGTGATCGCGCTGCGGACCTCCAGTGCACACGGCTGGAGGATCTTTCACATCAGCCGCACCGATACGGCCCTGCTGGCGGCAATGCTTCTGGGTGAACGCTCGCTGCTCGACGAAGAGGTGAAGCTGAATTTTCAGCGCACCGGCTCCTATCATCTGCTGGTGGTCTCTGGCATGGCTGTGGCTATTCTTGCTTTCGCCGTGTTCTGGCTCGCACGACTGCTTGGGGTTCCCGAATTGGCAGCCACTCTTCTGAGCGCAGCTTTCATCGGGCTGTATGTTTCCGTCACCGATCTGGGAGCACCCGTGCAGCGGGCCGCATTGATGTGCGCCGTGTATCTCCTGGCCCGGTTGCTGTATCGCGAACGCGACCCGCTGAATGCGATCGGAGCAGCAGCATTGGTGGCGCTGGTGATGGAACCGAAGGCACTCTTCGACGCCGGATTCCAAATGACATTTTTGGCGGTGCTGACAATAGCCGGAGTTGCGGTTCCTGTCTTGGAACGTACCACCGCTTTCTACAGGACTGCCCTGCATCAATTGGACTCCACCGGGTTCGACCTTCATCTCTTGCCCAAACAAGCGCAGCTTCGCCTCAACCTGCGCATGATTCTCTCGCGATTGGAGCTGTTGCTGCCGAGATGGATAGCACGGCTCATGTTGCTGGGCGGCGTCCGCGTCGCACTGCGGGTAGCCGAAGTGGTTTTCATATCGGCGCTCATGCAGGCGGCGTTAGCGGCGCCCATGGCGATCTATTTCCATCGCGCGACTACATTGGCGTTGCCTGCAAACATCGCCGTCGTGCCCATCATGAGCTTGCTCCTGCCGATGGCGATGATGGCCACACTGCTCAGCTACGCCGCAGGATGGCTGGCGCTGGTTCCTAAATGCGCCACGGCGCTGCTGTTGCATGTCGTGAGCGCCAGCGTCGTCAGCTTCGCCCACTTCCGGGCTTCGGAGTTGCGCGTACCAGATCCGGCTAAATGGGCAGTCCTGCTCTGCCTGGTGGCCATTGCGGTCTGCGTTGCTGCAGCAAGGCGCAATCGGTTTTTGGTCATAGGCGCGCTTGCCCTTTTGGCAATCAGCAATTTGGGATTGTTGCGCGGCCGCCACCCGGACGTTGTTCCGCACGAGCTGGAGATCACCGCAATCGACGTCGGGCAGGGAGATTCGCTGCTCGTAGTGCTACCTGAAGGCAAAACCCTGTTGATCGATGGAGGCGGAACTCTAGGTGCGAGAACTTCGGGATTCGATGTCGGGGAAGATGTCGTGTCGCCATATCTTTGGTCCCGCGGCTTTTCTCATCTCGACGTGGTGGCCCTCAGCCACCCGCACGGCGATCACATCGGAGGTTTACCGGCCGTGCTGAAGAACTTTCATCCGAAAGAACTCTGGCTCTCTCCTGGTCCCTCGAACGCCGCTCTCGAAGCCCTCATCAGGCAGGCCAACGCGGCCGGGATTCCCGTTCGCAATCGTCTTGCCGGCGAACGATTTGAGTTTGGGGGAGCAAAGTTCGACATCCTCGCCCCGGCACTGAGTGCAGATTCGAGAAGCAGCCGCGACAACGACGATTCCATGGTGATGCAGATCACGTACGGCGGAACTTCAGCATTGCTGGAAGGGGACGCAGAGAGAAAGACCGAGAAGGCGATTGCGCCGGAGCTAGGCACGGTAACTCTGCTCAAGGTCGGACACCACGGAAGCTCCACATCCTCTACTGAACAGCTACTAAGCCAGATTCAGCCTGAATTTGCTGCGATCTCGGTAGGCAGATTCAATCGCTACGGCCATCCCAGTCCCGAGGTTCTGGCACGACTCAGCCAGGCGGGAGCGTGCACTTTGCGGACAGATCTTGACGGCGCGCTGAGTTTTTATTTGGATGGAGCGCGATTGAATGCCGCGCGCTGGGGACGGGGCAGAGGAATTATGGATTTTCCAGCTCGCTGGATTCCTCCGCATCAGGCGGGGCATTGCGCTGCGCTGCAATGATCTCGCGTGCCTCCTCGGCGTCGTCGGGACGCACGCGGATGACAACTCCGCCTACTCCGGGCAGGACATCTTGCGGGGCCTCACGATTGGCGAGTAATGTCTCAATTCCATTACTCTCAAGCAGTCCTTGCACGACCAATGCTTCGGTCTCATCCATGGTGTCGAACACCGCGACTAACTCTCGCGTTTGAGCGATCGATCGGTTTCTGGAACTTGGATTGGTCGCCATTATTCCTCCATTCGATCCCTCGATCGCCTGCCACTGACGTGTAACAAGTTGGATGCACTTCAGTACCTAGAAGTGTACTCCGTCCGGTTTAGCTGCTGCGGAAAACAGGTGTATTATCCGGCAATGCGTGAGAGCTTTGCGGCGTTGAATGACTTTGCGGAAGTTCCGGCGCAAACTTCTTTTGCTTTCGCTCCATCAAATTCATTAATGTTCCTGCAAAGAAAGTTGGGTCAAGCAGCCTCAGGAAGACCAGGGCCCGTGCCGACTGATTTATCCGAAGCCGGCGTGGTGAGACTTGCCCGCGCGGGTGTTTAGGAGAGATCACGGATGAATTCCACCGGCCAGAATAAGGAAGCTGAAAAAAGCACTCAACTGGAGCTCGAACAGCAGGAAGAAAACCGCAAAATCCGCCGTTTGCAGTTGATGATGAACATGGTCATGTCTGTCCTCGCGCAGGACGAGGACCTCACGCTGGAGCAAGCGTCAGAGATGATCGCGAACGCGAAAACCGCTGCGCTGGCAATGTTCCCCGACAAGGAACTCGCTTACGACCTGATCTATCGCCCGCGCTTCCAGCGCTTGCTGAACGAGAGATTCAGGCTGCAGTAAACCGGCATTTGGCACTCAGCATTCGGCATTCAGCCATCAAATAGCTTGACCATTCCAGCGATCGGAAGGCTTCGTCCAAAGGCTCCTCTTCGAGTTGCGATTCTGGCCGAATGCTGAATGCCGATTGCTGACGGCCGTTCTTTAATCGCCCGCTCTCTGCTGCGGCGCCGGACTGATTTGAGTCAGATGAAACACCATCGTTCCCCAAAATGCGCGCGCCCGCATCTGCACCGGGATGCGGCGATCGTCGTCCGAGTACCACACCCAGATCTTGCCTTTTCCCTTTTGCGGTCCATTGAGCGCCTCAGCAGACAGACGAACACTGTTGTAGCTGCCGGCCGGTGTCTTCACTTGCTCCCGCCCTTCTACCGTCACCTCGATGTCGGCGGATTTGCCGCCGTCGCTGCTGGGAAAAGCGAACTTTGCGCCTGGCTGAAGCGGTTGTGAGGCTACATAGTAGGCGGCAGCGAGTGTGTTGCTTACGCATTGAGGGATGTCGGTTTCCTGGCGCTTCTGGTTCCTGGCGCGAAAATTATGCTCGTCGAGGACAGCCTTCCTGCGCTGGTAGTCGTAGCGCACGTTGGTGTCCACGCGCCGGAATCCCTCCTCGGTGTGCTTGATGAGCGCGAGTGAGCAGTTGGTTTGCGGGTTGTAGAAGGTCTCCAGGCGATCGTGAATGTGATAGAGCAGCGCAACGGCGCCGGTTGAGTCCGCGCTGGCGACAATGTGGCGCTCGCCGTTGACCGTGTCGAGACGTAGCGTGGTGGTTCCCGCGTTCACCAGCCGCCAATCGACGCTATAGGTGAAGGTCTGCCGGTCAGGATAACTATAAGCAGGCGCTGGAGGTTCCACCTTCGACGCCGAGGCTTCGCCCCCAGACAAGTTCTGATTCGGAACGAGAGCTGAAGCAGGTTTTGCAGTTGAAGTTGAGGGCGACTGTGTTTGGAAGCCAACCGAACAAATCAAACCTAGCGACAGGAAAACCGCAATACCCAGCCGGCAAAGTCTGGCCATGAATTCTTCGCGGATCAGTACAACCCCCAGGCTTGGGATCTTCGGCTCAAGAGCTTCTTACCTCCAACATTTTTACCGTGACCGCCAGCATCATTAAGGCCGCTCCTATCAAGGCATTGTACTCGCGATGTTTCAGGTATAGTTCGCGCGAAAAATTCGCAGTGAGGCTCTGTCCCGACCAGCGCGGCAGAAGGCGCGGTACGCCATGCGCATAAGAATCGAAATCGGGAAATTTCAACCGCAAGAACGCTTCCTCACTACTGATCGTAGGCACGTAGATAAATATGAATAACAAAAACAGCAAGACCCAAATCCATAGATTGCGCGCGACCACAGCAAATCCGATGGCAATGACAATCGATCCGAGATACAGAGGATTGCGCGTGTAACTGTAGGGTCCCGAGGTTGCAAGCTCTTCGTTCTTCTTGAGCTGACCGGAAGCGATTGCCCGCACGCCGATTCCCGCAGCCACAATCAAAGATCCAGACAGAATGCTGACAGGGTGGGGATGCGCCAGCCAAAGATAGATGACTGCAAAGCAAAACCCAAGCGGCACACGAATGCGACGCGCGATGCGCGACCATCCCGAGCGAACGTTCACGGCTTCAACGCCGGTCACGCGGGAACTCCCAGGAGAGTAAAGACCGCCTCGGCGACTTGCTCAACGCTGATGCTCAATAGTCCGCGTTCGGGCGCTTGCCTGCGGCTGTGGTCGCGCCTGCTCTCGGGATTGCGCAACACTGTGTAGCGTCCACCATAAGGACCATTGCGGGCGGGATCGGTGGGGCCAAAAATTGCAACAACAGGAACGCTCAGAGCCGAAGCAAGATGCATGGGACCGGTGTCTCCGCCGATGAACACAGATGCTCGCCTGGTAAGCGCGATCAATTGTCCGAGGGAACATTCCACTACAGTCGCCACCTCTTCATTGCCCCGACGGACGCTCTGCGCAAGGTCCATCTCGCCCGGTCCGGCATTTACCAGGGAGGGGATACCGTGTTCGCCCAGGATCCGGACAAGTTCTGCGTAGCGTTCCGGCGGCCAGCATTTTGCTCCCCAGCCGGCACCCGGATTGACGATCGCGAATTGGGCAGAGACAGGCCGCAGTAACTCGCCGGCCCAGCGTTCCATATCGGGAGGGCAGGGAAAGGGAACGGGAGCGGGATCGATGCTGCGACCCATAGCAGCCGAGACGACTTCCGCCGCCTGATCCACGACATGCTCGGCCGGGTTGTGTGCCTTCACGTTGTACCACCAGCGCGCTGGAAGCTCGCGCGGATGCAGTGCACCCGCTCGCACTTTGGCGCCACTGGCGCGCGCAAGCAGGGCGGAGCGAATCGCGCCTTGAAGATCGATTGCGTGATCGTACTTCAATTGGCGCAGGCGAGTGCGCAGGGCCAGCACTTCTGTGCGCGTCTTCGCAGAAAAAGGCGATTCGCGCCAACGGCGCATGTGCACGGGATGGACCACGTTCACCAGCGGCTGCTCCGGCGACGGTGCAGAATCGCTTTGCAGCTCAGAGGGCGCTCGCGACGTGAGCAATGGAAGCCAGCGTTCTTCGATCGCCCAATCGATGCGGCTGTCAGGAAACTGTGCGCGCAATCCGGCTACCGCGGGCATGGCATGGATAATGTCTCCCATGGCGCTGAGACGGACGATCAGAATCTTCATGATCCTGACTCCGGCAATGGCTCTCTGAAGCGCACGCTGAATTTTCTCATGCAGCGGTTCATTGCTAAACGCGGCTTTCGTCGAGGTCTTCCGCTGACACTGGCCTATAGTCAGGAACAAAATTACCTGGTAAATCGCTGCTCCAGGTCGCATCCAGGTCGGGAAAGGCGCGCTAAGTGTCGCGGGCAGAACAGGTAAGCACCCAAATTCCCGCAAATCCCTGCACGGTCCCTGCTGCAGGGAATTTGCCCTCAATGCATTTTGTTACACTCGACCGTTTGCCGTCTCAATTTCGCGACGCAGAGCCAAAGCAAATGGAGATCCGTAAAGTAGGCGTGGTCGGGGCGGGGACGATGGGCAACGGCATTGCCCATGTCTTCGCAAAAAATGGCTTTGACGTGACGCTCTGCGAGGTGGCGCAGCAGTTTCTCGACCGCGGACTGGCTTCGATTCGCAACAACCTCGAACGCGAAGTGTCGAAGAATAAACTCACTAGCGAGCAGAGTACCGCAGCGTTGGCGCGAATTCGCGGAGCGCTGGACCGCAATGCGCTGGCTGAGTGCGACTTTGTGATCGAAGCTGCGACCGAGAAACTGGAGATTAAAGCGGAGATCTTCCGCGACCTCGACAACATCTGCAGGCCGGAGATCGTTCTCGCCAGCAATACCTCTTCGATTTCCATCACCAAACTCGGGGCTTTGACTCACCGTCCTGCAAGCGTAATCGGCATGCACTTTTTCAATCCTGTGCCGGTGATGAAGCTGGTAGAAGTCATCCGCGGCCTGGCGACCTCCGATGCCGCGTTTCAGTTGGTCAAAGGACTGGCGGAAAAGCTGGGTAAGACTCCGGTGGAGGTGAACGATGCGCCGGGATTTGTCTCTAACCGCGTGCTTATGCCTCTTCTAAATGAGGCCATGTACGCCGTGATGGAGGGAGTTGCCACGCCGCTCGCGGTGGACGAAGTCTTTAAACTTGGCATGGCGCATCCCATGGGACCGCTTACGCTCGCCGATTTCATAGGATTGGACGTGTGTCTCGATATCATGCGCGTTCTTCATGATGGTTTGGGCGACCCGAAATATCGGCCATGCCCTCTTCTGATCAAGATGGTCGATGCCGGGTGGCTTGGTAAGAAGTCGGGACGCGGTTTCTATCAGTATTGACCTGCAGTACCTTGCTTGAAACGAACTTCGGTTACTTATAGGCAAGATTCCCTGCTCAAAGAACTGCCCGAAAAGATATAACCTGCTGAAGCTGCGCTTCTGTTTCAGTCCAGCCGCGCGCCGCAAGCACAGACGAATGCCCAGCAAACAAACACGGCTGATGTCTCCCTGGCGGCTCGCCACGCCTGCGCGCTACTGGATTGCGGTGGGCATTATCGCCTTGACCACAGTGGTTCGCTGGTTCTTATTGCCTGTCCTCGGTCCTGAGTATCCATACGCGGGTTTCTTCGTGCCCGTCATTGCAATCGCCTGGATCGGCGGCTTGGGCCCTGCTTTGCTGGGCGTGGGGCTGGGCATGATCTCGGCGGATTTCTTCTTCATGGTTCCGCAATACCGTTTTTCTGTTCCGCACACACATGATTTGCTTGCCACGGTGGTGTTCGTATTCATCGGGACTGCGGCTGGCGCTATGAGCGAGGCTTACCGGCGCGCCTTGAGCTCCGCTCAACGTTCCTACCGTCTTTCGGCTCGCCAGCAGGCCGAACTGCAACAGATCTATGCCAGCACACCGATCGGACTCGGTTTTCTCGATGAGAACCTCCGCTACCTCCGCGTAAATGACGCTCTTGCAGCCTTCAATGGGTTGCCGGCCGATCAGCACCCGGGGCGACACATCTCGGAGATTCTCTCTGCCGAAACCATAGAAAAGCTGATGCCTCATCTGGTCGAGGTCCTCACGACCCAGAAACCACTCACCAACGTCGAATTTCAAGGTCCACGTGCCCCCGGCAGCGAAGAGTTGCGTCATGTGCGCGCCAGTTTTTATCCGGTGCAACTCGGAGAACTCCGAGGACTTCATGGCGTCGTGGAAGACATCACGGCAGAAAAGAAAGCTCAGGAGGAGTTGAAGCGAGTCGAAACACAGTTACGTCATGCCGTGAAGATGGAAGCCGTGGGACGGCTTGCGGGCGGAGTGGCGCACGACTTCAACAATCTACTGATGGTTATCA
>Ga0307479_10006827_pt1 | contig 10502 bp, 11 predicted proteins | sample atmos_gasesECM4C_FD_203743 | JGI IMG/M metagenome (GOLD analysis project Ga0307479, IMG submission 203743) | Hardwood forest soil microbial communities from Morgan-Monroe State Forest, Indiana, United States - atmos_gasesECM4C_515 | ecosystem: Environmental > Terrestrial > Soil > Temperate...
CACAAGAATCAGGTTCCTGGGATAATAAGCCCTCCGCGCACTGCATCGATTAACAAACAGTTCTTGACAACAAATCTAAAGAAGCTCTGTCGAGAAGGCCTCAAAACGCCCAAGAAACCGGCAATGTTGCCCATCCTGGCGGCTGGCCGAATGCTGACCGCCGAATGCCGATTGCCCGTTTTCGGCTGAATGCTGAGCGCAGATGGCTGACTGCTCTACTTCGCCCCGCCCTGGATATACGGGAGGTTGCGGCCATAGTCCGGGTCGCCCATCCCGTAGCCGATGATGAAGGTTTCTTCCAGGATGAATCCCATGTAATCGGGCTGTAGAGGGACACGTCGCGCGGTTTGCTTATCCACCAAGGCAGCCAGTTTCACGGAGGCGGCGCCCCAACTGAGGATGGTTCGCATCAGGAATTCGGTTGTTTGACCGGACTGCACTAGTCCTTCGACAACTACGATGTCTTTGCCCTTCACGTCGAACTCCGGTCCATAGTGGATCTCGACACGAGGCGAATTGCCTTCCTGGGGCTTTCGTTGCGGCTGGACGAACTGGCACAAGACAGGGATGTCAATCGAGCGCATGAGGTCGGCGGCAAAAACGAAGCCGTTTTGGAGCACGCAGAGGAGCATCAGTCTCTTGCCCGCATAGTCGCGGGAGATCTGTTGCCCCATCTCTTTTACTCGGCGCTGAATCTGCTCGGCCGTGAGCAGGATCTTAGGTGGCATTCTGGTTGGGTCTCAGTTCCCCATCTGTCCCCAAAATGCGGGCCAGTTTACTCGGTGCTCTCCTCAATGCAAAGCCGCTGACCGGTGGGCGTTTGTAGTTCCGGTGAATCCAGTCCTCGCACCCACACAATCTGGTCTCCCAGGATCGCGACAGGCCAAAGCCGTTTTTCCTCTTCCCTCAAATGCAATGGGTACAGTAGTTCCTTCAAACGCTTTTGCGATCTATGCCGCACAGGCTGGAAACGATCTCCAGCCCGCCAGTTGCGGATCACCAGGGGCTTCGTCAGTTCCAGGGGAGGGATCGAGTGCGCCCGATTATACGCCGCATTATTGGCCAATCCATTACCTTCGCTGATGCGCGCCCGGATGGTAATACCTAGTTCGGGCAGCCGGACCTCACCAGGAAGGGGCAAGCAGTGCTCGTAGGCAGCCCGTTCCGGTTGATTAGCAGCCCGCTCCAGGCGCAGCTCGCGAAAGAGGAGGCGAGCGCGCCATCCTTTGGCGACTTCGACCGTTCTGTTCCGCGCTCCCCTGGCGTTTCGGGCGGCGAGCAGGTCGAGGACAGCTTGCACGTGTTCAAAGTCGAGTTCGCAGCCAAGCCGCTCTCCGGCACTACGCAGCAAACGACGCTGAACGGCAAGCCGATACGGCTGGAACTTCTGAATATCGAGCGATATCGCCTGCACAGGAGTCTGTTTGCGTCCACCCCCACGAGCCGGGTCCCCATGCGCGACAACTAGCGGTAAGATGCGCGCAATCTGCTCCTCCCAATACTCTTCTTCCGCCCGAGCGATGTCGGCAGCGTGCGCCAGCGCGAGATCCGCGGATGAATTGAGGTCTTCGCGCACGATCGGCAATACTCGCGCACGAACCCGATTGCGGGTAAAGCCCATATCGGCGTTGCTTTGGTCTTCTCGCCAGCACTGGTCCAAATTGCGGAGGTATTCGCGAATCTGGTTGCGCCGCACTTCGAGCAGCGGGCGCACAATCCTGCCTGCTGCCAGTTTTTGTTCGGGAAAGATTCCCGCCAGCCCACGTGTTCCTGCCCCGCGCGCGAGCTTCATGATCACAGTCTCGGCTTGATCGTCCATGGTATGACCCGTAGCCACAACATCGACTTTTCCCTGCTTGAACAAGTCCGCGAAGAACTCTAGACGCAGCGCGCGCGCGGCCGCTTCCAGGCTGATCTTCTGGCGCTGTGATTCTTGTCTGGCGTCGCCGCGCCGGAGATGGAATTCCAGATGATGACCTCGGGCCAATTCGGCGACAAATGCTTCATCAGCATCGGCCTCCGCGCCACGAATCCCGTGGTGGAAATGGGCCACTGAAACGACGATGCCTAACTCGGTTCGCAGCTCCAGAAGAATCCGCAGCAGCCCGACCGAATCCGCGCCTCCGGAGACCGCCACGGCCACCCGCTCACCCGGCACCATGAGAGCGCGTGTGCGAATGTAGGCACAAACGCGTTGCGGCAGGGTAGAAGCCATCTGTATATCTTTTCACCACGGGGCCACGGAGACAAACAAGAATCGGGTGATCGGACGATCCGGTGATCGGGCGAAGTAGCAGCCGATGCCCTTTTGGGGAACCTCTTGTGCGCTAAGACAAGGGAGCGGCAGGGCGTTTGGCACTCGGCATTCAGCCAGTAGAAATTTCCTGCTCCCCTGATGACAGTTGGTGGCCGAAAGCTGACAGCCGATGGCCGAGAACCGATCACCCCGATCGCTCGATTCTTGTATACTTCGCTTCCCATGAGAGTGGTGGTCATCATCCCCGCGGCGGGGCTGGGGACGCGCATGGCGGCCCATTCCGGCACGCGTCCGGGCAAAACCACGAAGCAATTCGCAGAGATCGAGGGAAAGCCGATCCTGCTGCACACGCTGGAAAAGTTCGCGCAGATACCGCAAGTAAGCGATGTTTACATCTCGGTCCGCGAAAACGAGACCGAACGCCTGCGCGACTTTCTCTCTGCGCAACATCTGCGGCCACGGATGCATGTCGTCGTAGGCGGAGACCATCGCCAGCAGTCGGTGGCCAATGCGCTCGCTTCCGTCGAAGCGGACGCCGAGGACGTCGTGCTGGTCCATGACGCGGTGCGACCGTTTGTCGATCGCGAGATCATCGAGAACGTAATCGAGTGTGCCGCCAAACACGGGGCCGCCATCGCCGGACTTCCGGCAGTCGATACCATCAAACAGGTAGAGCGCACTGCCAACGGCGCGATCATTACCTCGACGATACCGCGAGAGCGCGTGGTCATGGCACAAACGCCGCAGGGTTTCCGCTATGAGTTGTTGAGGCGCGTGTTTGAAGATGCCGCCAAAGATGGTTTTATCGGCACCGATGAAGCCTCACTGGTCGAGCGCGCGGGCCATCAAGTTGCTGTGGTGATGGGCTCGCCGAGAAATATCAAGATTACGACGCCATCGGACTTGGAACTCGCGGAATTCTATGCGCAGCGCGTTCACCACGGAGACACGGGGGCAAAGAAGAATCGGGTGATCGGGTGATCCTTCGGCAAGCTCAGGACTCATCGCGTGAAGTGAAGCAGCCGGCTATTGGCTGTCGGCTGTCAGCGTTCGGCCACGGATCGTCATCGTTGGAAGCAGAGACATCCGTACTGGCTGAATGCCGAGTGCCGAATGCCGAACGCCTTACCGATCCCTTTCTTCGCGCAGAAAAGGTTTCCCAATGCGCATAGGCTACGGTTGGGATTCGCACGAATTCAAGAAGGGCGTGCCGCTCAAGATCGGCGGTGTGAAGCTCGAGCATACGCACGGCCTCGCCGGCCACTCCGATGGCGATGTGCTCCTCCACGCTCTTACCGACGCGCTACTAGGGGCGATCGCGGCCGGCGATATCGGCGGTTATTTCCCACCTTCGGATCCAAAATGGAAAAATGCCGACTCTGCGATCTTTGTGGTAGAAGCGCTGGCGAAAGTTCGCGAGGCCGGCTACGAGGTCTGCAACGTCGATTCCACATTGATCCTCGCAGCTCCCAAAATCGGACCGGTAGCGCAAACCATTCGCAAGCGCCTGGCGGAGCTGCTGGTGATCTCACCTGAGGACGTCGGAGTAAAGGCCAAGACTCCGGAAGGCATGGGAACCGACAACGCAGCAATTGCGCACGTGGTTGTGCTTCTGGAAAAACACGAAGATCAGAAAGGACTGGAAGTCGCGGCCGCGGTGCTCGACGCTGACCAAGACGTCGATGACATAGTAAAAGACCTGATTAGCAATGTGACAATCGATGACAAGCCGTTAGCCCTGGGAGGACCGGCAAAGAAGAGGCGTTAGACGAGAAGCGAATTCCGGTGCTCTCCACGCAAAGCGCTTACCCGGTTACGCGCTTGGCTTCCAGCTTGAGGTCCAGTCTGCGAATGAGTCGCAGCAGCGAGTTAGGATGAAGGCCGAGCGTTTTGGCCGCCTCGATGTAACTTCCGTTAGCGTCCTGCAGTGCTTGCAAGATTAACTGTTTCTTCGTGTCCTTCATTGCGCCGGCATATTTGGTAGCCGCAGTCCCTGCAGGACTGGAGGCCTCCGAAATGGCCTCCGGCAGATCCTCCGGCAGAATGGAGTCCGTAGAACCGAGCACCAGCGCACGCTCCATGGCGTTTTCGAGCTCGCGCACATTGCCCGGCCAATCGTAGTTGCCCAGGCACAGCTTGGTCGCCTCCGGAAGACTCTTGACCCGGGTGTTGCACTTCTTTGCCGCCTTGGCAATGAAGTGCTCGGCTAAATTGGTTATGTCTTCGCGCCGTTCGCGCAATGGCGGTACGGTAATGGCAACCACATTAAGCCTGTAGAAGAGGTCCTTGCGGAACTTTCCCGACTGCACCGACTCCTGGAGGTCTTGATTGGTCGCGGCGATCAGCCGCAGATCGATTTTGATGGCACGAGTCCCGCCCACCCGCTCGAATTCCCGTTCCTGCAAGACGCGCAGCAACTTGGCCTGCAGGGGAAGGGCCAACTCTCCAATCTCGTCGAGGAACAGTGTGCCGCCATTGGCCAGTTCGATCTTGCCTTTCTTCTGCGCGACGGCTCCGGTGAAAGCACCCTTCTCGTGACCGAACAACTCGCTTTCCAGCAAGTTCTCTGCAATGGCAGCGCAGTTGATTGGAATAAATGGTCCCTTTCCGCGCGGACTGTTGGTGTGAATGGCATGAGCAACCAGCTCTTTTCCGGTGCCGCTTTCTCCCTGGATGAGGACGGTAGAGTCGGTGGGCGCAACGCGGCGAATGAATTCAAAGACTTCGTGAATCTTCGGACTGGAACCCACCATGTTGTGGGCCACCGTAATTTGTGTGCGGAGCTCCTGGTTCTCCTGCTTCAAGGTCTCGAAATATGCAATGTTGTCGAGAGCCAGGCTGGCGAGGCCGGCAATGGCTGTGAGCATCTGCAAGTGATTGAGATCGAATCGGACCTTGGGATCCTGGGTGTCGAGGTAAATCAAGGCGGTGATCTTGTTGCCGACCGTGACCGGGACACATAGAAGCGCATGTACCGGCAACTCGACGAAAGCAGAGCTCTTGCGCAGCTCCAGGTTGCTGGAAACATCGTTGATCATCAGGCCGCTTTGCCCGCGCACCACACGCGATGCGACGGTGCGGCTCACCTTCACTGGATGCCCAGGTCCGCGACGCCGGTCCCAGGCAACGGACCAAGTAATCGGTTCCTGCGGTCCCTCGAAGGCCAGGAACGCTCCGCGATCGGCCGGCACAACGTCGAAGATCATGCCTAACAACTGCCAAGCCAGCGACTCGCTCTCGCGCAGTTTGCTGATGTGCTTCGATATCTCCAGCAAGGTATTCAGATCGCGTACCAGGCGGTTGCCTGGAGGAGAATCGGCAGTAATCTTCTCCGGCTTATGATCAAGCAGGTCCTCCGGTTTCAGGACGGTCGTTTTGCCCCCGACTTCTGACTCGTCTTCGAACTCCACCTGGCTGTGAGGAACCTGCGCCTTATCGTCCTGCAAGAGGAATGCGAATACAGAACCACCCAGTGAAATCTGGTCGCCGTGCTGCAGGGCCTGCTTGCTGATCGGAATGCCGTTCACTCTGGTCCCGTGGAGGCTGCCAAGATCGCGAATCAAAAACTGGTCTTTGTCGCGGCTGATGACGCAGTGATGGCGCGACAGCACAGGATCGGCAATGGATAGTTGATTCGCGGCTCCGCGTCCGATGGTGACCTCATCGTCCCCTAGCGGTGTCACCGTCTCGGCAACAGGTCCAGCGAGAGCCACGAGCCTGGGAACCACCTGACCTTCCATGAGTCTTCCTCTGCTTCAGTTGGTGTAGCATAACTCGAATCCGCAATGCATCTTTCCAGCCCTTAACACACCCGGCGAATATTAACCGTTCGGCTGGGAATCCGATAACTGTTCAGTTAGTACGGGATGAAATTCCGCCGGGAGTAGTGCTCGATGCGAAGCTTCATGACTCGTACAGTTTATTCATTCCCAAGCGTTTATGAAGATTGGCTGCCTCAGGAAACGACTCGACAGAGGGATGGCATGCCCCATGCAAAAGCGATGGTCATGGAGAAGACCATGGCTGCTGAACAAAGAAAACCTTGGAATACCCCCGATTTCGAGCGCCGGTTCAAGGAAGCGATGGGGCGTAATATGACGCGTCAGGAACGCGAATTCTTCGGGCTGGATTCTGAAGACTCGAACGGGCAAGAGAAACCTGAAACTCAACCCGCCAGCGACAGGGCCAAGTACGCATGGCAAGCCTTACGCCGCATCAGCTACTTGATAGGTTGAAGCGGAAATCGAAACAGCAATTCTTCTGCAGTAGGCAATCCGCCTGGCAGGGGACGGGAACTCATCGAAATTCCTTCCCCTGCTGCGGAGCGCTTCTATTGCGCGGCAAAGCTGAAATCGACGCCCTTGCGTTCTTTAGGCCCGATGCTGATCTTCTGGGTCTGCTCGCCTAAGGCTTCGTGCACAGCGGCGACCGTATATTCTCCGGGCGGGAGTCCAGTGATCTCGAAGGTTCCGTCGGCATCGCTCAGCGCGTAGAACGGATTCGCTGCCACGTTTATGTATGCCTTCATCCAGGGATGCTGATTGCATTTGACCGGCATCATGACTTCCGGATCGTGAAATGTTTTCTCAATCGGCGCTCCCTTTGGCATTTGCGACACGTTCCATTGAGGATTGCTCGGAGCGTTTGGCTGCGCGTGTACGTTGTGCATGGTGGGATCGCTGTTCTCGATCCTTAAAGTTTGCCCGGCCATCAGCGCCAAGACGTGGGGCTCGTAGCGGCAACCTTTTTGGTCGAGCACCACGGGGGCCGATGGAATAGCGAAGTTCTTTCCCTCGAGTCCTTCCTTCACGTACACATAGACATTTCCTAGTCCACCGCCTTTGCTTGCCACGAATTGCTGACTGAAGTTTTTTTGCGGATTCGCCAGCATGCATCCGGGATCCATTCCCATATCGATCTCGACTGGCGCGGGCAGCGTTCCGGTGAAGCGGATAGTTCCATGGATGATCGCCGCCGTAGCGGGATCGACCGTGGTGAGTTTGGTTTCGACCGCCGCAGCCTTTTCTTTTCCTTGATTCTCGGGCATCGGCCGAGTGTTCTGACTGCATGCTGAGAGCAGGAGGGAGCAAAAGCAGATGAAAGCGAGGGAACGATTCACTTTTGGATGATATCTCCGAACAAGCTTGAAATCCGCTTAATCCCGAATACTTCAAACGATCTTTCTTTCTATCGGCACAGGACAGGCTATCTTGTCGTGGAATACGATCTTGCTGCCAGAAGACCCCATTGAACTCGTGAGGAGATGCGCATGAAGACACACTTGTGGCCGTTGCTGCTGTGCCTGTTGTTGAGTACCTCCAGATTGTTTGCCCAGACGGCACCGGAAGGAATCTGGGAGGGATACGACGGGGAGTGGAAGCATGTGTCGCAGCAGTTGGTTGCACTGGCCGAGGCTACACCGCCGGAAAAATTCGCATGGCGACCTGCTGCTGGAGTTCGGTCAACCAGCGAGGTGTACATGCACATTGTGCTGGCGAACTTCTATCTGCTGAGCGTAACCGGTCCGAAGATGCCGGCAGACCTGAAAGAGGATGCGGAGAAGACGATGACATCAAAGCCCGAAGTCATCAATTGGCTGAAGCGATCGTTGGAAGCGGTAAAACAGGCTCATCTAGCGGAGACGCCCAAAGACCTGCAGCGTAAAGTGCACATTGCGGATCGCGATGCCACGGTGGACGGCATGTACCTGCGCATCATTGTTCACGCAAACGAGCATATGGGACAGCTCGTCGCTTACGCACGGATGACGGGTGTGGTGCCGCCGTGGTCGAAGTAGCACCGTGCATAGTAGAGACGCAGCATGCTGCGTCTCTACGTCGCTGCTGGCAAAGTCAATGCCCCGCGCCTACCGGCTCTTTGCTGGTCTCGAGGGCCGCGATCACGGCGTCGGCGAACTCGCTGGTGCCGACGTTGCCGCCAACGTCGCGCGTAGTCTTTTTGCCTTCGGCATAGACACGCTCCAATGCAGCCTGCATGCGGTCCGCGGCTTCAGCTTCGCCGATATGGCGCAACATCAGCACTGCCGATTGCATTACCGCGGTCGGGTTTGCCAGGTCCTTGCCGGCGATGTCGGGGGCCGATCCGTGCACGGCTTCAAAGATGGCACATTCGTGTCCCAAATTGGCACCGGGCACCAGACCCAATCCGCCGACGAAACCGGCGCACAGATCGGAGATGATGTCGCCGTAAAGGTTCTCCATCACCATCACGTCGTACTGATAGGGATTGGTCACGAGCTGCATGCAAGTGTTGTCCACGATGTGCTCGAAGTAGGGAATATCCGGATAAATCTCGGCTGTGTCGCGGCAGCAGCGCAGGAAAAGGCCATCGGTAAGCTTCATGATGTTGGCTTTATGAATGGCATGGATCTTTTTGCGGCGCTCGCGGCGGGCGTAATCGAAGGCGAAGCGGGCAATGCGCGTGGAAGCCTTCTCCGTGATAATCTTCAGGCTCTCGACCACGCCGGGCACCACTTCATGCTCGATGCCGGAGTACTCGCCTTCGGTGTTCTCGCGCACGATCACCAGGTCCACTCCGGGATAGTGAGTCTTGATGTTGGGCAGATTTCGGATGGGCCGAAAATTCGCAAACAGCTCAAACTTCTTGCGCAGTGTGACATTGATACTGGAAAAGCCGCCGGCAATCGGCGTCGTGACCGGACCTTTCAGGCCGAGGCGGGTGCGCTCAATCGATTCGTAGAGCTCTTTGGGAATATATTGCTTGGTCTTGGCATAAGCGTCGGCGCCGGCCTGATGCGTCTCCCATTCGAACTTCACGGCGGTGGCTTCAAGCACGCGCACAGTGGCGTCCACAACCTCAGGGCCAATTCCGTCTCCGGGAATTAATGTGACTTTGTGAATCATGCGTTCCTTGTTTAGATTGTCGCAAAAGTGCCTAGGCGACGGCTCCGCCGCCAGCCAAAGGTCTTACGTGCAATCGGCATAGAAGCCGCCAAAAAAATGACATCAAATAGCAACTGTCATCCTGAGCGCCGCCCTTGCGCGAAGGATCTCCCGCGATTTTTCGAACTGATTTGCCGGCAGCATGGCTCTTCCACGAGGAACCTAGATTATGGGCCGAAGAGCCGTGCGAGCGGCGATTAAAACTAAAGCATCTCGGGAGATCCTTCGGCCAAAACCGGGCCTCAGGATGACAGGTCATACGAGTTCCGAATCAGAGCTATTCATGTTAGCGGCAGCACGATTCCTTAATGGTGCTTGACGCTTGGCTTCGTCTTCCCCGTCTTCGCTTCCTTGCTCATGAGCTGCTCGAGCTCGGCCCCGAACTCGCGCACGTCCTTGAAGTCGCGATACACCGAGGCGAAGCGGATGTAGGCTACCGTGTCCTGCTGCTTCAAGTGATCCATGATTAACTCCCCTACTTCGGCGGTGGTGCGCTCGCGCTCGGGAGAATCGATAACGTAGCTTTCAGCCTCATTGACGATCTGTTCCAGCCGCCCCATGGAGATGGGACGCTTTTCGCAGGCTTTCAGCAGTCCGGAAAGGACTTTCTGGCGGTCAAACTTCTCCCGCCGCCCGTCTTTTTTGACCACCATGTAAGGAATCTCGTCAATGCGCTCGTAGGTGGTGAAGCGTTTCTCGCACTTCATGCACTCGCGGCGGCGGCGAATCAGCTCGCCTTCCTTGCTTTCGCGAGAATCTACTACTTTGTCATTGACGAAACCGCAGAAGGGACACTTCATCGGGACTGTCGAGTTTCATTGTAGCAGGGGGTCAGGCGGGGCACTCGGCGTTCGGCCGGCACCCAGTTTCTTCTGTTCCCGGCAAAGACCACAGTCGAGCCGAAAGCTGACAGCCGAATGCCGAGCGCCGATTTCTTTCCTGTTTATCAACAGAATTCACAGGCAGGTAGTGGCGTTCGCGTGAGATATACTTCGGCTGCGCCAATAACATTTTTTACGAGGTTCCGCATTCCATGTCTGCCAGGGCGCTCCCCGAGCTCGAAGCCGCAGCTTCTGTCGACGAATTCCACGCACTGGAAGAGAAAGTCTATAAGACTATCGAGCTGTTGAAATCAGTGCGCGAGGGCAAGGCCATCGCCGAGCGCGACGTGAGCCGCCTGCGCGAGCAACTCGAGGATCGCGAGGAAGAAATCGAGACCATGCGCCAGCAGATTGTCTCGCTACGGCGCGAGCGCGAGGATGTCCGCGGTCGGGTGGAAAAAATGCTCAAGCAAATCGACGCCCTGAGCACCGAGGCATAAG
>Ga0307479_10006828_pt1 | contig 10502 bp, 8 predicted proteins | sample atmos_gasesECM4C_FD_203743 | JGI IMG/M metagenome (GOLD analysis project Ga0307479, IMG submission 203743) | Hardwood forest soil microbial communities from Morgan-Monroe State Forest, Indiana, United States - atmos_gasesECM4C_515 | ecosystem: Environmental > Terrestrial > Soil > Temperate...
GGAGTCACACCAATAGAGCACACACAGCCGATTATCCCACCCTCCGTCGAGATAATCGGACTCCTGGGAGGCGACCTGACCTGGGGCGCCTCCCTGCTTTCTTTCTATTGGCCTCTGAGGCCAACCTGTCGGCACTGGCACACTTTAGAGTTCCAAGGAATAGGGGCGGGACATCGCCAGCCCCCGCCGTCTCGTTACTCACCCAAGACTCGGCATTCCACGCCTAAAATACAAGGCTCCGCTGTAAACCGGGGAAGCATACGGGACGTTTCCCGCTCTTCTGCGAGCACGACTCCGATTCGTTCCATGAGGCAACCCCTGCTAACGCCGGCCGCCCGTTACGGTGCTTGACCAATGGGCGGAGCAACGCAACAATTCCAAAATAGGCTAAGGAGGCGGAGCATGAAGGCGATTCTAATCTCCGTAGCGATCTTACTTATGGCGGGCCCGATGCTGGCCCAGCAAAGGAGACTGCCTACTCCTGTGCAAAGGACGTTTGTTCCTGAGGAGCCGCTGCCGTGCGTCGCATTTGACCGGATGGCAACCCGCCTGGATGCGGTTTACAGAATCGAAGAAATCAACAAGAGCGATTATGACGAGGGCATGAAAAAGTACAAGGACGGCACACCGGAAGAGGGCGTGGATTATTTCGCGGCCGGGAAGGACAAATACCAAAGGATTTCCATACAGCCAGACAAGCTCGCGGAGTTTATTCGCTGGTACGTGGTGGACGGCGGACGCGGGCAATTGAGCGCCGCCGATGCCCAGTGCAGCACCGAATTGGAAGAGAAAGAGGAAAGGTTTTGGGGGATTTACACGCTTCGCCGACTGCAAGACGCCATGACGGTTTCGCAGGCGGAAGGGCTGTTGGCGGACATGGCCTTGCAAGGCCAGAATGTGGTGATCAAAGCCCTCTTGGAAAGCGAGTCAGCGCGCGGCAAAGTCGTGGAGCGATACAACAAGCTAGTCGAAAGCGTCAACAACTACAATAAGGCGGTGAACGAACTCGTCGGTGCCGTGAATACGGCGGTGAATCAACCGAAGGGCTCCAAGCTGGCGCCAGAGCTGCATTTCAACTTTGTGCGCCTCCCGCCTATCACTTGCACGGAAAGCCCATTCCCGTTTACAAATTCGACGGCTTACATGGCGAATGTCCGCGCCATGGCCGAAGCGACCCTAACGATGCAGTGTGAATAGGCGCTGAATCAGCGTGGCAGCCGGAGGCTAGTTGGAGAACTCGGCGTCGTCATAGGTTTGGCTGCCGCGGAGCACGTCGCTGTCGCTGGCGGTCCAGCCCTGGCTGGAGGAAATGGAAAATGAAACGGTGGCATTCTGGCCGGGGTGCGGGAGTATGTGGAACTGCGCGCCGTTAAACCTGGACTGGCCGGGAAGGAAGTCGCTGATTAAATCGGCGCCATCCACCGAGATTTGAAAAGCAGCAATGAGCGCCGGATCGCCAATGGGAACGCTTAGATCGTAGGTAGCTTTTACCTCGGAATGGTCTTTCTCAAATCTTATCCGGTAGGTGATGGGAGTACCGTCGTCCGCCATAAACGACCTCGTGACCGGAGCCATTATAGGGCGGTTCGCCGGGGACCACCTAGTCCGCTTCATCCTTTCCGGTACGCCGGCAGGGCAATTGACAAGTTAAGCCCTTCTTTGCCGGGGCGGAACTGTTCCGTCGGAAACAGGGAAATGTAGGAAGAGGTACAGTTTTGGGAGCCGTGGCAGACCTTTTATGATGGCTTTTACGGCACGCGCGAGTCCGTCGATAGTGGTTTCGATGGATGCTGGATGAAGCCCCAGCAACCTGCAAGAACTTGGGGATTCTCCGTCTCCACGGTACGCGACTCGAGGAGGAAAGTCGAAGCCTTGGATGCTTCGAAAGGGATCCTGGGACGCCGATTTTATCGGGAATCCAAACTCCTTGGCAGTGCATCATAGGAACGGGATGGTGTCACGCATGCGGAGATACGCGGCATCGGTATTGTGGGTGAGCTTGGCTTTGCTGGCTTGCGGCTTTCCGGCCGCGGCTCAGTCTCAACAGCCCGAACAGCCATTGTCAGCAAGCATCAACGGAACGATCGTCGACCCGAGCCGAGCCGCCGTTGCCGGAGCCCGCGTGAAACTCTCGCGGGAGGACCAATCCCCTGACCAAGAGGTGCTATCCGGCGACGATGGGCAGTTCTCCTTTGCCAATATCGCTCCCGGACCCTTCCAGCTCACCATCACGTTGCAAGGCTTCGCGATGCAGGCGCGCTCCGGAACTCTACAGCCCGGGGAAAGCTACACCGTCCCGGAAATCGCGATGGCTCTTGCCACAGCGGTCGCCGAGGTGCGCGTCGTGGTCTCAAGGACCGAAATTGCAGAAGACCAGATCAAGTTGCAAGAGAAGCAGCGGGTGCTCGGCGTCGTTCCAAATTTCTATGTCACCTATCAGCATGATGCAGTGCCTCTCAGCCCGAAGCAAAAGTTCGAGCTTGCCTGGAAGACCACCGTGGATCCGGTCAACTTTGGAGTGACCGGAGTCGTTGCGGGAATTCAGCAGGCGCAAAATGATTTCAGCGGATATGGGCAAGGCGCGCAAGGCTACGCAAAGCGTTACGGCGCGTCGTACGCCGACTTTGTCACGAGCACGTACATCGGAGGCGCCATATTGCCGTCGCTGTTGAAGCAAGATCCGCGTTATTTCTACAAGGGGAGCGGCAGCAAGCGGTCGCGGGCCCTGTATGCGATTGCCAATTCGGTGATTTGCAAGGGCGACAACGGACACTGGCAGGCCAATTACTCGAGTATCATCGGAAGTCTTGCCGCAGGCGGCATTTCAAATCTTTATTACCCAGCCAAAAATCGCGATGGAGCGGAATTAACCTTCGAAAACGCGCTCATCGGGATTGGCGAATCCGCCGCCGTCAATCTGCTACAGGAATTTATGATCCGCAAGCTGACAAAGAACGTTCCTAGCCAGGGAGCGGCCAGTCCGTAGATCACGGCCGGCGTGCCATCAGCCAGCCACAAATCGCGTACTTTCCATCAGATAAACTGAATCAGCCTGTCTAACTACGGTTGGCACGCGTCGCCGGGGGGATCGTCAGTTTTCGTTGTGCCTATGGTTGCGAGCGGCAGGGGCGCGACCTTGTACTTTTCCAGCGTCGCGTTTACGGCCGGGAGCGCTTGCGTCTGCAGCACACGCCATTCGGCCAGATGCTTCGTAAGTCCGCCGCAGGACTCCTTGATCGCCGATTGCGCGGCACCGGACGGAGCCGCGTCCCCGCTTTCGAGCATGAACGCCAGGCGTGCGAGGTCGCGATTGATCGGCCCGATTCCCGGCGATGCGGGCGACCCGCTCTGGATGGCGTCGACTTGCGTCTCGACATCTTTTACGGCGTCCGCCGCATCTTTGGCTTGCGCGTTGGATTCGAGGCTCTTCTTGCGCTCCGTAATTTCCTTCCGTAGCGCAGCCAGTTCGCCGAACGCGCCGTAGCTGGACTTCAATCCCGCTTCGATCTTCATGGCGGTTTCGAATTGTCGGTCGAGGTCCGCTTGCGAAACGTGGACGCGCGGATCGAGAGTGATGGTGAGAGGCTGCGTAAATCTCTGATCGCCGACGGTGAGCACAACCTGATACTCGCCCGGAACGGCCAGCGCACCGAGGGTCTGCTCGCGCGGGGTGTTGCCGGCAATGGCGTGGCCCGAAATCGTGTATTCCACAAAATCGAGCGTATTCCCATAGTAGCTGTATTGCAGCGTAAGAGGCGGATCGTAGTGCAGGTCCCAGACGAAGCGGTTGAGTCCCGCATTTTTCGGAATGCCTGCGAGCGGAGCGAACCAGTAATCCGGAACGTTCTTGAGCGTTTTGTCGGGCGGAGGCGGCTCGCTCGAAAAACGGCGGACGAGTTTTCCTACGGCGTCATGAATTTCCAGCGAGATGGCCGATGAGGGCGCTGATTTCAAATAGTAATAAAGCAGCGCGCCGTCGGGGGGATTTTGTCCTGCAGGAACCTCGGGAGGTAGCGGAGTTTCCTGGTCGTTGTCCCAGCGAACGCGAACAGACGTTGCGGGCCGGAGCAGATAGGCATTCGAGCTGGCGATTTGCGCGCTGGCCTGCCGTAAGGGGGAGAGATCGTCAAGCACCCAAAGAGCGCGGCCGTACGTGGCGACGACGAGATCATTATCATGCACCGCCAAATCGCGCATGTCTGACGCAGGAAGATTTAGTTGCAAAGATTGCCAGTGATCGCCGTCGTCGAATGAAACGTACACGGCATTCTCCGTACCCGCATAAAGAAGGCCTTTTCGCCGGGGATCTTCGCGTACCACGCGGACGATCCGGCCGGGCTCGAGGCCTTCTGTAATTTTCTGCCAGGACTTGCCGGCGTCGCGGGTGCGATAAATGTAAGGCGTCGAATCGCGGAAATTGATCGCGGCAACGAAGGCGGCATTCGCGTCGAAGTGTGAAGGCTCGATGATGCTCACCATCGTTTCGGGCTTCAGATCTGGCGGCGAAACGTTCTGCCAGGTAGTAGCGGCGTCTGAGGTCGTGTGGATGATTCCGTTGCCGGTCCCAGCCCAGATCGTGGCGGGAGCGATGGGCGAAGGAGCGAGCGCTGTGAGCGCCATGCGGCCGCGTGGAGCTTGCTCGAGCGCAGCATCTTTTTCACCTTCATCGGAGGCGTAACCCGAAGACTCGTCTATCAATTCGTGTCCGCCGGAGTTACCGCCCTCAGGTTTCGTTGGCGCGCCAGGGCGAGTAGTGAGATCGGGACTGATGCGCTGCCAGGTATCGCCGTTATCGGCCGTCTTCATCGCGTACTGCGTGCCAAAGTAAAGCGTGTGCGGGTTGTGCGGCGAGAAAACCAGCGGCGGCATTTGCGATGTGCGATCCTGGCTGCCGCGAACGAAGACGTGCGCAATCTGTCCCGTGGTCTTGTCGAAGCGCACCACGCTGCCGTACCATCCGCCAGAGTAAACAATATTCGAGTTCAGAGGATCGGGCGCGATGTAGCAGAACTCAAACCCGCCAATCGAAAACCAATCGCGAAAACTGATCTCGCCGTAATCGCTGCGGCTGGGAACCGCGGCGGTGCCGCTATCCTGCTGTGGCGCGTAGGCAACGTACGGAAATTGATTATCGGCGATGACGTGATAGAACTGCCCCGTGGGCTGGTTGAACCACGAACTCCACGTCTTCCCTCCGTCGACGCTAATCGTTGCGCCCTGATCGACTCCGAGAATCATGCGGCTCGTATTCTGGGGATCGATCCACAGGACGTGATAGTCGTCGCCGCCCGGTGCGCCCTTGAAGGCAGCGAATGTCTGGCCGCCGTCGGTCGAACGATACGTGGAAGTCTGCATCACGTGCACGATGTCGGGGTTGCGCGGATCAACGTACACCCGGCTGATGTAACCGCTGCTGACGATGCGCGGGTCGCTTGTGGTTTTGCGCCACCTGTCGCCGGCATCGTCGGAACGAAAAAGTCCCAGGCCGGTGATGGCGTACACCCGCCGGCCGCGCGTGTCGGGAGCGACTGCCAGACCGATGCGGCCGAGGGGCTCGGAGGGCAGACCCTTGCCCGCCACCTGGGTCCAGGTGGAGCCTTCGTCCGTCGATTTGTAGATCCACCCGTCCTGTTTGGTTCTATCGCCCGCACTGGGGGAGAAGGGGTCGCGTGGATGCCACACTGCGGCAAGGATTTCTCGCGGATTTCCGGGGTCCGCGCAAAGATCGGCGATGCCATCGAGTTCGTCTTTCGAAAGCGTGCGCGTCCACGTCTTGCCGCCGTTGATGGATTTAAAAACCCCGCGTTCCGGGGGTTCCGATGAGACACCGGTCACGGCACGGATGAGAACGCCGACGAGCACGTGATCGGGGTTGCGCGGATCCACCAAAATCGAACTAATGTAGTACGCCTTCTCGAGTCCAATCTGCGTCCACGTGGCGCCGGCGTCAGTAGATTTGTACATGCCGTTGCCGCGCGTCTGCTCGCCGGTCCCGACGTAAATAATGTCCGGATTCGAGGGCGCGAGCGCAATGGCGCCAATGGAGGCGACGTGCTGAGCGTCGAAGATCGGATTCCAAACGCGTCCGCCATCGGTCGTCTTCCAAACTCCGCCTCCAGGTGTACCCATGTAGTAGACCGCAGGATCACTGGTAATTCCGGCGACGGCGGTGACACGGCCAGCGCGGTGAGGACCGATGAGGCGCCAGCGCATCGCAGAGTACAGGCTCGGGTCGATGATTTGCGAATTTTGTTGCGCGAACGAAGGCGCGCTCGAAAATTGGGTAATGGCGACGAGTGAGAACGAAATCAGATAGCGTCGAGCAGCGGTCACAATAACCTCCAGCGAAACGGAAAAGTTTATCACTGCCAGCGGCAATTATTTTGACAGAATCCCACGCGGGGACCCTCCCGCGTGACAGGCTGGGGATGACAGAAAAAGAGCGGCGGTCGCCCTGACGAGTCAGCAAATACGCTTTCTCTACGTGTTGACCGTTGCCGTTCCGCTGGCCCATTGCAGCACGGTTCCGGCCGCGGCGGCTTCTTTGCGGACGTAGGCCATGCCGAGGATGCGCGCTGGGTCCCAGGCTCTGGCGGCGCGGGTGACGTGGCCGACTTCTTTGCCCTCGAGGGTAAGGGACGCTTCCTGTTCGGGGACGACGTCACCGGAAAAGGCGAGGCGGACGCGCTGGCGGTTGACCTGGCCGCGGGAGCGCACGCGCTCGACGATTTCCTGGCCGGTGTAGCAGCCTTTCGTGTAGTTGATGTGGCTGTCCTGCAAGCCGGCTTCGTGGGGGATTTGTTTTTCGCCGAAGTCGTAGCCGAACCAGGGGACGCCTTGAGCGAGGCGCATGCCGCTTAGGGCGGAGTAGCCCATCGGGCCGCCTTCATGCCAGCGAGCCGCGTCGGAAAGGATCTGCCAAAGCTCCGGCAATTTTTCGCTCTCGGCGAGGAATTCCGCCCCGGGGACTCCTCCCGGAGAGCGCTTCCCGATGAAGCAAGGAATCGAACCGACCTTTCCGCCACGAGAGGAAAGTTCCTCATACTTCGTAATGTCCGCGCCCGCTACCTCCTGGACAAGCGCAGCGGCCTTGGGTCCTTCGACGGCCAGAGTGCCGTAACGGGGCGTCTCATCGGTGAGGGTCACGTCATCCATGATGATGTATTTGTCCAGCCACTCGATGAGGCGCTCGCGAATCATGGCGTAGGAAACGCAGAAGAGCCGGTCGGCGAAGGCGTACGTCTCAATCTCTGCGAGAATGTGGCCTTGCGGATTCAGGAGCAGCGAAACGATGCCGTGGTTAGCGGCGAGATCCTTGATGTTGTTCGTGAGGATGGCATTCAGGTAGCGGACACGGTCGGGCCCGGTGAAGGAAAGATAGGCGCGGTAGTTCTTGTCGATCAGGGCGACCGTGTCTCGCGCGGAGCGATACTCCGCGGCGGGGTCGCTAAAATAATCCGGCAGGGCGCAGCTGAACCAAACGCCCATCTTCGCGCCGGCGGCGAGGTGCATCGCCGCAAGCGGTGTGTTCAGGGATGTTGCGGGTGTGGCCATTTTTGCGGTTTCGAGCTTTCTCCCGAACCTAGTTTAGCAAAGGGCGGCCCGGCAGGACGAGCGCGCGAGGCAAATCGCTGCATCGGCAATGATATACTCGTGTTCATGAGCGAGGGACGGACCGCACTCAATCTGGCCACTGACGGATTGATCCACATCACCATTCCCGTGGGGATGTTGCAATGCAATTGCTCGATCATTGGCGATCCGGCCACGCGCGAAGCCCTGGTCGTGGACCCGGGAGACGAAGTCACGCGCATCCTGGATTTGATTGGGCGCTATCGCCTCAACGTGAAAGCCATCGTCAGCACCCACGCGCACATCGACCACGTCGGGGGCTTGAGCAAGCTCCATCAATACACGGGTGCCCCGGTGCTCATGCACCGCGACGACCTGCCGCTCTATCAGGCGATGGACATGCAGGCAGCCTTCCTCGGCGTCATGGCGCCGGAGCTTACCGACGTGGATCAATTGCTGAAAGAGGGCGACGTGCTTCGCTGGGGACGGTTTGAGGCCCAGGTGATTCATACGCCGGGCCACACGCCGGGAAGCGTGTCCCTCTATCTTCCGCATGACGCGGGGAAGGTGGCCGCCGCTCCGGCCATACATACCGTTCTAAACGAGGCTGGCGAGAAAATTCCGCTTACGGATTTGCTGAAGAAAGCGTCCGCCCCAGAGGACGAGGCGCCAAGCATGCCTCTTGATGAAGCGGAGAAGATCGCGCCTCCCGCTCCTCAACTTTTTTCCGGAGACACGCTTTTTGCCGGCAGCATCGGGCGCACCGACCTGTGGGGCGGTTCGCTGGCGCAGATTATGGATTCACTTCGTTCAAAACTGATGCACCTGCCGGACGACACGGTCGTGTATCCGGGCCACGGCCCCGTCACCACCATCGGGAGCGAGCGCCAGTTGAATCCTTTTTTGCAGCCGGAATAGCTACCCTGATCGGCCATCTAAGGCTCGTTCTTAATTGCCAGCCTTGGTCCGTAATTTCGCTTTTCCAATTTCAATTTTCTAATTTCTATTTTCCAATTTCGAGTTCCCAATTTCAACTTTGCTTCGTTTCCCTTGCGCGCCGCAATTCTTCCATCACCGACTGCACCAATTCCTTCGCGTGCACGAGTTCCTGGTTGATGATGCGAAGATCCATCGCCGGCACCGCGGGATTGCGCTGGCTGGTGCAGTAGACGGCGTGCTGGCCGACGAGCACCAGCGCGTTCGTCAAACGGTCCAGTGACACCGCCAGCCGCCCGCGGTGGCGTCCGAACATTTGTTCGTAATGCTCCAGCTCTTCCCGGTGTTCCTGAAATGCCGACATCATGTGGCTCCCTATCCGAATCCATTCCAAAGCGCGACAGCAGTTGCACATCGGGCACACGCCGCTCGCACCAAACTTTACCGCATCGCGCACCCGGAACATAATTCGCTGATGCCACAAAGAAGAGATTCCTGCCCTTCGTGCGGCTTGTGATTCGAATAGTGCAGTGAACACCCGGTCCTTCCAGGAGCTTGGGGAGGAACTGGGCTGGAGCAGCCAAAACATGCGACGTTCCGACCTGGTACAGCATAAAGAGGGGGAAAAAAGCGCGACCACGCGCACCTCTCAGATCGTTTTCGGGGAGAGGCAGCACCTGCTCCGCGTTCTCGATTCGCTGGAGGGCACGGAGCTGCCGATCGCGCGCATGCAGCAGGAGCGGCGCATTCTGGAAGAATTGATTCACGCGCGCACGCGCGATTTGAATCATATCAATACGGCGTGGGACGAAAAAATCGGTCTGGTCCTAAGCTCGGATGCCAAGCCGGAAATGCTGGAAAAACTCGTCAAGCAGGCGCCGGAAGAGGATTTTTATTTGCTGCGGCTGATTAGCGAGCACCCGCGCGCCAACGCCAAGACGCTGAACAAGCTGGCGAAACATCCTTACGGAGCGATTCGCGAAAATGTGGCGCGGCATCCCAACGCGGATGCCGGCACCTTGACGTGGCTCAGCCGCGATCGCAGCCAGCCGCTCTGGTATCTTGTGGCGTTCAACCCCAACACGCCGACGCCGCTCCAGCGCCGGTTGCGCGATCGCCTGAAGCGTCTCGGCGAGAACCAAGCTTCCAAGTAATCCTCATCGTTGAGCTTCATCTCTATTCTGTGGCCACGTGTAGCCGAGTAGGGGCGCTCGCCGCGGCGGGCTGCGCCCCTGCCGCCGACGCCCGAAATAAGATGGCACAGCCTTCCGTCTTCATGTGACGGCTAGTTTGCGGAGACCCCGAGTTGCCAGAAGAGAAAGCTGAGCCTGTCGGTGAGTTCCTCGATGGTCTTGTCGACAGGGCGGCCGCCGGAGTGGCCGGACTTGGTGTCGTACAGCAGCAGGACGGGATGATTCGACCCGTTGGCGGCTTGGAGACGCGCGGCCATTTTACGCGCGTGCAGAGGTGCGACGCGAGTGTCGCCGTCCCCGGTGAGGAAGAGCGTCGCGGGATATTTCGTGCCATCGACGACGTGATGATAGGGCGAGTAGGCATAGAGATACTTGAATTGCTCCGGATTCTCGGCGCTTCCGTACTCGGAAACCCAGTAGGGTCCTTTGAGGAATTTCTGGAAGCGCAGCATGTCCAAAAGCGGGTAGGAACAAACGACGGCGCGGAACAGTTCCGGGTGCTGCGTAATGGCGGCGCCCATCAGCAGTCCTCCGTTGCTGCCCCCCGTAATGGCGAGCCGGGAGGACGTCGTATACTTGCCGGCGATGAGGAATGCGGCCGCGGCGAAGAAATCATCGAAGACCGTCTGCTTTTTTTCAAACATGCCCGCGTGGTGCCATGCCTCGCCGAATTCACCGCCGCCGCGAAGGTTGGCATCGGCGACGATTCCGCCATGCTCGACCCACACAACCAGCAGCGGCCAGTAGAACGGAGTCCTGCTCACATCGAAGCCGCCATACCCGGTGAGCAGGACGGGATTC
>Ga0307479_10006829_pt1 | contig 10502 bp, 12 predicted proteins | sample atmos_gasesECM4C_FD_203743 | JGI IMG/M metagenome (GOLD analysis project Ga0307479, IMG submission 203743) | Hardwood forest soil microbial communities from Morgan-Monroe State Forest, Indiana, United States - atmos_gasesECM4C_515 | ecosystem: Environmental > Terrestrial > Soil > Temperate...
AAATACCACGCCTGCCGAGTAGTCCTCGATCCGCCCCAGGGCAATCACGCCCCGCCGTTCCAGTTCGGCCTTTCCTCCGGGCACCGTGAAACGCTGGACGTACAGGTAAAGTGCGGGGTGGGGGTCTTGTAGGAAGATGCCCTGACGTCGCCAGTCCCGAAAGAATTGCGAGGCACGGGAGTACCTATTTTCTTCACTATGGTCGGTGGCGTGCTCTTTCCCCAAGATGACGCGGACCAGGTTGTGCGGGCTGGCCGCGTAGTACCCGTCCTGCATCGCGGGGGTGATTTTGTCGTAGGGTTGGGTCACGACTTGCGGAATCGAAACCCGGGCCGGGTCATAACGAAGGGCGCGAAAGGGCTCAATGTGGGCCATAGAGTTCAAACTGAAAGAGAGTACCTGAAATTGTACAAGAGCTCGCTTCTACGCGGGGGCAAAGGGCGAAACCGCACATCGCTTCCCAGGGAGGAACCCCGATCTGTGTGCAGTTCTTCGCGAACTCTCCGGTTTCTTTTGCGCCCTCTGCGGTTAAAGGCTTTTCCGACAGTCTGGGGAAGAGGTTGGCTGACTCTCCCGGCAACGGAAAAAGCTAGGCAAACCTTTGCACAGCCGCGCCATCGCAAGTCGCGCAAGAAAGGGTTACAGAACCTTGACAATTCGACCTGTGCCCTATGTTAGTATCACGACCAATGAGGTAATTATGGCCCGCCTACATGGGCGCGGACCATCCCGCCGCCCATCGAGCCAAGTTTGTAAGTCCCACTCGGCCCTGCCCTGGACCCTGAGCACCCTCATGCTGCCCGATGAGCGTGGCTTGACCGTTTCCCTATTTTCCTCCCTGTTTCTGGTTTTTCTGTTCTGCGTGGTTCCGGCTGCCCGGGCGCAAAGTCCAGTGGACGATGTGCATGTCAGCCCTAGAATCCAGCCTCCTCCACCCCCTGAAAAGGCAATCATCGACCCGTCGTTAAGGACCCACACCAAGCCGCTCCAGGTGGACGTCGATCTGGTGCTGGTTCCGGTTACCATTACCGATCCTATGAATCGGCTGGTCACCGGACTGGACAAGGAAAATTTTGCCCTCTTTGAAGGCAAAGATCAGCAGGACATCCGGCACTTTTCCAGCGAAGACGCTCCGGTTTCCCTGGGCGTGATCTTTGACATGAGCGGCAGCATGAGCAGCAAGATCGAGCGCGCCCGCGAAGCTGTGATTGAATTCTTCAAGACCGCCAATCCGCAAGACGAGTTTTTCATGGTCACCTTCGCCGACAAGCCGGAGGAGATTTCCGATTTCACTCAGTCGATTGAAGAGATTCAGGGCAAGCTGGTGTACACAGTGCCCAAGGGACGTACCGCGCTGCTGGATGCGATTTACCTGGGTGTCAGCAAAATGAGGCAGGCGAAATATCCCAAGAAGGCTTTGCTGATCATCTCTGACGGCGGAGACAATCACAGCCGCTACACCGAGGGCGAGATCAAGTCCGTCGTGAAGGAAGCGGATCTATTGATCTACGCCATTGGCATCTACGACCGCTACATGTCCACCCCCGAAGAACAGTTGGGTCCGGCCCTGCTCAGCGATCTGACTGAACTGACGGGCGGACGGGCTTTTACCATAGACAACCCGAACGACTTGGCTGACGTCTCTACAAAAATAGGGATTGAGTTGCGCAACCAATATGTGCTCGGATACCGTCCAAAGAATCCAGCACATGACGGCAAATGGCGTAAAATAAAGGTGAAGCTGATTCCGCCAAAAGGTTTGCCGCCGCTGCGTGTGTATGCCAAGACGGGTTACTATGCGCCTACCGAATAGTCATGTCGTGCTTCGGCTGATCACCTTATTTTTCTTGACTATGGGAGTTTGGGCTCAAAGTACCACTCCACCCGATTCGCCTCCCCGTAGCTCGCAGCCTGTAGCTCCACCGGCCCAGACCACACCAGCCCCACAGCCCGATCAGTCGTCTCCACAACAGCCGCCCGCGGGACAGGAAGCCGGCGCCGATCCCGGCACCTTTGTGTTTCGCGCCGATGTGCAGGAAGTTCTGCTGCACGCCACGGTCATCGACGACAAACAACGCATGGTCACCAACCTCGACAAGAACGCTTTCGCCGTGTTCGAAAATGGCACGCCCCAGACAATAAAATCTTTCCGTCATGAGGACGTGCCCATCTCGCTCGGCATCGTGATCGACAATTCGGGTTCGATGCGGGAAAAGCGCGCCAAGGTGGCTAAAGCCGCAGTGAATCTGATTCGTGCCAGCAATCCGCAGGATGAAGTTTTCGTGGTCAACTTCAGCGACGAGTACTATCTCGATCAGCCCTTCACCAGCAAGATTAATCTGCTGCAGGACGCGCTGGAAAAATACGAAACCCGGGGCGGAACGGCCTTGTACGATGCCGTGGTGGCTTCGGCCGACGAACTGAAAAGGCACGGCAAACTGCAGAAGAAAATCCTGTTCGTGGTAACTGATGGCGAAGACGATGCCAGCCGGGAATCGCTGGAGCAGGCGGTTCGCAGGTTACAAGAGGAAAATGGACCCACGGTGTATGCCATCGGAGTTTTGAGCGACGAAAGGCAAAGGCGGGCCAAGCGGGCGCTGCAAACCATGGCCGAGCGTACCGGAGGGATCGCTTTCTTCCCTCGTACCCTGGATGAGGTCGACTCCATTAGCAGCGCCGTCGCCCGCGACATTCGCAACCAGTACACCATCGGTTACAAGCCCACCACACCCAAAAGCGCCGGGGGATATCGCACCATCCGGGTCGACGCTCGTGCCTCGGGACACGGTAAGCTCACAGTAAGGACCCGCAGTGGCTACTATGCCGGCCAGGAGCAAGCCGCCGGCGGCGGAAATTAGAAAAGCACTTGGCACTTGGCGTAAGGCTACTGGCTAAAGGCCAATTGCTAGCCAATCGCTGATTCTCCACAATTGACGCTCTGCCTACGCTTTCGTACCCTGTAGGGTGAGGACAAAAACCATCCTAGCTTCTCGCCTGCGCGTCACCGATGACATTTCCCAACTGGTCGGCGAGACTCCCATTTTGCAACTGAAAAAACTGGTGCCCGGTGATTTGGCGGATGTCTATGCCAAGCTGGAATACCTCAATCCCGGCGGCAGCGTGAAAGATCGCGCCGCCAGCGGAATTATTCTGCGAGCCGAAAAACACGGTCGGCTGAAGCCTGGCGGTACCATCGTCGAAGCCACCGCCGGGAACACCGGAATCGGCCTGGCGCTCATTGGCGTTCAGCGCGGTTACAAAGTCGCGCTGTTCGTGCCGGAACGTTTTTCCGAAGAAAAAGTGACGATCATGCGGGCCCTCGGCGCCGAGGTCACCCGCACTCCGGATGCTGAGGGCATGCAGGGCGCCATCCGCCGCGCCAACGATTTCGTGGCCCATACTCCCGGTACGTTCATGGCGGCCCAGTTCGATAATCCCGCCAATCCGGACTATCACTACGAAACCACCGCTCAGGAAATTTTCGAACAAATGGAAGGGCGCATCGACGCGCTGGTCATCGGCTCCGGGACGGCAGGTACCTTCACCGGGGTAGCCCGCTTCCTGAAGGAGCGCCTGCCCAAGGTGCTGGCCTGCGCGGTGGAAACCCAGGGATCGGTGCTCGGCGGCGGCCAGCCCGGACCGCACAAGGTAGAGGGAATCGGCGCCAGCTTCATACCGGGCAATTTTGACCGCTTGGTATGTGACGAAATCATCATGGTCCCCGACGCCGACGCTTTCGCCATGGTCAAGGAACTCGCGGCCCGCGAGGGCGTGCTCTCCGGCTCAAGTGGGGGAGCTAACGTAGCCGCGTCGCTGCAGGTAGCGCGCCGCTTGGGACCAGGCAAGCGTGTCGTCACCATGATCCCGGATTCGGCCGAACGCTACCTCTCCAAAAAAATCTTTGAAGGTGGAATTTGATGGAAGCAGCTATCAGCTTTCAGCCATCAGCTCTCAGCAAAGTCTCAGCCCTGAGAACTGAGAACTGAATGCTGACGAACCAGAAAGAGATCTATCTGAGGTCTCAGATCCAGGAAAAATCCGAGATCGACAATCCGAGGTCCGATAGCGATAGCTGATAGCTGAAAGCTGAAGTCTTCACCCATGCCCAAAAACAAACAACCAGGGTTTGCCACGAAAGCCATCCACGCCGGTCAAGAGCCCGACCCCGAAACCGGCGCGGTAACCGTTCCCATTTATCCCACCTCCACCTATGTGCAGGAGGAATTGGGTAAGAACAAGGGATACGAATACGCTCGCGTTTCCAACCCCACTCGCACCCGGCTGGAAGAAAATCTGGCGGCGCTGGAAGGCGGAATTGCGTCCCGCGTCTTCGCCAGCGGCATGGCAGCGATCAACGCCATCTGCACCATGTACAAGTCCGGCGATCACGTGGTGTGCGGCAACGATCTGTACGGAGGCGTGCCCCGCCTCTTCAATCAGGTACTGGCCAATTTCGGCATGGAGTTCAGCTACGTCGACACGTCGGACGCGAGAAATGTAGACCGTGCCCTCCGAAAAAATACGCGCATGGTCTACGTGGAGACGCCCACCAACCCTCTCATGTCGCTCACCGACATTGAAGCCGTCAGCCAGGTTTGCCGTCGCAAAAAAGTCGAGCTGGTGGTGGACAACACTTTCATGTCGCCGTACTTCCAGCAGCCGGTTGCGTTGGGGGCCGACATGGTCGTGCACTCCACCACGAAATTCCTGAACGGACACAGTGACGGCCTCGGCGGCGTCGTAGTTTGTACTACCAAAGAGCAGGCAGAAAAACTTGCCTTCGTGCAGAAAGCCGCGGGAGCGATTCTTTCTCCGTTCGAGTGTTGGTTGGTGCTTCGGGGGGTGAAGACCCTCGCGGTGCGCATGGAACAACACGATCGCAGCGGACGCTTTATCGCCGAATTCCTGGCCCGGCATAAAAAGGTAAAAAAGGTCTTCTATCCCGGACTTCCCGAACATCCCCAATATGACCTGGCACAGCGCCAGATGACGGGCTTCGGTTCCATGATCACATTCGAAACCGGATCTCTGGCCAATGCGAAAAAGATGTTAAAGAAAGTACGCGTATGCTCGCTGGCGGAGTCGCTCGGAGGAGTGGAAACACTAATCTCGCATCCCGCTACCATGACCCACGCCGCGCTGGGAGAGAAGGGAAGAAGGGAAATCGGAATTACTGACGGCCTGGTACGCATCTCTGTGGGGATCGAAAACGTGGAAGACATCATGGACGATCTCGACTACGCACTGGCCGCCATCTGAAGTGAACTCTCGCAATCATGCCTGCACCCGATTCAACTCGCGAATGGAATTCCTCGGAGTACCATCGCCTGTCTCAACCTCAGGTCAGCTGGGGAAAAAAGGTGTTATCGCGACTGACCCTGCGCGGCGACGAGTTGCTGCTCGATGCGGGCTGTGGCACCGGCCGGCTTACCGCTCAATTGCTGCAAGCCGTGCCCCGAGGACGCGTGGTCGGGCTCGACATTTCGCAGAACATGCTCCACTCCGCGCGAGAATATCTGCAGCCGCAATTCGGCGAGCGCGCGCCACTGGTCGTCGCCGACTTGCAGAACCTTCCATTTGAGAACGCTTTCGACGGCATCGTCAGCACCGCCGCGTTCCATTGGGTGCTGGATCACGACCGCCTGTTTGCCAGCGTGTTTCGATCTCTCCGCTCCGGAGGATGGTTGCAGGCACAGTGTGGCGGCGGCCCCAATCTCGCCCGGCTCAACGGGCGCATGGCAGTGCTGGCTGAATCTCCAAAATATGCGCCTTTCCTGGCCAAGTTCCCGTCACCCTGGCTCTACCAAAATGCAGAAGGCGCCGCGGAAACCCTGCGGCGCTCCGGATTCACGGACGTACAAACCGGACTGGAAGCCGCTCCCACGCTATTGGAAGGCCGCCAGCACTACATGGAATTTGTAAAAACGGTCATCGTGCGCACACACCTTGAACGCATCCCCGACGTAGAGCTCCGCCATCAATATGTCTCTGACCTGGCCGACCAGGCCGCAGCCGACGATCCTCCTTATATGTTGGATTATTGGCGGCTCAATCTGAGCGCAAGAAAACAGTAGCCTGGCGCGAAGCAGCGTTGATCTTTAGTTGCGCCACACCCGGCTCCCGCATCTGGCTCAAGTTACCAAAGTTGCCGTCCCACCGAATTCTTGCCCAGGCGCAACTTTCCGCGATATCAAGGGTTCAAACGTTGTAGGCCGAACCTATGGGAGAAAATATGCGAAGAAGTCTATGCTTGAGCATTTTCGTAATTGCAGCTGCACTATTTGCTGTGGGCCAAAACGATGTGCGTCAGGACCGAAGAGATATTTACCAGGATCACCGCGACCTGCGGCACGACCGCGTTGACCGGAACCGGGATATCCGCGACATTCACCATGACCAGGCGGATATCGCCAAAGATCGACGGGAACTGCGACACGATGAGCGCACCGGCAACACCGCGGGTGCGGCAAGAGAGCGAGCCGATATCGCTCGTGACCGCCGCGACTTGCGCAAGGATGATCGCGATCTGCATGCTGATCGCCGCGACATTCATCACGACCGTCGAGACATCCGCTACGACCGCCGTGACCTGCGCCACGACCACCACGAGTAAAAAGTAGCGCCCCGCGCCCGACTTCGTTCAGGATCGCTCGCCGGCTGTCGCGAGGGCATCCCGCCCTCGCACGCCGGTAGCGGAACGCCAGAAACAAATGCGCTCAGATTGAGTAGGCACGCGTCGATTCCCAAAGGGGCTCGCTTGCAAGACGAGTTCTACCGCATTCACTTTACCGATTGCCCGATCCAACTGAGATATGCCACGTTTCCGTCGTCGATCGAAACGCTGACGCACTCCGGCAAATCGTAGGAATGCAATTCAAGAATCGCCTCGCGAACCCTTTCAAACGCAGCCTGGGTTGTCTTGACGATCAGCAGCCACTCCTGCGCCTCTTCAATCTCGCCTTCCCACCGGTAAATGGACGTCACCTGGGGCACGATGTTCACGCAGGCGGCCAGAAGCCGATCCACCAGGGCACGGCCGATCTTGCGGGCTTCATCTTGTGAACCCGCAGTGGTGAGGACGAGTATCTTGTCTGTCATATAAATTCGTGTGGGTGCGGGCCAGTCCTGAGCGAAGTCGAAGGGAACTGGCCTGCGGACTCTCCGCCGATTTCAACGACAACTCGAAGGTTATCACCTGATCCGGCTCCATAGACCGCCAGCCATTTGTCGAAGTTGGTTCCCCTTTTGGTTCGCGCCAGAACTTCCACTTGACGGCCAGAGGCGATGGGAAGTTCACTGGAAGATCGCAGAAATCGCCCGGCGGCAGGGAAGAACTAGAAAAACCGGGTTGCGGCAACCAAGTAATGGATCTTCGAATCCAGCGACCGGAAATCCGGATTTTGCCCCGCTCCCACCGGGGCCTAAGCGCTCTGGTGGAGCACGCCCCGCAAGCCGAAGCCTTTGGGGATCGCGTTACCGAGAAGCTGCGCCCCGCGTTCACCTGGCTCTATCGTGCCCGGCGTCGTCTCGCCACTTCCGGAGTGGCCGTGGTCACCGTGTGGTTATTCCTGCACGTGATGTTTGGTGCCAACGGCATGGTGGTGTACCGCGAGAAACGCAGTGAATACCAAAGCCTGAGCCGGGAAATCGACCAGCTCCAAAAGGAAAATGACCACTACACAGGGCAGATCAATGCGCTCCAGACCGACCCCAAGACCATCGAGAAGGAAGCCCGCGAACAATTGCACTACGCCCGCCCCGGCGAGGTCGTCTATGTAGCTCCTCCGCCCCCGCCAGTCCAGATGCCTGCTACAGACGCCGCCCAGAGGTAGAACTTTGCCGGCAAACCTGACAAGTCTGCGCCCCGCTTGTGGTATGCTGCGCTGGAAAAAGTGGTGGGAATTGCGGATTCCTGAGTAACCGACTGCCACTTCACCACGTCAATCTAAGTAGCAGCTCGCGGCGAATACCGCCGCAATCTGCGGCTCCGGCCGCCAAAAATTGAGGAGTTTATGAAGAAACTGTTACTGCTGTGTATGATCCTCTCCGTGCTCTTTCTGATGGTCGCCGTGGTCGCGGCCGATGACATGGGCAAGGCTCAGACCGTGAACGGCTGGGTCAGCGATTCCAAATGCGGTGCCAAGGGCGCAAACGCGGGCGCAGCCGCCTGCACCAAGAAGTGCATCGAAGGCGGTGCCAGCGCGGTCGTGGTCACCGATGGCGACAATAAAGTCCTCACCGTCGACAACGCCGATGTGCTCAAGGGACACGAAGGCCATCACGTAGCCGTCACCGGACACGTAAAAGGCGATTCCATTCACGTGGAAAGCGTCAAGATGTTGTGAAGCTCCCCGTAGCGCCGGCGTCTCGTCGGCTGTCTCGAGGGCACCGTGCCCTCGAGCTGTGAGGGCGGCACGCCCTCATGACAGCCACCAGGACGGCGGCGCTACATTAAAGATTTGAGCGGAGCCAAACAGAGAAACGGGGAGCAGGCCTCCAGGCCTGCAAATTCATTCCCACATGCAACGCGCTTCAGCCCTCTGACGCAACCGCCAAGGGAACTATCTCACTACGCCTTCCATCGGTGAACTCGCGGTGGCATAAAGCTTCCTCGGCATGCGCCCGGCAAGATAAGCCTGCCGCCCGGCCAACACCGCGTGCTTCATGGCCTCGGCCATCATCACCGGATCCTGCGCGCCCGCAATTCCCGTATTCATCAGCACCGCGTCCGCGCCCAGTTCCATGGCGATGGCGGCGTCGGATGCCGTCCCCACCCCCGCATCCAGGATCAGCGGAACTCCGGTAATCATCTCGCGCAAAATTCGTATGTGGGCTGCATTCTGTATCCCCAGGCCGCTGCCAATCGGCGCGCCCAGCGGCATCACTGCGGCCGCGCCCGCGTCCAGCAGTCGTTTGGCAAAAACCACGTCATCAGACGTATAGGGGAGAACCGTAAAGCCTTCCTTTACCAATACTCGGGTCGCCTCGAGCGTCGCCTGCACGTCAGGATAAAGCGTCGCCTGGTCGCCAATCACTTCCAGCTTCACCCAGTCGGACAGCCCGACTTCTCGCCCCAGCCGCGCTGCCCGGATGGCCTCATCCGCCGTGTAACACCCGGCTGTATTCGGCAGCAGAAAATACTTCTTCGGATCAAGATAGTCCAGCAGCGATTCCTTACTGCGATCCAGATTCACACGCCGCACCGCGACCGTCACCATGTCAGCCCCGCTGGCCTCGAGCGCCCTCGCGGTTTCCTGAAATGATTTGTACTTCCCGGTCCCCACGATCAGGCGGGAACGAAACTCGCGTCCGGCAATAATTAATGGATCGGTCATGAGGCTATTGTAAAAGAAAAGATCATGTGGCGCGGACCTGTCCTGAGCGAAGTCGAAGCGGGCCCCCGCTCGCGAAAAGGCGTCGATCACGGCGCGCATCACTCTGCCTAACTATTTCCGCAAGGCCAAGATCAGGGCTTCCAGACCATTCCAGGCAATCTGCACCCCAATGCACATGAGGACAAATGCGATCACGCGCAAGATCCCCTGCGCTGTTTGGGGCGCGATTTTCTGCGTGATCTTCGGGGCGTAGGTATAGCACACCCATACGCTCAAACTCAGCGCCAGAACCGCGATTGCGATCCCGACATGACCTAGCACGTTGGCCACAACTCCGGCATTCGACGCATGTGCGCTGAGGGTCAGCGTGACTACGATACATCCGGGGCCGGCGGTGACGGGAAAGGTCAACGGATAGAAAATCTTATCTTCCAACTCTCCCCCGCCGCTGGCAGCCGCCGCCGTCTGCTTGGCGGCTTTTCCTTCATCCTTGTCGTTCAGCAACCCCCATCCCATGCCTGCCAGAACAAACCCTCCCGCCAGTTGCACCACGGGAAGCGAGATGCCGAAAAACGCCAACATTGTCGCCCCGATCAGTTCGATCGTGAGCAGGAAGAGCACTGTGTCAATGGATACCCTGCGAGCGAGGTCGCGAAACACATCCGCGGGCGCGCTTCCCACCACCCCAAGGAAAATCAGCGCCGACCCCAGCGGGTTGATGACTGGCAGCAGGGCACTGAAGGCAAGCACAAAATATTTCAGGACCAGCGACATTTTGAGGAAGCATCATACCCAAACCCGGTGCGCCACGCCTCGCGCTTTTCGAGACGTGGGAATCCAGACCCCGTAGTCAGCAAGCCTCTCCAGGATCGGAAATAAAGCAGCCCCGCCAGGATCCAAAATAAAACCTGAATTTTTACGACTTTTTTATGCGCGAAATGATTAGCTGGAAGGGAGGTTCGTACTTCCCACATGCTGCTTACTATCGCGATTCGCACCCTGGAAGCCATGTTTGCGCTGGGGTTGATTGGCTCTGTCGTCGTCGTGGTTCTCACCAGTATTGAGGACTTTAGGACGTTATTCAAAAAGGACAACGAGCCATAACCTGGCAAAATATCTTCGCTACTCCGGCATACTCCGTTACTTCCTGTTGGTGGTAAAATCCCG
>Ga0307479_10006830_pt1 | contig 10501 bp, 8 predicted proteins | sample atmos_gasesECM4C_FD_203743 | JGI IMG/M metagenome (GOLD analysis project Ga0307479, IMG submission 203743) | Hardwood forest soil microbial communities from Morgan-Monroe State Forest, Indiana, United States - atmos_gasesECM4C_515 | ecosystem: Environmental > Terrestrial > Soil > Temperate...
GTTGCGGAGTCCTTCCCAGACGTGATTGGTGGTCATGCCCTGGCTGATGACGTCGGCGTAGTAGGTGGAGACGTGGAAGAAGCCCCCGGCACGGATGCGTTCGTCGTGGACGAGGGTGATATAGCCGACGGACGAGCCGATGCTGGTGCCGAGGATGGCGAGCTTGGTATAGCCCTGCTGCCCTAGCCAGTGGAGACAGCGGCGGGCGTCCTGGACAGCCTGGCGGTTGGCTTGGAGGGTTAGGCCGATGTTGGGGCCGCAGATTTGGTCGGCGCGCTCGTGGCCGTGGGCCATGCGGCGGTCGTGGTAGGGCATGCTCATTTTGAGGACGGTTATGCCCAGGCGCTGAATCCAGTGGCAGAGGCCGTTCTGACCGTGCCATTTGGCGTTCCAGTTGGGGAGGAGGAGGACGGCGGGGCCTGCGCCGTAGCGTTTGCCACGCGAGCGAGTTGAAACGGTTTCGCGTGCGGGAAAGAGCTGGGCTTGGACGGTGTTGTTTTCGGGCCAAGGGGATTCGATGGAACTAGTGAAGGTTAGGACGTTTTCGGGGTCGAGGCGGTAATCAGGGGCAGGCGAGGCGGCGTACCACTCGCGGCTCGATTCGATGGCTTTGCGGGCGTACTCGCGGACATAGGTGCGGGGATTGGGGTCATCGGGGGAGCCGCCGATGTGCTCTAGGCCCCAGTGGAAGGGCTGGACGCGACGGTTGTCATCGGTGGTCCAGCGGCGGTGCTCGTAGCGGCGGATTTTGCGTTCGAACCAGTGCATGGAAGTCGACAGACAACAGTTTACAGTCAAAAGCGGGGGGAGAAAAAGTCGACTCGATCGGGAAATGGCGGAAGGGGATTTCAACACAGAGGACACAGAGAGCACAGAGAATCAGGGACAGGAAACGTTAGGCATCGGGCACGGGAGGTGGGGGGATGGATTGAGGCGGTGGGGTGAGTGTGGCAGATTGAGAAGAGCGGCCGCGGAGTGGCCGGGCAAACCGTGGTCATCATCGCCGTCATCTTTTTCTTATTTGGGATTATCGTGGGGAGCTTCCTGAATGTCTGCATCACGCGGATTCCGGAGGAGATCTCCATCGTTACGCCCGGGTCGCGGTGTCCGCGGTGCGGGACAGCCATCAAGCCGTACGACAACGTGCCGGTGTTCGCCTGGCTGTGGCTGCGCGGGAAATGCCGGAAGTGCAGGCTGCCCATCTCTCCGATGTACCCGTTGATTGAGCTGGCGACGGGGTTGCTGTTTGTGGCGGCATTTCTGGAGTTTGGGATTACGCAGACGACGGTGAAGTGGCTGTTCTTTGCGTGTCTGATCATCATTCTGACCGTTACGGACTTACATGTGCGGCTTTTGCCGGACGTGGTGAACTGGCCGGGATTTGCGGCGGGGTTGATGTTTTCGGGCTTCGTTCCACCTAGCGGTGGGCTCGGCGATTACTTGGCGCGTAAGATTTTCCATTGGGACTTTAGAGGATCTGTCGGAGGAGTTCTCGAAGGGCTACTGGGAGCAGCCTTTGGAAGCTTCTTGTTGTGGGGTTTGGCGACGGGATACCGGCTAGTGCGCGGCCATGAGGGGATGGGCATGGGCGACGTGAAAATGATCGCGATGATCGGGGCGTTTCTCGGATTGCGAGGGACGTTTCTGACGCTGTTGGTGGGAAGCCTGCTGGGGAGCGTTATTGGGATAATTTTGGTGTTAATACAATTCACAGGCATTTGGGAGAGCCGACTAGCAAAGCGCGCACGGCGACGGGGGTTGCAGATGGACCGCGGGCTCCGCTTGAGGATCGCCAGGAAGTACCAGCTTCCACTCGGGACTTTTTTGGGGATTGGCGCGCTGGCCATCGTGTATGGCGGGCCGCTGATTGCGGCGCAATGGCCGGTTTTCAGGGGGATTGTTGGCTGAAGAAGAGAGTTAAGGGTTAAAAGTTAAAAGTCGAGGAAGGAAAAAAAGCGGAAGAGGAAGAAAAAAGAACTAACAGAGAGAACACAGAGGTCCCAGAGAAAAAAAGGAAAGGGCTGAAGGACAGGAATGATGTTGGCAGTCATACAAAACGGAGGCAATGAGCAGCACCTTTGGGGGATCGCTACGGGACTGGGGGCTGGGTTCCTGGTGGCCACGCTGGTGGTCGTGTATCTGATGCGGAAGTCTATTCGGAACCGGCGGGATGAGCAGAAGGAGGAATTCAAGACGAGCGCGCCGCGCACGGAAAATCCTTCGGCGTTCATGGCGGCGTCGATGCAAGGCGTGATTCAACAACTACGCGAGCAAGAAAAGGAACTGGAACGGCTGCATCGCATCGAGAAAGAACGCGCGGAACAGACAGAACGGCTGAGCGAAGAGGTGACCCGGAACATGCCGGCGGGTCTGCTGGTGGTGAACGCCACGGGAATCATCTCGACTTCGAATCCGGCGGCGGAGAACGTTCTGGGAATTCGCGGGCTGGGATTCCGGCGTTACAGCGAGGCGCTGGGAGCGTCCTCGGATTTGACGCGACTCATTGGGGAGTGTCTTTCGAGCGGGAAAATATTCCGGCGCGAAGAGGTGGAGCATCTCCCGCCCGCAGGGGACACGCGGCACCTGGGCGTGACGATTTCACCGATCCGGCGAGGCGAGGGAAAGATCAGCGGGGCGATTTGCCTGCTCACGGATTTGACCGAACTAGCCGCGCTGCAGCAGCGGATGCAATTGAAGGAGAACCTGGCGGCTCTGGGGGAATTGTCCGCGGGAATCGCGCACGAGTTCAAGAACGCGCTGGCGACGATTTCGGGCTATGCGCAGCTGATCCAGTCGGAGTCGTCGGTGGCGGAAGCTTTGGAATACGCGGGACGCATTCTGGAGCAGACGCGAAGCATCTCACATGTGGTGACGGAGTTCTTGAAGTATGCGCGGCCGTTAGAAATTCCGGACGAGAAGGTTGCGCTGCAGACCATGGTCGAGCGGGTGGTTTCGGAAGTGGGAGAGGCGCTGCCGCAGGTAATAATTCGATGGGAAGGGACATTCGGAGACGCGGGGGGAGACGAAGGGCTGCTGAGGCAAGCGCTGCTGAACCTGGCGCGAAACGCCGCGGAAGCGTGTGCCATAACGGCCGGTGGAGGGCGCGTCGTTGTTCGCGGAGAGATCGTTCACGGCGAAGAGGGGGGGGTTCAGCGGATCTGCGTTTGCGACAATGGCCCGGGGATTCCGGCAAGCGTATTGCCGAAGCTATTCCGGCCGTTCTACACGACGAAAGCGAAAGGGACAGGACTGGGACTGGCAGTGGTGCAGAAAATTATCGTGCAACACGGCGGGCAAGTGGAGGTGCGGAATCGATCGGAGGGAGGGGCGGAGTTTATCGTTACGCTACCCATGCCGCGCAGCGCGCCAGAAGCGGTAGAATCAAAGCAGGCAAGCATCTAAGAGATTGTCGAGGTCTTCCAGCCGCTCCGGGAGGTAAGACCATATGCGAATGGGATTCTGGATAAAGGCTTTTGCGGTGGTCCCGGTCTTGTGCCTGGCGGGGCTGTCGACGGCCGCTCATCAACAGACGGGCGATCCCGTTGCGGATGCGGCAAGGAAAGCGCGTGAAGCGAAAAAAGACACGACGAAGCCGAAGAAGGTTTACACGGACGATGTTGTGACGCGCGCGCCGCCGCGGGCGCCGCCGGCTGCCGCTCCCGTAGATGCTACTGGCACTACTGCCTCGACGGCAGCGCCAGCGGCAGGGGACGCCGCGAAGTCCACGGCAGCCGTCAAAACTGGCGACGCCACCGCCAAAACCGGAGAAGCCACCCCGACCGAAGATCCAAATGGGGAGTCGGCGTGGAGGAAGCGGTTTCAGGCCCAGCGCGACAAGATTGCGAAGGCCGAGAAGGAACTTGATATTTTGGGACGCGAATTGGAAAAGGCCCAAGTGGAATATTACCCTGACCCGCAGAAAGCAATGAAGCAACAGAACTCGCGCGCGGACATCAACGCCATTAATGTAAAAATGGACGCCAAGAGGAAGGAAATAGATCAGTTGCGGCAGGGGCTGGATGACCTGGAAGACCAGTTGAGGAAGTCGGGCGGTGATCCGGGGTGGGCGCGGTAGAAGAAACGACATGGTGAGTTGTTAGATTTTAGTCCCTAAAAAAACCTTCAATTCCAAGACCAAATGCCGCGCTGGGAGGCTGCCGCTTCCCTTCTCTGCACACGTGTGTGGGGTTGTGCGCTGGGGCAGCACGATTCGTGGTAGAAACGAAAGAGATGGAACCTCTCCTCCTTGTTGAAGACAAGACGGAATTGCGCACGATGCTGCGCAAAGCGCTGGAGCGCGCGGGCTACGCCGTGGACGAAGCGCCGGACGGCGCGGCAGCGATCCAGAAGATCCGCGCGCGAAGGTATCTGCTGGTGATTACGGATTTGAAGATGCCGGGGGCTTCGGGCCTGGACGTCCTGCGCGAGACCAAGCAGGCGGATGCTGCGACGCCGGTGCTGCTGCTCACGGCGTATGGCTCGGTCGAAGAAGCCGTAGCCGCGATGAAAGAAGGCGCGTTTGATTTCCTGCAAAAACCGGTGGATCTAGAGCATTTGAAACTATTGGTGCAGCGGGCGGCGCGGCAACAGGAACTGCTGCGGGAGAACCTGCTGCTGCGCGAGGAGTACTCGACGCGCTATGGATTCCCGCGAATTGTGGGCGAGCATGCCTCGATCCGGGAAGTGAGCCAGCAGATTCAAAAGGTGGCGGCGACGGATTCGACTTGCTTGTTGCTGGGAGAAAGCGGGACGGGAAAAGAGTTGTTCGCCCTGGCGATCCATCATTTGTCGCCGCGGCGGGAACAGCCGTTTGTGGCGTTGAATTGCGCGGCGATTCCGGAGGGGTTGGTGGAGAACGAACTCTTCGGGCACGAGCGCGGGGCGTTCACCGGGGCGGGCGCGCGCAAGGTCGGGAAGATGGACCTGGCGCATCGGGGAACGCTTTTTCTAGATGAAATTGGCGAGTTGCCGCTGGGGATGCAGGCAAAACTTTTGCGGGTGCTGGAGGAGCGGCGATTTGAGCGAGTGGGCGGGACACAATCGATCGATGTGGACGTTCGAATCGTGGTGGCCACGAATCGCGACCTGCGGAAAATGGCGGAAGAAAAATTGTTCCGCGAAGACCTCTACTTTCGAATTTCGGCGGTGCCAATGACGATTCCGCCGCTGCGCGAGCGCGGGGACGACGTCTTGCTACTGGCGGACCATTTTCTCGAAAAATTCAGCCGCGAATTTGGAAAGCCCGGGCTGGAATTGTCGGCCGAGGCGCGCGACCGGCTGCTGCACTACCATTGGCGGGGGAACGTGCGCGAACTGCAGAATACGCTGGAGCGCGCGGTGATCCTGGCGGATGGTTTGAGTATTCTCGCGGAGGGATTGCAGTTACCGGCAGCGAAGCCGGATACGGAACGCCTGCCGGCGGGAATGCTTCCGGAGAATTTTAATTGGGAAGGATCACTGGAGGAGGTCACGGGGCGAGCCGCGGGCCACGTGGAGAAAGTCTTGCTTGAAAATACGATGCGCGAGTGCAAGTGGAACAAGACACGGGCGGCGGAAAAGCTGGGGATTTCGCCGAAGACGCTTCTGGCCAAGCTGCGCAGCGCTGGATTAGAGGAATAGCGAGAAGAGCGGCCCACCTCAGAAGGCGGGCCCTACAAATTACTTTGGGCGCAGGGCAGTGTGGAAGGCGACAGTGCCGAAGGTCCAGACGCGATAATCCACGGAGCTGTAGCCGACAGCGCTCATGAGCGCAGCGAGTTCGGGCGGGAGGAAGAATCGCGCGACGGATTTTGGCAGATAGGTGTAGGCGGAACGATCTCCAGAAATAAGCCCGCCAATCTTTGGCAAGACTTTACAAAAATACCAGCGGTAGAGGTCGCCAAGGCGGCCATCCAGAGGCTCGGTGAATTCCAGGATGGCGATGGTGCCGCCGGGCTTGAGTACGCGCTGAATCTCGCGCAAGCCGGCTTCGTAGTTGGCGAGGTTGCGAAAGCCGAAGGCGGAAGTCACCAAGTCAAAGGATTCACTGGCGAACGGAAGACGGAGCGCATCGGCCTCGATAAACCGTATCGGGCGGAGCTGCACCAAATCAGGGCTATGCTGGCGGGCGCTTTTCTTTCTGGCGCGCACCAGCATGCTGTGAGCAAAATCCACGCCGATCACCCGCGCCCAATATCTGCGGTTGAGCGCAATCGCCAGGTCTCCCGTTCCACAGCAAAGATCCAGCACAAGGGTCTCCCGTCTGACATGAACAGGTTTGTGCTCCACTACACGGATCTCCGGCCCAAAAAAAATAGACTGGAGATGCTTCGCGGCGCGGGCACGCCACAAGCGATCGAGCTGCAATGACAGAAGATGATTCAGCAGATCGTAGCGCGGGGCGATCTCTGTGAACATCTCGCGGACTTTTCTTGAAGCGTCGGCTTCGGTATCAGCGCCATCGGGGCGCGTTCCCTTGACCGGCGCGGAGGTCTCAGCCACGGGGCCCTCGCGAAAACTTGCTACTCGCAGCAATGAGCCGCGGCGTGAAATGGAGCACGCGCTCGACGATGTGTAGGGGGACGGCGTCGTAGGACCGCGCTTCGCCGATGCGCGGCGAGAGGACGAAGCGAAGAATTCCGGAGCGCGCTTTCTTGTCGGAGCTCATGGCGCGGACCAATGCCACGGGAGGAACGCGTGGCCAGGGCGGCAGAGGCCCGAGGCGGCGAATGAGCGCGACGATGCGAGAAACGTCGTCCGCACGCGCCAGTCCCAATTCGTGCCCGAGGAAGGCGGCGGCGATCATCCCCCAGGCCACGGCTTCACCGTGCTGATACCGCCGGTATTTCGTCACGCTTTCGAGGGCGTGGGCAAAGGTATGACCGTAGTTGAGGATTTCCCGCAAGCCCGATTCCCGTTCGTCACGGCTCACCACGCGCGCTTTAATCTGGACGTTTCGGGGAATCAAGAGACTGAGCACGCGGCGATCCCGCCGCAGCACTTTCTCCATGTCCTTCTCAAGAATCGCGAACATTTCCGGGTCGGCGATGATGGCGTGCTTGATGACCTCGGCAAGTCCACCGCGGAATTCACGATCGGATAACGTGCGCAACAGTTCCGGATCGGTGAGCACCAACTGGGGAGGATAGAACGCGCCGACCAGATTTTTCCCCTCCGGAAGGTTGACGCCGGTCTTGCCGCCGATGGAGCTGTCCACCTGGGACACAACCGTAGTGGGCACGTGCACAAGTTTCACACCGCGCAAGAAGACGGCAGCGGCAAAACCAGCGACATCGCCGACCACGCCGCCGCCAACCGCGACGATGAGTGACTTGCGATCAGCTCCGGCGCGGCATAGGGAGCGGGTGATCTGCTCGACGCTGTGGAGATTCTTGGCGGATTCAGCATCATCGAAGAGATGAATGGAGCTCCGTTTCGAAAGCCGCAAACCGCGTTGGACTGATTTTCCCGCAGCGCGCCAGACTCTCGGGGAGGAAATAACGTGGAGGCTTGAAAACCATCCAAGCGCGGCAATTTCCCGCGCGCCGCGGCGAATTGCTCCAGCGCCGGAAACAACAGAGTAGGGACCGGCCGACGACTTCACAGGGATGCGTTTCATTTTCATGAACGGGACATTTTTAATGTAACACACGGTCCGCTTGCATCGCATGCCGGGTCCGCATGGCACATCGGCGTAATTCCTTCGTGCTAACATACGGAGGCGGCAGACTCCCCCACTCCAATGACAACCTCCCGCAAAAGCTATCGCGCCGATTACGCAGTTGTGGGCAGCGGGATCGCGGGATTGCGCGCGGCGATCGAGCTGAGCGCGGCCGGAAGCGTGCTGGTTCTGGCGAAGTCCAATTTGAGCGATTCGGCGACGGCCTGGGCCCAGGGAGGGATTGCCGTGGCCCTCTCCGACGAAGATGAAATCGGGCTGCACGAACAGGACACCATCAAAGCGGGCGATGGGTTGTGCCTCCCCGAGGCCGTGGCCCTCTTAGTCGAAGAAGGCCCGAAGTACATCACACAACTCATTGAATGGGGGACGGAATTCGACAGAGCTGGAACAAAATTGGCGTTCACGCGGGAAGCGGCTCACAGCCGCTCACGGATTTTGCACGCGCATGGCGACTCGACCGGCAGGGAGATAAGCCGGGCGTTGCTCGCGCGGGCGCACACGATTCCACACCTGCATCTGCGCGCGCACGCTTTTACGACGGGGCTGATTGTAGAGCGCGGGCGCGTCACCGGGCTCTGCTTCATCGATGAAACCGACGGCTCGGAGCACGAGCTGCAGGCCGGCGCGGTGCTGCTGGCTACGGGTGGGCTTGGGCAAATCTACCGGGAGACGACGAATCCGGAGGTGGCTACGGGCGACGGCATGGCGATCGCTTACGAAGCGGGGGCGGTGCTGTCCGACATGGAGTTCGTGCAATTTCATCCCACGGCTTTGGCAGTAAAGGGCGCGCCGCGATTTCTGCTGTCTGAGGCGCTGCGCGGCGAAGGCGGGGTGCTGCGCAATATCGGCCTCGAACGGTTCATGAAGCGCTACCACGAAGCGCAGGAACTGGCCGCGCGGGACATCGTGGCGCGCGCGATCGTCAGCGAGATGCACCGCACAGAAAGCAAACACGTATTTCTGGACATGACCAAAATGAGCGAAGAGTTCCTGAAGAAACGGTTCCCGCGAATCTATGAAACATGCGCGGGCTATGGTCTCGACCTGGCGACCGACATGGCTCCGGTTTGCCCCGCGGCGCATTACATGATGGGCGGAGTGAAAACCGATCTGTGGGGACGGACTTCGCTTCCAGGCCTGTATGCGGCGGGCGAAACGGCCGCGACGGGCGTGCATGGCGCCAACCGCCTGGCAAGCAATTCCCTGCTCGAAGGATTGGTGTTTGGGGCGCGGGCGGGGCAGGCGATGATCAAGGACGCGCCGGTCGGGAAGCGGAGCGGAGCGGCGCTGCCAGGTAATCCTGCGCCGCTGCCGGGAAATTCTTCAGCGGCCCAAAAAGATTCGCCAAAGGCGCCATCAAAACCGCTAACAGATTGCGCGACACTGACGAAAATTCGTGATGTGATGTGGCGTGAAGTCGGGATTTTGCGTAGCGGGAAAGAATTGACGAACGCCATCAAGCAGTTGCAGACGCTGGAGTTGCCAAAATCGGAGAAGCCCGGGCGCGACGGACATGAGTTGCGAAACTTGCATGCGCTGGCGTTGCTTATCGCGCGTTCGGGACTGGCACGCGAAGAGAGCCGCGGGAGCCATTACCGCTCGGATTTCCCGTTTCGAAATGACGAGGAGTTTGGAAAGCACTCGGCGGTGCAAAAAGGCAAGGATGTGAAATTCGAGGCCTAGATGGCACTGAAGAGTTCGGGCCAAAACAAATCTTGGCTACTTTTCCTGTAACTGCTTGACGCTCTCCAGAAAAACGTGGCCGACGACGGCGAGGGTTTTCCCGCTGATTTTATCGAGCGAATCCTGGGGCGTGTGCCAGTAACCGTTGTTCAAAAAGTCTCCGATGACATCCACTGAGGGAACGCCCCGCTTCAAGAAGGAATCATGGTCGTCGGCGGCGGAAGTACTCTCATTTAGAAATATCCCCGAGTAACCCAGCTTGGCTGCGGCGTTCCAAATGAGATCGACCAACGCCGGAGTCGAACTGGATTCGCGCAGAAACCGGGCCGTGCGGCCACCGACGATGTCCGCCAGCAGAAATGCCCTGATCTTCTTGATGTCGCCACTCGTGGAAAGGCGCGCGGCCATCTGGCGGCTGCCGTAGCGGCTGTCGGTGTCGCTCCATTCCTTTACGGCCTCTTCGCCATCGAAGAAAGCGATCCAAACGGCATATTTCCCGTGCTGGGGACAAAGCAAACGGGCCAGTTCCAACATCACCGCCGTTGAAGAACCGCCATCGTCAGCACCGACAAAATTGTCCAGTTTCTTCGTGTCGTAATGCGTGCCGAGAAGAATCACGCCGGGTTTTTCGCCCGGGATTTTCACGATAATATTTTTCATGGGAAGCCGCCCGGCAGGAGTGTCGGAGCTGAAAGCGTCCGTCTCGGCGGTGCAGCCGTAGCTTTTCAATTCTGAAAGCAGATAGTCCTGCACCTGGATAATGGCAGGCGATCCCGATGGGTGAGGGCCAAAACTGACTTGCTTGGCGACGTGGGCAAAGGCGCGCTTGCCATCGAACCCGCCGGTTTTCTCGGGCGGCGGAGCGTTATCAGCGGATTGCGGCGGAGTGGAAGCGACGGTGCTCATGAATGGCTGGCTGGCTGCGCGGGATGATTCGTTGCCGCTTGCCTTGCAACCAGTAAGGCCAACCGTTAGAAAGCAAACGACCGCGGCTGTTCTCAGAAGTTTTTTTGTCGAGGAAGTCATCTAGCGGGCCTCCGCGGGAGCAGCCAGCCGCCGCTCGCGCCGCCTCGTGACGACGGCAGATACGGCGATCCCTACAAAATAAAGCCCGACCATCGGCGCCATGAAAATGAGCATGGTCATGGCATCGGGTGT
>Ga0307479_10006831_pt1 | contig 10501 bp, 6 predicted proteins | sample atmos_gasesECM4C_FD_203743 | JGI IMG/M metagenome (GOLD analysis project Ga0307479, IMG submission 203743) | Hardwood forest soil microbial communities from Morgan-Monroe State Forest, Indiana, United States - atmos_gasesECM4C_515 | ecosystem: Environmental > Terrestrial > Soil > Temperate...
TCGAGAACAGGCCGGCGACATCCTTTTGCTTGAGGGAGCGGATGCGGTCGCGGAGCTGGGCGGCGCGCTCGAATTCGAACTTCTTGGCGGCTTCGCGCATTTGCTTTTCGAGTTGCTGTAGAAGCTCAGCGAGCTGCTGGGCGCTCTTAATGCCGACGGCAGCGGCGTCGAGACCGGCCTCGTCCATGGGCACCTTAACGTAATCGGCTTCGACGATGCGCGCCAGTTCCATATCCACGGACTTGACGATGGACACGGGCGTGATGTTGTTTTCTTTGTTGTAGGCCACCTGCTTGGCGCGGCGGCGGTTGGTTTCATCGATGGCTTGATTCATGGAATCGGTGCGGCGGTCGGCATAAAGAATGGCGCGTCCTTCGATATGGCGAGCGCAGCGGCCAATGGTCTGAATCAGCGAAGTGGCGCTGCGGAGATAGCCTTCCTTATCGGCATCGAGAATGGCGACCAGAGAGACTTCGGGCAAGTCCAGCCCTTCGCGCAACAAGTTAATTCCGATGAGCACGTCGAATTCACCGCGACGTAAATCGCGCAGGATCTTGATGCGATCGAGCGTTTCCACCTCGGAATGCAGGTAGCGGCAGCGGACCCCAATCTCAGTGAAGTATTCCGAGAGGTCTTCGGCCATACGCTTGGTGAGGGTGGTGACCAGGATGCGCTCACCCTTCTCCGCGCGCACGCGAATTTCTTCGAGCAAATCATCGACTTGGCCTTTGACGGGACGAATCTCCACCTGAGGATCGACGAGGCCGGTCGGGCGAATCACCTGTTCGACGACTACGCCGCCGGCGCGCGTGAGTTCGTAAGGCCCGGGCGTTGCGGAAACATAGATCACCTGATTCATGCGGTGCTCGAACTCTTCGAACGTAAGCGGACGATTGTCGAGGGCGGAGGGCATGCGGAAACCGTAATCGACCAGCGTTTGCTTGCGGGAACGGTCGCCGTGAAACATCCCCCGCACCTGCGGCACGGTCTGGTGGGATTCGTCGATGAACAGCAGATAGTCCTGCGGAACATAGTCAAGCAGCGTGGGGGGGGCCTCACCGGGCAGACGACCGCTGAGATGGCGCGAATAGTTTTCGATGCCGTGGCAATAGCCGATGGTGCGCATCATTTCAATGTCAAACATGGTGCGCTGCAACACGCGCTGAGCTTCGACAAATTTCCCCTGCTTCTCGAGCTCTTTTTTCCACCAGTCGAGCTCTTCCTGAATGCCCACGATGGCGCGGTCTCGCTGGTCCTGCGGCATGACGTAATGAGTCTTCGGGTAGATGGGAACGCGTGACAAATCCTCGCAGCCGGCGCGCACCTCGCCGGTCAGCGGATCGATTTGGCGGAGCGCGTCGATTTGGTCGCCCCACATCTCGATGCGATAGCCCTGATCTTCGTAGGTGGGATAGATTTCGATCATGTCACCACGAACGCGAAAAGTGCCGCGACGCAAGTCTTCGCTGCGCTCGTACTGAATATCCACGAAGCGGCGAAGCAGCGCTTCGCGCGAAGTCTGGTGGCCCTTTTCCAGCATCACCAGCATGCCGTAGTAAGCTTCCGGGGAGCCCAGGCCATAAATGCAGGAGACCGAAGCGACGATGATCACGTCGCGCCGCTCGAAGAGAGAACGCGTGGCGCTCATGCGCAGCTTGTCGAGTTCATCGTTGATGGTGGCTTCCTTGTCGATGTAAAGATCGGCGGAAGGGACGTAAGCTTCCGGTTGGTAGTAATCGTAGTAGCTCACGAAATACTCGACGGCGTTTTCGGGGAAAAAACCTTTGAATTCGTGATAAAGCTGGGCGGCGAGCGTTTTGTTGTGGGCGAGAACGAGGGCCGGGCGATCAGCCTGCTCGATGACTTTGGCCATGGTGAAAGTTTTGCCGGAACCGGTAACGCCGAGGAGCACTTGGTGCTTTTCGCCAGCATCCACGCCGGCGGAAAGCTGCTCGAGCGCCCTGGGCTGATCGCCGCGAGGCTGGTAGGTACTATGCAGCTTGAATTTCATGGAATGGGTCCCCTGCCGTTTTGCCGCGCTTTGCATAAACGTACATTATACCGCGCCGCGCAAGTTCTGGTCTGAGGCGATGGGCTTGCCGGGCAGGGTGTCAAGGATGAGTGAAAGGCGCTTCCGTGACCAGCAGGACTTCTGAATTACCCTTGGCGTCGACGGCGTAGTGCACGCGGTTTGAGCCGTCCGCTTTGGCGATGACCACGTCCATTTGCTGGCTCGCTTCTTCCGTAGCGCGCACGACGAGGCCGGAGGTAAGCGAGATGTACGTGATGATTTCGTTCGCACCCTTTGCGCTGCCCATGGTTTTCAATTTGTGCAGCTTGAAGTCTTCCGGAGTGGCATCTTTTGGCGACGATTTTTGGATAAGCTTAGCGGTGGAAAGAATGACGGCGCAAGTATCCGCCGGACCGCTGGAGGGCGAAATCTCTCCTTTCGCGGATAGCTGGGGCAGGCGGCACACCTCATTCCGCACGTACGCGGAATCGCGGATCCAACTCAAAGCAGCGATTGGAGAAGCGGCTTGCTCGAGCTGATCGGCTTTCCATTTGTCACCGATCTTTGCGCCTTGCGCGGGAAACGTCCAGGCCGCGGCAAAGCGCGCCAGCCATTCTTGCCAAATCTCCTGCTCGTCGGTGCCGAGGGCATCGAGGCCAGTGATCTTTTCCGCCGAGCCGTCGGGCGCAACGGTGAATTCGACAATTTCAGCAGCTAGGGCGGCGGATTGCCCGGCGTCCAGTTTCTGCTCTCCCGGAGGCCCCGTTTCAATGGAGCCTGGAGTAATAAACCCGCTGCGCGCGTGAATCGCCGGTTTGCCGGCGATCTGCTGCACGTCCAAAATCTCGACTCGCAGAAGCCTGGCTGCGTCGACCTGAGAGGCGGTGGGAGCCAGGGGAACTGCAAATGTGCTCTCCGTTTTGACGTCCTTGCTGGCGCGATAGTGGATTAGATAGGTCAGCGTTTGCCCGGAATGCAACTTCGGGAGGAGACTGACGCGCTGTTCGCGCGCCGTGGGGATTGCGGCGGCGAGAAAAACCATCCCCGCAAGCAGCAGTGTTTCATGCTTCATCGGAACCAATGGCGATAGCCTAAATAGATGCGCCATCGCGGACATGGAGCGATCCGCGCGTGAAAGCTCAATTCACCACTTGCGGCTCCGGCGTCTTCTCAACGCTCACGCGAGGCCCATCCAACGGGCCGGAGATTCTTAACACATGCCCCTTCGCCGAAGCCTTCTTAGGCTGCCTTTTCGTTTTTTCGATTGCTTGCGTTGAAACGCTCAATTCCAGTTCCGAGCCAAAGCTCAGCGTGCCCTCCACGGAGGTCTGTTCGCGCCCGCCATTCAATCGCAGCCACTGCAAGTCCAGCCCGCGGTTGCGCACAAGAAACGCACATTCTCCCGCAGGCCACCGGGAAGCCCCCGCGCGGGCAGCTCCTAAAGCGACGCTTGCCGGCACGTCCCAACCGCGAAGCTCCACCCCTTGCAGACGCGCCTTTCCTTCGCCGCGCAGATGCTGTAACAGCTCCTCGCGCCCGACTCCATTCGTTTGCAAGTGAAAGCTCCCGGAAACCTCGCCGCTCACACGGTCGGCGAGGCGCCCTGCTCCAGGCAGTTTGGCTAGTTGCACCCGATCGAGGTCTGCGGTTATTTCATAGTCCGGCTGCGGCAAGAATCTCGCCACGACTCTTCCCCGCACCCGGCCGCCTGCCGACTCAGCTTCCGCGTCAGACAGATCAAGTCTCAGGTTGCGGAGCGAGCCATGAGCCACGACATTCTCCAGTTTCAGCCTTTCCACGGTCAGGCGAGAAATGCGCAGTTGGCCTTCCGCATCCACGCGCCGCACCAGCTCGCTCGCGGGCGTCGCGGCAGTGACATCACCCAGAAAAGACCGCAGCAAGCCCTGCAACCAATTCGGGCGCGCACGCGGACCTACCCAGCGGTCGAGCTCAGCCACATTCAACTGATCTGCTTTCAGGTCGAATCTCCAATTCGGCGCTGCGTCTGGATCCGTCTTCGATTTCTCATCAATGGTTCCTGTCCAAGATGCCCCAAAGGCACCCACTTTCAGAACCTGCGCCGTGCGCCGCCCCTCGGCCCAATTCAATTTCGATTCGGCTACATCGAGCGGCTGATTCAGCCCGGCAATGCTCAAAGAACCTTTGCTCAGCTCCACCGACCCATTCCAATAGCCTTTGACCGGCTCTTTCCAGGCCCATTGCGTCGTCGCCGTAGCCTGGCCGGTGAGCTCCCAGCCATGAGTGAGAGGCCGCCCCAGCTCCGCCGCGAGTTTGAGAAAATCTGCAACCTCTGCGATGTTTCCCTCGATGCCGATGCTGCCGGCATGCGTGTTCAGGTCTTGCGTGAACGTCAAATCAGCGGCGTCTTGCGCCGCGAGTACCGCGCGCCGCTTCTTTGCCGCACTCAATTCGCGGAGCTCACCTCCCAGCGCGATGCGCACAGGACCAATCAACAGCTTGGAGCGCTCGCGCCCGCCGTTTACGGGGCCAATGCGAATGGTTTCGGTAAATCCGGGGGCCTTCAGGATTCCGCCGTTGCTGAACAGCGCCGCCGATTCAATGGACAACGGCCACGCGCGCAGAATCATCCCGCCGGTAAAGTATTGTTCCGCGGTCACGCCTTCGGCGACGTCCGGATGAAACGCGCGGTACCAGGCCAGTAAGTCGGATGCCTGAAGGCCCATGGAATCCAGGCGCAATTCCATTGTGGACGGGCTCTCGCGGGTATAACGGAACTTACCGCGCAAGTTCGAGCGTGGACCATCCACATCCACCTGATCGGCAAGCAGCGTTCCTCGGCCAACGTTCCACTGCCCGGTAAGGTTCACATTCAAGGCGGGATTGTCCGCGCGCTCGTTGAGATCCCACCGGTGAATCTTTCCGGCACGCGCTAGCACCGAGTAGATCCAATCTCCGGGACCATCGCCAACTGCCGAGGCGCTTTTCGCCGTGCCGTCCAGAGAGAAGATGCCGCGCACACCATAATCCTGCCCGCGGAGAAGACGAAAAATGTCGGCCAGCGAAGCTTCGCTCCAGTGCACGGTGATTTCGGCCGGCTGCAATCGGGCCGACGTTCCCGCCACGTCTCCGCTGACACGGAGCGTTCCCGCCGACTGTAGCGGAACCCCGCTGCGCCAGGGCTGAGCTTCGAGTTGCAGTTGCCAGCGGCCCGTGGACACTTGCTCGACGCTGCCGGTGACACCGAGGAAGGCGAACGGCAGCTTGTCATCCTGATCCTTGAAGTTAATGCGACCTTCGTCAAACTCGATTCGCTCGAGACGGTTTGTGGGAACGGCAGGGGCAGGAGGGCCGTAAACAGCTGGACCCGATGCAGCGTGAGCTTTTGGCGGAGGCAGCCAACCCTCCAGGTTCCACCGGCCCTCGTAGTTTCGCGTCAGAATCAGGCTCGGCCTGGTGAACAATAACGTGCCAAATTCAAAATGGCCACGCAACAGACCAGTCCAACGCAACCCGGCGCTTAAGTGCTCGGCGCGCAGAAAGTATTCGTAGCCGAAAGCGGGATCTTCACGAACTGTGACTCCGTCGGCATACAGTTGCAGTGTGGGCAAGAGCCGCACGCCCAAGCCTTCGACATCCACAGGCCGGCCAAAGGCTCGTTCCAGACGCACGACGACGTAAGCCCGAACGCGGCTAGTTCGGGCCAGGATTGAAGCAGTGGTCTGCAGGGCCACGGTCGCCAGGACGACGGTGAGCCCCACCTTCCACCATTTGCGCAGCTTGCTCATGCCGCAAAAAGTTTAAGAGACCCTCGAGGAAAAAGGTAGCAGCGGCAGCCTTACGAAATTGACTCACGCAGAATGGCAGGGGCATCCGAAAACACGTCATTTTGCTTCCCACGGCCTTCGGCTTCGTCCCCCGCTGCACTACGTTAGTGGACCGTATGAAGCATGCGGCCCCAGCGCGTGCGCGACGGAAGGTGCGCGAGCGTATCCAAGACTCCCACCAGCCGCGACCAAAACGTGCTCTCTCTGTAATCCGAGCTCTTGGCTTCCACCGACCAGTAAATCAAAAATGGCCGCCCCATGATGGCGTCGTGGTCCACAAAGCCCCAGTCGCGGCTATCCTGGCTGCGGTCGCGGTTATCGCCCATGGCGAAATACTTCTCCGGAGGAACAACGAGTTCGTCTCCTTGCACGTACTTCTGAATCTCGGGCCTCCATTCGTCGATCATATTGGGAGACATAATCTGCCCGCGCAGGGGAGGAAAGGAAAGATTGAAAGGGTCCGTAAAAGTTGTGGGGTCGTGTGTCGCGTAAGGTTCATTCAAGCGCTTCCCGTTGATGAACACATCCCCGCTGACAAGTTTCAAATGGTCTCCCGGCAAGCCGATGACGCGCTTCACATAATGGGGGTGGTCACCATAAGGGTATTTGAAAACGATGATATCTCCGCGCTCCAGTTTCCGGTAAGGCAGGATTTTTTCGTACCACGCTCCAGTGCCGCCGAAAATGAACTTGTTGACGAGCACGTGATCGCCGATCAGCAGCGTGCCTTCCATCGACGCAGACGGAATCTTGAAAGCTTGCACGACAAAGGTGGTCCCGAAGAGAGCCAAAATCACGGTGACCAGCAGCGATTCCAGGTATTCGGAGAAAGTGGTCCGTTCCACGCCCTTACCGCGCGGGGTAGACGACACTTGCGGCTGGACTTCCGTTTGCGTTGGCGATTGTGTATCGGCGTGCTCAGTCATTCTTCGTCTGCTTTTCTTCGCGTCCGCTCAAGCTGTTCCAAAGCCCTTCGCGCGGCGTGCTGTTCCGCTTCTTTCTTCGTGCTCCCTTCCCCTTGCGCCAGGCGCTCGCCGTTAATCCACACCTCGATCTGGAAAACCTTCTGATGGTCCGGCCCGCTTTCGCCCGCCAGCCGGTACTCCGCCGGAGGCTCGCCGCGTCCTTGAAGGAATTCTTGCAGAGCCGATTTGCGGTCTGATTCGGCGATGCGCTCGCCGCGTTCCTCCAACGCCTGTTCGAACAAAACTCGCCGCAACATTTCGCGGGCGGCGCCCAAACCCGCATCCAAGTAAATGGCGGCCACAAGCGCTTCGAACGCATCGGCAAGCAAAGTTTGCTTTTCGCGCCCGCCGGTTTTCTCTTCTCCACGTCCCAGCCGCAAATGCTCCCCCAGGCGCAGTCGCCGGGCCGCCTCCTCAAGCGAACTTGCGTTGACAATACGCGAGCGGCTCTTGGAAAGCTGCCCCTCCGACCAATCCGGAAAAGTCTCCAAAAGGGACTCGCTTACAAGAAGCTCGAGGACCGCATCGCCTAAAAACTCCAGCCTTTCATTGTCCGTTGGCGCGGAAGCGTCTCCGGCAGAGTCCGCGCCGGCTCCACGCAACTCTGGTATCGCCGAGCTATGCGTCAAGGCTCTTTCCAGGAGGTCTCGATTCGAAAACTTGTAACCGAGTCGTTCCTCCAGCGCCGCGTCGGCAATCCTCGTTATCTCTACCATAGGGGTGCCCGCGGCCGCGGCGCGCCTACTTAGGCGCGCTCAACTCCGTGGCACTTTTCTTCTTGGTGTCATCCGCCTGCGCTTTGCAGATCGCTTGCATCTGTCCGGGCATGGCCGAGCATTTGTTGAAAGCGGCGATGGCGTCATCGAAGTGGGATGCGCCTTTGTTGGCCAGGCCCAGAAGATAGTAATTCACCTGGTCGGGACTGGGATCGATTTTCACGGCCTCATCGAGCTCGGTGATCGCCTCCGCATTTTTCCCCCGGCGAAAGTAGACCAATCCCAGCCCGCTGTGCGCCATGGCCAAATTCTGATTCTTCGCCGAGGTGAACTGATCATCGGTCATGGCCGGCGGCTTGGGAATCGTTGGGGTGATTTCAATGGCTTGCTTGGAATACTGTTCCGCTTTTGCGAGCAACTGCGCGGCCTCCGCGGGTGTAGTGCTCGTGCGGATGCTTCGCGGCAAGGTCTGTGCCATCAGCGCCAGCGTCGTCACATCATTGGGCACCAGCGCGATTTCCTTCTCCCCGTATTCTTGCATCTTCTGCACTTGCCCGGCTTGCACGTAAGCGTATACGAGAGCGCCGTACACAGGGGACCTGTACCGGCTCTCCGGATATTTCTGGAGAAACGCTTCGCCGGTTTCGATTTTCTTAGGATCGGTGAGCAAGAGCGTCTGAAACGCCTTGAACGCGGCATCTTCATCAGCGTTCACAGGTGGCGCAGCGTCTAGAGTCAAAGGAGTAACGTCCGGCGTTTTGGATTTATCAGGGGGCGGGGCGGGCGGCTGGCTCTGCCCTCCCTGGCCGCTCTGGGAACTCTGTCCGCCTTGGGCAGCGGCGATGCTGCAAGCGCCGAGCAGCAACCCGGCGATGGCCATAGCCTCCAAGCATAGACTCCAGTTCTTTCTCATGCTGTTTCTCCTTGTGTGACTATTCGTTTCTCGATGCACAGTGCGCTCACTTCTCCCGCTGCTTCAACTCGCTGTGGGCGGCTTGCGGGGCAGCGATTAAGATTCTTTGCTTCTTTGCGTCATCCTGCAGCCAGCCTTAAGGCCGCGCCAATTGCTTCTCATTCTCAGATGCCGCGAGCCCTTTTTGCGCGGCTTGCCTGGCCTCTTCAGGTCCGCCTTCCACCGCCAATGCCGACTGGTATTCCGTTTTCGCCACGGGGGCGTTTCCTTCGTAATCGTAAATCCGCCCCAGGTAAACGTGCGACCACGCGAGCACGCGGGGATCCTGTGTCGCGGCATGGTCTCCGGCGGTGAGCCGCCCAAAAACCTGCTTCGCTCTGGCGGCGTCATGGTCGAGGTAGGCAGCCACGCCAATCCCGAACCACGCGCGGGGCTGGTCCGGATACTTGGCCAGGACTTTTTGGAAGGACGCTTCGGCGGCTCGCGTATTCTTTGCCGCGATTTGGCGTTCGCCTTCCGTAAGCGCGGATATGACTTCGGCGTCGTTTGGCACGGTGGTGGGCAGCGGCTTTCTCGCGCGGACAACTTCAGCGGCTGCCGCTTCGTCGGCCGGGGTCTCTTCGGCAGGAGCGAAATGAACCGCCGCCAAGCGTTTTTCTTCCGCGCCGGTATCGATACTTCGCACTAAATCCGGGAAAAAGCGCTTCATCGAAGGCTCGGAACTCTCAAAATTGGCCAGCGCGCCAAAGAGCGGCCGCGTCAGCACGTAACCATCCTCGTCGTCGCGCACCAGCGTCGCCTCGCGCTGGCCTGGCGAAACTTTTGTCAGCCTCAATTCTACGGCCCGCGCCATGCATTCCGCGAAGTACGCCGCGAAGTCATCTTTCAAGTCTGCGGCCAGCCGCGGCGCCTTCGCCGCAGTCTCGTACAGCGGCCGTTTCACCGCCGTCACGTGCGGGTACATCAGCGGCAGAGGGTCCACCAGGAAATGCAAAAAGGCGTGGCGCACCACGTCGACGGGGATATTTTCACCTCCACTGAGCACCAACGCGTAGTGCTCGCCAAAATTGCGCACGTTGCTGATGCGTCCCACCAATGGTTCGACAACAATGGTGAACTTGCGAGCGCCGTAAGGGTCCAGGATTTCGCGCAAGTATCCAGTAGTCGTAAACACGATTTGCGTCAGCGGCTCATGCAGCCGCGCGATCTCGCGATTGTAAATCGGCTGCACCTGCCGCCACAGCTCCCCGATTTTTTGCTCCTGATAATAGCTGGAGAGAAGCTCGCTGAACCCCACGAGCGCGATGACTTCCGGCGGCAATTCGTCACGCCGCAAAACCGACTGGAACTCCGGCGCGGGTCCGGAAACCAGGCCAAACCACAAATATCTCGAGAGCGTCGCTCCGGCATCCTGCAATTCGTGTTGGTGGTAGAACTGCCGCATGGCGTCTACGGCCGGCCCCTGCTGCTGCCGCAATCGCTCGCGCATTTGCGCGCGGAAAGCTGTCCAGTTGTCGGAGCTGATGTTGGACTCGAATCCCGAGGCCAGCAGAGCGCACATGGTCGTGAACATCGCTTCGCTGCCGTCTATGGTGATAGCGTTGGGCGCGGCAGCGGTCATGCGCGAAACGGCTGGCGGCGCCGCCTTCGCCGGCGCTTGCGTGTGCACCAGCGGGGGTGCTGGGGCAGTTTCTTGTGCGGCGGCTGTTGACAACACTACGACCGCGCACAATCCAGCTAACACGGCCATTTGTCCGAGTTTTTTCATGGCGACTGCCGCAGCCTCACTCAGCCGAGTCCTCTCCCATTCCGCCTTCGGTGGTTCTCAACAAGAAACGGCATGTGCTTCGAGCGGTCGATGTCCCCTGGTGATCCGGCACTATTTCAATTTACCGTTGCCCCTCAATCCCGTCAAGGAATCGCGTGCGTGCGCGGCAGGCTTCCCGCACCGGTTTTTGCAGGAGTTACAGCCAGAGGAACGTGTGTCTTCCTCATTTCCTCCCCGCCGCCGATTCTGCCGTGCAACTCTTGCGCACATCATTTGCATCTGCTAAGAGTGGAAATCCTCAGGACTCTTAGAAGGCAAACCA
>Ga0307479_10006833_pt1 | contig 10500 bp, 8 predicted proteins | sample atmos_gasesECM4C_FD_203743 | JGI IMG/M metagenome (GOLD analysis project Ga0307479, IMG submission 203743) | Hardwood forest soil microbial communities from Morgan-Monroe State Forest, Indiana, United States - atmos_gasesECM4C_515 | ecosystem: Environmental > Terrestrial > Soil > Temperate...
GCGCTTGATCGTCGCCGGTTCCCTGAACCGTCAGATCTTGTGGGTCCAGGTGCTCGAGAATTCCCGGCGTACTGCCTGTCGTTGAGGTGTCCCCGCCCCACCTCCACACGGCGTTGCCCCGTTCGTCGTGAACGATGCGCCCAACAGGCTCGCGGCCAACTACCGCAGGCCGATCTGCCTCATGCACGACAGGCTCGGCCGGTCTTGACTCGACGGGTTTGACATCTTTGCGAGCTGTCATCCAACGGCTCCCTTTTTCAGTGATTTCTACTTCGCGTACCCCAGCACGAAGATCCTATCTGAAACTGAACGCCAGATGAATTCGACCATGGGCTCACGAGCGACGGGCGGATCCGCCGTGCAAGTCAGCTTATGACCAATGCCACGGCTCACCCTGAGCGACGGCCGCGTGGCGCTATCGCGCGATACCAACTTAAGGTTCTTAGCCGGTGAACGGCAGGTTATGACACCGCTGTCACCGACCTTCTCAGCCGCTTTAAGCCAATCAAGACCCCCGTCGAGCAGAACAGCAAGCCGGTGGTAGCCGCGAGCACAACGAGCGCATGTCGCAAGGGCTCGGCTTGACTGAACAGCGGGAGGTCAAAACAATGCAACCCGTCAACCAACCATCTGTAGAGGCGCCGGCTGCGATCCGTGACGGAGAGGATCTGGCCAGAGGCTGCATCGACCTGAATCCACGTGTGTGTGCGGTCATTTAACACGATGCGCCGCGCCGTGTCCGGGAGCGGGTTGGAACGCACCCGGTAAGGGTCATTCTGTGCAATAGCCTGAATTCCAACTGCGCCGACCGCTGGCCACACCGATTGGACGGCCGACAGGAGCAACTCGTCCGGAATCACGCGGCTGGTATGGAGCGTACCCGCCTCCTCGACCGACATCAGTTTAGAAGATGCCGCAGCGCGCACGACCAGGAATGGATGACCACCGACTGCAGTGACCTCGATCTCCCGCGGGATGTGCAGCTTGCGCAGTTGGAGGACCGGAAAGCTCTCCGCCGCGACCGCAAGGCCGATGCCCCGCAGACCCTCCACCAGGGCTATCTGGTCTAAGGAGAACAACGCACCGCGATCCACCATCAGCCAGCCACTCAATATCCAAGTCAACACGAATGCTGCCGCGAACAGCCCGATCGAGTGATGCCAACGCAACCATCCTGCGAATGGCGAGATTCCAGGGCGCCGCGCCAGCCGTTTGAAATCCAGGTACCGCACGAACCCGAGCCAGATCTGCAGACACCGGGTCAAGAGCTTCCCCAGTCTCAGCGCTCACGGACAAGACAGGGCGGTCAACCAGCGAAATGACGTATCTGGGATGTCCGGCGACACTGATCAGGCGCAGGTGCGTCACGGGAACCGTGCCTGCCGCAGCCAGGGCAACTGATGGTGAGACGCGCACCTTTCGCAGGTCGATCGCTTCCGCTGCCGAGATACGATCCTGCGCCGCGAGGGACGGAAATGGCACGAAACTCAGAATGATGCCGCTCGCGAACCAGAATACGAACAGCAGCCCGAGCGTGATCCCCAACCACCTGTGTACGGGCAATACCCTGCGCGCCATGCCCGGAAAAATGCGCTTTTTCCTGTTGGTACGCGTCGCAGCCGGATTCATACGATGCTGACAGGTTGCATGCATTGCGGTGCGGTTGCGTGGGTTTCACACGGTAACCCCGCACCGTCAGAATTTGCTGCGCATTTCGCGGGCCGCGCGGAATAACCGCTTTGAAAAGGGGTGCAATTTGAGCAAATCGGCTCAGCGGCCGCGGGCACAATGATTTCGAGGACGCACGTGCGGATAAGAACACAGGGGGCACGGATGTGTTGCGTTTCCGCCAAGTACGGAAATTCACAACTTCAAAGTCGCTCGCAGCGCAGGAGAATCCGTGAACACGCCACGCTACTTTCGGACCGTTCTCGTATCGACAGCCGCAAGCCTGCTGTGTATCCGCGCGGCACTGGGGGCAGATGCCGCTTACCCGAGCGATTTGAGCGAGGTCGTGGTGACCGGCCAGAAGCAGGCCTACCGCGGCGATACGCCGCTGAAGGAGCTGCCACAAAGCGTGGAAGTGCTCACTGCCGGCCTGCTCAAAGACGTCGGCGTCACGCGGCTCGATGACGCGCTGGACATGGTGAGTGGTGTCGCCAGGCAGAATAACTTCGGCGGACTGTGGGATGCCTACGCCATCCGCGGATTTGCCGGGAATGAGAATGTCCCGAGCGGCTTCCTGGTCAATGGCTTCAACGGCGGACGCGGATTTGCCGGTCCCCGGGACCTCTCGGACGTCGAGCGCATAGAGGTCGTGAAGGGCCCCGCTTCCGCGCTCTTCGGGCGTGGCGAGCCGGGCGGCACGGTCAATATCATCACCAAGAAACCCCTTTTCGAGGAGAAAGGCAGCCTTACGCTGGCGGGCAGCCGGTATGAAACCTACCGGGCGGAGGGTGACTTTACCGGGCCACTCACTGAATCGATCGCCGGCCGGATCAATGGAGCCTATGAGAACGCCCATAGCTTCCGGGACACCGTCACCACCAAAAAGTATGTCGTGACGCCCTCGGTACTGGCGCGCATCGGTGAGCAGACCTCGATCCTCTATGAGGTCGAGGCCGTGCGCCAGGAGGTGCCTTTTGATCGTGGTGTCGTGGGACGCAATGGCGTTCTGGGCATCATTCCGATTTCAACTTTCCTCGGCGAGCCCGGCAACGGCCCAACCATAGTCAGGGCTCTGAGCAACCAGGTGGGACTGCAGCACGACTTCAACAGCGAATGGACCCTGCTCGTGGGGTTTGGCTCCCTGGTGACGTCGCTGAAGGGCACGGCCGAGGACCCCGAGCTGGGTGCCACCCGCAACCCCTTCCTGCTGGATCCCAACAGCGGCATCCTGTCGCGGCGGCGGATTTCGCGGGATTATCACGGCACCGACCTCGTCCCGCGGGCTGAGCTTTCGGGCCGATTCGACACGGGCAGCCTGACTCATCACCTGCTGATCGGTGCAGACTATGATGACTTCAAGCTCGACGAGGTCCAGGGACGCTATCGGCCGCCGGCCGTCAAGCCGACCTCGACGCTCGCGCAGCTCAATGCGATCGACATCTTCGATCCCGTGTACGGGATCCTGCCCCCACTGTCACCGTTCACCAGCACCTTGGAGAAGGATCAGGCGTGGGGTGTCTACGTCCACGACCACATCGACCTGACCCAGCAATGGAAACTGCACCTGGGCGTCCGCTACGATAATTTCAGGCAGTCGCTGCAGGACCGGATCGTCAACACGTTGTCGCACCAGCGCGTGACGGCGACCAGCCCGGATGTCGGCCTGGTGTATGAGCCGATCAAGGCCGTGTCGTTTTATGCCAGCTACGGGAAGGGCTTCCGCCCCAATACCGGCCAGGATGCGCACGGTGTGGCCTTCGCGCCCGAAACGACGAAGTCCTATGAGATTGGCACCAAGCTCGAAACTCCGGAAAAAAACCTGAGCGGCACGATCGCCTTCTTCAAGACCGACAAAACCAATGTCCTGACGGCTGATCCGGTGAACGCAGGGTATTCGCTGGCGGTCGGCGCAGCGCAGAGCAAGGGCGCCGAGGTGGATGTGAGCGCGCGGCTGCCCCTGAGCCTCAGGGTCATGGTGTCCTATGCCTATGTCGATGCCTTTATCTCCAAGTCGCTGCTCGACCCGGATTTCGCCAGGCCGCTCGCCGCCGGATCGCCGCTGATCAACGTCCCCGCCCACAGCGGCAATCTGCTGCTGTTCCGCGATTTCGCGCTCGGCGAGCGGATGCTGAGTCTCGGAGGCGGTGTCAACTACGTGGACAAGCGGCTGGGTGAGACGGGCACGACCTTCTTCCTGCCCTCCTACACGCTCGTGAAGCTGTTCGGCACTTTCGAGGTGACCGAAAAGTTGAAGCTCTCGGCCGAGGTCAACAACCTGTTCGACCGGGTCTACTACCCCAACTCCTACGCACAGCTCTGGGTCAATCCGGGCACTCCGCGCACGTGGGCGGTCCGCGGGCTCTACAGCTTCTGAAGCTTCTGAGGCTTCTGATTCTCGGCGGGGCGGCGGGGCGGCCGGGCGGCGGGGCGGCCGGGCGGCGGGCGCGTGCGGCCCGGCCCCCGGCGCTCAGCGCTCCGTATTGAACAGCTTGGTCAGCGGATAGTGCAGCTTCTCGATCGGCGACTTGATCACGATGTAGCTGAAGTACTTGGCGATCCCGATGTCACGCTCGAGAATGCCTTCGATCACGCTCTGATAGTGCGACACGCCGCGTGTCAGGAATTTCAGCAGGTAGTCATAGCCGCCGCTCACCAGGTGGCATTCGATGACTTCGTCGATCGTACGGATGCTCGCCTCGAACTTGACGAAGTCCTCGCGATGATGATCGTTCAGGGTGACTTCGGTGAACACCGTGATGGTCTCGCCGAGCTTGGCCAGATCGATCCGGGCGTTGTAGCTGACGATGTAGCCGGCTTCCTCCAGCCGCTTCACCCGCAGCAGACACGGGCTCGGTGAGAGGGCGACTGCCTTGGCCAGGTCGATATTGGTGATGCGGCCGTTGCGCTGCAGTTGCGACAATATGTTGAGATCGATTCGATCGAGCTTCAAAGCTGCCATCAGGAAGAGTCCTCAACTGCAAGGGCATCACCGGCCCGGGTGCGGGCGTGCGGCTTCTGGCCCTTGGCCGGCGCCTACGCGGGCCGCCCTAGCCGGGCGCCCGCAATTCCTCCTGATGCGCTTTCACCATGTCCACGAGACTCGGGAAGCGAAACTCGCAGCGGGCATCCCCGGCCAGCGCCACTGTAGCATCCTCGCCGGCTTTTTCGAGCCGGCGGTCGATCCACGCCGCGGCGAGCCTGCAGCGGGCGGCCGGGACCAGGTCACGGACCGGGCTGTGGGCGGCGTGCAGGATCTGTCCCCGCTCGAAGCCGAGCTTCGCGACGCGGCGCACCAGGTACTCGAAGTTTCTCAACTCGGGCTTGTAAGAGCCGATCTGGTCGGCCGTGAGGACTTCGTCAAAGGTGACCTCGAGCCGGCGGCTGCTGCCCGTGAAGCTCTCCCGATCGACGTTGGACAGAATGACGAGCTTGAAATAACGCTTCAGGTACTGCAGGGCTGCGGGCACATCCGCGAATACGGGCCACTGTGGCACCGATTTGCTGAATAGTGCATGGTCGTCATCCGATGCGAGCACGCCCCATTCTTTCGCGAGGCGTCTGTGAACCTCGGCCAATATGCCTGAGTAGTGCATCTTGGGCGTTTCCGCCTGCTGGGCCGCTTCGTGCCGGCTGAACGCCTCGAGCAGCTCCTCACGACTCAACCCGACATGTCCGCTCCCGCGCAAAGGTCGCAGAGCCGCGTAGATGCCGGACTCACGGTCGATCAGCGCGCCGTAACAGCCGAAACTGAGAACCTTGAAGTCGGTGAGCCGCATCGTCTGTGCCTTACCGGCGCGGCGCATGATCAGTATCCCCTGCTGCGATCGATCACATCCCGCAATGGCTCGCCGGAGCGGTGCCTGCGGACATTCTCGAGCAACACCCGCGCTGCGGTCTCCGGCTGGGTCATGCTCGCAATATGGGGCGTCAGCACAATCCGCGGATGGGTCCAGAACGGATGCAGCGGCGGCAGCGGCTCAGGGTCGCAGACATCGAGGATGGCTGCCGAGAGCTGCCCGGAATCGAGCGCTTCGAGCAATGCCTGTTGGTCGAGGTGCCCACCACGCCCGACGTTGATCAAGGATGCCCCTCGCGGTAGCGCCGCGAACACGCGGCGATTGAGAATTCGCCGTGTTTCCCCGGTCAAGGGCAACAGGCAAACCAGCATGTCGCAGTGGCCGAGGAACCCTGCCAGCGTCTGTTCTCCGGCGTAACAAGTCACACCCGGGATCGTCTTGGGCGATCGATTCCATCCGTGCAGCACATAACCGAATGTGGCGAGCCGCTGCAACACGGCTTGCCCGAGCACACCGAGCCCCATCACCCCGACACTGCGCTGCCAAGCGGGGGCGACCTCGATGGGTTGCCACGCGCCGAGCGACTGCGCGCGCAGGTAGTCGATCAGATTCCGATGCAGAGCCAACACGGACAAGGTGACGTACTCAATCATTCCGTTCACGATACCGGGCTCGACCATTCGCACCACGGGCACGTGCGCCGGAACGGCGGACAGATCCAGATGATCCACTCCGGCCCCGGAGGAGAACAGCACCTTGAGACTGGGGAGGGCCACCAACAATTCGCGCGGCGGCTGCCATGCGATCAGGTACTCGACCGCGGCGAGATCGCCGGTTTGCGGCCACAGGTGAAACTCGATGTCAGGCGCCTCTTGGGCAAATATTCTCGCCCAGACCTGGCCCCGCGCAATATCGGACTTGTACAGAACGCTCATGTTGCTTCAAGGCTAGCCTAGCGCTTGGGACACGAGTCCGAAGACACGCGCCTCGGCACGCTCTTCGCGCACATCGCCACGAATCATGGCGGTGACAGTATCGACGCAGGCGAGGCCGGCAGCTTCCAACCACCCTGCGAGCTGCGTAGCTGCCTTCGGTATGTCCACGCGTGTGAAACCGCTTGTTGCTTTCAGTTGGTGGGCAATCAAGGCGATCGCAAGCCCCTGGTCATCTGCGACGATCGGACCGATGAGCGTTCCTCGCCCGGATTGCCGGGCCAGTGCAAAGCCCGCGATTCGTCCGTTCCGGTGAGCAATCACCCCCACCCCACCGCCGGCGTCAAAGACCGCGCTGACCACCTGCCGTCGGTTCGCACCGAACGCCGCGGCATCCAGATCGCAAACAGCATCGAGATCAGCGTGTGAAACCGCTCGCAACACGGTGTTGGGCACAGGCGTGGATGCTGGAATCTGCGTCACAGTGCCGTGGTGCTGCCCAATTCCGTGTCGTTCACGGAATCCACACCGCTGATACAGCGTCAGTCCGGCCTTGGTCGCTACGAGCTGCAGTACGCGTGCGCCGGCATCGCTCATCACTCCATTCATGAGCTGTCGCCCAATGCCCTGCCCCTGATGCGCCTGGTCCACCAAAACCAGTCCAACCGTTCCAAATTGCTCGCCGTAAGCCCACCACGAGGCCGTGCCCAGCACCTTACCATCGGCGTCACAAGCGGCCCAGCCCCGTCCCAGCCGATAGTGAAACTCCCAGTCCTCGCGACGGTGAGACCAGCGTTCCGCCTGACTGAGCCGCAGGGCAGCGCCGAGATCGTGCGCCTCCAGGCGTCTAAGAGTGATAGATCCCATCAGAAATAGCGTACCCAGGCCTGCGGGGACGTGCGCTTGAATCGTGTGAACGCGCGGCAGGGGAAATAAAGTGCGCACGCGAGCGCGGCCGCGACGACCCAGATCCACCAGACGTGATCGACACCAAAACGCTCTCCGTGATTCGGGCCAAACAGCGCGAGGGCCACTCGATATAACACCAGCAGCGTGTACAGGTGCAGCAGGTAAAAGAACATGGGCGCTCCGCCGAAAATTGCGAGCGCACGCGTCGCACGGTTGTCGCGAGACTCGAACCCGGCCAGCAACAGGAAGGCGATGCCCAGCGTCAGCAGCAGAAAATCCAGGGAGGGAGGATATTTTGTGAAGTTGACCCACGACATCAGCGTATGAACGAAATCCGTACCCGGCGCAAAAGGCAACGTCTCGCCGTAAATGTTGAGACCACGCAGTATCGCGAGCAGGCACAGGCACCCACTACCGAGCGCGAGCAGAATCCGGGTCCGCCGGGCTGCCGCCACTGCGCGCGAATACAACGGACCGGCCGCATACCCGAGGAAAATGACACCGATCCATGCCAACAAGGGATAGGTCACCTTGATCTGCAGTGGGCCGTCCGCAACCAGGAATGCACGCTCGTGCAGAATGGCCCAGGGGATGTGCAGTACGCTGCCGGGTGCAAATGTAAGCGGCGTGAGCGCGTTGTGTCCGAAGACGATCGCAAATCCCAGGGCGGCGAGCGCCCAGCGTGGCAAATCGGCCAGCAGGCCGAGCACGATCATGCTCAGGCCGATGGCCCAGATCACCTGCAGCCACAGGACGGTCGGTGGGAATTCTCCCGACCACGCGAAGTTGACCAACGTCAGCTCGAGGACGACGAGCAACAGTCCCCGCTTCAGCAGAAAACCGCGCACGGGACGCGTGCCCCCCGCGGGCGGATGTGCATACAACCAGGCCGACAAGCCTGTGAGGAATACGAAAGTCGGAGCGCACAGATGGGCTGACAGCCGCGTGAAGAACAGATCGGGCGCGGTCGTCGCGACATTCATCGGATCGCCGACCTGCAGATGCCGGTAGAGCGCCTCGCGTACGTGATCCATCAACATGATCACCATCACGAGGCCCCGCATGACATCGATGGAGGCGATTCGCGGCCGGGCGGCCATGGCGTCCACCAGCGCGGCCACCCGCGGCACGGCGGGCGCCTGCGTGGGCGCGTAATCGGTCGCCACAGCCGCCTGGGTAGAGGTGCTCATACGGTCGAGTCCATCTTTTTCATAGGTATGCTCGCAGCTTAAGACCCCCGTATAACTTAAGCGCTGTGTGGAACAATATTCGGCTGCATTACGCGGCACACGAGACTTTTTATTCCATACATTCCACCACCTTGGCATTAGTGAAGCGTGATATGCCATATGGCGCGATGGGCGTCGTCGTGGTGCCGCGGGCGATGAGCTCGGCCATGACATCGCCGACCCCTGGACCTATCTGGAAACCGGCGCCGCAGAAGCCGAAGGCGTAGAACAGGCCAGGCGTTGTAGCGCTGAATGCCATGATCGGCACGTCATCGGGCAGGTAGCCTTCGATCCCGCTCCAGCTCCTGATCATGTTGACCCTGGCGAAACCCGGCATAACACGGCGCAGCTGTTCCATTTGGCCGAGAATGGCCTCGGGTAGCACCGTCGCGCGATTGGTCTCGTTCGAGGCCGGGCCGCGCGCGAAGCCCCCGCAGACGATGTTCCCGCGCTTCACCTGGCGGAAATACACCGTCTCGTGAAGGTGTGGCGTCGCAACACCGATTGTGGGAGCGATCCGGTATGGAACGGGCTCGGTGACGGTCATCTGGGGCCCGTGCACCCCAAGGGGGACAGGCTCCCCGAACATAGCCGAGAGCTTTCCACTCCAAGCACCAGCGGTGACGAGCAGCACGGGCGCACGCAGCTCACCTTGGCTCGCGACCTCCACCACAAAGTCGTCGCCAACTTTTGCGACTGCGGTCACCTCGGACTCCTCACGCACATCTGCGCCGGCGCGCTTGGCGGCCCGGCCGACAGCAGGCGTCGTGAGTCGGGGATTGGCGTGGCCGCCGGTCGGATCATACGAGCCCGCGATGATCTCGTGCCCCAAATAGGAAAAGCGGGTGCGCAACGCGTTGGCCGAAATCATTTCGAGATCGAGACCGTAGTCCCGCGCGTCCCGCGCATAAGCTTCCAACCTGTCAGCCTGCTCGCGGGTATAACAGACACGCAGATGGCCTGAGGCAACGAACTCGCAATCCTCGCCGACCAACTCGGACAGGTGATCCCAGATCGCGCGCGACCGGTTGGCCAGCGGAAGCTGGTGGAGATAGCGCCCCTGCCGGCGGACATTACCGAAATTGACACCGCTCGCCTGTTGGCCGATCAGGCCCCGTTCGAGCAGGATGACGGATTTTCCGTGACGGCGCAGGAAGAAGGCCGCCGATGTACCCATGATGCCGCCACCCACGATGATGACATCCGCGGCGTTCATGCGTCGTGACCCTTAACCGATCCCATCGACAAAGGCTTGATCGGCGGCTGGCCGCGCAGTCGGCCCACATCGGCAAGGGATACGCCGCGTGCCTCCGCGAGTATCTCAGCGGCGGCCGAGCCGCAGAAACGGCCTTGGCAACGCCCCATGCCGATGCGCGAGAGCGCTTTGGCGCGGTTCAGTTCCGGCGCACCCTTCGCGATGGCTGCGTCGCGGATGTTGCCTGCCGTGATCGCCTCGCAGCGGCACACGATCACCTCGTCAGCCGATGCGGCCGCCAGCTGCGCGGGCCACGGGAAAGCCGTGGCGAGGCCGCGACGAAAGCGATTGAGTTGGCTCATCCGCTTCCGCAGTCGCGCCACCTCGGTCATGTTGACCTCGATTCCCAGATCGGCGAGAGCGGCCAGCGCGGAGAGTTTGCCGGCCACCTCGGCCGCGTCCGCACCGAGCACGCGGGCGCCATCGCCCGCAACGTAGACGCCGGCACGCGTGGTGCGTCCATCACTGTCGGCTTCCGGTCGCCACTGTGCAGTCTCAACATCGAAGGTGAATGCGCAGCCGGCGAGGTCGGCCAGTTGCGTCTCCGAGCGTAGGTGGAACCCCATTCCGACCGCGTCGCAGGCGACCCGCCGCTCAGTGCCATCGGCGGCCCGGTAGCGCACCCCCGCCACGTCCTCGGTTCCGTCGATCGCGATCGGCACTACGCCGTTCTCGATTGGGACGCCAGCGGCCCACGCGCGCGCGCGGAA
>Ga0307479_10006834_pt1 | contig 10499 bp, 8 predicted proteins | sample atmos_gasesECM4C_FD_203743 | JGI IMG/M metagenome (GOLD analysis project Ga0307479, IMG submission 203743) | Hardwood forest soil microbial communities from Morgan-Monroe State Forest, Indiana, United States - atmos_gasesECM4C_515 | ecosystem: Environmental > Terrestrial > Soil > Temperate...
TTCAGCAGGGTCGCGGTACACACCGGGCCGCGGGCAGCCGAGGCCGCCCGTGCCGTGCACGCCAAGGCCTTTACCGTGGGACAGCACGTTGTCTTCGGTGCGGGCAGATACGCACCCGAGAAGGCCAGCGGCGCCGCACTGTTGAGTCACGAAGTCGCGCACGTGGCGCAACAGTCGAAAACCGGGAGGCCGGTACTCGCACGCCAGGCCGACGGGGACCCGGATGCGAATGTGTCCCTCGGTGTTCTTGACAGTCGCTTTGCGAACATTGCCGGCGAAGAAGTACTGGGCGAAACGGCGTGGGCCGTTGCGCGCGAATTCATCCGCGGCCTGTGGGGCGGGCTGAAGTCGGTTGGAGCGGACCAATGGGCCAACATCAACGCCAAATTTTCCGACATCGGAATTGGCGACATCGTCGACTACGCCGAAGGATACTTCGTCGGAATACTCGCGGGTCTGTGGTCGGCGCTGGTCGGGCTGCTCGAGGCCGTGTGGACGCTCGTCACGTTGCCGTTCAAAATCGCCGAGTTCGTGTTCGTCACGCTCCCGCAGCTCGCAGCGAAGTATGGTCCCCGGATTGCGCAGCTTGTTGCCGAACCGGCCGGAATCAGGGCGCAGCTCAGTCAGCTGCTGGCCAACCCGAGGGAGACATTGCAGCAGCTGAGCGCACTCGCCGATGAGATGAAGAAAATGGCGCTCGCTCAGGTGCGTGGGCTGGGCCGCACGGCGGCGAGGAAGGCCATCGCGTTCATCGGCGAGCCGTGGTACGAGTTCGGTCGCGACGTCGGCAAGGTGGTCGGCCAGATCCTGTTCGAGGTGCTGCTGGCGGTCGTGACGGAGGGCATCGGCAACGCGCTGAAGACCGCGGCCGAAATCGCCGGCAAGATCGCTGCCCGAGCGGTCTCTGGAGTCGTCGAGATCTTGCGCAGCGCAGGACGACTCATCGGCCAGGCGCTGGAATGGCTGCAGAGCATTGGGCGCAAGGTCACCGGTAAGGCCGGCGAACTGTTCGAGGCGTTCAAGGGACTGCTGACCAAGCTGCGCGCCCTGCTGGCCGAGATGCTCGAGGAGGGCGCAGTTGCCGAAACCGGCGCCGGCGGGGTGCGAATGCCGATCCCCGACCCGAAAGGCGCTGGAGCCCTCGAATCACGGGCGCTGCCGCCGACGCGCACGTCCCCGGCGACGGTTGCCGACTTGACCCCTCCGAAGGTCCACCCGTCGAAAGCTGCAGTCCCGGGTCAGCCCGAACTGCCGCCCGTCAAGAAGATGCCGCCCGGGCCGGAACCGCCCGGGCAGATCACCGCGCAGCCCAAAGGCACACAGGAGCTGCCTGGCGGTACGCATCAAGTCATCGATAGACCGAAGGGCGCTCCGCCGCTGGAAAGTCAGGTGCACGGCAAGATCGGCGAGGCCCGAGCGGGCATCGATCCCAATGTGCCGAAGAGGGCCATCAGGGTGGATGGCCGTGTGCGCATCCCGGAAAAGATTGACGACGTTAACAAGCTGCTCCGGGAGGTAAAGAACGTCAAGAACCTTGGCGATGACGCTGCCGAGATTCCTCAGCTGCTGGACTACGCCAAGTGGGCCAGGGACAACGGCTACATGTTCGAGTTGGTGATCGACAATAGCACCAAGATTGGGCCGACTCTCAAGGGCCTCGAAAATGCCAAGAGAGTGGTCATCACACGGATGGCGCTGCGATGAGCAGCTTCCCGGCATCAGCGAACCCCGTGCGTGGGGGCTTCGTCCTCGTGGACCCCGATACCGGCCGCCCTACCAAAACCATTGCGTTTCAATATAATCCCGACACGCTGACCCGCACCCTGCAGCCTCAGGGAATCGGCAGCGAACCCGGTGATCGACTCGAGGCGCTGCGGTTGAAGGGCCCACCGCATGAGTCGCTGAAGTTCGACGCCGAGTTCGATGCGACCGATGCGCCGCAGAACTACCCCGACGGCCTGTACGCGGTGCTCTCCGCGCTGGAGCTGTCGATCTATCCCAGCACCGCTCAGCTGCTCGGCGAGGACCAGCTGGCCGCCTCCGGGCAGCTGGAGATCGCGCCGGCCGAGGCGCCGCTGATGGTTTTGGTGCTGGGTCCCAAACGGGTTTTGCCGGTGCGGATCACGGATTTCAGCGTCACCGAAGAGGCGTTCGACCAGTCGCTGAATCCGATCCGCGCCAAGGTCAGCATCGGCGTGCGCGTGCTGACCGTCGACGACCTCGGCTTCCAGCACAAGGGCGGGCTGCTGTATCTGACCTACCAGCAGCAGAAGGAACGCTTCGCCGCCACCGTCAACCAGTCGGTCACCGACCTGGGCATACCAAGCATCTAAGGACACGCATGTTTTCACTGACCAGCCGCTACTACGGCATCGCCACCGTGATCGTCGAACTGCCCGACGGCCGCAAGGTGACCTGCGTCGGGCGCCGGTTTGTGCCCCGGCCAGAGGATCTCACACAGATCGGTGAACATGTGGTGCGCAGCGGGGAGCGCGCCGACCTTGTCGCCTATCAGGCCTATGGAGACGCCGAACAGTCCTGGCGGATTGCGGACGGCAACCGGGGAATGGATCCCGACGAGCTGATGCAGCCCGGCAGGAGGCTGCGGATCACGCTGTCGGCGGGGATTCCGGCGGCCGGACTGCTTAGCCCGGCGGGAGGTGGGTCCGGTGCCTCGTGATGCCGTGCTCGGCCGCGCTGACCGCCCGGTGCTGCGCCGGTGCGACAGCAACTCCTGTTGCTGCGACGCCGACGAGCAGCTGACCCTTCGCCGCGACGGAGACGGCGCCGCAAGGGATCTCGCGCCGCCGATCGTGAACGACGTGCTGCGGGCGGCCGGCGAAGAGCTTGAGCCGGGAGCAAGGATAGAGCTGGAATCCGGGTTCGGCCGTGACTTCAGCCACATACGGGTCCACACGGATTCCCGCGCCGCCGCGTCCGCCACCGCCGTCGGGGCGCGGGCCTACACGGTCGGGCCGGATATCGCGTTCGCCGCGGGCATGTACGCCCCGCACACCGCGGCGGGCCGCCGGTTGCTGGCCCACGAACTCACCCATGTCGTGCAGCAAGGCGGACACCGGCGCGCCGACCTGTCCGGGCTGACCGTGGGTAGCCGCGACGCGCCCGAAGAACACCGCGCCGCCCGGGGAGCCGCGGACATCCGGGTCGCCGCGCAGGTTCCCGTGGGAGCGGTTGCGGCTCCGGCCGTGCGGCGCGCGGAGGGCACCGCGGTTGTCGCCGACACGCTTTCCGATATGGTTTCCGGCGGCCGCCGGTGGCGGGGCACCATGATTCGCACCCAATACCGCACCCAAGCGGAGGCCGACGCCGCTCGGCGTGGCGCACACCCGCCGGTCATGGAGAAAAGTTCCGTGCGGGTGGCGTTCGACGGAAACACCTGTGAGGTCACGGTTCCGGTCGCCGTGCAGATCCGAGCCGCCACAGCCGCCGACACTGCCAGCGGGCCGTCGGCTGCCGGCTCAGCGGTCGCAGCGGCCGTTGATCCGGGACTGGTCAACAGCGTCGGCGCCGCATACATCGCCGCCTGCAACGTCGAATTGAACGGCTGGTACGACGTCGAGTTGCGCGACTGCGCCGGTGAACCGTGTGCCGGCCGGCACATGCCGATCCGGGTCGTGGTCACGCAAACGACGACCAATCCGGACTTCGTGGTGTGCGTCAGCGGCGGCGACCGCAGATCCTTTGTGCAACAAGGGTCTCCGGGCAAGGTGGTGCTGTTCGCCCGCGGTCTGGAGGGCAAGACCCTTGCCCATGAGGGTGGCCATATGGCGTTAGGTGCGCCCGACGAGTACCACGAGGACGATCCGACCCTGCGCAAAAAGTGGCCGCTGCAAAAAGGGCCCGAGCGTGAGCACACGGATGACACGCTCATGGGCAGCGCCGAGGGCGGCGAAAAGTGGCTCCGCCTGCACGAGCGGCACTTCTCGTTCGTTACGGCGTTTTTGCAGCTGGCGATGGTCGCTGCCGGACGCCCGAATTGTCAAGCGGTGCTGCACGAGTTGGAGCGGCCCGTGCCGTTGGACTATCACGCGGTCTTCGGTACGGCGTATGCGAGCCGCGGCGGCAGCGAATATTTTGATTTTTCTTTGGGCCTGGATGTCGGAAGACCACTGGAGCGCAATCGTCGCTGGCAGGCCTTCCTCGGTGTTCATGGCAGTCTCCTTCTGCCCCTGAGCCCCGACGGACGCACAGCGTTTCTGGCCGGTGCGCGGATCGGTTTGGAGTATCGCTTTTCGCCGGCCAGCAGAGGCTTGCAACTGGGCGCGTTCGGTGAGGCCGGCGGATCGGCGGAAATCGGTACACAGGCGCGCCCGCTGACCCCTTACGTCGGTGCCGGCGCGCGGTTGGGGCTCAGCGTCCCCACAGCGCGGATGGACGTCGGGATCGAAGCAATGCGCGGCATGGATCTAGATGCTGAACATCAACGTTGGTTCCGCCTCGGGCTGTATCTGGGAGGGCGGTTCTGATGGCTAAAACCCTGCAGCTGATGCTGATGATCGGCCCGCAGCTGGCGGTGCCGGCGCCGCAGCCGCTGATCGACGCGCTGCAGTCGGTGCAGATCACGTCGAGTGCGGGGCAGCGCAGCGGCTTTCAGCTGTCGTTCGCGGTGAGCAAGAAGTCGATCATCACCACGGTGCTGCTGCCGGCGGGCCTGCTCGACCCGCCGACCCGGGTGATCCTCGCCGTGGTACTCGGCGGGCTGCCCAACGTGCTGATGGACGGGGTGATCACCCGCCACGAGGTCAGCCCCAGCGACACCCCGGGCGGCTCGACCTTGACGCTGACCGGAGAGGACCTCACTGCGGTGATGGACATGTCCGAAGAACACCAATGCTTCCCGGCCATGCCGCTGAATGTGCGGGTGATGGCGATCGTGGCCAAATACGCGCTGTACGGGATCGCCCCGGTCGCGCTGCCCGCGGTGATTCTCAACGTGCCCAACCCGATCAAGACCATCCCGGTGCAATCGGGTACCGATTTGAACTACATCGAGGCCCTGGCCAAAGAGGCCGGCTACTCGTTCTTTCTGGTGCCGGGCCCCGCTCCGGGTGCGAGCGTGGCGTACTGGGGTCCGGAGGTCCGGGCGGGGCTACCGCAGCCGGCGCTGACGGTGAATTCCGACGCCGAAACCAATGTGGAGTCGCTGTCATTCAGCTTCGATGGGCTCTCGCGCACCCAGTACACGATCACCCTCGTCGAACCGAACACCAAGATCGGCATCTCCATCCCGGTTCCCGACGTGTCGCTGCTGCGGCCCCCGCTGGCGGCGCGCCCGGCGGTCACACTGCGCCAGGAGCCGTTGCCGGACCTGGCCGGCCTGGATCCGGCTGATGTGGCGTTGCGCGGGCTGAGCAAGACGACGCAGGCCGCCGACGCCGTCACCGGGCAGGGCAGGCTCGACGTGCTGCGCTACGGCCATGTGCTGCAGGCGCGCAGCATCGTCGGAGTGCGCGGCGCCGGAATCGCCTATGACGGCCTGTATTACGTCAAAAGCGTCACCCACGACATCAAACGCGGCGAATACAAACAGAGCTTCACGCTGACGCGTGATGGTTTCCTCCCCTTGACCCCGGTGGTGATGCCATGACAGCCGACGCGAAGAAATATCCCGGCGTGTACCAGGGTGTGGTGGTCAACAACGTCGACGCCAGCGGGGACAACAAGGTGATGGTCCGCGTCCAGGATGTGCTCGGCGCCGACCCGTGCATCTGGGCCAGCCCCAACTACTCCGTCCCCGGGATGAACCTGGTGCCGATGGTGAACGCCGGGGTGTGGATTCAGTTCCAGGACGGCGACATCGACCGCGCGATGTGGACCGGCTTCTGGCGCGGCGGTCTGGGTGACGCGCCCCCCGTCGCCCAGACCATCCCGCCGACCGTCCCGCAGGTCGTGATGGGCACACCGGGCCAGAATTACCTGCTGATCACCGACGCCCCCGCGCCGGTGGGCGGCATCCAAATACAGATCCGCGGCCCCGCCGGCCCATCGATCAAGCTGACCGAGTCCTACATCGAGCTGTCGTGCGGGCCTGGGCTGGCCTCGATCCGGCTGGCCGGCACCGGGGTGTTCATCAACAACACGTCGCTGGTGGTTCCGAAGTAGGAGGTGGCGATGCCTGGCGCGCTGGTCGATATCTCGACAACGATGACCTGTCCGCACGGCGGGAAGGTTACCTTTGTGCCGGTCGGCCCCCCCGCGGTGTTGCTCAACGGCATGGCGGTCATCAGTTCGGCCGATCAGCTGACCATCATCGGATGCGGGGCGCCGGCGCCGTGCGCAAAGGTGCAGTGGGCCAACATCGGTCAGGTGCTCGTCAACGGCAAGCCGGTATTGCTGCAGGCCCCGCCGACGCCACCCGGTCCCGGCAACGGCTCATGCCTCGGCGGCACACCGGCCCCGCCCGTGCTCGGCGCGACGCAGCCTTTCGTCACGGGGACGTGACCGCGATGAACATCGACTTTCCGTTCCACCTCGACGCCCGCGGCCGCACCGCCGACACCGACTATCCCGATCACGTCCGCGACATGGTGGAGCAGCTGCTGTTCACCCGGCCGGGGGAGCGGGTCAACCGCCCCGACTTCGGCTGCGGGCTGCTGGACCTGGTGTTCGAACCAAACAGCCCCGAACTTGCTGCGGCGCTGCAGGTGTCGGCTGAAGGCGCGCTGCAGCGCTGGCTGGGGGACGTGATCACGGTCGACTCGCTGACCGTCACCGCCGACGACGCGACGCTGCACGTCGACGTGCGCTATGTGCTGTTGGCGACCGGCGAACAGGTCCACGTGGTGCTACAAGGGGGACCGGCATGATTTGCACCGATCAGCGCCGCGCCGGGGAGGCGCACGCCAAGGGGCTCAACGGGATTGATGCGGTCAACGTCGGCGCCGACCGGAGCGAACTAACCGTCGTCTTCTTCGGCAAGGCGCCCGAAAACCTCAGTGCGGCCAACTTCGCGGTCGAGGGCGGCACCCGGGTCACCGGCATCAGGGTGACGGGCATGGCGCTGTGCGCTCGGGAGGATCCCGACCTGGAGGACCGTGTCCGGCTGACCCTCGACCGCGCCGGGGACCTGTCGACCTACCGGCTGTGCGTGGTCGGCGTGGACGGATTCGACCCCCGCAGCATGTGCATCGACTTCCGGTTCGTCACCGGATGCGACGACCTGGACTGCGCGCCGACGTGCAGCTGCCCTGAACCGGTCTACCCGCCCGCCGAGATCGACTACCTGGCCAAGGATTACGCCAGCTTCCGCCAGCTGATGCTCGACCGGCTGAGCCTGACCATGCCGGGCTGGACCGAGCGGCACATCCCCGACATCGGCGTCGCGCTGGTGGAGCTGCTCGCCTACGAGGGCGACCGGCTCAGCTACCGGCAGGACGCGGTGGCCACCGAGGCGTACCTGGGCACCGCCCGGCTGCGCACCTCGGTGCGCCGCCACACCCGCCTCGTGGACTACGCGATGCATGACGGCTGCGCGGCGCGGGCGTGGGTCTGCGTCGAGGTGTCCGGCGATGCGGTCCTCAAGGCCGGCAGCTATTCGTTCACCGCCGGCACGCAGGGCTTCGAACCCCTCGCCCGAGAAGATGTTTCGCTCTACTGCGCGCACAACGAGATCGCGCTCTGGACGTGGGGTGACCGGTACTGCTGCCTGCCGGTCGGCGCCACCGGCGCGACGCTCGTCGACAGCGAGCCCGGTAAAGACCGCGTCTTGCACCTGGCCGCCGGGGACGTGCTGATCTTCGAGGAAACCATTGGGGCCAGAACCGGCGTCAAGGCCGACAAGGACCTCAGCCACCGCCAGGCGGTGCGTCTCACCACGGTAACCGCCGCGGTCGACCCGCTGGCCGATCAGCCGCTGCTGGAAGTCGGCTGGGCGCGCGAGGACGCACTGTGCTTCCCGCTGTGCGTGGACGCCCGCGGCGGCCCCGACTGCGAGCACCGGCCGGTCGGGGTGGCGCGCGGCAACGTGGTGCTGGTCGAGCACGGCGCCGGCGGGGCCACGCAGACACTCGACGTCCCGGTGCAACCGCCGCCCGAGCCGGTCTGCCCGGACCCGGGCTGCTTCGGCTGCCCCGACATCACACCCGCCGCCGCGCCCCCGCGCTATCCGCCTATCCCGCCACGGTTTTCGCCCCTCATCGGCACTGGCCCGGTCACCCAGACCACGGCGTTCCCGCCGCCGAACGTGGTGGCCCGCGGCCAGGGCTCGTGGCTGCGGGGGCTGCCCGACCGGGCCCGCCGGCAGCTGGTCGCGCTGCAGGCCAAGGCCGCACAGGGACCGCTATCCGACACCGACACCGCCTATCTGACAACACTGTTCGGGCAAGTCACCCTTGCGCGGCTGCACCTCGCCGACAATCCGCAGGCCGCACTGGGCGCGCTGCTGGCGCGATTCGACGAGCTGCTGCAAACCAAGCTGGCGCGCCTGCAGCGGCTGATCGCGCGCGCCCGCGGCGGATACGTGTTAACCGCGGCCACCGAGGGCTGGGAGATCGCGCACAGCTGGGGTCGGCAGGAGGGCGACGACATCGACCCCGACCGCCCGCTCTTCCAGGGACCCGCCGCCGCGGCGACGCTCACCGACCCCCGGACTGCGCTGCCCGCCATCACCGTTGTCGACCAACACGGCGAGGACTGGGAATCGCGCCGCGACCTGCTCGACAGCGGCCCGAACGACCGCCACTTCGTCGGCGAAACCGACGATGACGCCCAACTGTGGCTGCGTTTCGGTGACGGACGCAACGGCGCGGTGTTTCCGTTGCGCGAAAACCCACCGGGCCCAGACGATCCGGTCGCCACGGCGCGCTACCGGGTGGGCAACGGCGCCGCCGGCAATGTCGGCGCCGAGGCCATCGACGCGATCAGCGCGCCCGGGATCGACGGACTGCCGATCACTCGGGTGCGCAACCCGCTACCGGCCACCGGCGGTGTCGACCCCGAGACGGTCGCCGAGGCGCGCATGCGCGCACCCTCCGACGCGCGGCTGCGCCAACTGCGCGCGGTCACCGCCGCCGACTACGCCGACTTCGCCGGCCAGATTCCCGGTGTGCAGCGGGCGGCGGCGAATTTGGCGTGGACCGGAAGCTGGTATGAGGCGCAGGTCGGCGTCGACGCCCTCGGCGGCCCAACCGCACCGTCGTGGATGCTCGACGAGGTGCGGTGGGCGCTGCACCGCTACCGCCGAATCGGCCACGACCTGGCGGTGTCAACCGCAACCCTGGTTCCGTTGGATCTTGCCTTGTGCGTCCAGGTGACAGCCGGCTACCTGAGCGCCCACGTCCGCGCGGGTCTGCTGCGCGCGCTCGGATCCGGCGCCGGCGGCTACTTTCAGCCGGACCGACTCACCTTCGGCACACCGGTGCGGGTCAGCGGCATCGTCGCCGCCGCCGCGGCGGTGCCCGGGGTACTTAGCGCCGACGTCACCGAGCTGGAGCGGCTGTTCGGGCCGCCGGCGAATGCGCTCGACACCGGTGTGTTGACCATGCGCCCGCTTGAGGTAGCCCGGCTCGACAATGACCCGACGCGGCCGGAAAACGGGCGGCTGCAACTGACATTGGTGGGCGGGCGATGAGTTGCGGCTGCGACCCGGCGAGCTGCGGATGCTGCGAAGGCGTCCAGGCAGTCCCTCCCGCCGACACCTACAACCCGCCCGGGCGCTCGTCGATCAGCTACCGGATCGGAACCCACGGCGCGTTTTTCGAATCGCTGCAGGCGCGCTTGTCGGCGCAACCCGCGCTGGCCAGTCTGACGACCCGCGAACTCGACGATCCCGCCATGGCGTTGCTGGACTGCTTCGCCGTGCTCGGCGACGTGTTGACCTTCTACCAGAACCGCATCGCCAACGAGGGCTACCTGCGGACCGCGTCGGAGTCGTTGTCGCTGACCGAGCTCGCCGCTCTGGTCGGCTACCGGCCGCGGCCGGCGTTGGGGTCGAGCACGGTGCTGGCCTTCACCCTCGACCCCGGCGCCCGCACCGTCATCCCCGCCGGTTCGGGGGCGCGCAGCGTGCCGAAGCAAAACGAGCTGCCGCAAAGCTTTGAAACCTCCGACGATCTGGCGGCCCGCCAGGAATGGAACACACTGCAGCCGGCCATGACCGCCCCGCCGGCGATCAACGCTCACGACGACGCGCAGAGCATCGCGACGCTCACCGTCGCCGGCACCACGGCCAACCTCAAGGCCGGTGACCGATTGTTGTTCCTGTTCGAGGAAGACCCCACGAAGGTCGACCCGAAGAACGCCGTGGTGCGCATCGTCAGCGAGGCGCGGCCGGACTTTTCGGCCGGCACCACCGCGGTGTCGTTGGTGCCCGCGACGGACCCGTTGACGACGGCGCTTAAGGCGCTAACCGATGCCGTCACCGCGGCGCGCAGCTCCGTCCCGGAAGCCGGGTCGGCGCCCGGGGCGGACGCCACCTACCTGAAGCCGTTGCAGGACAAGATTTCATCGCTGACGGTGGCGCAGATCGTGCAGGATTTGCC
>Ga0307479_10006835_pt1 | contig 10498 bp, 8 predicted proteins | sample atmos_gasesECM4C_FD_203743 | JGI IMG/M metagenome (GOLD analysis project Ga0307479, IMG submission 203743) | Hardwood forest soil microbial communities from Morgan-Monroe State Forest, Indiana, United States - atmos_gasesECM4C_515 | ecosystem: Environmental > Terrestrial > Soil > Temperate...
ATGTATCCACCCGACGCAAGCACCCGCGTGCATCTCGACGGGCCGGCCGAGGCGCTCGAAGGCGCCGCGCGCCCGGGCCACTTCGAGGGAGTCGCCACAGTGGTGACAAAGCTCTTCGGTGCGGTCGAGTCCGACCGCGCCTATTTTGGGCAGAAGGACGCGCAGCAGGTGGCGGTCGTGAAGCGCCTCGTGCGCGACCTGGACTTGGGCGTCGACATACGCGTGGGGCCCACCGTGCGCGAGAGGGATGGGCTGGCCCTGAGCTCGCGCAACGTGTACCTGGGCGCGGAGCAGCGCAGGGCGGCGGCGAGCCTGAGCGCGGCGCTGCGCCAGGCCACGGCCGCGTACGCGGAGGGGGAGCGGGACCCTGAACGTCTGCGTGCGATCCTGCACGCTCGTCTGGCGGCTGAGCCGCTGGTGAAGATGGACTACGCGGAGCTCGTAGACCCGGCTACTTTTCGGAAGCCCGGCACGCTTGCCGTGATCGCGGCTCGAATTGGGGAGACCAGGCTCATCGACAACCACGACCTCACGAAACCCTTCCCGGGCCAGGCGACTTTTCTGCGGTAATATTGACGCTCGTTTTGGCGGAGGCCGTTTTGACGACCAACACCACACCAATAACTTCTAGGGGGTTCGTATTTTGTCCACTGAGTCCGGTGCCGTCCTGACCGAAGATAAGGAGGGAACCGACCAGGAAACATCAGCTGCGATGTCCATGGAGGACTACCTCCAGTACGAGGAGGAGGCCTTCAAGACCCCCAACCACGGGGACATAGTGGATGGGATCGTTGTACGAGTCGACCCGGATGAGGTCCTGGTCGACATCGGCGCCAAGGCGGAAGGCGTCATCTCGAGCAAGGAGCTCGGCATGCGCGGAGACACGGACTCCGCGGGTCTCGAGCCCGGCGACCAGATCAAGGTCTACGTCCTGCAGCCCGAGAACGAGGAGGGCAACGTCGTCCTCAGCTTGCGCCGGGCGCGCGCGGAGACGACGTGGATCGTCGCCGCCGAGAAGCAGGTGGACGGCACGGTCATCGACGCCGACGTGCGCGAGCAGAACAAGGGCGGTCTGATCGTCAACATCCTCGGCCTGCGCGGTTTCCTCCCGTCGTCGCAGGTCGCCCGCGCGTACGCCGGGTCCCTCGAGTCCCTGGTCGGCAAGCGGATCCCGGTCAAGATCCTCGAGGTCAACCGCAAGCGCAACCGGCTGATCGTCAGCCAGAAAGCCGCGGAGGACGAGGATCGAGCGCGCAAGCGCGAGGAGCTTTTCAGCCGCCTGCAGACCGGGACGACCGTACGCGGAACCGTGTCCGGTATCACTTCATACGGCGCGTTCGTCGACATCGGCGGCGCGGACGGACTCATCCACATCTCCGAGCTTTCGTGGGACCGCGTGTCCAAGGTCACTGATGTCTTGCAGCTAGGTGACGAGGTCAACGTCAAGGTCATCAAGCTCGACCCCGATCAGACTCGCATCTCGCTGTCGCTTCGCCAGCTGCAGCAAGACCCTTGGGAGCGGCTCGTGCAGTCGATGCCGGTGGGCACGATCGTCGAGGGCCAGGTCACCAAGACGAAGAAGTACGGGGCCTTCCTTCAGATCATGCCGGGCATCGAGGGGTTGCTCCATATCTCTGAGCTTTCGTGGGATCACGTGGAGCGGACCGAGGACGTGCTGAAGGTCGGAGAAACCGTGCAGGTGAAAGTGATCGGGATCGACACGGCGCGGCGGAGGATCTCGCTGAGCCTCAAGCAGCTGTCGGCGCCGCCGGCGAGCCTGGCCGCAAACGCCTCCTACCGAACGCCGCACGACTACCCGGTCGACGAGGACGAGTAGCCACCTCCAGGCCTAATCCCGCGACTGCCGGCGCTCGCGTGGAATCTGGAGCGCTGAATCCCGCGACTGCCGGCGCTCGCGGGTGTCAGGTTCCGAGCGCTGAGAGGCGCTGCGATGCGGGTGTGAAGTAGGGGTCGATCTCGAGCGCGCGCTGGTAGGCGCGCTTTGCGGCTGCGCGGTTTCCGGCTTGAAGCTCCGCGTCACCCAGCTGCACATAGAGGTCCGGCGTGGTTTCGCCAAAGTCAGCCGCCCGCCGCAGCTCGGGAAGGGTGCCGATCGCCCAGTGGTACTGCGCCTGCAGCGGGTCGATCCGTACCGCGAGGTCGGATCGGCCTCGCAGATACCACACATCCGCGAGCAGGGGAAAGGCCGCGAACACGACCGCGGCGATCACCAGGAGCACCGCGATCGCGGCTGAAATGCCCCTCCGGCCCTGCGGGCCACCTTCCCACGAGTGGGGAGGTCGGGTGCTCGCCCACAGCGTTCCAGCCAGCAGCCAGAACGGCCCCGTCACCGGCGCCCAGTCGAAGTTGAAGAACACCCAGACGCTGTAGCCGGCCAGCGCTGCCGCGAGGGCAGCGACGTCCGAGTCCAGACGGTGACGCCAGGCCGCGCGAAAGACGACCACCACGACCCAGCTCAGTGCGACGAGCCCGAGCAGTCCCTGCGTCGCTGTAAGGTCGAGCAGCCCACTGTGCACGCGGTCGAACGTCACGAGCGATGCGTAGTCGGTGCTGAGGAAATGACCGAATGACAAGCCCGTCGAGTCCTCGCCCCAACCGGTCAGCGGACGAGCCGCGATCAGGCGCAGCCCATCGCCCCACAGATGCAGGCGGAGGTCGGGCGGATCGTTGTTGAGCACGCGCAATGGCGACGCGAGCAACGCGACCATGCCGATCGCGATGACCCCGGCCGACCCGATGAGCGCCCAGATGACGGCGCGGCCGCGCACGCCGAGAACGACCAGCGTCAGCCCGCCCGCGAGCATCGCGAACGCGCCGCTGCGCGAGGTCGTCACCCACCAGCCCGCGATCAGCACCGCGATCGCCACGGCCCACGCGAACACGAAAGCGTCGCGCCTCAGCGTTCGCTGGATGGCCAGCGGAAATGCCATCGCCACCAGGGCGGCCAGCAGGTTCGCGTTGCCCAGGTTTCCATCCGGCCGGAATGCCACGTGCGCGGCCCACTGCTGGACACCCTCCAACGACGCCACGCAGGTTCCGAAGACGAAGCCCGGCACCAGCCAGTCGCGCTGCAGGCGATCGCGCAGCAGCCAGACCGCCGAGACGAGCAGGCCGAGGTAGCTGAGGCGCATCGGCAGCGACTCATAGCGCGCGTACGAGCCGGCGAAGCTCAAGGGCCAGGAGATGGAAAGAGCGAACGCGACCAAGGCGGCCACCGCGGAAGCGATGACCGGCCACCTCAGCTCGCCCAGGTCGGCCGCGCGGCCCGCCACGAGCGCCAGGCCCAGACCCAGGCAGGCCCCGGCGATCGCGAGCGACGCCCGCGGCAGGATGTAGGAATCGCCCGCGATGGGTAGAAATGCGACCGGCAGGGCAGTCGCGAGGGCCGCCGGAAAATACCCGCTGAGCCGATCGAGAAGGCGCTCCACGCGCGTACTCTTAACCGAAATCGACTCCCAGAGTTCGCCGTTATATTAGGTACAGAGGTACCACCCGGTACCACTGAAGCGTTTGAGGAGGTGCTGGCCCCACCTAGGTAAACCGAGAGTCCAGGAGGATAGGGATTTTGTATCCGTTTGAAAGATTCACAGAGCGGGCCAAGAAGGTTCTGACGCTCGCTCAAGAAGAAGCAGAACGATCACACCACAGCTACATCGGGACAGAGCACCTGCTCCTGGGGCTTCTCCGCGAAGGTGAGGGTCTCGCCGCCAAGGTCCTGAACAACCTTGGCGTGGAAATCGGCAAGGTCCGCCAGACGATCGAGTCCGTGCTTGGCCGCAACGAGCGGATCATCATCCAGCAGATCATCCCCACGTCGCGCGTCAAGAAGGTCATCGAGATCTCCTTCGAAGAGGCGCGGCGCATGGGTCACAACTACGTGGGCACCGAGCACCTGCTCCTCGGTCTCCTCATCGAGGGTGAGGGCATCGCAGCCCACGTGCTCGAAGACCTCGGCGCCAACCTCGAGAAGGTGCGCGGCGAGATCGAGCGCCTTCTCCACGACTCGAGCGCGGAGACCGAGGCCGAGCCCGCTCCGAAGAAGCCGTCGAAGACGCCGCTGCTCGACCAGTTCGGACGTGACCTCACCGAGCTCGCGCGCCGCAACCAGCTCGACCCGGTGATCGGGCGTGAAACGGAGATCGAGCGCGTCATCCAGATCCTCAGCCGGCGCACGAAGAACAACCCGGCGCTCATCGGCGAGCCCGGCGTGGGCAAGACAGCCATCGCCGAAGGCCTCGCGCAACAGATCAACCTCGGGAACGTGCCCGAGTCGCTGCAGCACAAGCGGGTGCTGACCCTCGACATGGGCGCCCTGGTCGCCGGCACCAAGTACCGCGGCGAGTTCGAGGAGCGTTTGAAGAAGATCCTCGACGAGATCCGCTCGAGCCGCGAGGTCGTGCTGTTCATCGACGAGCTGCACACGCTGGTCGGCGCGGGCGCCGCGGAAGGCGCCATCGACGCAGCCAACATCCTGAAGCCCGCGCTCGCGCGCGGCGAGATCCAGTGCATCGGCGCAACGACGCTGAACGAGTACCGCAAGTACATCGAGAAGGACGCGGCCCTCGAGCGCCGGTTCCAACCGGTGTTCGTCGACCAGCCTTCGCTGGCGGAGACGATCGACATCCTCAACGGTGTCAAGTCGCTCTACGAGAAGCACCATCGCGTCACCATCAGCGATTCGGCGGTGCACGCCGCCGCGGTGCTGAGTGACCGCTACGTGAGCGATCGGGCCCTGCCCGACAAGGCGATCGACCTCATCGACGAAGCGTCGGCGCGAGTGCGCATGAAGTTGACCACCACGCCGGACGAGCTTAAGGACCTGCAGAAGGAGATCCGCAAGCAGCGGGCGGAGCAGGACGATTCCGTGAACAAGCAGGACTTCGAGGCGGCAGCGGGCGTTCGCGACAAGGTCAAAAAGCTGCAGGACAAGCTCGCCGTCAAAGAGGCGCAGTGGCGCGACAAGCTCGGCGAAACCGTTCCTGACGTGAGCGAAGAAGACATCGCTCAGATCGTTGCCGCCTGGACGGGCGTCCCCGTCTCGCGGCTCGTAGAGGAAGAGAGCTCGCGACTCCTGCGCATGGAAGAAGAGATCCACAAGCGGATGGTCGGACAGGACGAAGCGATCATCACGGTCTCGCAGGCAGTGAGACGTGCGCGTGCCGGCCTGAAGAACCCGCGGCGGCCGATCGGGTCGTTCATCTTCCTTGGACCCACCGGCATCGGCAAGACCGAGCTGGCGCGCGCCCTTGCGGAGTACCTGTTCGACTCCGAGGACGCGCTGATCAAGCTCGACATGTCGGAGTTCATGGAGCGGCACACGACGGCGCGGTTGGTCGGGTCGCCTCCTGGATACGTCGGCTACGACGAGGGCGGACAGCTCACCGAAGCGGTGCGCCGCCGGCCTTACTCGGTGATCCTCTTCGACGAGATCGAGAAGGCGCACCCAGAGGTCTTCAACATGCTGCTCCAGATCCTCGAGGACGGCCGCCTCAGCGACGCGAAGGGCAAGGTCGTCAACTTCGCCAACACCGTGATCATCATGACCTCGAACCTCGGCATCCGAGACGTCAACCAGGCGGGCACATCGCTCGGTTTCCAGCCCGCGGTCGTCGACGAGAAGGACGAGGTCGAGCGCCGGCACCAGAACACCAAGCAGAAGATCGACGAAGAGCTGAAGCGCATGTTCCGGCCGGAGTTCCTGAACCGCGTCGACGCGGTCGTGGTGTTCAAGAGCCTCACAACTCACCAGATCCGCGAGATCGTGGACCTGCAGCTGAACCGGCTCAGCAAGCACCTCGCCGAGCAGCAGATCACCATCGAGGTGACCGATGCTGCGAAGGACCTCCTCGCCAACGAGGGCTACGACCGGACGTACGGCGCGCGACCGCTGAGGCGCGTGATCACGAGCCGGATCGAGGACCAGCTCTCCGAGCACCTGCTCCGCGGAAAGATCGCCCGCGGGGACACGGTCCAGATCGACGTCGAGGGCGAGACCGACCTGAAGTTCACCCCGACCAAGCACGCGAAGAAGGAGCCCGCGACCGCAGCACCGAAGGCGTAGGCCCCTCTGGCGCTGCGCGCCACCTCCCCACTGCGTGGGGAGGACTGGGTCCAGAGGGCTAGCGCTTCAGCCAATCGGACAGGCGCTGGGACAGCTTCGTCGGTGTGGTCTGGCTCTTGATCATGTGGTCGAGCGCGCCCAGCCTGGCGCCGCGCTCGACCAGCTCCTTCTCGTTCCAGTTGGACAGGATCACCACGGGGATGCGGGCCGTCGACGCGTCCGCCCGCAGCGCCTCCAGCACCCCGATGCCGTCGAGCTTGGGAAGCCTTATGTCGAGAAAGACGATGTCTGGAACCAGCGCCCTTGCTTTTTCCAGCGCGGTGAGGCCGTCCCCAGCAATTTCCACGATGTATCCGTCGAGCTCCAGCTTCAGCCGGTACATCTGCGCGACCGACGCGTCGTCCTCGACGAACAGGACCCTGACGTCGTCAGGCGCTACCGCCGCGTGTTGATTCAAGGTCCGTCCCCCTCGGTAAGAACGCTTGAACCCGCGCGTTTACGACACAATCGAGCGCTGCACCCGTGAGCGCGCCAGTTCCGCTTCGCATGCGACCCCTCGAGATCGGCGACATGCTGGACGAGACCTTCCGTATGTACCGCCGCCACTTCCTCTTGTTCGGCGGGATCTCAGTGATCCTGTCCATCCCGTCGGCCGCGCTTTTCGGACTGGCGCTGAGCTCGTTTTCCTCGGTTCTGCAGCAAGCAAACGGTCAGGCCGTGGACCTGAGCTTCATGACGCCGCTGCTGGCAGGGTTCGCGGGCGGGCTCCTCGTCAACCTGCTTTTCCTGCCTTTCTCGATGGGTGCAATCACATATGCGGCGTGCGAGTCGGCGCTGGGGCGACCGGTCACGGCGAGTGGAGTTCTTTCGGGTGTGCTGCGCCGCTACTTTCCGTTGCTTGGGTACTGGTTGCTGTTCGTCGTCTCTTTCTATGTCTCGCTCGTTCTCTGCGTCGTCCCGGTCGCGCTGTGGGCCTGGATCTTCGTCGGATTGATCGTCGTGACGCCGGCGATGTTCGTCGAGAACATCGGCCTTGGCGCGGCATTTGGCAGGAGCTGGCGACTCGTCGCGGGCCGCTGGTGGCGGACGTTCCTGATCCTGTTTCTGGTCGCGATCATCTGGTACATCGCCCAGTTTGCCCTCGGTGCCTTCCTGCAGCTCGGACAGCTCTTGCTGCAGCTGATCATCTCGCCGTTCATCGCGCTCGCGATCTCGAGCGCGACAGGTCAGATCGTGGCCGCGGTGGTCAATCCGATCCTGCAGATCGCGCTCGTGCTCATCTACTTCGACCTACGCGTCCGGAAGGAAGGGCTCGACCTTTTCCAGATGGCGTATCAACTGAGCCCCGCGAAATCAGAGGCTGCGCCGTGATTTCGCGGGGACCCCTGAACGCGCCCGCGCAGGCGACCAACTGAAGACCCGCCTCCTCGCGGCCATCGTCGTCGCGATCGCCGTTCTGCCCGCGGCGGCGCGAGCGGTGGAGGCTGATCCGCTCCCTCCGCCGACCTACGTCGAAGCCGTGCGGCAGGCCTACAACCTGATCCAGGGCGCGTCGCCGTCGGACAGCGTGCCAGCCCGAGCGGCGCTCCATGTGATGGTGGACGGGACGGGCGGCTCGCAGCCGGAGATCCTCGCCGACCTCAGCGCGCGCCCGCCTCTGTACGGCGACGCGCGGCAGCGCCTCGCGGCGTTGCTCGCGGCGCTCGGCCACCCGGCCGACACGTCCGACCCCGCCCTGGCCCAGCAGCGTCTGCACGACGTGATGTCGATGAGCCGCTACGACCCGCTGCACCGCCCGCCCTCGCTGCTCGACCGCATCCAGCGGTGGATCCAGGACCGCATCTCCGATCTGCTGCGGTTGCTGTTCGGAAACGGAAGCGGCGCGCAGCCGCCGGCGCTCTGGCTGTACGCGATAGGCATAGCGGTCGTGCTCGGGCTGGGGGTGCTGATCGCGCGCGCCGGGCGGGGAAGGTTCAGCCAGGGCCTCGCGGCGCCCAGCGACCGGCCCCGGCCGCCCGCGGACTATTTCGCCGAGGCCGACCGCCTGGCCGCGGCCGGGGATCGCGTCGGCGCCATCAGGGCGCTGTGCGCTGCGGTCGCAGCGACTCTGGCGGGAGAAGGCTCATGGGCCGGGAGCCCGCTCACCGTGCGCGAGATATTCCAGCGGGCGCCCGACTACCGGAGCCTGCGGCCGCTCCTTCTGCCCTTCGAGGCAGCTGTGTATGGGGGGCGCGAGGTGGACAAGGCCGCATACGACCGCGCGGCCGCCGTGGCCGCTGCATTCCGAGTCAAGGAGGAAGCCGCGGCATGAAGGGCGCGCGCGGATGGGTTGTCCTCGCCGCAGTCGCGATCGTCATCGCGGCGGCCGCGTACCTGCTCCAGCCGAAGCAGGACTCGCCCGAGCACAGCTCGAACAGCGACGCCGCCAACGGCTCGTCCGCGGCGCTTCTCTACGCCCAGGCGATGGGCCATCCCTCCTCGCAGCTCACGGGCTCTTTCGTCCTTCCGAGCGAGGGCTCGATGATGTTCGTCTTCACTCCGACCAGCCCGTATACGGCGGACGAGGCCGACCGCACTCGGCACTGGGTCATGAGCGGCGGCATCCTGGTCTACGCATCGGAGCATGGCGATCCCGAGCTGGATCGCGCCCTGGGCGTGTCGCGATACGGCGTGGCCGTCGAGAGTGGCGTGTACAGGGCCAACCCCGCCCTCGGAGGCGTCGATCGGGTCATGGGTGGGACGGGCGGCGTCGTCCCCATGGGTCCGTCGGCGGATCAGGTCACGTTCCTTCGCACGGCGCAGGGTTACTCGGCCGGGTTCATCCAGAAGGTGGGGCTCGGCTATTCCATCGTTCTCGCCGATCCGCTTGTGCTGTGCAACGGCTACCTGGAGAAGCTGAACAACGGACGCCTCCTCGCGGACCTGCTGGGACTGGTCGGCCCGACCGCGCAGGTGGTGTTCGACGAGTATCACCACGGCCTGACCACGGGTGACTTCGCACCACAGGCATGGCTGCTCACACCGTGGGGGGCAGCGCTGTTGTGGTTGCTCGTCGCCGTGTTCTTCGGGCTGATCCTGCGTGGGCGACGGTTTGGACCCCTGGTCGGCCGCCCGGCGGAGGTCGCGCGCTCGGACGTGGAGTGGTCGGTGGCGGTGGGCCAGCTCTTGCGCCGGTCCGGCGCAAGGGCGGTGACCCTTGGTGTGCTCGCGAACGCGACGGAGCGCGCGGTCGCAATACGAACGGGACTTCCACTGCAGCCGCGCGAGCGGTTCTGGAATGCTCTCTGGGTGCGCGCACCCGAGGTGGCCGGCGAGCTGGCGCATGCGGAGTCGACCCTGTATGCCGCGTCGGCGGACGAGCACGCGCTGCTGGAGGCGGCGCGCCGGCTTCACGACATCGCGCACCCGGGCACGAGGCGGACATAATCGGCACCGCCACGGATTTCTTCACGAGACTCCGCGAGCAGCTCGCGAAGGCGATCGTCGGCCAGGACGATGCGATACGCCTGTGCGCGATCGCGCTTGTCGCCCAGGGCCATGTCCTGCTCGAGGGCGTGCCCGGCACCGGCAAGACGCTGCTTGCCAAGTCGATCGCACGCGCGCTGACCCTCGACTACGGACGTGTCCAGTTCACGCCCGACCTGATGCCGGCGGACATCGTCGGCACCTCCCTGTACGACCTGTCGACGCGCACGTTCGCGCTGCGCCGCGGACCCATCTTCACCAACGTGCTCCTCGCGGATGAGATCAACCGCGCGCCCGCCAAGGTGCAGTCGGCGCTGCTGGAGGCGATGGAGGAGCGCGGCGTGACGCTGGAGGGACAGCAGCTGCCGCTTCCTGCACCGTTTTTCGTCCTGGCCACTCAGAACCCGGTCGAGTACGAGGGCACGTATCCACTGCCCGAGGCGCAGCAGGACCGCTTCCTCTTCAAGGTGCGGCTCGACTACCCGGCGCCCGCAGACGAGATGGAGGTGCTGCGTCGCTGGGAATCGGGCATCGAGCTCCGCGACCCGGCGAAGGCAGGCGTGGAGCCGGTCCTCGGCGCGGCGGACATCGACGCCTGCCGTGCCCAGGTTGGCCAGGTCGTCCTGGACGAGAAGATCCGGCGCTACGTCGTGGACCTCGCAGGCGCGACGCGCTCGGCTCCCGAGATCGCGCTTGGAGCGAGCACGCGTGCCGAGGTGCTGCTGATGCTCGCGGCTCGTGCGTACGCGGCATTCGACGGCAGCGATTTCGTCACGCCCGATCACGTCAAAGCGCTGCTCGCGCCGGCGTTCCGGCACCGTCTGATCCTCCGGCCCGAGGCGGAGGTGGCGGGTCAGACGCCTGACTCCGTGCTCGACGCGGTGGCGAGCCGAGTGGTCCCGCCCCGCTGATCCTGGCGTTGCCTCAAACCCGCGAGTGCCGGCGTTCGCG
>Ga0307479_10006836_pt1 | contig 10496 bp, 6 predicted proteins | sample atmos_gasesECM4C_FD_203743 | JGI IMG/M metagenome (GOLD analysis project Ga0307479, IMG submission 203743) | Hardwood forest soil microbial communities from Morgan-Monroe State Forest, Indiana, United States - atmos_gasesECM4C_515 | ecosystem: Environmental > Terrestrial > Soil > Temperate...
CCGCGATTGCTTTCGTGACACAACCCTCGCTCCCGCAATAATCAGCCAGCGGTCCGCGCTTCGCTCCCCGCGGAATGTCGATATAATGCCAAGGTCCGTTCTTGGCTTGTCCGCGGATATCATCCGGCCACGTTGACGCGTCAGCCATGGCGTCGCGCGTGGCGTCCCCGCAATACCGTTTCAGCGCCGGATCGATGGGATTCCCCTTCAGCAAGGTTTGCACCATCTGTTTTGCTTCCGGCGTCAGATGTTTTTCCGCGATCAACGCCACGGTCTGGTGGCCTTTGCAACCCCATGCCTGCGCGGCAGGCGCGCTCGCGAACTCCGCCAGCACGATCAGGGCAAATCCATAGGCAGTGATGCGGCTCATGTAATCCTCCGCGCGCAATTTTAGGGCTGGGATTGTCTATGCTTCGTAAAAGATTCGTGAACGGCTGCCAACCGATGGTTGCGCGGAATGGCCCTGCTTCACGCGCTCAGCCACCGCCCGATGGGTTTCCACGATTCCGTGTGGTCGCAAATCACGCGCAGCGCTGCCGTGATGGGTATCGCCAGCAGCAATCCCATCCCGCCCCACACCCACCCCCAGAAGAGCAGCGAGATCGTAATCGCCACGGCATTCAGCCGCACGCGGCGCCCCACCAGTTGCGGGGCGACCAGGTTCAGCGCCAGCACGTGCACCGTCGTCAGCACCGCCGCAATCAACACGAACTGCCCCAGCGCCTTCCACTTGGCCAGCGCGATCACAAATGGCGGCAGCCACGCCAGCACGGCGCCGATATACGGCACCATGTTCAGCAAGCCGGACACGATCCCCATGAGGATGGGGTAGTCCAACCCGAGAAACGCGAAGAACCCGCTGCTCACGGCGATTACCAGGAGCGCGACCACGCTCATCCCCGCCAGATAATCGCGCAGCACGTCCCGCAAGTCCTCTAGCGTCTCCTTCACCTGCGTTCGCCGCGATACGGGGAAAAGTTGCAGCGTGCCGTGCCAAACTTCGCGCTTTGCGGCAAGCATGAAAAACACCAGGAACGGCACAAAGGTAATTTCCAGAAACAGCGCGTACAGCGATCCGATTCCGCGCAGGATCAACGTATGCACGATGCCGGGTTCGCTACTCCGCACATCCGCTCTCTGGTTTGCCGCGCCCGCGTCCGGCGCAATCTCGGAATCGATGCCCTTGATTTTCCCCTCCACCGCGCCCGCCGCTTGTTTCAGCACCGCGCTATATTTCGGCCAGCTCGCGGCAAAATCCGCTGTCCGCGTCCACAATCCATATCCCACCGCTGCCAGCACAGCGATCAACAACAGAACGACCGCGGTCGCGCCCAGCGTCCGTGGCAAGTGCATCCTCTCCAGGAGCTCCACGGCCGGGTCCAGAAAATACGCCAGCAAAATCGACAGCAACACCGTGATCACCACGCCCGCGGCGTAGTAAAAAAACAGCAGAATAATCGCAGCCGCCATGATTCGCAGACTGAAGGTTGATCCGGTAATCCGGACAACTGCTGGTTGTGTTTCCGTTCCTGGCACGGCAGACTCCGTCTCCAACAAGGTAGCACACTCGCGCAAGGCGCTGGCGTAGTCTCTCCAGTTCGTTCGATGAGTCCAGCGAGCGATTGGCATTGGTTTGGCCGGGCCTTCACTGCCGGGTTTCCGTAACTCCGCTGAAAAACTCTGACCCGAGCGCTAAGGCGCCATTCCGCCCTGTGCTAAACTTTCCTCAGGTCATCTTCTTGGAGATCGGCCTCGCGATCTGCATGCCCAAAGAACTTTTCGGCACGGATGGAATCCGGGGTGTTCCCGGGACTGCTCCGCTCGATGACGCCACGCTCTATGCGACCGGGCGCTCGCTAGGCGCCTATCTGCGGCGCGAAAATCCCAAGCCTCATGTTCTCATCGGCATGGACACGCGGGAATCCGGCCCGCACATCGCCGCGCTTCTCGCTGCGGGCCTCGCGCAATCCGGCGCTTCCGTTGCCTTCGCCGGCGTGATTACGACTCCTGGCGTCGCTTGCCTCGTCCGGCAAAGCGATTTTCAGACCGGCGTGGTCGTCTCCGCTTCGCACAATCCGTTTTACGACAATGGCGTCAAACTCTTCTCCCACGCGGGCATCAAGTTTCCGGATTCCGTCGAAGAAGCCCTGGAAGCCGACATTTTTAACCACCGCTCCGGCGTTCCCCCAAAGAATGTTCCAACTTTGGTCGCCGACGAATCTCTCGACGCTGAATATCTCGCTTTTCTTCGCGGCCGCGTCATTCCCGGCGCCAAGCTCGCAGGCCTCCGCATCGTCCTTGATTGCGCCAATGGCGCCGCTTACAAACTCGGCCCGGAACTCTTCCGCTCTCTGGGCGCAGATGTCGTCGCCATCGATGCCTCGCCCGATGGCCGCAACATCAACGCCGGCTGCGGCTCGCTCCATCTCGAAGGTTTGCAAAAGCGCGTCGTCGCTGAGCGCGCCACGCTGGGTGTGGCCTTCGATGGCGACGCCGATCGGGCGCTTTTCGTCACCGAAACCGGAAGAATCGTCAATGGAGATGGCGTCCTCCTCGCCGCGGCACGATTCCTTAAATCGCAAAACAAGCTCGCTGGCAACCGCGTGGTCGCCACCTCCATGTCCAATCTCGGCCTCGAGCGCGCCCTTGCGCGCGAAGGCATTTCCCTGGCCCGCGCCAACGTCGGCGACCGTTACGTCCTTGAAGAAATGCTCCGAAGCGGTAGCGTTCTCGGCGGCGAGCAGTCCGGCCACATCATCTTTCTCGACGACTCTCCCGCCGGCGATGGCCTACTCACCGCCACAAAAATCGCTTCGCTCGTTTCCTTGCATGGCCGCCTCGAATCTCTCATTGACGGTTTCAAGGATTACCCGCAGGTCATCCTCAACGTGAAAGTTCGTTCGAAACCCCCGCTCGACTCTCTCCCCGAGGTTTCCCGTGCCCTCGCCGAAGCGCGCTCCACTCTGGGGGAAAGCGGCCGCGTGGTCCTCCGCTACTCCGGTACCGAGCCCCTCGCCCGCATCATGGTCGAAGCCGAGCACGATGCCGACGTCCAGCGCCTCAGCCGATCCCTGGCCGCAGCCCTGCGCTCCTCCATCGGCGCATAACCTGCCCAGGATTTTCCGTCATACTGTCGTCCCGACCAAAGGAGCCGACCTTTTCCGAAGTTGTTGGGTACGCTTTTAATTCCTAAGGCCAAATTGTTTCTATGGAACTTTTTCATCCCTCGCGACATTACACTGAGTAGAGGATTCACGTGGGATATCATGCAAGATGCACCGCCGACGCTCGTTCTAAGTTCGGAGGCTCTTCCTCCTAATGTCATGAACGACACACCTGCAAATCCCGCAAGTGACGAGCAGCTCATGCTCGCTTTCTCCCAGGGCTCCTCAGAGGCATTCGCTGAACTCTTTCGGCGCTACAGGCAGCCCATTTACTGCTTCTTCCGCCGCCGCGTCGCCGACCCGTCTCATACGGAAGAATTGGCGCAAGAAACCTTCCTGGCTCTGATTCGCTCCGCCGTACGGAACGAACCTCGCGCCCTCTTCCGCACCTATCTTTACGCCATAGGCCTGAAAATCCTACGCGCGCATCGCCGTAAGACGGCCTTCCGCGCCACTTTCTTCGGCCACCCAGATCACCTCCCCGATCCCGCCAAGCAGGACGCCACCGAATCCGGCCTCTGGGTCCGCCGCGCGGTCGCCAAACTCGATTCCATGGACCGCGAAATTCTCCTCCTCCGCGAATTCGAGCAGTTGAGCTATTCCGAAATCGCCGACCTGTTGCAGCTTCCCATCAACACTGTCCGTTCGCGCCTTTTCCGCGCCCGCACCGCGCTCCGCAATTTACTAGAGCCCTCCGCATCTCCCAGCACCAACGAAGCCGCAGCGCAACGCGCCCCGCAAGACATCGTCCAGAAAGGGATTCGCCTATGAGCACTACCACGCATCCAATCGCCCCTGAAGAAATCATGGCCTTCCTCGACGGCCAACTCTCCGCCGATCGGACTCAGTCTGTCTCCGCGCACATCGCTACTTGCGCCGAATGCCGCCAGGTCGGCGACGCCATTCGTAGCAGTTCGGACATGCTGTCCGACTGGACCGTTCCTGCCTCGCCTGTGAATGTTCAATACGAAGCCCGCCTCTCCGAAGCCGCCTGCAAGGTTTTATCGAAGCCACGGCCCTTGTCTGTCTTCCAACTCCGTTCCTTTCTGCGTCAGCATTGGCTCCTCACCGCCGCCTCCTCCGCGGTGCTGGCTGGTATTGTTTTGATTGCAGCGACGACGTTCCGTAGGCCATCAACAACGGAAACTCGGGCGGGCTCGTCCTTGTACGTCCCGCCGCCACCCGCAAGCGCGCAAGCGGCCGGGAGTGGAGGGTCACTTGGGAACCTCCAGAGTGTCGATAATGCCGCGATGGATAAGCTAGTAGCCGGAGCGAAGCTAGGACGCGCAGCTGCGGATTCGAACGTTCTTTTTGAGCGCGGAGATCACGCTCGGAATTTGTTTTCTAATGCCATCGCGGATCAACAATCCCGGGCCTTCGCAGGACCCATGATCGCCCGCATCGTCTCTCTCGCGATTATCGTGAAAAACTTCGACACGGCACGCGCTTCCCTCGACTCCGTCCTTGCGCGCCACAACGGCTACTCCGCCAGTCTCAGCGTGAGCACGCCCCAAGAAGCAGCCCGGTCTCTCCAGGCTTCGCTGCGCATTCCGGCCCCGCAACTCTCCGCGGCCCTGGCCGAACTGAAAGCTCTCGGCCACGTCGAAAACGAAGCTCAGAGTGGCGAGGAAGTTACCCAGCGGCATGCCGATCTCGTCGCGCGCCTGAAAAACTCCCGCGAGACGGAGCAGCGCCTCCAGGCCATCCTGGTTCAGCGCACCGGAAAAATCAGCGACGTCCTCTCCGTCGAGCAGGAAATTGCCCGCGTCCGTGGCGAAATCGAGCAGATGGAAGCCGAGCAGAAGAACCTCGAACACCGCGTCGACTTCGCAACCATAGATCTGAAACTCGCCGAGGAATACAAAGCCCAGCTCGGCTCGCCAGCCACTTCCGTCTCCACCCAGCTTCACAACGCACTGGTCACCGGCTACAAAAGCGCTGCCGAAAGCTTCCTCGGCCTCGTTCTTATCTTTGTCGAATACAGCCCGGTACTCGTACTCTGGCTCACTATTCTCGCCATGCCCGCCTGGCTGGTTTGGCGCCGCTGGCAGCGCGCCGCTGCTTCTATCTAGCACGTCTTCCCTCCCAAAGAACGTAGGCGTAGCCCTTTGAGTATGTGGGAATTTGTAGATTGCACCCCTTCCATGGGCCAGCGTTTCACTCGTTCTCCACGATAAATCCCTTGCTTTCAATTGCCTGCCCGCCCTTTTATTTCAGGTGACCCACTGGCATCTGGTTTGCTCATTTCTTCCCCAATATCCGAAATTGGCTTCCCGGGGTGGCCGGAGCCGAACCTCGACTCGGCAACCGGTTTGGGCCGTCAATTGTAAAAAGGGGGCTTGCACCGGCCCCCTTTTTCATTGGTGGTCAAGCAGATGCACCCGCGGGCGGGTCGCCGAAGCGGCAAGGCATGCAAGGGCGGACTGGTATCCGCCCTTTTTCTTTGCCGAATGGAGCTAAAAAAATGAGCGGCCGGTGGGGGGACCGGCCGCTCGGGCGTGGGGATGGAGGGTACTGTAATCTGAAGCCAGCCAGGGTTTCCCTTCATGCCTCTGAGCTCGCGATCAGCGGCACGATATACAGGAGCGATCAAGCCAAAACATCGCTCCGAAATCCCGCCCAACTCCCGACTACATTTGCGATTCTGCTTTCTGCCCTCACTCCCGTCGATAGTCCGCAGGGTTCATTTCGTCCAGTACTCACGCCTTATATCTTGCGCTCCGGCTCGGTACCTTCGTACTCCTACCCTCTTTCTTCACTCTTTGGGCATCATTCAGACGGGGAGAGCGCCTCATTCGGTCTTACTGAAAGTGATGCGGGGGTTTGTCGTGTTCCCCCAGGTAGTAAGGTGCCGCAGCGGTGAGGATGCGGTCGTTGCCCCGTGCCAGCAGCAGCCATTGCAGGAGCCGGCCACGCTGATTATGGAGGAAATATTCGTACCAACGGTCTTCGACGAGCTCTGGGACAACGACGACAATCCGCCGGTCGGGATGATTTTCCGACAAAGCGAGGACATATTGAACGATGGGAACAATCACGAAGCGATAGGGCGACGGCAGGATAATCAGCTTGGGCGGCTCCACTCCCGCCGCGCGGAAAGGCTCCTGGACGTAACGCTCCCAGTCCTCACGCAGCAGCTCGGAGTGTTCGCCGGGTTCCACATGCACGGCGATGATTTCTTGCGAAAGCCGCGACGCAACCTCGAGCGCTTGTTTGCTGATGCGGCTCCAACGATCCACGGGAACGACCGCGATGGGTGGCGCATCCGCAACGGCGGGTAGTACCGGCGCGGTGCAGATGGTGGCCATTCTTACGAAGTGATAATGCCGCCGCACGGCGCTGAAAAACACGATCAGCGATGGGATGAAGAACAGGGTGATCCATGCGCCCTCGGCAAATTTTGCGACGAGCACCACGATCACGGTGACGCCGGTTACGGTTCCGCCGAGGCCGTTCACCAGCGCGCTCTTCACCCAATGCGGCCCGCGATTCTTTCGCCAATGCATCACCATGCCGAACTGCGAGAGCGTGAACGCCAGAAACGCGCCCACCGCATAGAGAGGAATCAATCTGTCGGTCACGCCGCCGAAGAGAACGAGCAAAACGCCCGTTAGAAAGGCGAGAACCACGATCCCCCAGGTATAGACAAGCCGGCGGCCGCGAAAGCTGAACGCGTGCGGAAGGTAGTTATTCAGCGCGATGGCTCGGCAAAGGCGGGGAAAATCGGCAAACGCCGTGTTCGCGGACAGGGACAGAACCAGCAGGATCGAGCCGATCGTCACGTAGTAGAAAATTCCTTTGCCGAAGACCGCGCCGATGAGCATCGAGAGAATGCTCTGGTAACCAGGCTGGCCTGGATTGGTCGCGGTGATGCCGTAGATTTTTACGAGATAAGAAATTCCCGCCAGAAGCACGGCCAATAGAAAAATAATTATCGTGAGCGTGCGCTGCGCGTTCTTCACCGCCGGCTCGCGAAACGCTTTCACGCCGTTGCTGACGGCCTCGACCCCGGTGAGCGCTGTGCAGCCGCTGGCGAATACTTTCAGCAGAAGCCACAACGTAACGGCTTCGGTCATTGCCGGCGGCGGCGGCAACGGCGCGACGGGCTCCGGATGTCCGCCGCTCAGCCACGCGCGAAGCAGGCCGCCGCCGATGGTGATCAAAAGCGTCCCGACGAAGAGATACGTCGGCGCCATGAAGGCGATGCCGGCCTCGCGCACGCCACGCAGATTGACCACCGTGATGATCGCGAGGATACCCGCGCAAATGGCCACGGTGTGCGGCAGCAGCGAAGGAACGGCGGAGACCAGCGCGCCGACGCCGGCGGAAATTCCCACCGCGGCGGTGAGAATGTAATCCGTGAGCAGCGCCGCAGCCGCGAGCAGGCTGGGAAAAGCTCCGAGGTTGAAGCGTGCGACGGTGTAGGAGCCGCCGCCGGAGGGATACGCGGCGATCGTCTGGCGATAGGAAAAATAAACGATGATGAGAAGCGCGATGATGGCCGCGCTGATGGGGACGATGTACTGCACCCCGAGCAGCCCGAGAGGGATCAAGAGACTCAAGGCAGCTTCCGGGCCGTAAGCGGCGGAGCTGAGAGCATCGAGGCCGAAAATGGGGATGCCCTCGACTGGGCCGATCTGCTCCGCGCGTTCGTCGCTCGTTTTGAGCGGCTTGCCGACCAATGCGTCGATGATGTTCATTCGTGCCCCGGTGCTGAGCAGTGCGCTCTTTCGGAACGTCCATTTGTGACGAGAAGCAAGAGAAAGTCAACCACGGCGGCTACGCCCTGTCTGTTTGACTCGCATTTGACCTATTCCAGGCGGTGATGGTAAGCATGAAGGGTTGCGCAGGCGCGTCGGGGCGGGGTAGCAGGCAGCTGAACGGCCTTTGCCGCAGAGGCTGGTCATGTCTTCAGCCGCTCGGCAGATGGTGGTCAACGCGCAACGCGAATTAAGCATCTCACACCAAAAGCATGCCGGCGCCGCGGGTTTCCCCGCCGTTCGCCCGGTCAGGCTGACCTCGAGCGTTTGTGGTCGCCAGAAGAGATGAAGGAGCCTTGATGAAGGGGTCTTGGACAGCGCTAGCTGTCGCGTTCTCAGCGATTTTTTCCGTGGCGAGTTGCAACGATTACGGCAATACGTTTCAGGGTAACACGGGCGCGGTCATCAGCTCTCTTTCGCCCACTAATGCCACGGCTGGCGGAGGTGATTTTACTCTGACCGTTACCGGCGCCGGGTTCGTGCAGAAAACCGTGGTCCACTGGAACGGTCAGAATCTCGCCACCACCGTCGTAAATTCCGCGTCCCTGACTGCCGTGGTCCCCGCCGCCGACACCGCGAAAGCGGGCATCTTTTTTGTCAACACAGTCAGTCCGCATTCCGGCTCGCAGAATAATGGCCTCTCCAACGTCGTCAACTTCACGGTATTTCCGCCGCCAAATCCCCAGGCGACGATCAGCAAAATGACACCCAGCTGTGCTGTCGCGGGCAGCTCGTCGTTTCCCATCACGATTGTCGGCACGAACTTTCTTCCGGCGTCCGATCCATCCGGCGGATCGCTGGTCCACTGGAACACCGCGACGCAGACGACGCTCCCCATCGTCGGCAGCATCAGCTCGACACAGATTCAAGCCACAGTGAGCGCGATGCTCGTCGCCACTCCGGGAACGGCCAATGTGACCGTTAGTAACCCCCCGGTGCCGAATTCACCAGCGGGGGGAGGCGGGCCCAGCAACGCTCTCTTATTCACGGTTCAAACCACTGCCTGCCCGGCCTCTGCTTCAGCCACCGCAACAGCGCAAGCCCAAATAACCGTGGCGGAAGAAACGCCTGCGGTCAGTCATGACGGCCGGTACATTGCGTACACCGCAACGCAAGAGAATCACGCGCAAGTTTTCCTGCGGGATACTTGTGAAGCCGCGGCCGGGGACTGCAAGCAGCGCACGATTCTTCTGTCCGCCGCGGAAGACGGCGCCGCAGCCAATGACGACAGCCGCTCGCCCTCGATGAGTTCCGACGGCCGCTTTGTGGCCTTCAGCTCCGCGGCGACGAATCTGGTTGCGGAGGCTCCCCCCGGCCGCCAGATCTATCTCCGCGACACATGTCTCGGCGCCGCCGCGTCGTGTACTCCTTCGACGCAGCTCATCTCCGCCGATCCTAACGGCGCCTTAGTCGGCACCGAGAGTATTCTTCCTTCTGTCAGCGCCTCGGGACGCTTTGTTGTGTTCCTCGCGGTGACGCCGAGCCACTCTGCCAGCCAAGCCAAAGCTCAGGCCTCTGCGCAAGCGAGTAAGGGTCTGAACAGCGGCTATCGGCAAGTTTTTGTTCGTGATACCTGCTTCGACGCGGCGAATTGCATGCCGAGTACCACGCGCATTTCGCTCCAGCCCGGCGATGCTTCCTCAACGGACGAAAAGCCTGCAGGCCCTGCGATCAGCGGAGCGGCCAAGCACGTCGCTTTGGCTGGTGCCCGCAACTCGACGCTTTACACGCGCTCCGTGGCCGTTGACGACGGCGTCTTTCTCGCCCTCACCAACAAACCGCAGTAGCATGTCCGCATTCTCCTCCCACACGGGCATGCAGCGGCCGCCTTCTGTCAGTTAAATCGCACTTTCACATCCGGCCGCTTTTCCAGATGCACGGAATCCACAAATCGCACCTGGCGGTCGTCCAGGGTCAGAATCATCGAACTGGTGCGAACGCCTTCGCCGAAGAACCGCACGCCCTTCAGCAGATTGCCGTCGGTCACGCCCGTGCACGCAAAAATCATTTTCCTGCCCGGGGCCAAATCTTCCGTATCGTAAATTCGCTTCGGGTCCTTCACACCCATCTTGGCGAGTCGCTCTGCATGCTCCGGCTTGCTCACCACCAGCCGTGCCAGGATTTGCCCGTTCAGGCAGCGCAGCGCCGCCGCCGTCAAAACGCCTTCCGGCGCTCCGCCGGTTCCCATCACCGCGTGCACGCCCGTTCCGATCACCGCCGCCGAGATGCCCGCCGACAGGTCGCCGTCTCCGATCAAGCGAATCCGCGCCCCCGCCGAGCGTATATCTTCGATCAGTTTGTCGTGCCGCGGCCGGTCCAGCACGATCACCACCAGGTCTTCCACGTCGCGGTCCAGCCGCTTGGCAATCGATTTCAAATTGTCCGCCACCGGAGCGTCCAGCTCCACCGCGCCCTTGCACGACGGCCCCACCACGATTTTTTCCATGTACAGATCAGGAGCGTGCAGCAAGCCTCCGCGTTCGCTCGCCGCCAGCACCGCGATGGCGTTGGCCGCGCCCGTCGCGCACAAATTCGTTCCTTCCAGCGGATCGACCGCGATGTCCACCTCCGG
>Ga0307479_10006837_pt1 | contig 10496 bp, 8 predicted proteins | sample atmos_gasesECM4C_FD_203743 | JGI IMG/M metagenome (GOLD analysis project Ga0307479, IMG submission 203743) | Hardwood forest soil microbial communities from Morgan-Monroe State Forest, Indiana, United States - atmos_gasesECM4C_515 | ecosystem: Environmental > Terrestrial > Soil > Temperate...
CGTAAGGCCAGCAGAATGAACACTTGCGCAAAAAGGGTAGGGGGGTGGGCGATGCGAACGTCAGCCTCTTCGTACTATTGGCGGGGGCGGGCTGGAGGTCGAACCTTAACTTTAGGGCTTACTTTATGGCTCACCTAAGGGGGGCCTTTCATGAGAACAGACGAAACTCGTTTGCGCGAAGGAATTCGTCTACAATCGGGCCGGCGCGGAGCCCGCGGCCTCGCGATTTTCGGCTTCGGACTGGCTATGGCCATCTTTGCCGGGGCGAATCCCGCCGCGCTGCGGGCTCAGCTCAGGAGCACCCCCCTTTCAGCCTCTGCGCCCAAGCTCTCCGACCATGAAATCGATGCTCTGCCTTCGATGACTCCACAACAGCAGGCGCAGCTTTTGATGGAACGCGCCATCAACCATTACGAGGGTGCGATCGAACTGATCGACAAGAGCGTTCCCTCCTGGTACGGACAGCTGGTGGTTGACAAGGGCCCTCTCGCCAGCCTGCTGAACACGGCGATAAACGCGAATGACCTTCGCGTGCGCGAGGCTTCCCTGGAAATAACTCTCGCGGGCTACAACTTACCGAAGAAACCCTACAGCGTGGATCAGCTCCTCGTACGTTTGGAAAGCGAGCCCGAACATCGCGCCTGGCTGCTTTGGATTCTCGGTGTGCTTGGCAATCGCGGCGTGGAAACTTCCCGGCTGGAGTTGACCTTCCTCGATCGCATTCACGATCCCGATCAAACGACGCGAAACTATGTGGCCACCGGGTTGGGACTGCTTGCCACCGATACTGCAATCCCCCCCCTGATCCGAATGTTCCGCGAAGATCCTTCGCCGGTGGTCCGGGAAACAGCCGCGTGCAGCATTGCCCAGTCGGGGATGTTCACCGAAGCGCAGCGCATGCGCGCCGTTCCCGATCTGCTGAAGATGATGGACGACGACGCTCTCGATCCGGCGACTCGCTCCTGGGTCTTCCAGGCTTTGCGCGATATTACCGGCGCCGGAATCGGCTCGGACCCGGCGGCTTGGCGCGCCTGGTGGTCGCAGCACTCCCACGCTTAAAGCAAGGCCGGCGCTATTTTGTCTCCCCGGAGGTTACGCCGCTGGCGGGGTCGCCGTAATCTTTGTAGTACTGCTCCATCTCGGAGGGGATGCACATCATCTCGACGACGTCGAAATCGGGCGATTGCAGGCGCATGGGAAACTTCATGGCCACCCAGGGTTTTGCATACATCTTCGGGTCATCAATGGTGACGGTGAGCTCCAGGTTATCGTGGTCCAGGCGATGGAAGCGCTCCACTACGTGCATGGCATCGCTGGCGGGACGGCCGGCTTCGTCCAGCCAGACTTTCTCCGTGCCCTGCGTGCCGATCGTATCGACGACGAGCGTTGTGTCGTCCACCCATTTTCCCGTCGAATATCCATAGTAGCGGGGCTGGGGAATCTCCTTAGGGAGCTCGCGCCCGTCGGTCCAGATGACGCGCCATCTCTTTTCAAATTCGTACAAGATAACCGCCTGTTGCTCGTTCTGCAGAATTTGCGTATGCCGGACTTGATAGAAATCCGCGCGCGGAAATCCCAAAGGATCGCACCTGTTTCTCGGATCGTTGCTCAGCGATTCGAGAACCCTTTCCTCTCCCTCGAGGGGCTTGTGCGAATGCTGGGTCGCCAAACCGAGCGGCGTGTAAGGCGGATTGTGTTCAGGAGCCCCGTCATAGGGCATATCGCGCGGGCCCCAGGCCATGATTCCGTCGCCTGGGCCGCGAGCCGGTTCCCAAATGCCGGAAATATCGTGGCGCGGAGCCGGGCCGGGTTTCGACGCGTCTTTTACCGGGCGGCCCCAACCATCGAGAAGCGCCGGAGCAGATGAAGGCGCCTGCTGGCCGTTTTGCGCTGCCGGTTTGGCAGCGGGGGCACCCTGGGATCGTGCACATAGTGACGACCCCAACACAATAAATATGATGAGGACCGAGATCGCAAAACTCTTAGGCATATTTGTCTCCACCCCACAATGTACGCGGCCGGATAGCCGTTCTAATGACCGCTGTAACGCAACACAAGATGCCGCGTTAAAGGCCGTTGATAAGGCATCCACCTACTTCCAGGAATCTTCGGCCTTCTTGTGAAGCGAATCGGGCGTTAGCTCGATCAGCTCCATGCGGATGTGATCGGGGTCGTAGATATTTGACAGATTCGCTTTGGTCGGACCGCTCACGCGCATGTCCTCGACGTGGGCGCCGGTGCCGCGAAGCTGTGTGATCGTGCTTTTTATGTCCGAAGTTTCAATACCCATGTGCGTGAACCCCGCCGGTACCTGGGCGCTCGCCGGGGCCATTTCCAAAAACGTGTCTTTACTGATCTGGAAGTAGGTGGTGGTTGGCTTGCCGTCGGGGCTTGGTGGGAACCTGAACGCGATCTTGAAGCCCATCACCTTCGTGTAGAAGTCGAGCGCCTTATCGTAATCGTTGACGGCGATTCCCACGTGATTGAGCCGGAGCCCGGTCCTTTTCTCCTGGGCCGCACCGGACTGCATCAAGATCGTGCCGACGACGATTCCCGCTACAAACAGAGTTACTCCGCGCAGATATACGGCTACTCCTCGCATCGATGCCTCCTGGACCAGCTTGGATTTTGCCCAAACCATACGCCTAACAGCCCAGCGCACGCAACTTCTTCGCCTTCTAATGCGCGAGTTCTCGCACCCCGGGGCGGTATCACAGGCGACCGCGTTTCGGGTTATACATACGCCGCCAGGAAGGAACTCGGGTATAATGCCGCAAGCCTAGGGACCCCTCGATACGATCTGCGGGAATGCGTACAGAGCCGAAGAGGAGATGCCAGCCATGAAAAAATCCAAGAAGAGCTTGGTCGATCGTCGCAAATTCCTAAAGGGCGCAGCGGTAGGTGGTGTGGCGACTTGGGTCGCAAGCACTGGAGTGGCGGCTGCGGCGCAGCAAAATTTGGTGGCTCGGCCCGCAACACCGGCAATTCCGCCGAAGGAGGCGGATCCTTCAGTTGAAGTCAACGCGCTTGTGGCTGATCGGACCGGCTCCGATTTCATGGTCGACGTGATCAAGTCTCTCGGGTTCGAGTACGTTGCCGCAAACCCAGGCTCGAGTTTTCGTGGCTTGCACGAATCGCTGATCAACTATGGCGGGAACAAGAATCCGGAATTCATCACGTGTTGCCACGAAGAGTCGTCGGTTGCTCTCGCGCAAGGCTACTCAGCCGTTGAAGGCAAGCCGATGCTCGTGCTGGCGCACAGCACGGTGGGATTGCAGCACGCATCGATGGGAATTTACAACGCCTGGGCGGGCAAGGCGCCAGTATTCATAGTGCTTGGCAACACTGTTGACGCGGTGGAGCGACGTCCGGGAGTCGAGTGGAACCACAGCGCGCAGGATGCGGCGGCGATGGTCCGCGACTACACCAAGTGGGACGACGTGCCCGCATCGCTTCCGCATTTCGCCGAGTCCGCGGTACGCGCCTACAGGATAGCGATGACCCCGCCGAGGGAGCCGGTCGTTTTGGTGGCCGATAGCACGCTGCAGGAATCGCCCATTTCCCAAAACCTCTCATTGCGCATTCCAAAACTGACGCTCGATGCGGCTCCGCAGGGGGATTCCGGTTCGGTAGCGGAGGCGGCACGCCTTTTGGTCGCGGCTGAGAATCCCGTGCTGATTGCAGGACACGTGGTGCGCTCGCAAGCCGGCATGCAGCAGTTCATCGAATTTGCCGAAGCGCTGCAGGTTCCGGTGATCGATCAGGGCGGCAACTTGCCGTCACGTCATCCGCTGAATCAATCTGGGGGCGGCCGCGGATTGATCGCGAATGCGGATGTGATTCTCGGGATGGATGTCGAAGATTTCTGGGGCGCCCTGCACAATTACCGCGATCAACTGCACCGCAGCTCTCAACCAATCACGCGAACCAATGCCAAGCTGCTCAGCATTACTACCAGGGATCTCTATCTCAAGAGCAATTACCAGGATTTCGAGCGGTTCCAGGAAATGGATCTGACCATGGCCGCTGATCCCGAGGTCACGCTGCCTTCGCTGACCGAGGCGATCAAGCGGCAAACCACGGACGATCGAAAGCGAGTTTTTCAGGATCGAGGCGCGAAGCTTGCCGCAGCCTGCCAGAAGGCTTTGGAACGAGAGCGCGTCGACGCGACGTATGCGTGGGATGCGAGCCCGATTAGTCTCGCGCGGCTGTCGGCCGAGGTTTGGGCGGTGGTCAAGAACGAAAACTGGGCCGGGGGCATTGCCGGCCCGGAATGGAACTACGAAAAATATTATCAGCGTACGCGGCTTTCCAGTGCCGCTGGCGTGGGCTTCCAGGCGCCGTCCGCCGTGGGCGCGGCTCTCGCTCACCGGAAGGATGGCCGGCTGTACGTTCACCAGCAGAATGACGGCGACCTGATGTATGCGCCCGGCGTGTTGTGGACGGCGGCGCATCACCGCATCCCGATGCTGTGGGTGATGCACAATAACCGCGCCTATCATCAGGAGGTCATGCACCTGCAGCGCATGGCCAATCGGCACCAGCGCGGCATCGCCAATGCGGGTATTGGCACAACTCTTCTCGATCCGAATATCGATTACTCCAAGCTCGCGCAAAGCATGGGCTGGTACGCCGAAGGGCCAATCTCCGATCCGAAGGACCTGGCTCCGGCGCTTCAGAGGGCGGTGGCTGCAGTGAAACGCGGCGAACCGGCACTTCTGGATACCGTTACGCAACCCCGTTAAGGAGCCGACATGCAAAGGCGCTCGATCTATCTCGTGATGGCGATTGCGACGCTTGTGGCCCTGTTGGTTGTTTCGGCCCGTTCGGTTGCGGTGGCGCAGGCGCGCGCGGAGGGCGGGGCGCAATCGGCGAGCGGGTCGCAAAAAGCTGATAACGCTCCCGCGGGAAACGCGAAAAATGGAAAGTCAGTTTATACGGCTGACGGCTGTTACGAATGCCATGGCCGCGAGGCGCAGGGGGGCGCGGGAACGGGCCCGAAACTGGGACCGTCGCCGCTTCCGTACTCGGTATTTGCCTTCCAAGTCCGCTCGCCGCGAGACCAGATGCCGCCGTACACAAGCAAAGTGGTGTCGGACGCGGAATTAGCGGACATCTACGCGTTCGTGCAATCAGTGCCGCAACCGCCAAAGGCCGACTCGATTCCACTACTGAAGTAATCTATCGAAATATCAAAACGCGCTGAGCGCATCCAGTGGGAATCCCCTTACGCGATATCTCTCGGCGTCCCGTACATCGTCCCGTTGTCACGATCGCGATCATTGCCATTAATGTTGTCGTCTTCCTTCTTGAATTAGCCGGTGGCGAACCATTTGTAGAGCAGTGGGCGGTGATTCCCGCCCATATTGTGACCGGCCAGCATTGGATAACCATCCTGACCGCCATGTTCATGCACGCCGGCTGGATGCACATCATCGGGAATATGGTGTTTCTCTGGGCCTTCGGTCCGGAGATCGAAGACGCCATGGGACCGTTCCGCTACCTGGCGTTTTATCTGCTTGGCGGTATCGTGGCGTCCGTGGCACAAATCGCCGCGATAAGCAGCTCAACGGTTCCGAACCTGGGGGCCAGCGGAGCTATTGCGGCGGTGATGGGTGCTTTCCTGATCACTTATCCGAGAGACAAGATTCGCACGCTTCTTTTGCTAGGCTGGTTCATCACCGTTACGGTGATCCCTGCGTCCGTGCTGATCGGAATATGGTTCTTGATACAACTGTTCAGCCAGGTCGGCTCTGTAGTAGCGGCGCAGTCGGGCGGCGGAGTTGCCTACATGGCTCACGTTGGTGGCTTTATTTTCGGGGCTATCATCGCGAGGCTCTTCGAGGATCCGCGCCGCATTGCGGCCCAAAGCGTGAGCCGGGAATTTTATGAGTAGACGTTTACGAGTAAACGCGGGGCAAGGAGGCAAGTGTGAACGCGAGAATAGCTATTCTGCTCTGTTGTTCGATCTTCCTTCCTCGGGCGATCGCTCAGAGCCAAAAGCCGCTTTCCACTGGCGCGGCCGCATCAGGGCCACGCGACACGTCGGGGCCTCTCGTTGCGCGAGTAGGTGACACTGGGTTCGTCCAAATCAGGGCAGAGAGTTTCGATGCGCTCACTCCGCAGCAGAAAGCGTTGGCCTACTGGCTTACGCAAGCATCCATAGCGATCGACCCGATCATTTACGATCAGCTCTCGCCGTTTGGTCTGCGTCAGAAGCGGTTGCTCGAGGAAATCGTGGCCCACCCCGCGGGAATTGATTCAGCGACCATGGCCCGCATTACCGAATTTGCCGAGCTATTCTGGGCCAACCGCGGGAATCATAACGAGAACACGTCGCAGAAGTTCGTGCCGACGTTCACGGCCGATGAACTAAAGCAGGCCGCCCTGACGGCGCAGCGCAATGGCGCCATGAAGACAGCCTATGGTGATTTGCCGGCAATCCTGACGCCCGCGCAACTCAACAAGGAACTCGACGGGCTTCGCGCGTCGTTCTTTGACGCAGCCTTCGAGCCGATGAGCACGGCGAAAAATCCCAAGCCTGGCGAGGACATCCTGAAAGCCAGCTCGAACACCTTTTACGCGGGGCTCACCCTCACCGATCTTAAAGACTTCCACGAAGAGCACCGGCTGAACTCCCGAGTGGTGAAGGACCACGACGGCAAATTGCGCGAACTGGTGTACCGAGCCGGCAGTGCGGACGGCAAAGTTCCGCCTGGCCTTTACGCGATTTATCTGAAGAAGGCAGTCGAGTGCCTGGAAAAGGCCGGGACATTCGCCGACACACAGCAGGCGCAGGTAATCAGCGATTTGATCCGCTTCTATCAACTCGGTGGCTTCAACGATTGGCTGAAGTTCGGCGCTGACTGGGTGCGGGATGACGCCACAATAGATTTTGCCAATGGCTTCATCGAAATTTATCGCGATGCGCGGGGCGCGAAGGGAAGTTCGCAGAGCTTTGTAACTGTTACCGACCAGAAGATTACCGCCGCCATGGCCAAGCTCGCAGCGAACGCGACTTATTTCGAGCAGAAAGCCCCGTGGGACGCCAAGTACAAAAAGCAAAGCTTTCAGCCGCCCGTGGTGAAGGCGGTGGAGACCCTCATCGAGACCGGCGATTTCAGCGTTACCACCATCGGCGATAACCTGCCGAACGAAAATGAGATTCACGAAAAGTATGGAACGAAGAATTTTCTTTTTACGGGAAGCAGCCGCACGCTGGACAAGGCCGCTGGAACATCTTCGATCGAGGAGTTCGCGGCCTCGCCCGAGCAAATTGCAAGGAACAAGAAGTACGGCACGGAAGCTGAAGACCTGATGACTGCGTTGCACGAAGTGATCGGCCACGGTTCGGGCAAGCTGAGCGATAAAGTCTCCGGAGGAGCCGAGCCTTATCTGAAGGAATATTTCTCCACGCTCGAAGAGGCCCGAGCGGATCTGATGGCTCTGTGGAACGTCTGGGATCCCAAGCTGAAGGAACTGGGCCTGATTACAGATCAGGAAGAAGTCGCCAAAGCTATGTACGACAACGCAGCGCTGGCCCCGCTCACTCAGTTGCGCCGTATTCGGGTCGGAGACACGATCGAGGAAGACCATGAGCGCGATCGCCAACTGATTGTTTTTTACGTGATGGATAAGACCGGCGGCATCGAACGCATCGAGCGCGGCGGCAAGACTTACCTGCACGTCAAAGACTATCCGAAGATGCGCGAAGGCGTGGGCATGTTATTGGCGGAGCTCATGCGCATAAAGGCGGAAGGAGACTATGCGGCGATCAAGGCTCTGGTCGATCGCTATGGGCTCCATTTCGACCCGGCGCTACGCGACCAGGTCATGGCGCGTTACCGAAAGCTCAACTTGCCTACCTATTGGGCGGGGATCAATGCGGAAGTGACGGCCACGTTCGGCAAGAATTCGCAAATCGAGAAGGTCGAGATCAGCTATCCCCGAGAGCCGGTGCATCAATACTTGAAATATGGGGCGATGTACGACAAGGGCCTGCTCGGCGCGACATCTTTGCACTGAGCTTTCTAGCACTAACCTCAGCCGAAGAATTTTAGCGAGGGCCAGACGTCCGAAAGCGGTACGCGCGGATGGCGGCAGATGTATATGGGAAGATTATTTTCATCAGGAACGGCATAGGGATCAAGGATAGTCGTCGCCCTCTGAACATCCGCGAAGAGCAACTCAAGTTTGCCCTTGTCCATGCCGACGGCGATTACGATATCCGGTGAGCCAGACCCGGGACCCCAAAGATAGTAGTTATTATGAGGGCTGATGGCCCGAGGCAAACCGTAAGACGGGCCAAAGTAATCGATGGCGCCGGCTTCACCGTAATTGGCAGCAAGGATCGCGCAATGAGCCCGATCCTCCGGGGATAGGCCCTTATAAACCGACGCGACGAACTTCACCTGATTGGGCCAGCCAAACATGTCGGCGAAAAATTGCGGCAGCTTGCCAGAATCGTAATTTTCGACGCGTACTTTGTGGATGTCCCAGAAATTGGAATAAGCTGCAGCCGCCTCGACCGGAAGGATGGGCAGCGCCAGGGGTGCTGCAACCATTCCGCCGACGGTTAGCGGAATTAAAATGGCTTGCCGAGCCCATTCCCAATGCCGCTCCTCAATGCAGCTCTCGATCCATACGGCACCCGCGGCAAACAACATGGGATAGATCGGCGCGACGTAATAAATGCGGCCCTTCAGAACTATCATCTGCACGAGAAAAAGGAGATAGGTCCATCCAAGAAAGCGGTAGGTGCGGCCCTCTTTGCTGCCAAGAAAAAACCACAGTCCTGCCAGAACCACCGGAAAGGCTAAAGGATGAACGAGCAGGGCCTGCTCCGCGATAAAGGCATACCAGGAAACAGGCGCATTTTTGAGCCGAGCTGCATTCTCGAGGACTTCGATGGTAGGAAAGCGATTCTTGATTTCCCACAAGAGATTCGGGAGGAAAATCAGAAATGCGATCAGCGCCCCGCCCCAAATCCAGACATTGCGCAGGTAGCGCGTACCGGACGTGAACAGCAGGGAAAGAAAGAATGCCAAGCCAAAAAATAAGGTCGAATGCTTATTCAGAATGCCAACGCCCGCAATCACGCCAAAAAGCAGCCAGAGGCGAGGAGAACCGCCTTTGGCTATGCGCATAGCGATGGCCACACAGCCCATCCAAAAAAGCGGCTCAAAGGAGTTCATGGAAAGAAAGCTGTCCATGGTCAGGTAAATCGGACAGAAAAAGACAGCCGCTGCGGCGAGGAGGTATGCGAAACGCCGCCCGCCAAATTCGCGGACCATCCACGCAGTGAACAACACCTTGGCGGCCGCCGATAGCGCCGGGAAAAGACGGAGGGCGTAAAGCGAATCGCCCAGCAGGCGCCGCGCGAACCAGCAGATCACCGCGACCAGCGGAGCATGATCGACGTAACCCCAGGCGAGATGCTGTCCGCATGCGGCATAGTACAATTCGTCGCGAAAGTAGCCGTAACGATTGGCAGTCAGCAGGTGAACGAGGAACGCCCCCACGGCGAAGACGCAGACAATTGCTGCGTCGCTGGCAGACCAGGCGGTTGTCTCGACAATACCAGGGATAACGGGGGGCTCAAGCGCGAGATCGTTCGGAGCAAGCTCCGGCTCCGACAAAGTAAACAGTTCCGTTTTGTTTCGCCAATTCGCCACTGATATCTCAGCCCGCCTTCTTCAATGCGGTTTTGCCGCATCGTATTTCAACTATCATCCGCATTCGTGCCGCGGCTGCGTAAACTTACCAGAATTCGGTGAAGTTTGGCTGGAAGTTTTGCGTCTCAGATAAAAAATTAGGTGCCGAGACAATAACATTCGGGGGCGACGACGATAACATTTGAAGCTCTGGAAAACACCTCAAGATCCTCGTAACGACGTTTTGCAATTTTTGCAATTAATCCAGGTTGACTCGGGAGGGTCATTATGAATATCCTGCCCCCGCTATGCGGCGGGGTCTCGGGACCATTTTAATTGCCGTTTTTGCTCTGGCTTTCAGCGCGAACCTGCGATCGGGAGAGAACGATTATGAGCTGACGCTGCGCCAAGGTGTGCCAGCGAAAGTTATCTTAAAAGGTTGTCACAAGCTGGAGAGCATCGCCGTGGACTTTGACGGCAATGGCGACCCTTATCAGGCGCAGTGGTGGCGCTGCGGTTCCCCGAATCCGAACCGGAAAAAGGGGCGTTTCCCGATCAATTACGTACTGGTACAGCCGCCCCGAGGCAAACCGGGACGTTCGGGAGCAACGCTCACGAACTCTGGAAACTCCGACGAGTATTTCATCGAGGAACCGCAGAAAATCAACGTGGGAACCGATTCCCGCCAGCTTTTACGTATTTCCGGCCGATACTATGACGCAAACGAGGGCAAAACCTCGTGCCTGCTTGGAGCGGTCGGCGAGCAATTCGACTGCTGGTCTTCTCTGGAAACTGCAAGAGTTATGGAAGAAAGCTCCCATAAACAAAAGAGCTTCTTCCGTA
>Ga0307479_10006838_pt1 | contig 10496 bp, 13 predicted proteins | sample atmos_gasesECM4C_FD_203743 | JGI IMG/M metagenome (GOLD analysis project Ga0307479, IMG submission 203743) | Hardwood forest soil microbial communities from Morgan-Monroe State Forest, Indiana, United States - atmos_gasesECM4C_515 | ecosystem: Environmental > Terrestrial > Soil > Temperate...
AAGACCAGTCGAGCCTGTTGGACAACCCGGTGTGGATCGCTCTATCGACAACGCACGCTTCTTTCGCCGAAGGTGATAGTCTCGCCAAACGCTACCCTGTTGACGTTGCACCTTTTGCCGCGACACGCGATCAATCTCCAGAATCCTATCGCGCACTCGCCCAGCTGCTCGGTCCCGAAGGAACAGCAGCAATCCCACTAGCCACAATGCCGATCCTTCCCACCGGCTGGAGCTTCGTTCGCAGGATAGATTCCGCCCAGATGGTCTGGACGAGCAAGACGCCCCCGCCAGTCGAACACAGCTTCGAAGAGCTGAACATTTCAAACGTTGATGAGATGCTCGAGCTGGTCGAGCTGACCAAACCTGGCCCATTCAGCAAAAGGACCCCTGATCTAGGATCATATCTCGGAATCCATGAAGACGGCAAGCTTGTGGCCATGGCAGGGGAACGACTCAAACCCTATGGGTACACCGAGATCAGTGCTGTCTGCACCCATCCAGACTACCGCGGCCGCGGATACGCCAGCTCACTAGTCTCCATTCTAATCCAGAGAATCACAAAACGGAATGAGATTCCTTTCCTCCACGTCCGTAGAGAGAATGTTGACGCGATACACGTATACGACAAGCTCGGCTTCAAGACCAGGCGCAACATGAGCATCACACTCGTGAAAACGAGCAGTCCACTCACCTCTCAGACTCATAGATAGCTTGCTGAGGAGGCAATTCTTATGGAGACTACTTACGTTGAACTCCAGGAGATACCCGTCTTACGCGTCAAGGCCGATATGAAGGGGAAGGGTCCCTCCGCCGCCTTCGACCTTCTAGAGTCCAAGCTCCCAACTCTCAAGGGTCGCAAGTTCTACGGCACTTTTCAGCCCGGACCCGACGGAGAAGAGTACTACGCGTGTGTTGCCCGAATCGATTCTGATGATCCAGAGAGAATGCAGCTGGAGACAGGAGTGATCCCGGGCGGATGGTATGCTCGTCGCAGGTTTCCTGAGTGGGAGAAGAACCTCTCCAAGCTACCTGCTACCTTCGAGGAAATGGCTCGCGCTCACGATGTGGACCCCTCACGTCCCTCGTTAGAGTTCTACCGAAGTCAAGCCGAACTCCTACTCTTCCTCCCGGTGCGGACTCATCCTCCGATAGAAGCGAGCTAAGCATCCGATAGCCTGGATAAAGCGGGGAGACGGTTATAGTGGGTTGCGCCACGTCCATGCGTACCATATGATCGTCAGCGTGGTCGCGATTTCTATGACTGCAAAGAACAGGTAGTAGAGAGCGGGAGTTGCGACTAGCAGTGATGCGAGAACGGCGACGGTGTTTATTGCACCGACGATGATGTTTGCCCATCGGTTTGCTTTGTACTTCAAGACACGCGACAGCAGAACCATAGCGATCGCAGTCTCCACAAGCACTGCAGCTCCTAACAGCGCCGTTTGACTGAGAACCGTGGACACGGACTTGTCGAAGAGAGTAACAACGTCCGCGTAAACGTAGTTGAGTGTTACAAATATCCAGAGAGTGAAAAACATCATTCTTCTATCCCCCGTTTCCTTCTCAACTTTCATCTCAGTCACGATGCTATCCAGCGAGCAAAAACGTGCTGTAATTAGCCTTGTTCTCTCTCTTGCGCCAGACAGGCTAAGTGTTCAATCGGTAACATAGGTGCGGACTCCTTCGCGCTTCCTGACCGGTACTTGGTAGCAAGAAGACGCCTCCAAATTTCATCGAATCCCCTGTGCGTTAGCCTCTTAAGAGGAAAGCTTCGATATTACGGGCCGAACGAGCTTGTATGCAGAACAAAACCGAGCGAGAATAGAGGAGCTCAACGTCGAGATCGACAAGCTGCAGCACGAGATCAAACAGAGGCAGGCAGAGGGAAAACCAACCGATGCCCTTGCAAAGAGACTAGAGGAGCTCGAACGGCAGAAGCATGAACTTGTCGAACGGATAGAGGCACTATGGAGTGCCTAAGTTAGCCAGCTTCAGACCAAAATATCAGCTGACCCCTCTGAACTTGAGGGGCCGCCCGACATACTTCGCCAGTCCTTTCTTGAGCGTTCCCGAGAGGTGAATCGCTGATCTGGCTTTGTAGTCGTACCCGACCTGTGTCGTCCTGCCGATGGCGTACTCTGCCCCTCCAGGCCCACGGATAGAGTAATCAAAATCCCAGGATCGATCTCCTATACGGCTCACCCAGACCGAAACAGTCACTAGTCGTTCGTCTCTGATCGGTTTCTTGAACTCGCAGCGCGCCGAGGCTACTATGAAGCTGCCACGGAACCCTTGTTTTACCTGTCCAAGCTTTCTTGCGAGCTCGACACGCCCGGTCTCCATGTACTGGAAATAAGTCGCGTTGTTCACGTGACCCATGACGTCAATGTCCCGGAACTGTACGGGCAGTTCAATACTAAACTTCAAGGGCAATCCTCACCTTTTATCCGAGGAAGAAATGTTTTCCTCTCTGCCTTGGAGAACAAGTTCAAGCATCCAGTTCACCACTTCCAAATCCAAGTCTCGAACATTCGGAAATCCGCGACGTTCTACGGCGATCTACTAGGCCGACTTGGCTTCACCAAGGTATTCAAGACTGAGGGAATGGTTGAATGGCAGAGGGAGGGTACGAGAATAATCGTTGCTCAGTCTCCCAAGAGGTTCCTCGACCATGGCTATCACCGGAAACGGATCGGTCTAAACCACATCGCCTTCCGAGCACCAAGCCGCGCAGCAGTCGACGAACTCTACCGCGACTACCTTCTACCCAACAAGATTCCGATCCTATACGATGGGCCTAAGGAGTGGGAAGGTTATGATCCGGGCTACTATGCAGTCTATTTCGAAGATCCCGACCGGATTAAGCTCGAACTAGTCTACGTTCCAGGCGACTTGTAAGAGATGACCATAACTGATTCATCTGTGGGCGTAGTAGACAGTTACTTGCCCGGCGTCGATTGAGTCGATTCTTCCGAATCCGAACCGTACCATCTGGATAATGCTCCCCACTTTCTCCTGACGAATATTCGTCTCGACTGGACCCTTGGTTCTTGACGCGTCAGGCATCACAACCTCGCCGACCATGTTGTTATCGTTAGGCAGCCAGTTGACCAGCGGTGCCTTGGCCTCTCTTGCCTTCATGTAGTCCTGGCTATGGAACGCGGCCTCTATCGAGTTGTTCTCGACGTTCTTGATCTCGACGTTGAACAATTCCATCAACCGTACCACTTTGCTCTTTCTGAGAAGGTCCAGATCCTGTGAAGAGACTAGAAGGCTAGCTGAACCGTTCTTTGGAACTACCTTGAAGATCCGTTCTGGAAGATCCTTCCTTTCTGGGTGCAGTGGAAGATGTGCCTCGAAGGTTCGATCGACCCCCGAGACGGTTATTGTGATCGGGTTTGCGATGAAGCTGTACCTGTGCGCGATCTTATCGATCTCCTTCCGGTTCGTCGCGTTGACATTGTCCCAGCTGAGAGTCGCATCGACGGGCCTAGGACCCATCTCGTAGACAATCTTCCTCAACGCGCTCGGAACATACCCTCTCCTACGAAGAGCGGCGAGTGTAGGAAGTCTCGGGTCCGAGTAACCCTCTACGAGTCCCTCCTCGATCTCCTTAACCATCAGCGACTTGCTGAGCTTGATATCCGTGGTCTTCAAACGGCCATAATGCACATACTCCTGAATCTCCCACCCCAACGCTTTGTACAGATACTCAGTCCTCTCAGCGTTCGTCAAGTGCTCCTTTCCACGAATAACGTGACTCACTCCAAGCAGATGATCATCGACAGCGGATCCGAAATTGAACAGGGGCCAAACCCGGTACTTTGATCCCACCCTCGGATGCGGATACTTCAAGGGATCAATAATCCTAAGCGCCGGCCAATCCCGAACAGCCGGGTTCGGATGAGACAAGTCCGTCTTCACTCGAAGCACTGCCTGTCCCTCTCCAAACTCTTCATTCAACATCTTCTGCCAGTCCGCCAAGTTCTGTTCCGGACTCTTCGAACGATCAGGACAAGGTCTACCACGGTTGACGTTTACACGGAAATCCTCAGGAGTGCACGTGCAGATGTACGCGTCTCCTGATCTCAGAACCTTCTCAGCATACTCGTAATAGATCGGTATCCTGTCACTGGCAATGTACTCCGTGTTCCATTGGCATTCCAGCCAGCGAACATCCTCACGGATCAGATCATAATACTCAAGCGCCGACTTTTTCAGCCGCGGATCAGTATCATCGAAGCGCAGTAGAAATTGTCCCTTGTACATCTCCGCATAGTCGTGAGAGAGGATTATCGCCCGGATCGAACCCAGATGAAGGACGAAGTCCGGGTTCGGCGCAAACCTCGTCACGATCAAAGAATACTTGTCCGCATTCGGCAATGGAGGGAGAGTCTTGACTGGAGGCTGCGCCCGAGATGATAGTGCCTTGGCGGACATAGTCTGGAGGCTGCTCAACTAGATTCTATCTCTTATCTCCTGAACGAGGAGAGGAGCACTCGAATCTGATTGGCAGTATTTGCTGATTGCCCGAAAGGCTAGGTTAGGTGTTCAGGGTAGAAGTACCGTTCCGTAAAGGAACGGGATATGGGACGTCTACTCTGCCTTGAAGCGGAGTTTGGCCGCGATCTCGCGGTGTAGTCTCTGCACTTCTGACCCATTGATCGGCTGTGATAGGAGGGGTCTTGTGGTCACGATATCGGTATCGGTATTGCCGAACCGGGCCAGGCTGAGGTTCATGTCTTTCAGAACTTTTTCTACGTTTAACATAGCTCACCTAGCCCTTCCGTCGCTTAAGAAGCTATCAGTCCGAGAGTTCTCGGACGCGAGACGAGCAACTCAGCCAGTACAGGGGCACCTAGGGAGTTGGCTCGAGAAGGTCTCTAAGCTGTCTCTGGAGCCTCTGGTACTCTTCGAACTCTGCGTTGCTCATTAGGAGTAGCTGTGCGTAGTCGGTCGTGTGCAGTTTGAGAGCCAGGGCTGCGTCTTCTAGCTTCTCTAGCTTTCGGGCCAAATCATCTCCAAAGAGGATGGAGCGCGAGCGTTCGAGGATCTTGAACGCCTTGGAGAGAATCTTCTCATCTGCACGTTTCACTAAACCCGCTTCGGAGACGGATTTCAGGAAGGCTTTGACCTCTGCCTCGTTCAGTTCTTCTTCGCCTCTGCCGTGCGTGACCTCGAAGATTTCTGCGGTGGCACGGTAGTATCGCTCTGAGAAGTTCTCGATCCGCTCCTCCCGCGTAACCTCTACGAGCCCGCCGTCTACCAGTTTCCGTATGTGGTGGTAGGTGTTCTGAGGGGTCTTTCCGAGCGCCTCTGAAATCTGGCTGACAGTTAGTTCTCTCGCCTTGAGAAGGTTGATCATCCGGCGCCGAGTTGGATCTGCCATCAGCTCGAACGCCTTGGGGTCCGTTAGAACTTTGACCGCTCTCATCGCACGATGAAACACTCAACCTCCATCCTAATATGCGCATTGTACCGTTAAAACGGCAAGTTTAATAGTCCGACGCAAATAATGATTTGACCGTGAAAATGTCGATTTGAATCAGTCGACATCAGAAGTCATACCGCAACAGAGCCTCTGGCGTCACCCGAACTTTCTCAGACTCTGGTCGTCCGAGACCATCTCCAGCTTCGGAGCACAGTTCAGCGAACTCGCGATACCACTCACAGCCGTCCTCTTGCTCCGAGGCAGCGCCCTTCAACTGGGTGTTCTGAACGCCGCCGTTACCGCGCCCTTCCTCCTCTTCAGTCTAATAGCGGGAGTCTGGATCGACAGACACCGACGCCGGTCAGTCCTGATCGCCAGCAACATCGGACGGGCAATTCTTCTCGCGACAATTCCCCTCGCCGCCGCAACCGGACACCTGAGCATCATCCTCCTGCTCAGTGTCGCTTTTCTTATCGGCACTTTGAGAGTCTTCTTTGACATCGCCTATCAATCCTTTCTACCTGGAATCGTGGAGCGAGAACAGCTGGTCGATGCGAACAGCCGTCTCGAAGCGAGCCGAGCAGTATCTTCAGCGGCAGGTCCCAGCCTAGCGGGAGGAGTCATCCAAGTCTTAACAGCGCCGTTCGCGATCGCATTCGACGCGGTCTCGTTCATCTTCTCAACGCTTTTCTTGAGAAAGATCGACTATCATGAGCCACAACCAGATCGCTCGAGCCGGCAATCGATTATGGCGGAGATGCGTCATGGTCTCCGAATCGTTGTGAGAGACCCTAGGCTGCGCTCCCTTGCAGGCGCAGGGTCCACAGCGAACTTTTTCGAATTCGCAATCATGGCCCTCTTCCTCCTATACGCCGTCAACCTGCTAAACCTCCAGCCTGACATGATAGGAGTAGTCCTCGGTGCCGGAGCCACGGGAGCCATAGCTGGAGCATTACTTGCTGGGAAACTCGCCAGCCGAATCGGAACAGGCCCCGCAATCTTGACTTCACTCGTTCTCGGGGTCGCGGTCTGGGGCCCGCTAATCTACCTGGCGACTCCGACAACAGCGATACCTCTGCTCATCGTTGCGTGGTTCTTTGGCGAAGTCGCCTTTGTCGCCTGGAGCATTAACCAGAGCAGCTTCCGCCAAGCAATCTGTCCCGCAGACCTGCAGGGCCGAGTCAATGCAACAATGCGCTTCCTGAGCGCTGGTGTTGTTCCCCTCGGAAGTATTGCTGGTGGCGTACTCGGCGACATACTCGGACTTCGCCTAGCAATTGGCGTGGCGGCCGTCGGCCTCTTACTCGCCCCTCTCTGGCTTGTCTTCTCCCCAGTCCTCGCTGTGAAGAAGCTAGGAGAGGCGGAGACAATCGGGTTCCTTGACTAGCTCTCTCGAGAGCTATCCTTGAGATTCCAAACGAAAAGAAAGAGTGAGCAGAGCTTAACAATACGAACCTACAACGATTCTCTTCTAGATTTGAAATCCAGCAAGTCCTACTTCTCTCCTGAATTCTTCAAGTTTCTCAAGGCATTAGCGCGTAACAATAACCGCGAATGGTTTCTGAAAAATAAGCTCCGGTACGAAAAGTTCGTACTCGCACCAAGCCTTCAATTCATCAAAGACGCGAGAACCACCCTGAAGTCGGTCAGCCCATACCTTGTTGCGGACCCTCGACCCTTTGGTGGTTCGCTCTTCCGGATCAACCGGGACATACGCTTCTCCAAGGATAAGAGTCCGTACAAGACCCATGTGGCGATGGAGTTCTGGCACCGTCGAGGAGGAAAGAAATCCTACACAGGACTATACCTTCACCTAGCATCGAGCGAGAGTTTTCTCGGCGCAGGCATCTGGCATCCAGACCCTCCAACGCTCAACAAGGTTCGAAAAGCAATCGTGTCCCGTCCTGAGGCTTGGACGCGGGTCAAGGAGAGCGGGTTGAAGATAGAGGGCGACTCTCTGAAGAGACCACCGTCTGGTTTTGACCCTAACCATCTTTTCATCGAGGATCTGAAACTTAAGGACGTCACTGCAGGAGTCGGATTCACCAAGGCCCAAGTTACGGGTCCTAGATTCATGGACGATTTCATCCAAGCGAGCAAGAGACTGGACCCGCTCAATAGGTTCCTAGCAGAGGCACTAGGCCTCCCCTGGTGAAACGGAACATTTAGAAATATGCTCTAAGGCGATACGGTCTTTCGCATCAAGACCCACGTTGTCCCGAGCGGCCCAACCTGTCTGAATCCTTCTCTCTCGAACATTCCTGGCGTTCCAAACCAGCGCCATTCTGGTACCGCGGCCATCTTCTTGGAGACAACTGGGTAAGACTCGACGATTCCTCCACCCTGATTCTTGATCGATTCGAGGGCAGCCTTCAACGCGAATTTAGACACTCCTCTACCGCGAAAGGCTCGGTCGACGAAGAAACATGTAATCCGCCACAGCTTACTCTCGCCGTATTGTGGGTTGAGCTTCTTGTAGCCTCTGCCTGCATCTATACGGGGAAGTTCTTCCTTTGGCCCGTACTGGCACCAGCCCACCGGTGTCTTGCCTGAGTAGACCAGTATTGCGTGAGACCTGCCTTTTCTGACGAGAACCTTCTTGTCTCTCTGGTTGATCTTCTTCCATTCCTCGCCTCGCACGCCTCGAACAGGCTTTTCGCGCTGATAGTGCATGCACCAACAACCTCCCTGCTTCAGCGCTAATTGTTCAAAATCCGGATACGTGTCGGCACCAAGCTCGCGTACAGTGTACGCCGTCATTGCTTCACACTATGACGGGCGGGAAGATAAGGTTAGACGACGCGAATCCTTCCAGAGAAGAACCCATAGGCCACGATAGTCTTAAACAAGGAGAGTGTTCGAGGATCTTCCATGTCACAAGTTGTTGAGAATCTGGCTAACTTGATGCAGACTCTGGACGACGCTTGGAACGCTGGACCCAAGAGTCCTCTATGGGAGACCTTTAGAACGCGCCATACTGAGGACGTCGCCGTCTACTGGCCCGGTCAGCCTGAGCCGACTAGAGGACGCAACAATCATGACTTAGAGGCTGTAGAATTCTTCAAGACCTTTCCCGATAACCATCTGATAAATCGACCCTACAAGATTCTAATCCAACAAGGAAATCACACCTGCTCAGTAGCCGACTTCTATGGGACCATGAAAGGACCGATGAAAACAGCCGACGGTAAGACAATTCAGCCTACGGGAAAGGGATTCCATGTCGAATTCTGTACCGTCGCCACCTGGAACAGCAAGGGACAGATCACAGAAGAACGGCTCTTCTATGACCAGGTTGGTCTCATGAAGCAGATTGGACTGATGTAAGAAGAATTATTTCCCGAGAATTTCAGTCGACTCTGTCGAGTTCTTCTCATCCTTCAGCAGAGCTGCTATGACGGTTGCGTTGATTGTCACCGATTTTTTGTCAAAGCCTGCAGCCTTTGCAATGTCCATTTCTGAAATTTGCAGATTTAGATCTCTAGCCGCGTTGAGCATCACGCCCGCGGCTCTACCCCGATAACTCATCTTAGGGGCCACTCCCCTCGCAACCATCTCGTCAAGATATTCGTAGGAGCGCTTGACTAATTCTTCTTTTTCGCCACTGGCTACTAGTTGGTGCTCGGAAAAGCTCTCTGCCATAATTTCTATCTGCCTTCTTGTGAGCTGAAAAACAATCTGAGCAAGAGGCATAATACTGTCCTGGACCCCGAACGACTTGAGGATACGTTCCTCTGCATCGACAAGCTTCTCCCGGCTCACAAACATTCGGGTCTCAAATTCCTGGTCGGTTCGCAGATCTCCAATGATTTTTGCGGCAAGTGATATTGAGGCGATTAGGAAGATGTCCAGGTTCTTGTGATCCGCGTTGTATTCGCCGATCGGCCTTCTCTTGAAGTCGAGGTAGAGTGCAACTGCAGCCTGCTTCACCTCATTTGATAGTCCGAGTCTGTGCATTGCGTCGAAGAAAAGCCCGTGCTCCTCCTTGCTGAGTGATTCGATGCCTCTGCTTGGAGTGTGGAACCTTTCCGAGGCCTTCACGATAGCCCAGTCCACATTGTTGGGTCGGGTTCGAAGAACGGTTCCACGCCTCGCCGAAGGGCATACACAGTTAGAACGCGGCCGAGGCGAACGGATTAGGGTTCACGCTATTAAGATAGCTACGGGAATAACCGTGTACCCGGGCAGACACCCTTGACCCGGTCCTCAATATCGCAGCCAAGGCGAGTCGGCAACGCTTAACTGGCGAACTTCGACACGTTCAGCGGCATGTCAGTCACGACATCGTATCAGATTCAAGGCCTAAACTTGTTGAATGGAAAGGTAGCGGTAATCTATGGAGCTGCTGGAGGAGTGGGAACAGCCGTGGCGAAGGCATTTGCCAGGGAGGGAGCTACAGTCTTTCTCGCCGGTCGAACAGAAAGCTCCCTGAAAACGATTGCCCATGAGATCACAAGCTCTGGTGGCGATGCGGATGCGTCAAAGGTAGACGCGCTTAGCTCAGAGTCTGTCGAGACACACCTAGGCGAAATAGTTGACAAAGCAGGAAAACTCGACGTTTCCTTCAACCTCATCGGGACAAGGGTCGAAATCGGCTCCAAACTAACCGAGCTCACAGATCAGAGATTTGCTGATGCTGCGTTCAACAAAGTCAGATCGTACTTCATCACAATGACCGCCGCGGCCAGGATAATGGAGAAGCAAGGCAGCGGTGTTATTCTCGGGCTGACAGCCCCCAATGCGAGACTCCCGAGACCGAACATGGGGGGATTCGCGGTGGGAGGAGCGGCGATCGAAGCTCTCTGCAGGCAGCTCGCCTTCGAGGTTGGACCTAGGGGAGTCCGAGTTGTCTGCTTGAGAACAGGCGGCACTCCGGACAATCCAGTTCTACAACAAGTCTTCACCCATCTTGCGAAGCTTAGAGGGACCACGTTTCAGTCGACCGTCGACTCAGAAGCTCAAATCACGGCGCTAAAGCGGGCCCCGATGTTGCAAGATGTAGCTGGCGCAGCAGTTCTGGTCGCGTCCGACTATGCAAGCGCAATCACCGCCACAACGGTAAACG
>Ga0307479_10006839_pt1 | contig 10496 bp, 11 predicted proteins | sample atmos_gasesECM4C_FD_203743 | JGI IMG/M metagenome (GOLD analysis project Ga0307479, IMG submission 203743) | Hardwood forest soil microbial communities from Morgan-Monroe State Forest, Indiana, United States - atmos_gasesECM4C_515 | ecosystem: Environmental > Terrestrial > Soil > Temperate...
TTTGCGGCGTAAAGATTTCCATGAGGACTACGCCAGCCCCCAGGATGGCTGTCATCACGGTGATGACAACAGAAAAGGCCTTGTGCGCGTCCTCCTGTTTATCCGCGGTCAAAAAACGCGTGTAAATAGAAATAAACGTGATGGAAGTCGCGCCGCCAGCGACGAGGTACATCAAGAAGTCTGGAATGGTAAATCCCGCGTAGAATGCGTCGGTCTGTACCCCCGCCCCGAAAGTCCATGCAACGTAAAGCTCGCGCACGTAGCCGATTACGCGCGAAAGCATCACCGTTGTCATCAGAAGCAAGGTCGCGGAAAAAGCGGTGTGCTGATGCGACGGACGAAACAGTCGCATCAACCGTCCAGCAGTGCTTAGGGTTTTATTAGGAGGTTCTGCGGAATTCGCCATTCAGTGGCGATTCTACACGCGCGTCGCGATGCGACTGCTGCGACAAATGGTTCAGCCGCGCGCTGCCATCAATCTAGCGTTCTCAGTCCATATGAGCGTGCATCTGTCGCTCAACTGACCAAACGTCCACTGGCTTTTTCTCAAGTGGATAGACGTGCACCATCCATCCGAAGATCTGTGGGACAAACTTTCCACCGGCTGCATCACAAGCATCTTTCGAAGCGATCGAACCACCGAGGCCAAACTTCGCATTCGGGCCCATTGCTTCACTCTTCTTGTCCGCTGGTGGCATGCATAGATTTACATGAGCGTGCCACTGAGCAATGCTAAGCGGAATTCTCGAGTTGAGTTCGTCTTCCGCGGTTCCTTTGGGGGCGGTGTACATCAGTCCAATAAATTTGTAACCACCACTCGTTTTCTCGTAGAGGATCGAAGTTGGATGTTCTGGATTGAAGTGCATCCCGGCCTCAAAGGCGTATGCGTAATTCGTGAAGTGGTACTGCTTTTGCGGAAGATTGGGCATAAAGATCTGAAATCCATCGGCCAGCGCCACTTTGTAATCCAAGTATCTTTCGGAGATTTTGCGAGCCACTTCAACAACGTGATCCGCCTTTTCCTGATCCCCCGGTTGCGGATTTCGCAATGCGGTCATCTTCATGTGAGGGCCCATGTCCATGTGGTGGCCTTCCATCGCATGCATGGCCGAAGCGCTGCCGTCATTGCCCATGCCGGCCATATCATGCATCCCGGCGTTGCCATGTGACGAATCGTGAGAAGACATATCCATGTTGGACATGTCCCCGGACGCGTTTTGCGATTTCTGATCCTGTGCGCTGACCACACAAAGCGTCAAAAGGACGAACATTACCGATGAGGCAAACGTTTTCATGAGTGTGAGCTCCCTACTTGTATAACCCTGCTAGATACGAATAGTTTTCGCAATCTTGGAGAGTTACCTAGGGTTACCGGGGTAATAATGGCTCGGAGACGTGGTGAGCTACGCCTCTACGCCGAATGCTTGGCTTGCTGCCTGCTGGCCGGATCGCACGCAGTTCGGTATGCCGATGCCGTTGTAGGCATTTCCCGCGAAGAACAATCCGGATACTTCACGCCGTAGTTGTTCGATTCTTTGCAATCGTTCAAGATGTCCTACGTTGAATTGCGCCATGGCCGCCTTCCATTTGTAGACACGGGCAAAGCGCGGTTCGGTCTTGATGCCAAGAACTTGGTGAAGTTCCTTTCGGACGATCTGCAAGATTTCATCGTCAGGCAACTCGAGAACTGATTCGTCCCGAGTTCCACCCAAAAAACAACGGAGTAAGGCGCGGTCTTCCGGCGCGCGATGGGGGAATTTGTGGTGAACGAATGTGACAGCCAACACGCGCTTGCCTTCGCGTCGAGGAACCAAATATCCGAAGCCCGGCGGCAAAAGGGCGCGGACTTTTTGATCAAAGCCAAGAGCTAAGGTGACAGATGAACTGTACTGAATGCCGCGCAATTCCGAAGCAAGGTTCGCATTTGAGCTATCCAACAAATTTGCGGCTACGTAAGACGGAACCGCAAGGATCACCGAATCAAACTGCTCAGTATTGTCTTTCCACGAAACGCGCCACCCGTCATCGACCGGACGCAATGATTTAATTGGCGCATTCGAGTGAACATAGGAGGCTGGAATTCGAAGTACAAGAGCGTCCACAAGTTCCTGCATTCCATCCTTGAGAGACGTGAAAATTGGGCGCGAGCTTTTTCCGATTGCCTGCGAGCGATTCTTAACCATCGCTTTACTAAGGCTACCGCAGCGGGTCTCCATCTCTACGAAACGGCGCAGCACGGCTTTCGCGCTCAGCTGGCTCGCATCTCCGCCATAAACGCCGGACAGGAGTGGATCAGCGAGGCGATCGACCATTTCCTTGCCGTAATGGCGTTCCACAAAAGACGCCACGCTCTCGTCATTCTTCACTTCGAGCGGAGTATGAAACCACTCGCGGGCCATCTTGAGTTTCGTATGCCGGGAAAATAGCGGCGACAGAACAGCCGGTAATATCTTTGTAGGAATCATGAAGGCGAGCCCGTCGGGCATCGCGATCAATTTTCCATTCACCAGAATGTAAGTTTTGCGTTGCGAATCGTTCGAGCCGACCAGTTGATCGGCGATTCCGAGCTCGCGGCACAACTCAGAGACCCAAGGTTTTTCCGTGAGAAACGAATCAGGACCAGCTTCAACAAGACACTCATCCACGCGCTCAGTAAGAATCACGCCGCCAAAGCGGGGACTTGCTTCAAATAAAAGGTATTCGAGTGGTGCTCCGGCCAGCCTTCTCTGCTCGAGGAAAAATGCCGCGGATAAGCCCGAGATTCCGCCGCCAATTATCGCGATGCGTTTCATTTGCGTGGGAACGATTTAACTTATCGCGCGTACGGTGATGAGAGCAGATTTCTCTGCTTCGCTGAGGCGCAATCTCACGATGTCGGCAAGCGCGGCAGTTAACAGTGGAGAGTCATTCAAAGATTCTGCCCGCCACAGCCGCATGCCCTCAGCCTCGGCAAACTTCTTGAATGCGATGTCGATATCAAATAGCACTTCGACGTGGTCGCACAAGAAACCAATAGGCTGGACAAGTATCCCACCATACCCCAGCGTCTTAAGCGCACGAATTGTTTCTTCGACGGTCGCGCCGAGCCATCGTCCGCCGGACATCCCCTGACTCTGGAAGGCGAATTTCCAATCCTCGCGAACGATGGAAGCTTGGGCAGCAACCTGCGCTGCCGTTTCCTCCGCTTGTCTCTGGTAGGGATCGCCGTCTGCGATGGTGCGCTGCGGCACGCTGTGAGCCGTGAAAACAACTGCGATCTTCTGTCCGAATTCCCGCAAGGCGCTCGCCAAGCCAACTTTGAGTTTTTCCGCGAAGGCCTTAATGAGCAGAGGATGGTCGTGCCATGATTCGACAAAGTCGACGCTGAATGGAAGTTTGTCAGCCGCGCCGAGTGCTGAACGGTAGAGACCCACGCTGGTGCGGGAGTTCTGAGGCGCCAGGCAAATTACGACGGAATGTTCGATTCCGTCGTCTGACATCTTGCGCACGACATCCACAATGAAAGGCTTCCAGTTTCGCATTCCCACGTACACAGGAAGTCCGATTTCGGCCGACAGAAGTTTTCCTTGGCGCATGGTTAGCTCAGTTAAAGGCGAGCGTCCAATGAGTGTGTACCGGTGTTTTACTTCCTCGACGACTTCAGACGGGACAGGCCGCCCTCGGGTGACTTGAAGCAGGAATTCCGGAATCTCTTCCACCGAATCGGGACTTCCGTGAGCCAACAACAGTATTGCTGTTTTTTTCGAGACGCGCATTTCGGCTCGGCTCATCATGAGGCTGACGAAAATTCTTGTACCGGTTGCTCCTGAATGAATTTTGTCAGCGCCTTCACATTTTCCACGGGAGTTTCGGGGAGAATGCCATGTCCAAGATTAAAGATGTGTCCCGGGCGTCCAGCAGCAAGCTTCAAAATGTCGGACGCTCGCGACTTCAGCAACTTCCAATCCGCAAACAACAAAATAGGATCCAGGTTGCCTTGCACCGCGCCATTGAAATCAATACTACGCCAGCCTTCATCGAGTGGAACCCGCCAGTCTAGCCCAATCACGTCGGCGCCAGTTTGCTTCATCCATGGCAGCAGCGAGGTGGTGTCGGTACCGAAATAAATTACCGGGACGCCAGTGTTTTGCAAAGTCCGAACTAGTTCAGTGGTGCGGGGAAGCACGAAGGCACGATAATCCGCAGGGCTGAGGCAGCCGACCCAGCTATCAAAAATCTGGATCACGTCGGCCCCGCACCGAACCTGTTCCATCGCGTATGCCGAAACCACCGTTACCAGCTTTCGCATTAGCTCGTCCCAAACGGGACAGGAATACATCATCTTCTTAGTGTTGAGATAACTACGAGAACCACCGCCTTCAATCATGTAGCTTGCCAGCGTAAATGGCGCCCCGCAAAAACCGATCACCGGCAGCGAGCCTCCGAAATGCTTGGATACCAGGCTCACGGCCTCGCCAACGTAACCCAAATCAGCAGTCCGATCGGTGCGAAGGCGCCCAATGTCCTCTTTATTGCGAACCGGCTTCTCTATTACCGGTCCCTCGCCTGCTGAGAAATGGAACGGCAGGCCCATCACCTCCAGGGGGAGCAGGAGGTCGGCGAAGATGATTGCCGCATCAACGCCCAACGCTTCGGCAGCGGTGATGGTGACAGCTGCAGCGAGCTTCGGATTCTTACAGATCTCGATCAACGAATATTGCTTCCGAAGGGCGCGATATTCGGGCATATAACGCCCTGCCTGCCGCATAAACCAAACCGGCGTGCGGTCGACTTCTTGAGATTTGCAAGCTCTGACAAGACGGGAATGGGGAGCAGCCATGAGCCTTCAATGTAGCATTTCGCCCCGGAATTCTTCTCTACCGGAGGTGCGACAGGTGTGCAGGATACTTCCCTCAGAAGGAAAATAACCAACCCACGCGCCCGTCATATTGCGCCTAAAGCCAGCATTTTCATTAAATTATCTTTGGCCCTCAGCTTGCTTGTTTACCATCGAGTTGTAGTTAGGTGCGGTTTCGCTTTTCGCCTCCCCAAAAATTACGTTAGAACCAAGAATTATTGGAAAGGGGCAAAAATGTCTCGTCGTCATTTCTCATTCGTCACCTTATTGATAGCGGTAGCCTGCCTGAGCGTGGGAGCCTACGCTACACCAATTGCGGGCGCGGGAGCTGTCGCAGCCCACTCGTTCACCAGCTTCGGCGGAAGAGTCTACAATTCTTCTCTGTCCGGCGGAGCAAGTGACCAAGGCCATTTGACCATTACCACGAACAATTCCGGCATAAACATCGCCCCACATCAATTCAGTTTGCGAGTTCCACCTCCGACGGACTCCCAGACCCCAGAACCCTCAACTCTTATATTGTTCGGCAGCGGACTTATGATGGTCGGAGGAGCAGTTCGTAGAAAGTTTCGGCGATAGATTCAATCCAACCACCAAGGACACGAAGGCACACAAAGGAAACCCTGAAACCAAGGCCTTCGTGTCCTTAGTGATTTATGGTTTTTCTGATCTCGTGGTGAAACTAACCCACTACCTTACCCTCTGATTTCGTTGACAATTACCTCCGGGCTACGCTATCTTTAAGTCTTTGGAAGTCCTGTGGTTGCCCGCCTGGTAGACTGCGCCTTTCGGCGTTTCCAGGGTGCTCAGCGGTCTTCTTTAATATTTCTGGCTTGATCTGTTTTTTATTTTCAGGGAGATTCTGCATGTCAACCTATTTCCCCAAAGCGGGGGAAATTGTTCGTAAATGGCACGTGGTCGATGCCTCGGGGCAGACGCTTGGACGTCTGGCGTCGCAAGTCGCCCGCATTCTGATGGGAAAAGAAAACCCACAATACACTCCGTTCCTCGATACCGGTGATCACGTTGTAGTCATCAATGCTGACAAAATTAAGACCACGGGCATGAAGGCGGAACAGAAGAGTTACAAGCACTACACGGGATATCCTGGCGGACTGCGGTCGGAAGATTTCCGCGAGCGTTTCGCCCGCAAGCCGGAACTGATAATCGAACTGGCGGTCGAGCGGATGCTTCCGAAGAACAAACTCGGCAAGCAGATGATCACCAAACTGAACGTTTATCGCGGAGACAAACATCCGCACCAGGCGCAGAAACCTCAAGACTTGGCCCTGGAAGTGCGAGCCTAGGGAAGTTTCGAGTTTCGAGAAACAGCAGGTTCACTATTCTTTGAAAGGTTGAGCACCGGTTAGCTGATTGCTGACGGCTGAGTGCTGAAAGCTTAATGGCGGAATTGATTCAGTATTACGGAACGGGACGGCGCAAGTCGGCGATTGCGCGTGTCTATCTGCGCCCCGGCAGCGGTGAGTTCAAGATTAACGGGCGCGCCTTCGAAGAGTATTTCGTCACACCCTCTCAGCAGTCAGCCGCGAAACAACCGTTAGTCTCCACCGAGATGGCAACTACGTTTAATGTCGTGGCGCGTGTTACCGGCGGCGGAGTAAATGGTCAGGCGGACGCTGTGAAACTCGGCATCGCGCGTGCCCTGATGGTTTTCAACATTGAGTTTCGCAAAAAGCTCAAGGCCGAAGGATTAGTCAGCCGGGATTCGCGTTCCAAGGAACGCAAGAAGTACGGGCAAAAAGGCGCACGAAAGCGCTTCCAGTACAGCAAGCGGTAAACAATGCTTTAGCTGAAGGCTGATAGCTGACGGCTGAAAGCTGTTATTAAAATTCTTCCCGTGCTCGCGTGACGGGGACGGGAATGGCAATCGGGAGCAACCAATGTTCCTGATGCAGACTAAATGAGGAGGTTAATTGGCTAACATCACGATGAAGGAGTTGCTCGAAGCTGGTGTTCACTTCGGGCATCAGACCAAGCGCTGGAATCCGCGGATGAAGGAGTACATCTTCGGCGAGCGCAACGGTATCTACATTATCGACCTGCAAAAGACATTGAAGATGTTCAAAGAGGCGTCAAAGTTTGTGCAGGAACTGGCGATGCAAGGCAAGATTGTATTGTTCGTCGGCACAAAGCGACAGGCTCAGGACGCCATTGCCGAAGAGGCAACCCGTTGCGGCGGATTTTATGTAAACCAGCGCTGGCTGGGTGGGCTACTCACCAATTGGGTTACCGTTCAGAAATCGGTGAAGCGCCTGAAGGAACTCGACGAAATGGCCACTGATGGCCGCTACGAGTTGCTTCCCAAGAAGGAAGTTATCAAGCTGGAGCGTGAACGCAAGCATCTGCAAGCGAACCTCGCCGGCATCAAGAATATGAACCGGCTCCCCGATGCGGTCTTTGTCATCGATTCGAACAAAGAGCAGATCGCTGTCAGGGAGGCCCGCAAGCTTGGGATTCCAGTTGTTGCCGTGGTTGATACCAACTGCGACCCTACCGAAGTGGATTATGTAATTCCCGGAAACGACGACGCATTGCGCGCGATCCGCTTATTCGCATCGAAGATTTCCGACTCGATCGCCGAAGGCGCGCAGTTCATGCACGATAAGAATGATGCTGATCTCGCCGCGGCCGCGGGAGCTGCAGCGCAACAAGCCGCTTTGGCAGCGACCGAAGCGCCGGCGGAGGGTGCACCGATCGCGGATGATACTGAATCGGCAACGGAGGACATCAGCATGGAGGATGTGCTCGGCGTTGGAACTCGAAAGCAACCGGTCGCGGCAAAAGAGCCTGAAGTCGAGGCTCCAGAGGTGGAGCATCAAACGTTTTAGATTAAGTGCTTCGCGCGCTTGAAAAGCTAGTAAGTAGATTTGCCGTCCGTCTAAATTAGACCCGCGCGGGTCGACCGCCGCGGGTCAAATTTTGTAAGCTAGATAAGGACTCATCCTAAGCATGGAAGCTACCAATAACAATACGAATATTACAGCGGCCCAAGTGAAGGAGCTCCGAGACAAAAGCGGGGCCCCGATGATGGATTGCAAAAAAGCGCTTACCGACGCAAAGGGAGACATTGAGGCCGCCATCGTTCTTTTGCGCAAGCGTGGAGCCTCAGTCGCCGAACGAAAGGCTGGCCGCGCGACCAGTGAAGGATCGGTCGCCAGCTATATTCACGCCGGCGGGAAAATCGGTGTGCTCGTGGAAGTGAATTGCGAGAGCGATTTCGTGGCTCGCACTGACGACTTCAAAGAGCTGGTCCATGACGTAGCCATGCACATCGCCGCGACTGATCCAAAATTCGTCCGCAAAGAAGACGTAACGCCGGAGTCTTTTGAGCGCGAGAAAGATATTTATCGAACTCAAGCGGCGGCGACTGGCAAACCGGCCCAAGTTGTTGAGAAGATAGTAGAAGGCAAGATGGGAAAATTCTATGAAGAGGTCTGTCTCTATGAACAGCCCTTCATCAAAGATCAGACGGTAACGATTTCCCAACTAATCGCTACCAAAATCGGCAAGCTAGGCGAGAACATTGCGGTACGCAGATTCGCGCGATTCAAAGTGGGCGATGCCGGCGAGACAATCGCAATTACCAAACCAGATCAAAAAGCAGCAGAGTAATTGAAAGGGCGACTATGGCGCCCTTTTTTAGTCTGAAATCCGAGAACTGAGAACCGAATGCAAACCCCCGTCTTTAGCCGCGTTCTACTCAAAATTTCCGGTGAAGCACTCGCCGCAAACCAAGGCTTCGGAGTCGACCCACTTCGCATTCACGAGATCGCCGCTGAACTTGCCGACGTCCACACGCTCGGCGTGCAGATCGCTATCGTCGTGGGCGGAGGGAATTTCTTTCGTGGAGTAGCGGAACAAGCACGCGAAATGGATCGCGTCTCCGCCGATCACATGGGAATGTTGGCGACGGTGATTAACTCGCTTGCTCTCCAGGATGCACTGGAGAAACAAGGTATCCACACTCGGGTTCAAACGGCAATCGAGATGAATCAGGTAGCGGAACCATTCATCCGGCGTCGTGCACTGCGGCATTTGGAAAAAGGGCGTATCGTCATTTTCGCTGGAGGGACTGGCAATCCTTACTTCTCGACCGACACAGCCGCGTCGCTGAGGGCAATGGAAATCAAGGCCGACGTCATCATGAAAGCAACGAAAGTAGATGGGATCTACGACGCCGATCCGGTATTGGTAAAAGACGCGAAGAAATTCACTCAAATCACTTACATGGATGTGCTGAGGCAAGGCCTTAAAGTGATGGACTCCACTGCAATCTCTCTTTGCAAAGATAACAATCTTCCCATCATTATCTTCAATTTGAACCAGCGTGGAAACATCCGCAAGGTTTTGACCGGCGAGAAGATCGGATCGCTGGTCAGCGCGTAATAATGTGACCCGCTGGGTTTATAATTCAACGTTCTAAATCTTCTCTCGGAGCTAACCAATGGCTCAAGCCACCATGGCCGCAATTCCCGGCCTGAAAGAAACGTACGTCCAACTCAAGACACGCATGGACAAGGCGGTCGACGACTTTCGCAAAGCGATGGCGGCCACCCGCACTGGTCGCGCGTCGGTACACATGCTTGATTCGGTGACTGTGGACTTCTACGGTTCGCAAATGCCGCTCAACCAAATCGCCCAGGTGCACGCTTCCGAGGCACAGCTTCTAACTGTGCAGCCTTTTGACCCTACTTCTTTAGGGGCTATCGAGAAGGCAATTCGCACGGCGGAACTCGGCCTGAATCCTATGAACGACGGTAAAATCATTCGCGTTCCAGTACCTCCTCTTACTGAAGAACGCCGAAGAGACATGGTGAAACACTTGAAGAAGGTGCTCGAAGAACATCGCACAGCCGTGCGCAATATCCGCCGTGATGGCAATGACGCCATCAAGAAGGCCATGAAGGATAAGAAGATTACGGAAGACGATGAGAAGCGCGCAATGGAAGAGATTCAAAAGCTCACCGACGACGAAATCAGGAAGATGGAAGAGATGAACAGGGGAAAAGAAAAAGAAGTTATGGAGATATAGGATAACCGTTGGTTGCTCTTTTCATCGCACGTTAGGAAATCCAAACCCATGACATTGAGGCAGAAAATGGTCCGTTACTTACTGACTTTTTGGGCCATAGCCTCTGTCTCCCTCGCGTTGGAAGGCAACATGGAACCTAAAATCGTAGAGCAGAAAGAATTTTCAGTCATTGGAATCGAAGCCCGCACCAACAACTCCAAGGAAATGACGGGCGCCGGAATAATCGCGAAGCAATGGGAGAAGTTTTTCAAAGAAAACATCCCGGCAAAAATTCCAGGCAGGATTGACTCCAACATTGTGGTGGTCTACTCAAACTACCAAAGCGACCACACTGGCGATTACGACTATTTGATCGGCGCGAAGGTGAGCGATGCGTCGGTTGTACCGCCCGGGATGGTTGCTAAGCGAGTACCACCAGGGAAGTACGCAGTCTTCACAACTGCTTCGGGACCAGTTGGGAAGGTGGTCAGCGAAAAATGGCAAGAAGTTTTGGATATAGAGGGTAAGTCCCGGCTCGGCGGCAATCGAACCTACAAAGCGGATTTTGAAATCTACGACCAGCGAAGCCGCGATCCACAAAATTCGCAGGTCGATGTGTACATTGGA
>Ga0307479_10006840_pt1 | contig 10495 bp, 7 predicted proteins | sample atmos_gasesECM4C_FD_203743 | JGI IMG/M metagenome (GOLD analysis project Ga0307479, IMG submission 203743) | Hardwood forest soil microbial communities from Morgan-Monroe State Forest, Indiana, United States - atmos_gasesECM4C_515 | ecosystem: Environmental > Terrestrial > Soil > Temperate...
CTTCCGCGCCCATCGACGCGAACCGCCTGGGCATCACCGGATGGAGTTACGGCGGGTACATGACGATGTGGTCGGTGACACAGACGAACCGTTTCCGCGCCGCGGTGGCAGGCGCAGGCCTTTCCGATTGGCTGAGCTACACCGGCGAAAACAAGATCGATCAGTGGATGCTGCCTTATTTCGGCTCGACAGTGTATGACGACCCGGTGGTGTACGCCAAAAGCGAGCCGATGAAGTTCATCAAGAACGCGAAAACGCCCACGCTGATTGTGGTGGGCGACAGCGACGGCGAATGCCCTCCGCCGCAATCCTACGAGTTCTGGCACGCACTGAAGACGCTGGGCGTGCCGACTGAGTTCGTGATCTACCCCAAGGAAGGCCACCTGTTTGCCGATCCCGCGCACAGCCGCGACGTGATCGAGCGCGCGGCGGCATGGTTTGACAAATACCTTGGGCCCGGGCGCTAGATGGACGCCTGCGCCGGCTTCGCCAGGCTCCCGCGAAAGTGCCACTTTTTAGCCTGTCTATTGGTACAGGAAAAGTTCTAGCCCGAAATCTGGCCTATCGTTCTATTTCCCATCGCGCCGCCGCAAGCTAGTCTCGGACTGAACGGCCCCGTAACAGAAGTGGCGGGGCGAGGAAGGTGCCAATGTCCCACTGGATCGGAACAACGTCCCCATCGGATGCCGGGATGGCGGATTTCAAAGAGTGCCTGAAATACTTGCGCGACGGGAATTCGGAGGAAGCTCTCCAGCATGCCCGGCGCGCACTGGGTATTGCGCCGAAGAACCCATTTTATCTCTCCTACACTGGCCTGCTCGCGGCCCTTGCGGAAAGCCGCTACGCCGATGCGGAGACTCTGTGCCGGGAGGCGCTGGGAATGAAAGTAAACCACGCGCAGCTTTATCTGAACCTGGCCGAGGTGTATCAGCAGGCGGGTCGGACGGGAGAAGCGATCGACACGCTGGAGAAGGGTTTGGTGTCGGCGGGACGCGATTTTCGAATCCGCCGCGCCCTGGAAAGAATCGGCGTGCGCCGGGAGCCGGTGCTGACGTTTTTGCACCGCAGCCACCCGATGAATCGCACGCTCGGAAGATTGCGGCACCGCATGACCGGTCCGCACAAAGCAGCTTAGAGGAATTGGTTAGCGAGAAGGATCTCTCTCTCTGTCTCTCCTGGCTCCTCCGGGTACCGGGACGGGCAAGCACAGGTAACTCCCGTCCCGCGTATCTTTTCTGTCGACTGCCGGCTCACTTCACGATAAACGTAACGTTCGTGCGATCACTGAATCCGGCACCCCATGCGGTGATGGTGAGAATGTAGGTTCCTGGCAGCGTCCGGCCCTGCGGGCCCGTCGCCGGGCTTCCGCACGACGCTGCCATCACCAGCACGGCGACCAACCCGAGCAGCGCGAACGCTCGGCGCGATGGTTTGCCCCTTGTGGCCGCGGCCATCACCAGCACCATTGCGAAGAACGCCACGATCATCTCGACCGGCTTTCCCGTCCTCGGCAACAATTTAGTGGCCTACTACAGCCGAGAATCGTCTTAGATCGAGTAGAGGCTCTGTTTGTCTGTTAGAGCACCCTGCTGTTCCCCGAACGCCCCCCAATGGTATATTGATTGTTGCCATTGGCTCCTGAGCGTCCTCGATGTCAAACATGAAGAGCAAGTCCGGCCTCCGAATATGCCCGAGGGACAACCGTTGGGTTCCGCGCCGTTTGTTGGCGTGGTTCTCTTGGTTGTTGCTGTTTGGCCTTGCAGGTAACAGCACGGCGAAGGCAGCTGAGATTCAAAGTGTGCCGGTCACCTCGGCTGGACCGGGACCGCAGTTTGCGATTGCTGATTTCGACGGAGACCTTCATGCCGATATGGCCAGCATTCAGGCCGGCTCAAACCGCTCGGGCGATACGGATTACTGGATTCAGCTCCAGCTTTCGGCAGGCGGGCGGCAATCGATTCGCGTTATCGCGCCCGCGGGCGGCCTGCTGATCGAAGCACGCGATGTTAACGGAGATCATGCGGTTGACCTGGTTCTCGCCACCGCATGGTTCAGACAGCCCGTAGCGATATTTCTTAATGACGGCCATGGCAATTTTTCACGAGTTGAACTAGCCGCTTTCCCCAAAGCGTTCAGCGAATCCACGGCAAATTGGGTTTCCGCGTTCGACCAGGCCGTGGATACCGCCGGCATTCTTCCGCAATCGCGAACCGGAATTTATCCCAAGACAACAGCACTTCCCCATCTTCGATTGCATTCCGATTCCATTCCCTCTTCGAATGCGGGATTTATTCCGAACTCCTTCCTGGCCTCGCACGCCGGGCGCGCACCTCCTTCGGACGTTTCCTACTTCTAGCCGTTCGCTCGTCCATCCACAGACCCACGCGCTGGTTTTTTCGCTGTGGCTCTGCTGAATGAAGTCGCACCGGGAGTGAAACTTTGCTTCGTTCGGATTGCGAGCGCGAGGCCTCATTTGATTTTGATCCGCCACTCAAATTGAAGCATTGCAGCGAGATGTGAGGTCATTCGATGAACACGAATTTCCGAAAACTTTTCCCGGCGTTTGCCGCCATGCTCGTGATCGGCGGTTGCAGCCATGGTGCAGCAGGTATAGCAGCGGAAGCGCCGCCACCCGCCGAGGTCGAGAGTGAGCAAGATGGAAGTGTGATTCGCGTGGATGATCCTAAGCAGTTCTTGCTTGCGACCGCGAGGGAGCGCAAGGCGGTACCTGCACTAAACGTCACCGGCGTGGTTCAGCCCGATATCGCGCGTGCGGTTCCGGTCATTTCGCTAGCCGCAGGGCGAGTGGTAGAAATTAGGGCCAGGCTTGGCGATGCGGTGAAGAAAGGCCAGTTGTTGTTGAGGGTTCGAAGTAACGACGTCTCGGGAGCCTACCAGGTGTATCTAAAGGCGGTAAATGATGAACGGTTGGCGCGTCAGCAGCTCCTACGTGCGCAGGATCTGTACCAAAAGGGCGCGGTGGCAAAGAGCGCTCTCGAACAAGCCGAAGACACCGAACAAGATGCCAAAGTCGATCTGGATACGGCAACCGAACAGTTACGGCTTCTCGGCGTCGACAAGGATCATCCGTCGGGGATCGTCGACGTTACCGCGCCTATATCGGGTGTGATCACGGACCAACAGGTCACCAACGCAGCCGGCGTCCAAGGGTTGGCCGGGCCGAACCCGTTCACCATTTCTGATCTGTCCTACGTGTGGATCATGTGCGACGTCTACGAAAATGATCTCGATGCGGTGCATCGCGGGGAGTACGCCGATATTCGTCTGAACGCCTATCCATCCAAATTGTTCAAAGGCCGGATCGACAACATTCTGCCCACTCTGGATCCCAATATCCGGACTGCCAAGGTTCGGCTGGAAGTCCCCAACCCGGGCCTGATGCGTATCGGGATGTTTGTTACTGCGACGTTCTACGGCAAGCAGGCCGAAACACGGGTCGCGGTTCCGGCGGCGGCTATCTTGCATCTTCACGACCGCACTTGGGTCTTCGTCGCCGCCGGAGACAATAAATTTAAGCGCGTGGAAGTCACCAGTGGAAACACGCTGCCGGACAACATGCAAGAGGTTATTTCTGGCATGAAGCCGGGCGAACAGGTCATTCAGAATGCGCTCGTGTTCCAGAACGCAGTGGAGCAGTAAGTGATTCGCAGACTTGTCGATTTTGCTTTGGAGAACCGCTTCCTGGTCCTCGCAGCCGCGCTCGTGCTGTTTGCTTGGGGCGCGATTTCGTTCCACCAACTTCCCGTGGAAGCGTATCCCGACGTGGCGGACAACTATGTGGAGATCATCACGCAGTGGCCGGGCATTTCCGCCGAACAAATCGAGCAGCAGGTCACCATCCCGCTTGAAATCGTGATGAACGGCATTCCCCATGTCGTCCATCTGCGTTCTTTCTCGCTGTTCGGCCTCTCCGACCTGAAGCTGATTTTCGATGACCAGGAGGCGAATGCCTGGGATCGCGAGAGGGTTCTGGAGCGGCTTTCTCAGGTTACCTTGCCAGCTGGGGTAGTGCCGCAGATGGGAACCGATTGGAGTCCTGTTGGACAAATCTATTTCTTCACGCTGCGCAGCACGAATCCCCAGTACGACGTCATGGAGCTAAAATCCATTGAAGACTGGGTGATCGAGAAAAACTTCAAGGCGGTCCCCAATATCGTTGACGTTGCCAGCTTCGGCGGTCCCACCCGCGAATATCAGGTCCGCGTGGATCCCCACAAACTGATCTCCTACGGACTCAGCCTAGCGCAGGTGGAGCAGCAGCTCACGAACAACAACGCGAATGCCGGCGGCAGCTTTATCGAATCCGGCCTCCAGCAGGTGAATATCCGGGAAGTCGGCCTGGTCAAAAGCGTGCAGGATATCGAAAACACGGTGGTGGTGACCAAGACCGGCACTCCGCTGCGGGTAAAGGATATTGCAGTCGTGTCACAGGGTCCGAAGATTCGCCTCGGCCAATTCGGACGGGCCATTCATCGCCAAGACGGCAAGATCATGGATAACCACGATGCGGTTGCCGGAATCGTGCTGTTGCGTAAGGGCGCCAATGCGGACGACGCGCTCCGAGCGATCCACGCGAAGGTCGAAGAGTTGAATGATCGTATCCTCCCTTCCGGCGTAAAGGTAGTTCCCTTCATTGACCGCAGCGATTTAGTCCACTACACGACTCGTACGGTGCTGCGCAATCTCACCGAAGGCATGATCCTGGTCGCGATCATACTCTTTCTGTTTCTCGGGAATATTCGGGGAGCCATTATCGTAACGCTTACCATTCCGTTCGCGCTGTTGTTTGCCGCAACCTGCCTTAACCTGAAAGGGATCCCCGCAAATTTGCTGTCTCTTGGCGCGCTGGACTTCGGAATGGTTGTGGATGGCGCAGTGGTGATGGTCGAGAACATTGTCCGCCATCTTAGCCAGCGCGGACGCGAAAATGACGCCAAGACAGTGATGCGGGCGGTCGGCGAGGCTGCGCATGAAGTTGAGCGCCCGGTGTTCTACGCCATCGCCATTATCATCACGGCGTACCTGCCGATTTTCACGCTCGAACGTGTCGAGGGCCGATTGTTCAAGCCCATGGCCTGGACCGTGGCATTCGCACTGCTTGGCGCGCTCCTGTTTTCCATGCTGGTTGCTCCGGTCCTGTCGAGCATTTTCTTCAGGAAGGGAGGGCGCGAGTGGCGCAACCCGCTGATGGAATCCCTGAAAACCAGGTATCGCGTGGGTGTGAGATGGACAATCGAACATCGCTGGATAACGGTTGGCGTAGCGGTCGCCGGGTTGGTTCTCGCCATTTATCTTCGACTGGGAGGCGCGATCGGCTCCGAGTTTCTGCCCCACCTCGATGAGGGTGCGCTCTGGGTGCGCGGTACCCTGGCCCCCAGCACCGGGCCGAGCGAAGGAATTCGGGTAGCGAACCAGGCTCGCCGCTTACTTTGCTCTTTTCCTGAAGTGCCTCAATGCACCAGCCAAGTCGGGCGTCCGGACGACGGAACGGATACCGCCGGGTTCTTCAATACCGAATACTTCGTGGACCTGAAACCCAAGCGACAGTGGCGGGCTGTATTCCACGAGGATAAGGACAGACTGATTGCCGCCATGAATCGCGAGTTGGGGAAGATTCCCGGCGTGGTCTGGGGTTTTTCGCAGCCCATTGAAGACAACATGGAGGAAGCGGTCAGCGGGGTGAAGGGAGAACTTGCAACCAAGGTCTATGGCGATGACTTGAAAGTCCTTGAACAAAAGGCCGAACAGATCGTGAAGGTCATGCGACAGATCAAGGGAATCGAGGATCTCGGAGTGTTTCGCGCCCTCGGCCAGCCAAGCATCAACTTTGAGGTGGACCGCGAGCAAGCCGCACGCTATCAAATGAACGTTGCGGACGTTCAAGACGCCATCCAAACCGCTGCCGGAGGTACCGTTCTCAGTCAAGTACTGAAAGGCGAGGCGCGGTACGACCTGGTTCTGCGTTATCTCCCGCAGTACCGAACGACAAAGGAAGCCATTGAGAACATCCGTCTGCTCTCTCCCTCTGGCGAACGAGTCTCGCTCGGGCAGCTCTGCAGGATCCAGGAACGGGACGGCGGCTCGGAAATCTATCGGGAAGGAAACCAGCGCTATGTGGCCATCAAGTACAGCGTGCGGGGACGCGACCTAGGCGGCGCCGTCGAGGAGGCCATCCAGAAGGTAAACGCGCAGGTGCCCCTTCCGCGCGGCTACCACTTGGACTGGGAAGGCGAATATGAGAGTGAAAAGCGCGCCGATGAACGGCTACTGGTCATCGTGCCGTTAACCATCCTGCTGATCTTCATCATACTCTATACCATGTTCCGGTCGTTCAAGTGGGCGGCGCTCATTCTTGCCAACGTGGCGCTCGCGCCCATCGGCGGCGTGCTCGCGCTGCTGGTCACGCATACCAATTTCAGCGTGTCCTCGGGCGTAGGATTTCTGGCGCTCTTTGGCGTAGCTGTCGAAACCGGCGTCATCCTGCTTGAATACATCAATCAACTCCGCGCCCGGGGGCATTCGATAGAGGATTCCGCGATTGAGGGAGCGGTCCTAAGGCTCCGTCCGATCATGATGACCATGCTGGTGGCAACGCTGGGCCTGCTGCCTGCGGCCACCTCGCACGCCATCGGTTCCGATTCACAGCGTCCCTTCGCGATTGTCATCGTGGGAGGCTTGGTTGCGGACCTGCTGATGAGCATCTTCATTCTGCCGACTCTCTACGTGTGGTTCGCGCGAGCCGGCGACACGCTGCCCGCACCCGAGAAGACGTTTTGAGAGCTAGCTCTGGCCGAGGGGGAGAAAGTACTGCGTGCCCTTCACCGGCTGGCGCAGGCGGCGCAGCAGTTCCTGCAAATCCTGGTTGCGCTCGACGAAATCGATTTCTGAAGTGTCTACTACCAGAAGATTCGAAGCGGAATAACGAAAGAAGAAATGCTCGTATGCGTTCGCGACCGCCACCAGATACTCTGGCGAAATTTGGCGCTCGACCGGGGCATCTTTCTTCGAGACTCGCTTGCGCAACACGTCTGGCTTTGCCTGCAGGTAAATCACCAGATCGGCTGCGGGAACCGAAGGCGCGAGCATGTCGAAATAGCGCTCGTAAAGTTTCAGTTCCTCATTATCGAGATTGATGTAGGCGAAAATCTTGTCCTTCTCGAACAGGAAATCGCTGACCAGCCGGCTGTGGTCGTCTTCCGGGCGCGCTTCCATCAGGCGGCGGTGACGGTCGCAGAGGAAATACATTTGCGCGCGAAAGGCAGCGCCGGGTTTTTCGTCGTAAAACTCGGCGAGAAAGGGATTGTCCTCGCAGTCGAAAATTCGCCGCGCGTGCATCTGCTCGGCCAGAACCTTCGCGAGAGTTGACTTGCCGACGCGGATGGGTCCTTCGACGACGATGTGCCGCGGAGGCTTGAACTTGGGGTCCGACACGCGCGGGATTATAGCAGAGGCGTCCGGTTACCAATTGCGCGCGATGGCCGCGATGATGCGCGCGAGCGCTTCGACGTCGCGCGTGTCGATCACCTCGGCCGGCGAATGCGAATACCGCAGCGGCCACCCGAGCGCGATGTCCACGGAACCCTGACGCACGAAGGCGGAACCGTCGTTGCCGCCTCCGGTGACCCCGAACTGCACCGGGATTTGTTTCGCGCGCGCGAGCTGGATCAGTTTCGCAACGAGCGCGGGAGGAACGATGTTGGAATTGTCGATCGCGCGGACGACGAAGCCCTTGCCGAGTTCGGCATCGGCGAAGCGTTTATTTTCAAGGGGCGAATCCGAGCTGACGAATGTATCGACGGCGAAAACGTATGCGGGCTCGCGGCCTTCAGCGGCGAGGCGGGCCGAGAGCTTTCCGGCACCGACCAGGCCGATTTCCTCCGCCGTGGAGAAGACGAAAGTGACGTCGCGATCCTTGAGCGGCGCGCCAAGCGCCCACAAGGCGGAGAGCAGCGCGGTGCAGCCGACGCGGTCGTCGAAGCTGCGGCCGTTCGCGCGCGTGCCGAGAAGCGGGCGATAGGCTTTTGGAATGGTCACCCAATCTCCGACTTTGATGCCGAGCTTTTCGACTTCCTCGGGCGTGCGCGCACCCACGTCGATGCGAACCGTCGGTGCGGCCACGCTCCTTCCGCCGCGCGGCCATTCGAATTTCGGCTCATCCCATCCGTTCGGCAATTCGTAAATAGCGTCGAAATGGCGGTCGCCGCTATGAACGAGCGCCGGATGACCGGCGTAGAAGCTCATCTCGCCGCCGCTCCAATCGGCTTCGAGGCGGCCGTCTTTCGAAATCGATTTCACGTCGATGCCGATTTCGTCCATGTGCGCGACAACAAGAATCGCGGGCGCTTTCGAACCAGCGGGCGCTGCGCCGACCTGGACAACGAGATTGCCGGCGTCGTCGGTTTCAAACTTGGCCCATTTCGGAAGCAGGCGCACAACCGCCGAGCGCATCGCGCCTTCGTGGCCGCTGGCTGCGTACACCGGAGTAAGCTGCCTGAGAATCTCGGTGGGAGTCAGCTCCCTCGAAGAGGCAATTGCCCCGGGCGGCACGCGGTAGTCGATACTGCTGGCCGGCGGCCGGCGTCCACCGAGATACAGATTCAACAGGTCGGCGACCCGCCTGAGGTCGTTTGAATCGATCAACTCGGCAGGCGTCGAGGGCCAGGCGGTGGCGATGCCGATGTGGGCCCATTTGGGAGGCATGGCGGGTCCCGCCTGATAGCCCGGAGGAATCATGCTGGCCGAGTAATCGGTGGCGACCGGAATCTGGTTCGACTCGGCGAGTTTCTTCAAATCCGCGGAGAGACCTTCGAGCGAACCGTCCGTTTGTGTGACGCTGATCAAGACTCCCGCGCCGGGATCGCGTCGCGGAGCGCGATGCATATTTTCGGCGCCGGCGATCGCGCCGCCGGAAATCAAGCGCCCCACGTAGATCATCTCGTCGTAGTGGTTCGCGCTCAGGATACGTTGTAGGCCACGCGCGCCGGTCCATTGTTGGACGACGAATGCGACCGTGAGCGTGCCTTTGATTTTTGAGGCGTCAAGCATGCGGAGCATGTCGAGAAGGGCGAGGGCGCCGAAGCGGTCGCCGATGGAAGCGCCGGCAAGTTTTCCGCCGTAAAGTTCGCCCACGGTGCGGGTGACCACGATGGGGCTGAGCAAATCGACGCCTGCTTTGCGGACTTCGGCCGCCGAACTCGCGCCGATGTCGACATACATGTTTTCGATGTCGCCGGATTTCGGCGGGCTGGTGTGACCGGGCTGGAGGTGCACGGAGAGACCCGCGACGACGCCGTCGATCCATTTGTTGGCAGCCGTGCCGATCTTGACGGGTTGAGCGGAATAAAGTTCATTGAACACAGGAGGAAGTACGAACGGAGGCAAACGTTGCAGACGCAAGTAGCCATCGGCGGTGATTTCGCTGACCACGTAGCCGGGCTCATCGATAGGCGTGACGATCAAGCGATGCGGCGCGCCGTTGCCGATGGTAACGCTTACGTTGCCAAGGTTGTCCTGGACCGGATGAAGGGCGGCGAGCCTGGAACGAATCATTTTGGCGAGATCACTTTCGTTTCCGGGAATCGCCGGGGTGGCCACGAATTGCGCCAAGTCCGCGTCGAGGTTTCCCCCCACTGCCGTGGGCTTTGCCGTTTGCGGGAACCACGGCGCGGCAATCGAGAGCAGCGGGAACAAGAATGCGCACAAAGAAAGAGGAAGCGAAAGACGGCGAATCAAGGCGGTTTTGCCTCGCTTGATTGAGTTTCTGGAACCCACGCGCTGCTCGGAATGTATCGCAGCAACAGTCGCGGCGCAACGAAATCGGTTTCCGTAGTCCGAAAAAAACAGACTTCGAAATGCTAGGCGCGGGAGAGCTCGCTGATCATTATCTCGCGGCGGTCGAGCGCCATTTGTTCCGCGCGGTTCAGGAGAAGCGCGTAGGCCAGGAACGCGAAAGCAGCAAGGACCAGGAAAAGAACGGTGGCCAGCCAGATTCTTCCGAACATTCGCGACGCCAGGACAACCACGGCGGCAATCCCAAACAACGCGGCCTGGCTACCGAAAGCAGCCAGTTGCGTCGAACCCGAGGCCTTCTGCCGGCCAAACGTCCCGAAGTCAATTTTCTTGGGAGAATAAATCGAAAGCAGATTCCCGATGGACAAGTTCACAGGGAGTGCGAAAAGAATTCCTGCGAGGGTCGCGAGAGTGGCGCCTGCGGCGGGGGGGCGGTAAAGAAAGCACACACCGAGATAAACCAGCACGACCTCGAAGGCTACCACGGCGGAGTGGGCGAGGTTTTTCGCTATCAAGACTTCGCGCAAGCGGACCGGCGAAGCGAAGAAGAATTGCACGCCGGCGGCGTCGGGGCCGAAATTGTTGTAAATGAGATTGGTGAGAATTAGCAAAGCGTAGGCGGCGCCCACCGGAAACGCGAGATCGGGCGCGTGCACCAGGAAACCGTCCCCCTTGCCGGAATTTC
>Ga0307479_10006841_pt1 | contig 10495 bp, 8 predicted proteins | sample atmos_gasesECM4C_FD_203743 | JGI IMG/M metagenome (GOLD analysis project Ga0307479, IMG submission 203743) | Hardwood forest soil microbial communities from Morgan-Monroe State Forest, Indiana, United States - atmos_gasesECM4C_515 | ecosystem: Environmental > Terrestrial > Soil > Temperate...
CGCGGTAAGGGTGTTCTCATGGCCGCCGTCACCGTACTCATCGTGATAGCACCCTCGCTGGTGCTGGCGCAGATCAATGCGGCTCCCGTTGGCGGAGTGGAATCGAGAGGGACCGCCGGCAGCGTGGCCACGCGCGAAGGCAACACCTACGACCACCGGGACCATCAGCCGACTGAGGGCGAAATCAACGCCGCCCGGGAAGCCGCCGGCAAACTCCCGCCACCCTCGCCCAGCACCGCCGAGGTCGAGAAGGAAGTCCACGATCTCCTAAAGCAAGCCGACACACTGGATAAGCAGTCGGAAGAGCAAGACCTGGGGCAAACGCCGACGCGTTGATGAGCGCCCGCGCAAATCGCACCGCTCCCGGATGGGCCTGATTGATCACCGCCGCGCCCGCAAGGACGTGCTGGCGCTGACGATACGCTAGATGTCCGATTCATATCGGTGCCGGCAGTGTCGAGGCGTGTCTACCGATGCTGAACGGTGAAGCCGGTTGGTGGCCTTTCGCCGGGCTTGTGGTCCCTACGCTTACCGGCAACATCGTCGGCAGCACCGCTTTGTTTCGCTTTGATCGCCTACGCGCAGGTCATGAACGGGATGTAAACAAAGCGCGTTGGCGCACAAGCGACGAGCCTTCGCAGGAAAGCCAGGTCCTGCATCGACGGTCCCTTTCTTGATCCTTTTCGCATGAGTGCAAGCGCCATTAAAGCTTGACCAAGCGAATGATGGCACCTGCCTTGGATGAGGAGGAGTTGGGACGGCGTGAATGAAAACGAGCGTCACTCGACGATCCGGCTCCGTGACGGACGCACCCTGGGATATCTCGAAGTAGGATTGCGTGATGGGCCTGTCGTCATCCATTGCCATGGCGGCGGGTCGTCGCGCCTCGAAGTGCTATTTCTCGCACAGGCAGCTGCGGATTTGGGTGTTCGTTTGATCGGAATCGATCGTCCGGGGATAGGACAGTCCGATCCGCACGATTATGTAAACCTCATCGACTGGGCAGGCGACGTTCAAGATCTGGCCGATCAGCTTCGTGTGGACACGTTTGCCATCCAGGGCATGTCAAAGGGAGGACCTTACGCGCTGGCCTGCGCATACAAGCTTCCAAAACGAGTCAGGGCCTGCGGCCTGATCAGCACCGTCCCGCCGGCGGACACCATGCAGGAAAAAGGACCGATGGGGATGCGACTCATCTGGTGGTTGGGACAGCGGCACCCGGAAGCGTTCAGGCTTTTCCTGCGCTGCGTCTTTCCGGACAGGTCTTCTTCTCCTTCCGAAGCCGAAAAGCAAATGCGGCGGGCCAGGAGATGGCTGTCGAAAGCAGATCGAGAGGTACTCGCGCCGGCGACTATGCGTGCCTTGGTGGCGCGAGTGTTCGCTGAACATCATAGACACGGCGGCATCGGCGCGCGGTCCGATGCACGACTCAGCATGCGAGCTTGGGGGTTCGACCTCGAAACGGTTTCGGTCAAGAAGTTGTTTCTCTGGCACGGCAAGGAGGACCGCGTGATCGGTTATGTCCTGGCAGAAGCGCTCGCGGCGGCCCTGCCCCACTGCATCTCGAAATTCTATTCGTGCGAGGGCCACATCTCGGTACTGATGAACCATGCAAGAGACATATTGGCGCAAATGAAATAGGGACTTGCCCGAATTCAGAGGGCAAGCGGGCCTTAGGATTCCGAATCTGGCTCGGCCGCGATAGCCCCAGCCGTCGATGAATGGCGCGGACTCGCCAGCCTAGTGGCTGACCGGCGTGCCGGGTGCTATTAGTCGTGCCGCTCGTCTCGCCCTGAGCGTAGCCAAGATTGCGGGCTGAGCGCGCGCAGAGCGGAGAAAGCGACGGCGCATGGATATGAGCGACGACATTGGGAGCCCGCCCTGGCTCGGTCGATCGCTGCCGCGCGTCGAGGATGCCGCCCTCCTGACCGGGCGCGGTCGGTTCATCGACGATCTCGGCGTCCCGCCGGGGACGCTGCACGCAGCAATCCTGCGCTCTCCGCATGCGCATGCCGAGATCGCCGCGCTCGATGTCGGCCGCGCCCGCTCGCTGTCCGGGGTCGCCTGCGTGCTGACCGGGCCCGAGATCCGCGAGCTGACCGCGAGCCTGGTGGTCGGCGTGAAGGCGCCGGTCGAATGCTGGCCGATTGCGGTCGATCGCGTGCGCTATGTCGGCGAGCCGGTTGCCGTGGTCGTGGCGCGCGATCGTTACCGCGCCGAGGATGCCCTCGACCTGATCAATGTCCGCTATAAGCCACTGCCGGTGGTCATCGATCCGCGCGATGCGCTGGCGCCGGATGCGCCGGCTTTGCACCCGCCGCTCGGCGGCAACCTCGCGAGCGACCGATCGTTTCGCTACGGCGATCCGGAGCGCGTCTTCGCCGAAGCGAAGCACCGCATCGCCATCGACATTTCCTATCCGCGCAGCGCGTGCACGCCGATCGAGACCTATGGCGTCCTCGCCGATTATTCTCCTGGGGAGGACGCCTACGATGTGCTGGCCAATTTCCAGGGCCCGTTCAGCCTCCACCCCGTCATCGCGCGCGCGCTGAAGGTTCCGGGCAACCGGCTTCGCCTGCGCACCCCGCCCGAATCGGGCGGCAGTTTCGGTATCAAGCAGGCGGTTTTCCCCTACATCGTCTTGATCGCCGCAGCCGCGCGCAGGGCCGGCCATCCCGTAAAATGGATCGAGGACCGGCTGGAGCATCTCGCAGCCTCGGCCTGCGCCACCAACCGCGTGACGCATCTCGAGGCGGCGGTGTGGGATGGCGGCCGCATCCTCGCGCTGGCGTGGGACCAGATCGAGGATTGCGGCGCGCATCTGCGCGCGCCCGAGCCGGCGACGCTCTATCGCATGCACGGTAATATGACGGGCGCCTACGACGTCAGGCACGTGGCGATTCGCAACCGCGTCGCGCTGACGAACAAGATGCCGACCGGCCTGAACCGTGGCTTCGGTGGACCGCAGGTCTATTTCGCGCTCGAGCGGCTGGTGCAGCGGATCGCCATTGAACTCGGCCTCGACCCGCTCGACGTGATCCGCCGCAACCTCGTGCCGGCCGACCGCTTTCCCTATCGCACCGCTACCGGCGCCTTGCTCGATTCCGGCGATTATGCCGCGGCGATGGAGGCGGCGCTGCTGCAAGGTGGCCTCGACGAGCTGAAGCGGCGCCGCGACGCGGCGCGTGCTGAGGGCCGGCTCTACGGGATCGGGTATGCCGCGGTGGTCGAGCCCAGCGTCTCGAACATGGGCTACATCACGACGGTGCTGACCGCCGCCGAGCGGCGCCGCGCCGGCCCCAAGAACGGCGCCCAGACAACAGCGACGATCAGCCTCGATCCCGTGGGCACAGTGAGCGTGCACGTCGCCTCCGTGCCGCAGGGCCAGGGCCACCGCACCGTGCTCTCGCAGGTCGTCGCCGACGTGCTCGGATTGCAGCCGCGGGAGGTGCGCGTCGTCACCGACATCGACACCGCCAAGGATGCCTGGTCGATCGCCGCGGGCAACTACTCGAGCCGCTTTGCGCCGGCCGTCGCGGGCGCCGCGCATCTGGCGGCCCTGCGGCTCCGAGAGCGGCTGGCGCGGATCGCCGCCTCTCAGCTCAATACCGCCGCCGAGGAGGTGGTGTTCGAGCTGGGACGAGCCCGCGCGCGCGCCAACCCCGACAACACGATCGCCTTCACGCGGCTCGCCGCGACGAGCCACTGGGCCCCTGGCACCCTTCCCGCGAAGGTCGGCCACGCTATTCGGGAGACGGTGTTCTGGTCGCCGCCGCAGCTGACGGCGCCCAGTGACGCCGACGAGGTGAACAGCTCGCTATGCCATGGCTTCATCTTCGACATCTGCGCGGTCGAGATCGACCGGACCACCGGCGAGCCGCGGATCGATCGCTATGTGACGATGCATGATTGCGGCCGCATCCTGCATCCGGGGATGGTTGCTGGCCAAGTGCGTGGCGGGTTCGCGCAAGCGCTGGGCGCCGCCACGCTGGAGGAGCATGCCTATGCCGCGGATGGCAGCTTGCTCACCGGTACCCTCGCCGACTACCTCATCCCGACGGTGATGGAGGTTCCGACTCCAGTGATCCTCCACCGCGAGACTGCGTCGCCCTTCACGCCGCTCGGCGCCAAGGGTGTCGGTGAAGGCAATTGCATGTCGACGCCGGTCTGCATCGCCAATGCGGTCGCCGACGCGCTGGGCATCGCCGACATCGCGCTGCCCCTGCTGCCGGCGCGGCTCGCCGAGCATATCCATGGCCCCGAGCCGACGGCGCCCGCGCGGCGTGCCGCACCGCTGGCGGCGGCGAAGGCTGGCGAGCGGCACCTCTTCGGCGAGGGCCAGGCGGTCGTAGCGGCGCCGGCAGAGCGGATCTGGGAGATGCTGCTGGATCCCGACGCGCTGCTCACGATCGTGCCCGGCGCGCACGGCATCGAGAAAGTGTCCGAGACGCACTTCCGCGCCGAAGTGACCCTCGGCATCGGCCCGGTCAAGGGCCGCTATCGGTCGGAGATCACGCTCTCCGACCTCGATGCGTCCAAGGCGCTCACCCTCAAGGGATCCGTCGAAGGCGCGCTCGGCTTCGGCCGCGGCACGGGATGGGTCACCCTGCGCGAGGAGGCGCCGGATCGCACCATCATCTCCTATCGCTACGAGGCTGCGATCGGCGGTAAGGTCGCCTCGATCGGCGGCCGGCTCCTCGACGGTGCGACGCGGGTCATCATCGCGCAGTTCTTCAGCGCGCTCGCCGCTCGCGCCGGCGGCAGAAAGACCAGCGGCATTCTCGCCTGGCTGCGTCGCCTTCTCGCGAGGCTGCAATGAAGCCCGCCGCCTTCGACTATGTCCGCGCCGCAACGCCCGAGGAAGCGCTCGAGGTGCTGGACCAGGAAGGTGGCGATGCGCGCATCCTGGCCGGTGGCCAATCGCTGCTGCCGATGCTCAACATGCGCCTTGCCCGGCCACATGTGCTGGTCGACATCATGGCGGTGGCGGAGTGGCGCGAGCTTCGCGACCACGCCGCCGGTTTGCGCATCGGCGCGGCGGTGCGCCAGGCGGCGCTCGAGCGCCTTGACGATCTGCCGCGCAGCCAGCCGCTGCTCGCCGCCGCGCTACCCTGGGTCGGTCATGCGCAGACGCGCAGCCGCGGTACGGTCTGCGGCTCGGTCGCGCATGCGGACCCCAGCGCCGAGTTGCCGCTTGTCCTGGTTGCCCTCGGCGGCGAGGTGCATCTGCGCTCTCGCCGCCGCGCACGTCGCGTCCCGGCCGAGGCGTTCTTCACGGGGATGATGGCGACTTCGCGCGCCGATGAAGAGATCGTCGAGGCAGTCTCGCTGCCCGCGAGACGACCGGGCGCCGGCTATGCCTTCCGCGAGGTGGCGCGGCGCCATGGTGACTTCGCGATCATCGCCTGCGCTGCCGTGGTCGACGGGTCCGGCGCGCGGCTCGCCGTCGGCGGCGTTGCCGACCGGCCGGTGGCACGCAACCTGCCCGCCCCAGACGCGAAGGAGCTGACCGAGGCGCTGGACGATTTCGCCTGGGACCTCGATGCACGCGACGATCTGCACGCGACGGCGCGCTACCGCCGCGAGCTGGTTCGCCGGCTCGGCCGGAAGGTGATCGAGGAGGCCGCGCGATGCCACGCCTGAGCGCCGATCGGCTGCATACCGTGAGCTTCACGCTGAATGGCGCGCCGGTCTCGGGTGCGGCGGAGCCGCGGATGTTGCTGACGGATTTCCTTCGGCACGTCATCGGCGCCACGGGGACGCATGTGGGATGCGAGCACGGCGTCTGCGGTGCCTGCACCGTCGAGATCGATGGCGCGCCGGCCCGCGCATGCCTCACTCTCGCAGTGCAGGCCCAAGGCGCCGAGATTCGTACCGTCGAGGGGCTGGAGTCGTCGCCCGGACACCTCTCGGCCTTGCAGGAGAGTTTTCGCGAGCATCACGCGCTGCAATGCGGATTCTGCACGCCGGGCATCCTGATCTCGCTCAGCGCCCTGTTGCGCGACAGCCCGGAGGCATCCGAGCAGGAGATTCGCGAGACCTTAGCCGGCCATCTCTGCCGCTGCACCGGCTATGTCCCGATCGTGACGGCGGCGCTCGCCGCGCAACGGCGCTTGAGGAAGGCGAAGGGATCGGCGGATGCTTGACCTCGGCACCAGCTTCCGCGCGAGCGTGGCGCGCGACCCGGACTCCGTCGCCATTATCGATGGCGAGATGCGGCTAACCTATGCCGAGTGGCTCAAGACGATCTCATCGCTCGTGGCCGGACTCGACGCGCTGGGGCTGAAGCCAGGCGATCACCTCGTATCGATCCTGCAAAACCACTGGGAGGCCGCGACGCTCCATTGGGCTTGCCAATTCACCGGGCTTATCCTGACGCCGCTCAATTGGCGCGTGAAAGCCGACGAGATCGATTATTGTCTGACCGACGCCGAAGCGGCCGGGCTCGTCTACGAGGCGGTTGCGGAGGCGGCGGTCGCTCACTCGCGCGCGGCCGGAGCGGTGCGGCGCATCCGCGTCGGCGTCCCTGGAGAACGTGAGGCCGGCTTCGCCGAGATGCTGGCGTCTGCGCCCGAGGTGACGCCGCGTGTCGACGCCGAGGCTTGGTCGCTGATGCTCTACACCTCCGGCACGACCGCGCGGCCCAAGGGCGTTCCGCGCCGCCATCGAGCCGAGCGCGCCGCTGCGATTGCGCATGTCGCCCAGAACCTCTACGCGCATGGCGAGCGCACGCTCGGGGTCATGCCGCTCTATCACACCATGGGCGTGCGCTCGCTGCTCGCGATGTCGCTGGTCGGCGGAACCTTCGTCTGCCTGCCACGGTTCGACGCCGCATCCGCGCTGGCGCTGATCGCGCGCGAGCGCGTGACCAATCTCTATCTCGTGCCGACGCTGTATCACGATCTGCTCGCTCATCCCGATTTCGTCAAGACGGATACCGCCTCGGTGCGCAAGCTCGGCTTCGCCGGCGCACCGATGACCGACGGGCTGCTGAAGAAGCTCGACGCTGCCTTTCGGCCGGAGCTCTTCGTCAACCATTACGGCAGCTCCGAGGTCTATACCTGCACGATCGATCAGAGGGCGCTGGCAAAGCCCGGCTCCTCCGGTCGCGCCGGGCTCAACCAAATGATCCGCGTCGTGCGGCTGGGCGCCAAGTCAGCGAATGAGGTCGCCGCGCCCGGCACGGAAGGCGAGATCGTGGCGCTCCTCGCGGGCGACGAGGCGTTCGAGGGCTATTGGCGCCGGCCCGACGCCGATGCCAAGGCATTGCGCGGCGGCTGGTACTTCACCGGCGATACCGGCTATTTCGATGCCGAGGGCGATCTCTTCGTCACCGGCCGGGTCGACGACATGATCATCACCGGCGGCGAGAACGTCTCGCCGGTCGAGATCGAGAGCTGCCTCTCGCTCCACCCCGCCGTCTCTGAGGTGGCCGTGGTCGGCCTGCCGGACGAGCGCCTGGGCAAGATCGTGACTGCTTTCATCCGCTGTGTTGGCAGCATCGACGCGGCGGAGCTCGACGAGCACTGTCGTCGATCGGGTCTCGCCAACTTCAAGCGCCCACGCCGGTTTGTCTTTGTCGAGGCGATCCCGAAATCGCCGGTGGGCAAGCTCCTGCGGCGCAAACTGGCCGAGGGCGAGTACACGCCCGCCAATACCGAGCATCCCTCCCATCAGGACAAGAAAACATGAGCGACAAAGATCCAGGTCTGCGAGATCTCGACGGGTTCCGGGTCGAGATCGATCCCGGCCGCGCGCGCGGTGACATCATTCTAGACCGGCCGCCCTTCAACGTCGTGACGATGCCCCAGCGCGACCAGCTCCGTCGCACCTTCGAGGCGCTGGACGAGGACGAGCGCGTCCGCATCATCGTGCTGCGCGCGGTGGGAGAGCACTTCTCCTCCGGCGGCTATATCAAGGGCTTCATGGAAGCCTCCCTCGAGCAGGTCTCCAAGCTGGCCTGGAACATCGCGGCGCCTGCCCGCTGCGCCAAGCCCGTGATCGCGGCCAATCGCGGCTATTGCTTCGGCGTGGGGTTCGAGCTCTCGCTCGCCTGCGATTTCCGGCTCGTCTCCGAGACCGGCTTCTACGCGCTGCCCGAGCAGAAGCTCGGGCAGATCCCCGGCTCGGGTGGTTCGGCGCGGCTGCAGAAGATCGTCGGCATCACTCGCACGAAGGACATCGTCATGCGCTCTAAGCGAATTCCCGCCAGGCAGGCGTATGAGTGGGGAATCGCGACAGAGCTCGTTCCCGACGCCAAGCTGGAGGCGGTCACCGACGCGCTGGTCGAGGAGCTGATCGGCTTCTCGCCCCTGGCGCAGCGCACCGCCAAGAAGCTCCTGAACGATACCGAGGATGCGTCGCTTTCGATCGCGATCGAGCTCGAGGGCCATTGCTACAGCCGGCTGCGCTCCTCGGAGGATTTCCGCGAGGGCGTGGCGGCGTTCCACGAGAAGCGGCCGCCGAAGTTCCGCGGCCTATGAGCCATCCTCGCTCCTCTGTTCGACGACGATGATCTTGTTGCGCAGGCGGCGTTGACATTGACGTGCCGCCCGCCGGTCGGCACCGTCCGTCATCGAGCCGTCAAGAAACCGTCACGAAAACTCGCTCTACTCCCTTGAAAAACGGGGACGCAAGGATGCATGAATCGGGTTGCGCGGCGCTCGACGCCAACACAACGCAAACGTCACAGAACGAGACGCGTCGCGGCTGGCTGGCGATCCTTGCTAAAGCCGAGCTCGGTGAGCTCGAGGATGCTTGGCGCGTGCTTGCCGAGAAGCCGGCCTACCGCGTGCTTCGCCGAATCGAGACCGGCCTCGTCATGGTACGCGGCCGGATCGGCGGAACCGGCCAGCCTTTCAACCTTGGCGAAATGACAATTACGCGCGCGGCGGTGCAACTCATCGACGGCTCCGGCAGGGCGACGTGTGCTGGGTTCGGCCATGTTGCCGGGCGTGCGCCACGCAAGGCCGAGCTGGTCGCACTCTTCGACGCGCTCCTCCAGGATCCCGCGCGACACGCCGCCATCAGCGGCGCGTTGGTGGCACCCCTGGCCGAAAAGCAAACGGCGGCGAGACTCGAGCGAGCCGCCAAGTGCGCGGCAAGCAAGGTTGATTTCCTCACCATGGTGCGCGGCGAATGAGCGGTCATGTCAGGCCGTCCGGCCAGGATCATACCGATCTCGTCCCCGGCTTCGCCGATCCCGTGCACGACGCGCAGGCGAGCTTTCGCGTCATTCTCGACGCGATGGCACATCCCGGCCGCATTGAGAAATTGCCCGTCAGCCTTGCCGCCGAGCCACCCACGCCCCTCGGCGTTGCAGCTGCTGCCATCGCCCTGACGCTCTGCGACATCGACACGCCGATCTGGTTAGACCTGCCCCTCGCCCGCGCATGGTCCTATTTGGCATTTCATTGCGGCGCTCCGACGGCCCCCAGCCCGACCCAAGCACGCTTCGCCTTTGTCACCGACGCCGCCGCCCTGCCGCCGCTCGAGAGTTTCGCGCTCGGCAGCGATGAGTATCCCGACCGCTCCACGACCCTCGTCATCGAGGTCGTAGGCTTAGTTGCCGGACGCGGTATGCGCCTCACTGGCCCCGGGATCCGCCACGACACATGGCTCAGCGTTGCCGGCCTGCCCGCGCGTCTCTCGGAAGAGCGCGCGGCCCTCACCGAGCTCCTGCCGCGGGGGCTCGACATCATCCTCGTCAGCGGCATGCATCTTGCCGCGCTGCCGCGCTGGACGCGCGTCGCGCTTTAACGGAGGCACTCGATGTATGTCGCGGTCAAAGGCGGTGAGAGAGCGATAGCGGCGGCGCACCAGCTGCTTGCGGAGGCGCGCCGCGGCAAGACAGAGGTGCCGGAGCTCACTCTCGCTCAGATCGAGGAACAACTGGCACTTGCCGTCGACCGTGTGATGACCGAGGGATCGGTCTACGACCGCGAGCTCGCGGCGCGCGCCATCAAGCAGGCGCGCGGCGATCTCATCGAGGCGATCTTCCTGCTGCGCGCCTATCGCACGACCTTGCCACGCCTCGCCGTCAGCCTTCCGATCGACACCGGCGCCGCGAGCCTCAAGCGGCGTATTTCCGCCACCTTCAAGGACCTCCCCGGCGGCCAGCTTCTCGGTCCGACCTTCGACTACACTCACCGGCTGATCGATTTCGGTCTCACCGCCGATGGCGGAAGCGTGACCCCGTCGCCGCCGAGCGCGCCCGAGCCGAGTGAGGCTATGCCCCGTGTCAGCGGGCTCCTCGGAGAGGAAGGACTGATCGAGCCCAATCCGGCCGGCGAGGCCGAGCCCGGCGACCTCACGCGCGAGCCTCTGGAATTCCCAGCCGATCGGGCGTTGCGGCTGCAGAACCTGGCGCGCGGCGATGAGGGATTCCTCTTGGCCCTCGGCTATTCCACACAGCGCGGCTATGCACGCAACCACCCCTTCGCCGGCGAGATCCGCATCGGCGAAGTCGAGGTCGAGATCATGCCGGCCGAGCTCG
>Ga0307479_10006842_pt1 | contig 10494 bp, 9 predicted proteins | sample atmos_gasesECM4C_FD_203743 | JGI IMG/M metagenome (GOLD analysis project Ga0307479, IMG submission 203743) | Hardwood forest soil microbial communities from Morgan-Monroe State Forest, Indiana, United States - atmos_gasesECM4C_515 | ecosystem: Environmental > Terrestrial > Soil > Temperate...
AACTGGATCTACTCCGGCGCGTTCACCGAAGCCGGCAATCAGACGGCACGGCGCGATCCTTCGGATCCCTCGGGTCTGGGCATACATCCCGGCTGGGGCTTTTCCTGGCCGGCGAATCGCCGCGTGCTTTACAACCGCGCGTCGTGCGACGTCGATGGCAAGCCTTGGGATCCGACGCGAAAGCAAGTCTGGTGGAACGAAAGCACTCAAAAATGGGTCGGCAACGACGTGCCGGACTTCAAGGCCGATTCCAAGCCCAAAGATCACATGGGCCCGTTCATCATGAATCCGGAGGGCGTAGGGCGAATCTTTGGCCCGCTCTCGGCCTTTGCCGATGGACCGTTCCCTGAATACTACGAACCAATCGAAAGTCCGATTGACAACCCGCTTCATCCGGCGCAAACGCACAATCCCGTCGTGAAGCGCTTCAAGACTCCTGACGACAAGTACGCCACGCCGAAGGACGGTTACACGATTGTCTGTACGACCTATCGCATGACCGAGCACTATCATTACTGGACGAAGAACAATCCGATGAACGTGCAGCTCGTGCCGGAGCCCTTTGTGGAAATTCCCGCTGAGTTGGCGGACGAGATGGGCTTGCACGGCGGAGAAAAGATAAAAGTCTCCAGCATCCGCGGAGATTACATTGCCAAAGCCATGGTCACCAAGCGTATCAAGCCGATGATGATCGACGGCAAAAAGGTCTACCAGATCGGCTTCCAAATTCATCAGGGCTATCGCGGAATCGAAGAGGACGAAGGCCGGGACGCCAGGACGCTGGCGAATCTGTTGACCCCAACGGTCTTTGATCCCAACGCCTACACTCCGGAATTCAAGGGCTTCCTGGTGAAGCTCGAGAAAGCGTAGGGGATGCCATGAGCCAGGAAATATTGCGCATCCAGAAAATCTCCGGTCACGCGGGCAGCGTTCCCGGTGATGACACGCAACGCGAATTTCAAGTCTGCAAACTCATTGACACCACCACCTGCATCGGCTGCAAAGCCTGCGAAGTCGCTTGCATGGAGTGGAACGACCTGCCGTTCGGCGAAACCGTTTTCAACAATACTTACCAGACCATGCCGGAGACGCGCTGGAATTACTGGAACCTGATTCTCTTCAACGAACACGAACGCGAAGACGGCACGCTGATGTGGCTGATGCGCAAGAACCAGTGCATGCACTGCGCGGAGCCCGGTTGTCTGGCGGCTTGCCCTGCCGATGGCGCCATCGTGCAGTACACGAATGGCATCGTCGATTTCCAGCAGGCCAATTGCATCGGCTGCGGCTATTGCATCACCGGATGCCCATTCGACATCCCGAAGATGAATCCGAAGACTCATCGCGTGTTCAAGTGCACGCTATGCACCGATCGCGTCAGCGAAGGTCTGGAGCCGGCATGCATCAAGTCCTGCCCAACCGGCTGCCTGCACTTCGGCAGCAAGGACGATATGAAGTTCCTTGCGGAAGGGCGCGCGAAGCAGCTTCGTGAACATTCCAACTATCCGAAAGCCGGCGTGTACGATCCTCCGGGCGTTGGCGGCACAGGCGTCATTTATGTGCTGCATGACGCTACCCAGCCGGAACTCTACGGCGGCTTGCCCAGCGACCCACACGTCCCCTGGACAGTGAGACTCTGGAAGGGGCCGCTGAAGTGGCTCGGCAACGTTGCCATGGTTGGCGGATTGATTGGCCTTTTCGTGCACTACTTGCGGTTTGGCCCGAAAGCGCGCGAGGAAGAAGACATCAATCCCACAGGAGGAAAATCGTGAGCCACATGGAACAAATTATTCCTCACGGGCACGTCCTCCGGTACACGCTGAAAGAAAGGTTGACCCATTGGGTCGCGGCAGGCGCGTACATTTATCTCCTTGCGACGGGACTGGCGTTCTGGTCGCCGTGGTTGTTCTGGGTGGCGGTGCTTCTGGGCGGCGCACCGGTTTCGCGCATGTTGCATCCCTGGGCCGGGCTGATTTTTTTCGCCGCCGTTTGGAATATGTACGTCATGTGGTCTCCGCAAATGCGCAACACGGACGCGGATTGGCAGTGGTGGAAAGCTGTCCGCTACTACAGCACGAATCAAGACGACAAGATGCCGCCGGCAGGACGCTACAACGCCGGACAGAAATTCCTTTTCTGGGGATTTTTCTGGGGCGCCGTGGCCTTGCTCGCCAGCGGCGTCGTGCTCTGGTTCCCGGAGTACATTCCGTGGAATCTGCGCTTCTTGCGGTACATTTCTGTTCTCATTCACCCGGCTGCCGCGCTGTTTACGATTGGCCTGTTCCTGATCCACATCTATATGGGCGTGTTCGCAGAGCGTGGGGCGTTCGGCTCGGTGATTCGCGGCGATGTTTCGATCTCCTTCGCCAAGCGCTACCACCCCGGCTGGTATGAGGAGATCGCCCGCCAATCTTCCCCGCCGCGCAAATGACCACCGCACAAACCGGTGCGACCGAGTACGACGCGCGAATCCGCCGCGCCGAGCGCCTCTCCACACAACACGCGTTCGCCGCTGAGTTCCTCAATTTCTACAAGCACGTCGCCGCGTTTCAAAAAACGCTTCGCGCCGGCATCGCAGCGGCTTCAAGTAATGTGAAATCCAGCAGCGCGCTCTCGGCCGAGGTGCGAAATCCCATCGACCTCACCGTGCTCCTTCCCCACTTCCGCGGTTTTCTCTCCACCATCGAACAGCATGCTCCGGCGGCGCTGAAGAAAGCCGCGCATGAAATGGCGCTGCTTCCGTCGGACTCCTGGATTGCGAGTCTCGAAGCCTATTGGCAGCACGCCGGGAAGTACGACCAGCAAGTCGGAGCGTTCGCACAATTCCTTGCGCGAGCGTTCCTCCAGCCTTACGCCGAGTTTCGCGCCGCGCTGATGCCTCAGCCTCCCATGCTTGTAACCGTGCGCGTTTGTCCGTTGTGCGGCGGCCGCCCGCTCATGGGCGTGCTCCGAGTCGAAGGCGACAGTGGAAAACGTTTCTTGCTGTGCTCTTTTTGTTCCCAGGAATGGGAATTTCGGCGGATTCATTGCCCTACGTGTGGCGAACAAGCCGAAGGCAAATTGCCCGTCTACGTTGCCGAACAATTGCCCCACATTCGCGTCGAAGCCTGCGACACCTGCAAGTTTTATCTCCAGACCGTCGACCTGACCAAAGACGGCCACGCCATCCCGCTTGTCGATGACCTAGCCGCGATTCCCCTCACTCTTTGGGCCCACGAACACGGTTACTCGCGCCTCCAACCCAACTTGCTGGGGACATGACAGGGATGAGGTTGTGGCAGAGTCAGACATGGTCCGCTACTGTGGAACGTCGATGTGCGAGATGAACAAGCCCAGAACCTTAGCTTTACTATGCGCAAGCATGTTTCTGTGTGCGTGCGTCGACCATACCAAGTAAACCGAGGCACGGATGAAAAGTGAATCCACTCAGAAGGTCACGGCGCTCACCGAGGCCGACCAAGAGCGGCTAAAAGATCAGCGGGCAGTCATTGAAAAATTTCTTCCTGATGAAAGCTCCCGGCAGAATTACAAAAAAGCCGCAGGCAAGCTCGGTATAATCCGAGCCATTCTTGACAGAAACCTACTCAAACCGACCCAAACTTACGAACTCCAATGCCTAGGAATTGTCCTCGGAGACGTTTTTGTCCAGGAGCTAAAGATGGAATGGGTGATGGTGGAAGATGAGCGCGGCCGCGATCCTGCAGTGCGATTACCCAAAACAAGCATAATCATGTTCCCACTCACCATGATCTCAAAGCGCATCGAGCGTGGTGAAAAGGTTGACGTCTTCGACTTATTCAATGGCGTGGCCGCAAAAGTGGAAGAAATGCAACGGCAGGGCTATTAGGCAGTCGCCTGGGCCCCGTCTTGTCTGTAATGTCAGGCCGGAACTCCCTCAACGATGGACTCCGGAACGGCCGTGGGGATAACACGGCTCAACCTCCAGCCCGCCGCTGCGAACAGCTCGCGGAACTGTTTTTCAGTGCGTTCGCATCCGCCGGGAAAGATCAGCATTTGCAGATCGAGGAATTTCCCCGGCGCGAAATCATTGCCCGGCTGAATCACGTTATCCACGACGAGCAGCTTGCCCCCGGAATTCACTCCCTTTCGGCAGGCTTTCAGGATTTTGATGCACTCCTCATCCGGCCAATCGTGAATGATGTGTTTCATGATGTAAGCGTCGGCGCCCGCGGGGACCGAACAAAACATATCACCGGACGCCAGCGTGCAGCGTTCCATCATAGGCTTGAGCGGCCCGTCCTTGGCGCCCTCCAGAACGTGCGGCAAATCGCAGACCGTCCCTTTCATATGCGGATTCCTCGCCAGAATGGTCGCCAGGAGAAGTCCGTGCCCGCCGGCCACATCCACTATGGAATGAATTTCGCGGAACGAATATGCATCCGCCACGGCCGGACCATCGATCGTGGATAAATCGGTCATGGCTTGATTGAAGAGTTGCGACTCCTCGGGGCGCTGCTCAAAAAATTGAAAGATGGGCATACCGTAAATCTTATCGAGCGCTTGCTTTCCCGTGCGCACACAGTATTCGAGCCGGGACCAGCCGAGTCCATGCCATTCTCTGCCATGGATGATCGCGAACGCTCGCAAGCTGGGATTCGCGTTGCGCCGCAGCACCGCGGACAGCGGTGTTTCGGAAAATTTTCCATCGGGGCCCTCGGAGAGCACGCCCACGCTGGCGGTAGCGCGCATGAGACGGTAGAGTGTGCGCGGGTCAGCTCCAATCTGGCTGGCAAGCTCCTCCGCCGACTTTGGCCCATGTTCGACGAGATCGGGAACGCCCAGCGTCGCGAGGCAGGAAATCGCCCCCGTAATGAAGACACCGTTCAGCAATTGAAACATGCCTACGTGGGCAGGCGGTGTCTTGCCCTTTGCAGTCGTTGCGCTCATTTTTGTCCACCTGGTCTTGGATTGGGGTTACAGAATGGCCGACATTGTACACTCGAACCGCCGTATCCGTTGCTGCTCTGCGCCACACTCGCCGGGAGGAGGCTGTACTGGTGGTCTTTAGATCCGTGCTTTCCCTTAGGCCACGCTGCATGGGTCGCTCCTGATTTGTAAGTGTCCCCATCATGAAATCTTGGCTGGACAAATTCGTAATATCAGACCAACAATGCCCACTCAGGGCTTCTTTCTCCTACCTATAGGTTGAAAGGAAAACATGCCTTTTGAAACCGCCGGGGTGAGTGGTGCTGAGCGTCGACCTCGACGACGCCGCATCCTGCGATGGATCGGATATCTACTTTTCGGACTGGCAAGCCTCGTTGTCTTGCTAGCTATCGCTGGGGCCATTTATCAGTCGGTTGAAAGCTCGAATGACCTGCGGACACACTCTCCACCGGGGGTTCTTGTAGACGTCAACGGTTACAAGATGCATCTCTATTGTCTGGGCGAGGGAAGCCCCACTGTGATTCTGGAGTCAGGCCTCAACGACAGCTGGCTCTCCTGGTACAAAGTGCAGCCTGTTGTCGCGAAGTTCACGCGCGTTTGCTCGTACGATCGCGCAGGTGTCGGCTGGAGTGATACGCAGCCAGAGCCACCACACAGTCGAAGCATTGCAGTCCATCTACACAGCCTACTGAACAATGCCGGAGTGAAGCCACCTTACGTTCTAGTCGGTCATTCCATCGGCGGTATTCACGTGCGCGTCTATCAGAATATGTATCCGAGCGATGTTGTCGGCATGGTTCTCGTCGATTCTACCCATCCCGACTGGAAGAAACGCTTGCCGTCGCAGGTCATGAAGTGGATCCCTCTACAACGGTTCGAATACAAGCTCGCGAAATTGGCAATGCGGTTTGGTGTTCTAAGGTTCTTTGGACTACTATGCGGCAATGGTCCAGCCGAAATTCGTGATATGTTGCGGACTGTGGAGTGCCAAACGCGATGGGCCGAAACGCAGGTAACCGAGTACGATGAGTTTTACAGCGGTGCCGACGAAGGACCTACGGCCACTTCGCTCGCTTCGATGCCACTTGTCGTGCTTTCGCATGATCCAGACAAAGGCGGCCTCCCAGGTTTCATCGGGGCTGATGTAGCTAAACTGAATGAAACTGCGTTGGGACAAATGCAGGAGGAACTTTCGCATCTTTCAATGCGGGGCACCCGTGTGGTTGCTAAAGGGGCCACTCACTACATCCAGCTCGACCGCCCAGACTTGGTAATTGATGCCGTTCATCTGACAGTAGCCACATCCAGGAACGGAACAACATAAACAGGCTGACCGCCAGCCTTCCAGCATTTCCCCGCCACCAGTGAGCTCTACCCCTTTGTTTTCTTCCTCTTACGCGCCCATTCGAACGACTCCGTAAGTTACTACATAAATACTTTAAAAATAGTTGACAGATATATAAATCTATGGTAGAGTTAGTCATGTATGTGCGATCCCGCCAACGCGACGCTAGCCCTCGCCACCACAGATCCTCATCGGATCGGGACTCCCTCGCTCTCTTTATCTTGCCTTTCTACGTTCAACTTTCGACTCTCAACCGTTAACCTCTTTCTCTTCAACGTTTCCACATTCAAACCTTCAAACATGCCAACGTTCTTTGTCCTATCCTCTGCCTTTTCATACCCTTGCAAACTCTTTTGCACTCTCCAAAATCTCAACCCTTTTGTTTTCAGGCAAATCCGAACTCTTTTACAAAAACACCCGGGGGTGGGGGTATCTCCTGCCCCTCTACGAGGATCAAAATGAAACCGCAAACTGTTAATTCCGTGGTGCAATCCGCTCGCTGTAGCCATCGCGACCCCAAGGGTCGTCAATGCCGTACTCTCGCCCTTGACGCCCGCTCTGGCCTCTGCCCGCGCCATCTGGCCCAACAGCAACATGAGCTAGCCACCGATCATTTCGCGCACTTGACCACCAGGTGCCATTTTTTCCAGACTGCTCAGGGCATCAACTATTCCCTCATGAATCTCTACCAGCTCCTGGCACAGAACCGGATCTCCCCCCGCCGCGCCGCCGTTTTGGCGTACATCAGCAGCCTGCTCCTCCGCACCCTGCCCGCCATAACCGCCGACAATGCTGCCGGTATCACTTATCCCACCGAACAGGTGCCTATAGACGTTTTAGCCCCAGACAAGGACCTTGCCTCCGACGAGGACACTGAACTCGATCCCGCTCCAGAGCCACCCGCAGCTTCTTCTACGACCCCGCACAAGCCTCGGGTTTCCGACTCCGCCAATACTTGGGATCCCGCGATCTTGGAGCCCGACCCCAGCAAGAAACCGTCATGAGTGTCGGCCTATCCGGAATGGTTGCAATCGCCTGTCATTTTCCGGCAAGCTTACCGGGCTTTGTGGGGGTGAGAAATGATGTGGAAGCGAATTCTGTGCACGGCGGCCATGCTGCCAGTGGGGGCGAGTGTATCGCTCGGGCAAAGTTCCAGCCAGAGTGGAGGGCAAACCGCGACGGCGCCACTGACGGTGATTCGCGCCGGGACGTTGATTGACGGTGTCAGCGAAACGCCGAAGAAGAACCAGCTCATTTTTGTGCGCCGCGAGCACATTGAAAAAGTCGCGGACGCTTCAACAAAGATTCCCGATGGGACAAGGGTCATCGATCTTTCCGGCGCAACGGTGTTGCCGGGCCTCATCGATTCGCACACCCATATTTTCCTCTGGGGCGAAGATCCCGCCAAGGGCGGCTACGACGCGAATATTTTGAAAGCGGGAATCGCACTGCGGGCGGCCCGCGCCACGTATGCGGCACGGCGTGCGCTGGAGCAGGGTTTCACCACCCTGCGCGATGTGGAGACGGAAGGCGCGGGGTACGGCGACGTCGAGATCAAGCAGGCGATTGAAGAGGGCACGATTCCCGGGCCGCGACTGTTTTGCGCCACGCGCGCCATCTCAACAACCGGTGGATACAACCTGGAAGGCTATGCGCCCGAACTGGAGATGCCCAAGGGCGCGCAACTTGTCGACGGCCCGGTGGAAGCGCGGAAAGCCGCGCGCCAGCAGCTCGAACACGGAGCCGACTGGATCAAGGTGTACATGACGCACCGCTCCTGGGTGGACAGACAAGGCAATTTGGTTTCGCAGCCGACGCTGACGGTGGAAGAGTTGAAGGCCATCGTGGACGAGGCGCACGGCTGGCAGAAGAAAGTCGCGTGCCATGCCTACAACGGAATCGGGTTGCAACGGGCCCTGGAAGGCGGATGCGATTCCATCGAGCACGGATTGGAAATTACCGATGCGCAGATCGCGCAGATGCAGCGCCAGGGGACGTGGTATTGCCCGACCATTTCACCCTACTACGGGGATTGGGCGCCGGCGGACACTCCGGAGGGAAAACGTGATCGCGCACGGGCCGCGGTCCACGAAATCAGCTTCAAGAAGGCGCTGCAAGCGCACCTGAAAATTGTTTATGGAACGGACATCGGCGGGATGCCTTGGACCGAGCCTATGGCACAGGAGTTCCAACAAATGGTGAAGCTGGGAATGGCGCCGATGGATGCGATTCAATCCGCGACTTCGCGCGCGGCGGAAATGCTGGACATGAAGGGGGAAATCGGAGTCATTGCGCCGGGTGCCTACGCCGAAGTGATCGCCGTGTTAGGAGACCCATTAAAAGATGTCGGGGAACTCGAGCACGTCCGCTTTGTCATGCACAACGGATCCGTGTTCAAGAACGACTTGGCTAAATAGTGGAAGGGCGAAGGCTAAAAATTCGTGGGACCTGCGGAACTACGTGGTTGCCGTCTCATTCCTGTAGGGCCCCCCTTCCGAAGCGGGCCGCTCCTTCAAGAGGCGGAACGGAACTTAAGCGTCGACGCGAACGCCCTTCCAGAAAGCGATGCGGTCTTTGATTTCGGCGGCGGCGGGCTTCGGTTCGGGGTAATACCAGGCCGCGTTGTCGTTGCGAATGCCGTCCACTTCAACGTGGTAGTAGTGGGCCGTGCCCTTCCAGGGGCAAACTGAAGTGTGCTTGCTGGGTTTCAAGGCTTCCTTCTTGACAGCTTCGAGCGGGAAATACTGGTTGCCTTCGACAACGACGGTGGCGTTGCTTTCCGCGATGACTTTTCCGCCCCAGGATGCTTTGGCCATTTGCGCGACTCCCTCGCGTATTGTTTCAAACAGTTGGATGCGCAAACGTCAGGGAGCGGTTCAAAAAAGCAGCGAACCTGACGAATTGGGACGGAGCAGGATTTGGGGAAGAGCGATGGGGTTTTGCTACAATCGGCTGCACAAGGGGGAAAAGCAATGACCGAGCAGAATTTTCAAAATCACGGAAAGATTGTGCCCATTTTTCATTTTTTCGCGATACCGGTATTTGTGATTAATTTTGTGTGGTCGCTGTTCCGCCTCTGGCAACTGGGATTTTCTTTCGCGGGAATCTTTGGAGTGATTTTGGCAGCGGCTTTGGTCGTCCTGGTTTTCGAGGCGCGTCTGTTTGCGCTGGCGGTGCAGGACCGCGTCATTCGTTTGGAAGAGCGGCTGCGTTATGAGCGAGTGCTACCGGCGGATCTGCACGCGAGATGCGGCGAGCTGAGTATCAATCAAATCGTGGCGCTACGGTTTGCGTGTGACGCGGAGCTGCCGACGCTGACGAGAAAAGTTCTGGACGAAAAACTGACAGAACGCAAGGCTATCAAGCAACTAATCAAAACCTGGAAGCCGGACTACCAGCGCGCCTGAGGTTGGCCGCCTAGAAGATACTGCGGATGACGCCGCCCTCGGCGCGGACCGCGGAGCCGTTGATGGCAACGGCCTGCGCACTGGCAACGAATGCTACGATGGCTGCAACTTCTTCGGGAGTCTCGAAACGTTTGAGAAGTGAAGTGGGGCGGACCGTCGAAAAAAATTGCTTCTCGAATTCAGCCAGCGAGATCCTCTGCTGCTTGGCCATTCCTTCGATGAACTGGCCGGCGCCTTCCGAGGCCGTGGGGCCGGCAAGAATGGAGTTGACCGTGACGCCTGTGCCGGCGACAGATTCCGCAATCCCTCGCGCAATGGCCACCTGGGCGGTCTTGGTCATGCCGTAGTGAACCATTTCCGCGGGAATGTGCTGGGCCGATTCGCTCGAAATGAAAATGATGCGCCCCCACTTTTTTTTCAGCATGCCGGGAAGAAAGTGACGCGAAAGACGGACGCCGCTGAGCACGTTCACTTCGAAAAAGCGCAGCCAATCGGAGTCCGGAATTTCGAGGAACGCTTTTGGTTCGAAAATTCCAAGATTGTTCACCAGAATGTCGGCCTCCGGAACTTTCTTCAAAAACGTCTCGACTCCCGCGAGAGTGCCAAGGTCCGCGGCGACGCCGCGCAAGTGCGCACCCGCGACGCGCTTGGCAATTTGTTCCTTCGCTGCATTCACGCGCGCTTCGGTGCGTCCATTGATGACGACCTGCGCGCCCTCCACGGCCAGCGCCGCGGCGATGGCGAAGCCGATACCGGCGGTGGAACCGGACACGACGGCTGTTTTTCCCTTGAGGTCAAGGTTCATATTTTCTCGCTTTGTGAAAATGGTAGTTA
>Ga0307479_10006843_pt1 | contig 10494 bp, 2 predicted proteins | sample atmos_gasesECM4C_FD_203743 | JGI IMG/M metagenome (GOLD analysis project Ga0307479, IMG submission 203743) | Hardwood forest soil microbial communities from Morgan-Monroe State Forest, Indiana, United States - atmos_gasesECM4C_515 | ecosystem: Environmental > Terrestrial > Soil > Temperate...
AATCCATCCGCAAAGAGATCGAAGCGCGAATCACGATTCGCGAACGCATCTCCACGTCGGTGGAAGTTCCGCTGAGCGCGGAATGCAAACGCATCTTGAATATGGCAGCGGAAGAAGCGGAACGGCTCGGCGTAAAGCATGTCGCCACCGAACACCTGCTGCTGGGAATCCTGCGCGAAGAAAAGTGCTTCGGCGCGGAAATCTTGATGGAGCGCGGGCTGCGGCTTTCCGCGCTGCGCGAAGAACTTGCGCGGACCTCCGGCGAAAAACCGGCTGCGCAGCGACCCAAGGAAACTTCATTACTCTCCGAATTCAGCCGCGATCTTACCCAGGCCGCCACGGAAGGCGCGCTTGATCCGCTGGTGGGCCGCGAAGGCGAAGTGGATCGGGTTATCCAGATATTGTGCCGCCGTACGAAAAACAATCCTGTGTTGATTGGCGAGCCGGGCGTCGGGAAAACCGCCATCGTCGAAGGACTGGCACAACGGATTTCCGACGGCGACGTGCCACCATTCCTGGCGGACAAAAGAATTCTTTCCCTTGATCTCTCGCTGATTGTCGCCGGCACCAAATATCGCGGACAATTCGAAGAACGGCTTAAGACCATCATGAAAGAGTTGATGGAGAGCCAGAATTCCATCATCTTCATAGACGAGTTGCACACGCTGGTGGGCGCGGGTTCCGCGGAAGGTTCGCTGGATGCCGCCAACATTTTGAAGCCGGCCCTTTCGCGCGGCGAAATTCAGTGCATCGGCGCAACGACGCCGGGCGAATATCGCAAGTCCGTCGAAAAAGATCGTTCGCTCGAACGCCGCTTCCAGTCCGTGAAAGTTCCCGCTCCAAACGAAGAAGAAGCCATCCTGGTATTGAGCGGTGTGCGCGAGCGTTATGAAAAGTTTCACGCCGTCAGCTATACCGAAGAGGCGATGCGCTACGCGGTCTATCTTTCCAATCGCTACATCCCCGACCGTTTCCTGCCGGACAAGGCCATCGACCTGATGGATGAAGCCGGAGCACGCGTGAAATTGCGTCAGGCTACGGTGCCGGAAGAAGTCAGCGAAGTGCAGAAGCGCGTAAAGTTCATCACCCATCGCATGGAAAGCGCGATCGCCGCTCATGAATTCGAAAAAGCGCGTTTCTATTCCGAAGAAGAGCGCAAGGAAAAGGAAACTCTGCGCGGCCTGCGCGACCGCTACAAACTGGATGATGCGACGACCGGCGTGGTCACCCGCGAGGACATCGAAGAAGTTGTTTCGCGCTGGACCGGCGTTGCCGTCACCTCGATCAAGGAAGACGAGCAGCAGAAGCTGTTGCGCATCGAACCGGAACTGCACAAGCGCGTCATCAGCCAGGACAAAGCGATCACCGCGCTGGCGCGCGCTATCCGCCGCAGCCGAGCAGGACTGAAATCGCCGGCTCGTCCGGTTGGTTCCTTCGTGTTCCTCGGTCCCACCGGCGTCGGCAAAACAGAAGTTGCGCGCCGCCTCGCGGAATTTCTTTTTGGCTCCGACAAATCGCTGGTGCGTTTCGATATGTCGGAATTCATGGAAAAGCATTCTGTTTCCAAGCTGATCGGCGCACCTCCGGGATATGTCGGCTATGAAGAAGGCGGACAGCTCACAGAACGCGTGCGCCGGACGCCATATTCGGTTATCCTCTTGGACGAAATCGAAAAGGCTCATCCAGACGTTTTCAACATCCTGCTTCAAGTCTTCGAAGACGGACAGTTATCGGATGGTTTGGGCAATACGGTGGATTTCCGGAATACGATCATTATCATGACGTCGAATCTTGGCGCTCGCCATTTGCAAAAGCGCACCGGGATCGGCTTCCAGGGCGGCACCGACGAAAACGGCGCAAAGTCTATGGAAGACATGGTGATGAACGAAGTGAAGCGGGCGTTCAATCCGGAGTTTCTAAACCGCTTGGACGAAGTGATCATCTTCAATCCGCTTGGTGATGAGGATTTGCTCCGCATCATCGACTTGCTTGTGGGCCAGCTGAACGACACGCTGATTCACCGGCAGGTGCAGGTTGTGTTGTCACCGGAAGCAAGTCAGTGGATTTTGGAGAAGACGTGCGGGGACCGCAGCTACGGTGCGCGGCCGCTGCGCCGGGCTCTGCAGAAATACGTGGAAGACCCGCTCTCCGAAGCACTGATCCAGGGTGGAATTCAAAGGCCTGCGACGCTGCAGATTTATGTCGCAGGGGAAGCGCTTGCGTTCCGTCCGGTGGTTGAGGCAACCCCGGTCATTCACTAACGAATCTGACACCAACACGCGTTGCTGCCCGTCAGCTATGCGCACGGCCGGCCCATTGCATGTGTGACCGCGAAGCGGTCATTCCACGCGTGACCCTAAATCGGTCAACATCGGGTACGGCGGGAGAAGAACAACTTGGGTTTGGGGGCGCGGCCTTGATCGTGTCAATGGCCGCTTTTAGAAGAGTTTGTTCTCCGTTTGGGATTTTTCCGATCTTGGGTTTGAGCCTGGCCGCGATATTCTTATGTCTTGCGGACGCCCGGCCTCTCGCTGCGGAAGATGATTCCCGTTCGGGGGCATCGCCGTCTCCGGATAGCTCATCGCACTCCCAATCTTCGCGGCGAACTGCGTCCTTCTTGATTACTTCCTCATTGGATTTGCTGACCGGCGAAACGGTTATACACGAAAGTCATCCTGAGCAGGCGGCGGGTTCGCAGGCAGCGCAGCAGCAACAAAAACCCGCGATTATCGAACGCATTGATTTCGTCGGCAACCGCAGGGTACGCAACGACACACTGAAAGCGCGCATCTTCAGCCGCGAAAACGATGTCTATAACGAAGAGACTTTGCGCCGGGATTTTCAGGCTCTGTGGAATACGCAATTTTTCGAGGACGTAAAATTACGCGTGGAAGATTCTCCCGACCGCGAAAATGCCAAGATCATTGTTTTCGAACTGAAAGAACGTCCCATCATTCGGCGAATTCGTTACGACAATATTCATTCCGTTTCGGAATCGGACATTCTGGATCGTTTCAAGGAACGCAAAGTCGGTCTCAGCGTGGAAAGCCAGTTCGACCCCACCAAAATCAAGAAAGCGGAAGTGGTCATCAAGGAGCTGCTGGGCGAACACGGACGGCAATTTGCGAAAGTAACTCCGCAATACGAGCGCATCGCTTCCAGCAACGCGGTCATTCTGATTTTCAAAGTGGATGAAGGGCCCAAGGTAAAGGTCGGCAAGATCAAATTTACCGGCAACCACGCATTCAGCGATCGCAAGCTGATCCGAGCCATGAAGCATGACCGGCCGTATCAGATTCCGCTGTACATCACAGAGATCAATGTGTTGTCCAAGACTTATGACCGGGACAAGTTGAACGAAGATCTGGAAGTCGGCGTCCGTGGCTTGTATCAGGACAACGGGTACTTTCACGTGCTCGTCAAAGAGCCGGTTCTGGAAAATATTGACACGGAAAACAACAAGCTGGGCCTGCCGGTGCCGCTGATCGGTAGATCGTCCGGCAAGGCCGTGAACATTACCATTCCCATCGAAGAAGGTCCGCAATTCCACATGGGCACACTGAAGATCGTCAGCGCCGACCCCGATAAAGCCCTTTCTCTGAAAGTGGAGGCTCTAAAAGGCGCTTTTCCGGTGAAGAAAGGCGATATTTTCAACGTTTCCAAGTTGCGCAAAGCGATGAAGGATTACACCAACATCTATGGTGAATATGGATTCATCGACTTCACGCCAGAACCGGACTTCGACATTCACGATGACACCAAAGTCATCGATCTGACACTGAAGTTCGACGAACAGAAGCAGTACTACGTTCGCCGCATCGATTTCACCGGAAACACCACCACGCGCGATAAAGTGATTCGCCGCGAACTATTGCTTGATGAAGGCCAGCTGTTTAATAAACGGGCCTGGGAGATCAGCATTCTGCGCCTGAATCAGTTGAACTTTTTCGACAAGATCGAGGAAGACAAGGCGGTCGAAATCAAACGCAATACCAAGGAAGGCACGGTGGACCTGAACCTGAAGGTTCACGAAAAAGGCAAGCAGTCCATCGGTTTGAACGGCGGCGTCAGTGGACTCGCCGGCGGCTTCATCGGCCTCACCTACCAGACCAACAATTTCCTTGGGCTGGGCGAAACGCTCACCTTTTCAGCGCAATTCGGCAGTTTGCAGAGGAGCTTGCAGTTCGGCTTCACCGAGCCATACTTATTTGACCGCCCGATTTCGACCGGCTTCACGGTTTTTTCCAGTCGCTACAGTTTCAACCAGGCCAAGCAGGAAGCGCTGCTGCTCGGCCAGTCGGTCAGCATCAATCCGCAATTCATCCAGAATTACAATCAGGACAGCACCGGTTTTACGGCGTTCGCAAGCTATCCCGTGAAGCGCTTTTCTTTCCTGCGCGTCGGGCTAACCTACGGCCTTACCCGCACCAACATCACGGCATTCAACAACGCGTCGCAACTCCTGTTTCAGTCCATTCAATTCCGCAGCTTCGCCGGGCCCAGCGCGCTTAACGGAATCATTTCCAGCACCATCACACCCACTATCCAATATAACAGCATCGACAATCCGCAGGAGCCCACGAGCGGTAAGAGCTATTTCTATTCGCTCGCGTTTACCGGCGGCCCCATCGGCGGCAACGTAAATACCATTACCAACGTGCTGGAATTCAAAAGGTTCAAGCCGCTTCAGAAGCGCCGCAATATTTTGGGATTGCATGCGCAGCTGGCCTATATCAACGGTTTTGGCGGGAAGGAGATACCGCCGTTCAATCGCTTCTACATGGGCGGCGAGACCGACATCCGCGGTTTTGACATCCGTTCGATATCGCCGGTTACGTTCATCCCGACCGCTTCGGCGCAAACGATTTTCTACAACGATCCCGCCTCCGGGGGGACGCTGCGTACTTTCACCATTCCGGTTCTGACGTATACCGCGACTCTGCCCGGCGGCGACTTGCAAGGCTTTGGAAACATCGAGTACCGCATTCCAATCGTTGGCCCGGTTCAGGCGGCACTGTTCTTTGACGGCGGCACCAATGGGATATCAAACCGCAGCGGGCTGAAACTCGATCCTTCGGCGCTGTCAAATAATTGCAACGCATTGCCGCCGCTAAGCCTGGTTTGCCAGTTCCCGGATGCCAAAATAACTCCCCAGTTGCCGATTCAATCGGGAACTAATTTCCGTTTGCGCGGTTCGGCCGGTATCGAGTTTGTAGTCCGACTGCCAATCGTGCAGGCTCCTTTTCGTATCTACTATGCGTATAACGTTCATCGCTTGCACCAGACCATCGTGGCGCAGCAGCCATTTATCGAGAAAAGCGAAATAGACTTTTTGCGGGCCAATCTCGACCCCACGGTTTTCAAGTATCAGGTCGAGCCGCAGATTAATTTGATTCAGAACAATCCGGGCAGCTTGAACTATTTCGAGCCGGCCACCACATTCCGCTTCACCGTGAGCAGAACGTTCTGAAGTCGGCGCGTTGGCCAAGGTTTTTGTGGATTCCGAAGTGCCGGGAGTTTTCCGGATAAATGTTAGTGCGCCGTGTGAACCGTCGCAGCGGGTTGCGCGGAATTTTTGGGGGTTCTAGTGGTGATGAAGGATAGAAATTCCTATTTCAGGCTGTGGTTGAGCCTGAGCGCAATCTTGGTTCTGGCCATCGTCGGTTGCGGCGGCAGCAGCAACACCAACGTGGTCACCGTCACGGTCAGCCCATCCACGGCAGCGGTCATCGTGTCGCAGTCCATCACGTTGACCTCTACGGTCAGCGGCGCGACCAATCTCAACGTTACCTGGGCCTGCACCTACACGACCACGACCGTAGATTCGTCCGGCAAATCCACCACTGCCAGCGCCCTTCCTTGCACATCAGACACAGGCAATATTCCTGCCAATTCGACAAACGCCACCGTCACCTACACCGCGCCTAACAAGGTTCCCGATCCCACAAAGTTCCCCCAGCTTCGGATAATTATCACTGCAACTTCCGTTGAGAACACCAAGAAGACCGGGACTGCGACATTGACTCTGGATTCCGGCATCGCGGTTACTCTAACGCCAGCCACCGCAACCGTTCCTACCGGTGAGCAACAGAATTTCACGGTCAATCTTACGAACGATTTGCAGAGCCAGGGCGTGACCTTCCTCATAACTCAGGGAACTCCGACCACCACAATTCCTTTTCCTTCGCTTACCAGTTGCAGCCCCACCTGCGGAACCATTACCTCAACCGGAACCACCAATACCGCCGCCACATACACGGCGCCGTCGACGGTTCCGACCACCGCAACACTTACGATTGTGGCAACGTCCAAAGCCGACACTACGCGTTTCACGATCGGCACCCTCACCATCATTCAGGGCGGACCCATCACTTTTAACGGCATTTCGCCGACCATCGCCCCACAAGGCGCATCGCAATACAACATCTTTCTCGACGCGCCATTTATTTCCTCGTCATCTTCCGTAACATTGACCGGCACGTTGTCAGGAAATGTGATCAACATCAATTCCGGAACCGGACAACTGAAGGTCCTTTTCCCGATTCCCACTGCAAGCGTAACCAATCCGCCGTCCACGGGAGCACGAATACAATTGACGGCCGCGAATCTGCAAGTCGCCGACACCTATACCGTTTCGGTCAGCGATCCTGCGCAGCCGGTAACGAAAGGCGCTGGACCGTTTACCGTCACCGTGGTTCCCGTTCGTCCGACCAGCGTTGCGTCGCTGCCGGATAGCTTTCCGCAGAACGGATTTGGAAACGAACTCAACCTCGCCGTGGATGGCGGCTATTTTGGAAATAACGGCTTGCTTGCCGTGACAACGTTCAATGGCAACAGTCTTGTTCAGAATTCCGATCTGACTTCTTTTTCGCGGCAACTTAATCTTAGTTTTCCCCCAAGCGCCACCAGTTCGCTGCCCGGTCTTTATCCGCTCTCAGTGGCTCGAACCACTCCGCCGCTTCCTGCGCTGAACAATCCTTCGGTAACCAACATTGCGGTTTTTCCGGATTATTCTGTGACTGCTCCGGCCGTGGTGGGCTCGGGCATTAGCGCCGGCGCCAATCCGGGTGCCGTTGACATTGACACTCACCTGGGAATTCTTGCAGTCGCGGAAACCGCTTCGGACCAGGTGCAATTTTTCAGCATTGGCAACGGCTCGCTCACTCCGGTTCCAGGTGCTCTCGGCACCGCCTCTGTGACCAAGCCGTCTGGACTTTCCGTTAATCAAACCAATCACACCGTTGCCGTGGTCAGCTTTCAGGATCAGCTGGTGAAGGTATTCCAGATTCCGGACGCCAATGGCAATCTCCCTGCGAATTCGGGTGCGACCGGAATCACTTATCCGCTCACCATTTCTCTTACTGGCTTGATTCCTTCGGATTTCACGCCGACCCCGTTGGCCTATTCGATCGGCCTGGATTCAGACACCAACAACGCAGTTGTCGCCTACTCTTCTACTGCCAATCCCACCACCGCGAAAATCGGTTTCCTCCTGGATCTGAACAAGGACTCGCAGGCATGCTTGCCCAGTCTAACCAGCGCCACGCCGCCCTGTATCCGCGCGCAAGTTACCCTCAACACCGGCCAATTCCCGCAAATTGCGATGATCCCGCACTCCCATCAGGCCCTGGTTACGCCTGGCGGCCAAGGTATCATTCAGGGCGTTGACGTCACCCAGACTTCTTCTTCCTTCACAATTGCCAACGTAACCTTGAGTTCCGGTCTGGTGACGGTCACGCTGAACATTCCTTCCGGCCAGACACTCTCTCTTAATCCAGGAAATCCCGGTTCGGTCTTGATCCAGAACGTTCCAAACGGCTCGCTGAACAAAACCAATTTCAATGGCGTGTTCACCATTCAAAGCGTTTTGAACAGTAACAGTTTCACCTACGCGCTGAATTCGACGGTGAACGATTCCTCCATTCCGAATCAGAGTCCCGACACCGCATTTGCGTTTTTTGGCAGTCCCAACATCAGCATTGCCGTCAGCCAGACTGCGCAAGGTATTGCTATTAATCCCATCACCCGCACCGCTGCCATCGCCGACGTCAACGCCACCGGTAGCAACGGCCCGCAGATCGATCTGCTCAATTCACTCGATCAATCGATTTCGTCGATCACTTTCCATGCGGGTTGCACGGCCTTTTCAACTACTTGTGCGAATTCTCCCGAGCTGCTGGGAACCTCCTCGGTTTCCTTTCAGCCGTACTCGAATTCGCTGGTTTCCTACAATCCTCAGTTGAACCAAGTCTCCGTTTCGAATCCAGTTACGCAAAACCGTTATGCGATTATCTCGGTCGGAGCTCCGCAGGCCGTCCTGCCCAATGTTCCGGTAACCGTCACTGGCACCAGCACAGCGCAAAACCTCACAGTGTTTGGTGGTGTTGCAGTAGATCCGCCGACCAATCAGGCGTTTGTCGTCGATCCCACTGCTGGAAAAATCCAGATCGTGAATCTTGGGCCCACCCCGTCCACGAATTTGAAGCCGGCTGAAATCACCGAACTCCAGGTGCCTAAAGTTTCTGGCGCGCTCATCGGGGGTATCTCCGGCGCTTTGATGCCGCAGGGAACCTTGACCTCGACCACCACCGATCTTGCAGGAGTCAAGATCTTCGGCGCCGGATTTGACTCCGGATCCGTGGTGCGTCTGGACGGCACGCCCTTCGCTTCTGCCGCACTCGGGAATTTCGCTTTGGTCAGCAGCCGAGAAATTGATGTCACCATTCCCAAGTCGTTTCTTGCCGCTCCGCACCGTTACGCAGCTGACGTAATAAACGGCAGCGGCGTTCAGACCAATGCCACCAACTTCTTCGTCATCAAGTCGGTGGACATGACGACCGCGTGCAGCGGCGGCAACCCGCAACCAAGCTCGATAGCGATTGCCGATCAGTTGCCCGGTCAGGCTTTCTCACCCATCGCGGTGGTCAGCAACAGCGGCTGCAACAACATTTCTGTAGTCGACATAAATCCGCAGAGCGCAACTTTCGGCTCCATCAAATCTTCGATTGCCACCGGTGGCGATCCCTTGGGAGTCGCGGTGAGTCCACGGTTCGGTGTCGCGGTGGTCGCCAACCACACCGATGGCACCGCTTCTGTTTTGAATTTGCTTACCGGCACGCAGAAGGTGGCAGCTGTAACGGTCGGCAACTCGCCAACCGGAGTTGCCATCGATGAGGGGACCGGTGCCACCCTGGTTGCCAATACCGGTGACGGCACCGTTTCCGAACTCAATCTTGCGCTGCTCACCGGATCGTCGCCCGCAACGTCTCTCAGCGCGCTCGGCATCGCGATCGACACGTCGCCTATCGCTGTCGCCATTGACCCCGATCGCGGCACCAATAACAACGGTCTGGCAGTGGTGACCGCTTTACAACTGGTCAGCGGCTCGGCACCGGTTGGAGTTCTCGATGCCATCGACCTGGGTGGCCAGTCGCCGGCAAAGAGCACCACTGCATCGGTGGGCTCGGTGACTTCCACCCCCACGGGAATCGTGTTCAATCCCACTGTGTCGCCGACGCTATTTTATGCGACCTCCAGCGGCGGCAACGTGGTCACAACATTCAATCCCGATACCGGCACCAGCACATCTGTACACGTCGGAATCAATCCGACTTCGCTGGCGATTAATCCGCAAACCGGGGGTATCGTCACTGTCAATTCCGCCAGCCAGACCATTTCCATCATTGACACGCTTTCAAATCCGTTTAAGACCCGCAGCACCTTCGGCTTGGGCGGTTCGCCACAGTTCGGCGTCGCCATCGACCAGTTCACAAATCTGGCCGTGCTTGCCGATCAGGCTAACAATCGCGTTTTGATCTTTCCCGTGCCGAACTGATTGGTCCGTGCCGAACTGGGGTTCCGCGTCTTGATCGCTCAGACAACTCCTGCATACCTCGCGGAAATCACGGGATTTGAAACTGGCGCCGGAGCTAAAGGTTTTTTAGAGGTACAACGCGAGCTGTCGGTCCGCGCATCGCATAAGGCAGAGCTTTTCCTGCTTCGCCTGCCGCTAGACATGCGCTTTGCCGTTGCTTGGGAAGGTTAGCCTCGGCTATACTTTTCGGTTTGTACGGGGCCCGCGAATCCCCGCAGGGACGCCGGGTTCGTACTTACAAACCCTGAAGTCAAAAGAGGATTAAGGGTTGGTTCTACAAACCTTTGGATTACAAGTTGTACTTAGAGCCCTGAGCGGGAAAAGGGTTTCTGCCAATTCCGATTGGCGCAAAAGGAAGCGTTTAGCGCTTCCTCACAACAAGGAGACTACAGTGAATAAGATGTATCTTTCCGCCGCCCTCGCAGTGGCCAGCCTGATCGGTGCGGCATCTATTGTCGCGCAGTCCTCAGCGCCGTCATCAGCGGGTTCCGCAACCACGGGCAAAGTTGGCGTCCTGAATGTTCGCCAGGCGATCATTGCCACCTCGGAAGGAAAACAAGCCTCAGCCGAGTTGCAGGGTCAATTCACTGCCCGCCAAACAGAACTCGAAAACCTGAATA
>Ga0307479_10006844_pt1 | contig 10494 bp, 9 predicted proteins | sample atmos_gasesECM4C_FD_203743 | JGI IMG/M metagenome (GOLD analysis project Ga0307479, IMG submission 203743) | Hardwood forest soil microbial communities from Morgan-Monroe State Forest, Indiana, United States - atmos_gasesECM4C_515 | ecosystem: Environmental > Terrestrial > Soil > Temperate...
AGCTGGCGCAGCATTTCCTCGGCGCTGCTGACTTCGAACTTGCCGGGCGCCTCGATGTTCAGTTTCTTGACGACGCCGTCGGAGACCAGCATCGAGAAGCGCTGGCAGCGCAGGCCCAGGCCCCCGGCGCGCAGGTCGAACTCCAGTCCGAGCCGGGACGTGTATTCGCCCGAGCCGTCCGCCATCATCCGGATCTTTTCGCCGGTTTTCTGATCGCGGCCCCATGCTCCCATCACGAAGGCGTCGTTGACCGAGAAGCACCAGATTTCGTCGACCCCCTTGCGCTTGAACTCTTCGTAGTGACGCAGGAAGCCGGGCACGTGCTGCGAGGAGCAGGTCGGCGTGAACGCGCCGGGCACTCCGAACACGACGATGGTCTTGCCCTTGACCAGCTTGTCGACATCGAACCGATTCGGGCCGATCGAACAGCCGGCCGTCTCAACTTCGATGTATTCCTGAAGCTGGCCACTGGGGAGGCGGTCCCCGGTCTTGATGGTCATCGCTGGCGCTCCTGTTGCGAGTTGGCACGGGCAGTTTAGTCCGGTGAGGGCCGCAAATCCGTTGCCCCTGCGGGTTCTTTCGACCGGACCGTCTCAATCGCCGATGGCGATGCCTTCCCTTCGAGGATCGGCGCCGCCGGTCCAGCGGATGCCGGGCGCAAACGAACCGGGCGCATCGCGCGCGGCAACGATCGCCTGCAGCCCGCTCGTCATCGGCACCTGGACCACCGAGTGCCCGCGGGTCTGCAACGCCTGCACCAGCGCCGCATCGAAGCGGCCAGCCTCGAGCTCGGTGGGGCCGTTGCGGCTGCCGAAATCCGGCAAAGCGATGGCCTGCTGGACGTCCAGCTGCCAGTCGAGCAGACCCACCAGCGTTTTGACCACGAACGAAATGATCCAGGTGCCGCCGGGCGAGCCCACGCTCGCCACCAGGCGGCCGCTGGCACGGTCGAACACCAGCGTGGGCGCCATGGACGACAGCGGACGCTTGCCGGCCTGCACGCGGTTGGCGACCGGCGCCCCGCCGGCGGCGGGGCGGCCGTCGGGGCCGGCAGCGCGGGGCAGGAACGAGAAATCCGTCAGCTGGTTGTTCAGCAGGAACCCGCGAACGAATATCCGCGATCCGAACCCGGCCTCGATCGAGGTGGTCATTGCGGTCGCGTTGCCCCATTGATCGACGACGCACAGGTGCGAGGTCGACATCCGGGGCGCGGAGCGGTCCGGGGCGAAGCGCGCGCCCGGCGGCGCCTCCAGCCCCGGGCGGGCCAGGCCCATGCCGCGATCGCCGATCAGCCGCGCGCGGCCAGCCAGGTAGGCGGGAGCCAGCAGTGCGGCCGCATCGATGTGCACGAAATCCGGATCGGCCAGATATGTATCGCGGTCGGCGAACGCCAGCCGTTCGGCTTCGCTGATCAGATGAATGGCCTGGGCCGGCGGCTGCAGGCCCGAGTCCGACCGCACGGGCCGCAGCGATCCCACGTCGAAATGGTCCAGGATCCCCAGGATTTGACCGATCGCGATGCCGCCCGACGATGGAGGTGGCATTCCGCACACGTTGAATTTCCGGTAGGCGGCGCACACCGGTTCGCGCTCGCGCGCCTCGTAGCCGGCCAGGTCGGCTTCGGTGATGCGGCCGGCGTGGTGCGGCTCCGAGCGCGCCGCGCGCACCAGATCGGCCGCGATCGGTCCGCGGTAAAAAGCGTCGGCCCCGCCGGCGGCCAGGGCCCGCAGCGTGTCGGCCAGCTCGGGATTCTTCAGCAGGGTGCCGACGGCGAGCGCGTGTTCCTGCGCATCGTAGAAATACGCGCGCGCCGCCGCATTCGCTTTCAGGCTGGTGTCGCGCTCCAGCAGTGCGTGCAGCCGGGGGGAGACTGGAAAGCCGCGCTGTGCCAGCTCGATGGCCGGATCGAACAGGGCCGCCCACTTCAGGCGGCCGTGCGCCCGGTGCACGCGCTCGAGCATCCTGAGCACGCCGGGTACGCCCACCGACAGTCCGCTGGCGACGGCTTCACGAAACGGCAGCGGCCGACCGTCGGCGCCGATGAACTGGTCATCGCTGGCGGCCATCGGGGCCGTCTCGCGGCCGTCATAGGCCTGCAGCCGTTGCCCGTCCCAGTGCATCAGGAAGGCGCCGCCGCCGATACCGGAGCTTTGCGGCTCCACCAGCGTCAGCACCAGCTGCATTGCGATGGCGGCGTCGATCGCGGAGCCGCCTTCGCGCAGCACTTGCAGGCCGGCGCGGGCGGCCCAGGGGTTGGCCGCGGCCACCATCTGCTGGCGGGCCGTTGCGACCGACGCGAGGGGCTGCCGCCCGGATCCGCCTTCGGGCTCCTGCTGCGCGGCCGCTGGCGCTGCGGCCAGGCACAGCAGCGCCGCCAGGCGCAGGCCCCGGCGGATCGCCGCGCCAACGTCAGCGCGGCTGCAGGCGAAGGGCGCCATCCAGGCGGATCGTGGTGCCGTTCAGCATCACGTTCTGCAGCACGCTGCGCACCATCTGAGCGAACTCCGATGGGCGGCCCAGCCGGGCCGGAAACGGCGCCTGTCCGGCCAGGTTGTGCTGCGCCTCGGGCGAGAGCGCGGCCAGCATCGGGGTTTCGAAACTGCCGGGAGCGATCGTCACGCACCGGATGGCGTGGCGCGCCAGGTCGCGCGCGATCGGCAGCGTCATCGCCACCACGCCGCCCTTGGAGGCCGCATATGCGGCCTGCCCGATCTGGCCTTCGAAGGCGGCGATCGAGGCCGTGTTCACGATGACGCCGCGTTCTCCGTCCGGCAGCGGCGTGGTGTGCGCCATCGCCTGCGCACACAGCCGCACCATGTTGAAGGTTCCGATCAGATTCACCCGGATGGCCCGCTCGAACGTCTCCAGCAGGTGCGGATGGTCGCGCCCGACCACGCGCTCGGCGGCCAGCACACCGGCGCAGTTGACCAGTCCGCGCAGAGATCCCTCGGCCTGCGCGGCCTGCACCGCGGCGTGCGCGTCCAGCTCGGAGGTGACGTCGCAGCGCACGTAACTGGCCGCCGTTCCGCAATCATCGATCAGGGCGCGCGCGGCCTCCTCGTTCAGGTCGGCCACGATCACGCGCGCGCCTTCCTCGACCAGCATCCGCACCGTCGCGGCGCCCAGCCCCGAGGCGCCGCCCGAGACGATGAAGAGGTTGTCGCGGATATGCACGAAGTTAGGTCCAAAAGAGAACGGGGGAATGACTAACGGCCGTGGGTAGCAATGATTGGGACAATGAGCAGCGCCACGATGTTGATGATCTTGATCAGCGGATTGACCGCAGGACCGGCCGTGTCCTTGTACGGGTCGCCGACCGTGTCGCCGGTCACGGCCGCCTTGTGCGCGTCGGACCCTTTGCCGCCGTAATTGCCTTCCTCGATGTACTTCTTGGCGTTGTCCCAGGCGCCGCCTCCGGTCGTCATCGATATCGCGACGAACAGTCCCGTCACGATCGTTCCCATCAGTACGCCGCCGAGCGCCTCCGGTCCGAGCAGCAGGCCGACCAGCACGGGCACCAGCACCGGCAGGATCGACGGAATCATCATCTCCTTGATCGCGGCCGCGGTCAGCATGTCGACCGCTCGCGAATAGTCCGGCTTGGCGGTGCGCTCCATGATCCCCTTGATCTCGCGGAACTGGCGCCTCACCTCCTCGACCACGGCTCCGGCCGAGCGGCCCACCGCCTCCATCGCCATCGACGCGAACAGGTACGGAATCAGCCCCCCGATGAAGAGGCCAATGATCACCAGGTGGTTGGACAGCTCGAAGGTCAAATGGTGTCCGGCTTCCTCCAGCGCGTTGCGGTAATCGGCGAACAGCACCAGCGCCGCCAGGCCGGCCGACCCGATCGCATAGCCCTTGGTGACGGCCTTGGTCGTGTTGCCGACCGCGTCGAGCGGGTCGGTGATGTTGCGCACCGCCTTGGGCAGCTCGGCCATCTCGGCGATTCCGCCCGCGTTGTCGGTGATCGGACCGTAGGCGTCCAGCGCGACGATGATGCCGGTCATCGACAGCATCGAAGTGGCCGCGACGGCGATGCCGTACAGTCCGGCCAGGCTGAACGAGGCGTAAATGGCCACGCAGATCGCCAGCAGCGGCCAGGCGCAGGCCTTCATCGAGACGGCCAGCCCGGCGATGATGTTGGTCGCATGCCCGGTCGTCGAGGCCTTGGCAATGTGACGCACCGGCGAGAAGTCCGTTCCGGTGTAGTACTCGGTGATGTACACGAGCGCGGCCGTCAGCACGATCCCGACCACTGCCGCCAGGAACAGGCTCCCCACCGACATGCCGGCGCTGGCGGCGGCCTCGCCCAGGATCCAGCGGGTCACGAACCAGAACAGCACCAGCGCGATCACGGCGGCCACGATCAGCCCGCGATACAGCGCGTTCATGATCTTGCCGCCCTCGCGGGCCTTGACGAAATAGCAACCAACGATCGACCCGATGATCGAAACGCCCGAGATCGCCAGCGGATAGATGACGCCGGCGTTGGTGCCCGGAAAGGCCGAGGCGCCGATCAGCATCGTGGCCACCACGGTGACCACGAACGTTTCGAACAGATCCGCCGCCATGCCCGCACAATCGCCCACGTTGTCGCCTACGTTGTCGGCGATCACGGCCGGATTGCGCGGGTCATCCTCCGGAATGCCGGCCTCGACCTTGCCGACCAGGTCGGCGCCGACGTCGGCGCCCTTGGTGAAGATTCCGCCGCCGAGGCGCGCGAAGATCGATATCAGCGAGGCGCCGAAAGCCAATCCGACCATCGGGTGCACCAGGGTCTTCAGGTCCCATCCGGGGTGGGTCGCCAGCAGCAAGGCGTAAAAGCCCGCCACGCCCAGCAGGCCCAGGCCGACCACCAGCAGCCCCGTGATGGCTCCGCCGCGGAAGGCCACGTTCAGCGCCGGATTCAGGCCCAGCGTTGCGGCCTGCGCCGTGCGCACGTTGGCCCGCACCGAAACGTTCATGCCGATGAACCCGGCCGCGCCGGACAGCACCGCGCCCAGCACGAAGCCGGCGGACGTCACCAGTCCGTTGTCGGGCAGCGCGACCGCGATCAGCACGGCCAGCACCACGCCGACGGCCGCGATGGTGCGGTACTGCCGGCTCAGGTAGGCCTGCGCGCCCTGCTGGATAGCGGCGGCGATCTCCTGCATCCGGGGGTTGCCCGGGTCCTGCTTCAGGATCCAAGAAATCGATACCGCGCCGAACACGACGGCAGCAATGCCGCACAGCAGCGCAAGGGTCAACCCCGACATTGGATTCTCCTTATTGGGTTTGGATTCGTCTTGCGCGTCTCACTGCTCGAGCGCATTGCACACGCGCTGGCGCACCTCTTCGACCGTGCCGATGCCGTCGACCTTGCGGTACACGGGTGCGCCGGGCTGGCCGCTGGCGGCCCAGTTGCGGAAGTAGTCCACCACCGCGCGCGTCTGGGAGTGATAAACCTGCAGCCGGTTGCGAACCACGTCCTCGCGATCATCCTCGCGCTGGATCAGCGGCTCGCCCGTGATGTCGTCGCGGCCGGCGACCCGCGGCGGATTGAATCGCACGTGGTAGGTGCGGCCGCTGGCGAGGTGCAGCCGCCGTCCGCTCATGCGCTCGACGATATCGGCATCCGGGACCTCGATTTCGAGCAGCACGTCCACCCCGATGCCAGCCGACCGCATCGCTTCGGCCTGCGCAATCGTGCGCGGAAAGCCGTCCAGCAGGAAGCCCTGCGCGCAATCGGGCTGCTGTAAGCGCTCGATCACCAGCCCGACGATGATGTCGTCGGACACCAGTTCGCCGGCGTCCATCGCCCGCTTGGCCGCCAGCCCCAGCGGCGTGCCGGCCTTCACGGCCGCGCGCAGCATGTCACCAGTGGAAATCTGCGGAATCGAGTAGCAGGCGCAGATGGAGCCCGCCTGGGTTCCCTTGCCGGCGCCGGGCGGGCCGAGCAGTATGACGCGCATGTTCGCGACTCTCCCCCTTAGCGCTTTTCGATTTTGCCTGGAAGTTTACCCGGAACACGGCATGGTTACGGCGCTGCTGCAGCGCTCAGCATCGCGCGGACCCGTTCCAGGTCCTGGGGCGTGTCGACGCCCGGCGGCAGCGCCGAATCGAAACGCATTACGGCGATGCGCGATCCGTGCCACAGGGCGCGCAGCTGTTCGAGCTTCTCGGCGAGCTCGATCGGAGCCGGGCTCAATTGCCGGAAGCGCTGCAGAAAGGCGGCGCGATACGCGTACAGGCCCACATGACGTAGCGCCTGCAGGGCCGGCTTCGCCAAGACGGCGCTGAGACCGCCTTCGAACGCTGCGGCGAACTCGTCGCGCGACCACGGGATCGGAGCCCGGGAAAACATCAGTGCCAGGCCCGAGGCGTCGGTGACGACCTTGACCACGTTCGGATCGAACAGCTCCTGCAGCCGCTGCACAGGATGTGCCGCGGTGGCGATGTCGCACTCGTTGCGCGTCTGTAGCAGCTCGGCCACGGCCCGGATCGCCTCCGGCGGGACCAGCGGTTCATCGCCCTGAACATTGACCACCAGCTCGTCCGGCGCCAGCCCGAGCCGCTCGGTCGCCTCCGAAAGCCGGTCGGTGCCCGAGGCGTGCTCGACCGCGGTCAGGATCGACTCGACCCCATGCTGGCGGCAAGCGGTGAGCACGCGCGCATCGTCGGCGCAGACCACCACGCGACGCGCTCCGCTGGCGGCGGCCTGGCGCGCGACCCGCACCACCATCGGCAAGCCGGCCAGATCGGCCAGCGGTTTTCCGGGCAGGCGGCTGGACGCCAGCCGCGCCGGGATCAGCGCGATGAAATCCGGCACGTCAAATTGGCGCTCAGCGCGCGGTCCGCTCGTCGTCGTCCAGACGGCGCGCTTCGCTTTCGAGCATCACCGGAATGCCGTCCCGGATCGGGTAGGCCAGGCCGGCGGCGCGCGAGATCAGCTCCTGCCGGTGGCGGTCGTATTCGAGTGGGCCCTTGGTGACCGGGCACACCAGGATGTCAAGCAGGCGCGGATCCACGTCGTGACCTTGTACCCTGCAATCGCGTGTCGATCATATCCGGCAGACGACGGTCCACGCTGGCGTGCAGCGGAACGACCCACAGCCGCTCGTCGTGCGCCAGCTTGTGGTCGGCCCGGCATTTTACGGCGTCTTTCTCGGTGATCAGGATACGGTCGACTCCGTTGCGGGGAAACGGGCTGTGGCGGAACGCGTAGTGATCGGACAGCGCCAGGGTCTTGAACCGCAGCCCCTTGTCGCGCAGCATCTGGAAGAATGTCTCCGGCGTTCCGATCCCGCACGCGGCCAGCAGGCGCAACCCATCGCGCTCCTGCTGCTGGCCCAGATCGTCCAGCGAGGCGCGCCGCTCGGGGTGAGCCAGGCAGTAGGCATCGCTGATCTGGGTGCGCAGCTGAAAAAACGGCGAGTAGATGCGCACCGGCTGCACCTCGCCGTTGAACACGACCGCGTCGACGTCGCGCAGCCGGCGCGGAGGGTCCCTCAAGGGTCCGGCCGGCAGCAGCCAGCCGTTGCCCAGCCCGCGGTCGTGGATCACCGCGATCTCGATGTCGCGCATCAGGCGCCGGTGCTGCAGGCCATCGTCGGCGATCAGCACGTTGCACGACGGGTGCATGCTCCTGAGCAGGCGGCCCGCGGCGACCCGGTCGCGGCCGATCGCGACCGGAACGCCGGTTGCGATCGCGATCAGCAGCGGCTCGTCGCCGCATTCGGCCGCACTGCAGGTCACGGTCACCATGCGGGCCTGCCGGGCCGTGCCGCCGTAGCCGCGCGTGATCACGCCCGGTCGCCAGCCGCGCTGCTTGAGCAGCGCGACCAGCTCGATCACCAGGGGCGTCTTGCCGGTGCCGCCCGTGTACAGGTTACCGATCACGACCACCGGTATGCCGACGCGCTTGCGCCGCCGCAGGCCGAGGCGGTACACACCCGAGGCGAGCGCGCGCCCCATGGCGTACAGCAGGCTGACGGGCCACAGCAGACGCGCCAGCACGCCTCGCTTCTGCCACATCCTGCGCACCAAGGCGTGAAAGACTCGCACGGGGTCGGCGGCCGCGCCTCAACGCCGCTGATTTCTGCGCTGGGTCGCAAAGCTCAAATGAGTCAATCCGGCCAGTCGTGCCGCTTCCATCACGGTGATCACCGCCTGATGCGGGGCCTGGGCATCGGCGTTGATCACGATCAGCGGAGCGGCGGCACCCTGTGCGGCGGCGCGCAGCAACTCGGCCAGCGAGTCGGGGTCGGTGGCCGCCACCAGCGCCTTGTCGATCGCGAAGCGGCCGTCGGTGGTGACGGCGACCTGGATCTCCTGCAGCCGCGTCTGCAGGCGCTCGGCGTCGGCCGCCGGCAGCTCGATCTGCAACTGGGCGAAGCGCGAGTACGTCGTGCTGACGGCCAGAAAGATCAGCACGACCAGCAGCACGTCGATCAGCGGGATCAGGTTCAGTTCGGGCTCTTCGATATATGCGCGACGAAAATTCATCGGTGGGCCCGCTATCCGTCGCTGCGTTTCAGGAGGTTGGTGCCCTCGTTGTACAGGGCCTCGACCAGCTGCTGCGACTGCTGCTCCATGTCGACCAGGAAATCATCCACCCGGGTGCGGAAATGGCGATAGGCCAGCACCGAGGGAACCGCCACGATGATGCCGAAGGCCGTGCTGTACAGGGCGACCGAGATGCCCTGCGCCAGTTGTTGCGGATTGGCGCCGGCCTGCTGCGAGGCGAAAATATCGATCATCCCGACCACGGTGCCGAGCAGCCCGAGCAGCGGCGCGATCGAGCCGACCGAGCCCAGCAGCGTCAGGTAGCGCGACATCTCGTGCGCGGCGCGTGCGCCGGCCACCTCGATCGTGCCGGACGCGATCTCGCGCGGCTCGCGCTCGCTGCGCAGGCCGGCGGCCAGCACGAAGCCCAGCAACGAGCTGCGCTCGAGCCGGGCCATCACGTCGGACGTGATCTGGCGCCGCGCGTGCAGTGCCAGCACGTCCTGCAGCAGGTTCGACGGCAGCACGCGAGAGCGGCGCAGCGCCGCACTGCGCTCGATGATAAGCGCCAGCGCTACGACAGAAGCGAAAATCAACGGCCAGATAGGCCACCCGATGGCTTGAACGATGGCAAACAAGTTGGATTCCCCGCAAGCTGCGCAGGCTCGACCGGCCCGCTGGAACGCAAACGCGCAGTTTACTGAGCAGCGTTGCCGGCTCGCGCCGGGGGTGTGGACAGTTCTGTGGACAAATCGTCTAAGCTGCGTGTGCAGAAGGATGTACCGCCCCTCGGGTACCGTTGCCTGCTTCTAATGCATTTCCAGAATTCATTAACATTCAACGAGTTGCGCGCGGGGCTGGGATCCGGCCCCGCACTGACCGCCTAAGTCCTTGAAACGTCCCATTTTGTGGACACTTTGTCCTCGCAAACCGGCCCGGAGCCTGAATCCGATCGGCTGAACCTCGAAGCGGCGCGGGTTTGCCTGTCGGTTTCGCAGCTGAACCGCGCCGTTGCTCGGTCCCTGGAACGAAACTTCGGGCCCATCAGGGTTCGCGGGGAGCTCGCTTCGCTCACGCGCGCCGCCAGCGGACACTGGTACTTCACGTTGAAGGACAGCGCGGCCCAGGTCCGCTGCGTGATGTTCCGCTCGCGCAACATGCTGGTCGATTTCGAGCCACGCGAGGGCGATGCCCTGGAAGTGGTGGCCGGCGTGGGCTTCTACGAGCCCAGGGGCGAGTTCCAGCTCGCGGTGGAGTCGATGCGCCGCGCCGGACAGGGACAGCTGTTCGAGCAGTTCCTGCGCCTGAAGGAGCGGCTGGCCACCGAAGGGCTGTTCGATGAGGCGGCCAAGCGGCCGATACCGGGCGTGCCCTCGCGCATCGGCGTGATCACGTCTCTGCAGGCGGCGGCGCTGCACGACATCGTGACCACGCTGCGTCGCCGCGCCCCCTACGCCGGGATCGTCATCTATCCGGTGCCGGTGCAGGGGCAGGGCGCCGGCGCTCGAATCGCGCGCATGTTGCGGACTGTTTCGGCGCGCGCCGAGGTCGAGGTGGTGATCCTGGCGCGCGGCGGGGGCTCGATCGAGGATCTGTGGGCCTTCAACGAGGAGCCCGTGGCGCGGGCGCTGCGGGCGTGCGCGGTGCCGGTCATCGTCGGCGTCGGGCACGAATCGGATTTCACCATCGCCGATTTCGCCGCCGATTTGCGCGCGCCCACTCCCACCGCGGCCGCGGAGCTGGCAGCGCCCGATCGCGAGGGCCTGCTGCAATCGGTGCGGCATCGGTGCCTGCGGATGCGTCAATTGACGAGCGCGCGCCAGCGCGCTCGAGCGCAACGTCTCGACTACGCGTTGCGCGCCCTGGCCGCGCCGCGGGCCCCGATCCGCGGGCTGCAGGCTCGCCTGCAGGGGCTGCGGGCGCGCATGGCCGCGATCCGCACGGGCCTCGTGCCGGCGCGCGCGGCGCACCTGGCGGCGGCCGCGCGGGCATTGCAGGCGCTCGATC